>Ga0315277_10002274_pt1 | contig 26911 bp, 34 predicted proteins | sample YL17G05_15_MG_FD_203695 | JGI IMG/M metagenome (GOLD analysis project Ga0315277, IMG submission 203695) | Sediment microbial communities from Yellowstone Lake, YNP, Wyoming, USA - YL17G05_15 | ecosystem: Environmental > Aquatic > Freshwater > Lake > Sediment | place: USA: Wyoming | collected... | reverse complement strand
CGTAATTGGCATAAGCGGTGCCATGCATGCCGAGCATTCCGAGCGAGAGCTCATGATCCTCAGGAAAAGCGCCTTTTCCCATCAAAGTATTTGTTACCGGAATATTACATTTTTCTGCTAATTCTTTCAGTTCTTTAGCGGCGTTGGAAGAAATAATCCCTCCGCCAGCGTATATCACCGGCTTCTTAGCTGCCTGGATCGCTTTTATCGCCATCGAAATTTGTTTGGGATGCCCTTCGTATTTTGGCCGGTAGCTGGGGATGTCAACTTTATCCGGATATTTGTAGTTAATCTTGTTTACGAAAACATCTTTTGGGATATCAATGAGTACTGGCCCCGGTCTTCCGCTTTTTGCAATGTAAAATGCTTCTTTTATGATTCGCGGCAGATCCCCTGTCTTTTTTACCAAATAATTATGCTTAGTTATAGGCAGAGTAATTCCAGTGATATCAGCTTCCTGGAAAGAATCGCGCCCCAGAAGAGGAGTGGCGACCTGTCCGGTGATGGCAATCATGGGGATGGAATCCATATAGGCGTTGGCAATTCCGGTTGTCAAGTTGGTGGCTCCGGGGCCGGAGGTTGCCAGGCAAACGCCCACTTTTCCGGTCGCTCTGGCATAGCCATCAGCCGCATGGGCGGCTCCCTGCTCATGGCGCACTAAAATATGTTTAATATCTTTGTGCGAATAGAGAGTGTCGTAAAGAGGCAGAACTACCCCGCCGGGGTAGCCGAATATGATCTCTACCCCTTCGTTCTTTAATGATTCAAGTAGTGCTTCTGCGCCGGAAAGTTCCATAGTGTCGGAATTCTATCATACAATAGAGAAGATTTCAAAATGGCTAACTCGAATAAGAGCCGCGAACGATGGTCGCGATATAGAACAGAAACATCAGAGCGTAAATGAAATAAGCGGCCAGCGGGCTGAAAAATGAAGTAAACGTAGCAAGCAGCACAAGATAAATCGCGGTCCGCTGTACTTTCCAATTGGCTTGGATGAGCTCTGGATCCATGTCACGGTTAATCAGTCGGAAGCCCGCGGTGGCATAAAACCAAATTGCCGACCGGCACAGCAGGACGAACAAAAAATTAATGCTGTAGAGTAAAAGGGGCAGGGGGGCCAAGAAGAATTTTCCGATCAAGACGGTCAGGAAGGGGATGAAGGTAATAAAGATCAAATAAGTGGTATTCAATAATACCAGCGCCCCATCCGAGCGCTGGATGGAATGGAATTCGATCCGATGCCCCGACCAGAGCATCCCTAAAACGAAGAAACTTAGAACATAGCCATAAAGATGCGGTAGCAATTTGAACAGGGTGGGCAGCAGCTCGCCCCGGGCGACTTCTTTAGAGATCAAAGCGACGCTAAAGTCGAGGACTAATATGGTCATAGCAAAGGCGAAGACTCCGTCGGTCAGGGCCTCGATCCTCTGGGTTGGGATGCCGGTTTCCCGCTGGACCGCCATATTTAGCTTTTTAAGACCGCGCCGGTGCTGGCCGAAGTTGCCAGCTGCTGATATCTTGCCAGCCAGCCGGAAGTGAATTTGGGTTTGGGAGGCTTCCACTTTGAAAGTCTCAGATTTAATTCATCCTGGCTGACTTTTAGATTTATTTTTCGATTTGGGATATCTATCTCAATAATGTCGCCATCTCTGACCGCTGCAATCGGTCCGCCGACCGCAGCTTCGGGAGAAACATGGCCGATGCATGGCCCTCTGGTTCCGCCGGAGAATCTTCCGTCCGTTATCAGCGCAACTGATTCGGATAAACCCATGCCAGCAATGGCGGAGGTGGGGTAGAGCATCTCGCGCATGCCGGGGCCACCGCGCGGCCCTTCGTAGCGAATAACCACAACGTCTCCGTGTTTTACTTTCCCGTTATTGATGGCTTTCTGCGCCGCGTCTTCGGAATCAAAGACTTTGGCTTTCCCGGTATGCTTGAGCATTTTGGAAGAGACAGCGGTTTGTTTTATCACCGCTCCTTCAGGAGCAAGATTGCCTCTGAGAACCGCCAACCCGCCCTGTTTGTGGTAGGGATTGGAAAGCGGCCGGATGATTTCGTGGTCATAAACCGGAGCCATCCTTGCAATCTGCTTGATGGATAAACCAGAAACGGTTGGATTATCAATTAGCATTTTCTGCAGCATATGCAGCGCCCCCGGAACTCCACCGGCGTGTTCAAAGTCTTCCATAAAATGATTGCCGCTGGGCCGGATGCTTGTTATATGAGGAGTTTCTTTGCTGATTTTGTCAAACAGTTCAACGGGAAGTTTAATGCCGGCTTCGTGGGCGATGGCGGTCAGATGCAAAACCGCATTGGTTGAACCACCCAGCGCCATGTCGATCCGAATAGCATTGGTGAATGCCTTAAGATTCATAATTTTTCTCGGTAAAACTTGCCTTTTAACCAGTTCGACCACTTTCTTTCCACTTTCATAAGCGATCATTTTTTTCTTGGAAGAAACCGCAAGCGAAGTTCCGCAATAGGAAAGGGACATTCCCAGCGCTTCGGTGGCGCAGGCCATGGTATTAGCCGTAAACAAACCTGAGCAGGCTCCCGCTCCCGGACAGGCATTGAGAACTAAATTATCCAATTCCGTTTTATCAATTTTCCCTTGTTTATAAGCAGCTTCGGCTTCGAAGGTATCATGAACTAGATCTAATCTAGTCATTTTATAGCAGCCAGCCAGCATAGGACCGGCAGTAACTAAAATCGTTGGAATATTTAACCGTGCGGCGGCCATCAGCATTCCGGGTGTGATCTTGTCGCAAGCAGTTAACAGAACTAAGCCGTCTAGTTGATGAGCTTCGGCCATGGTTTCGATTTCATCCGCGATCAGTTCCCGGGAAGGCAGGGAATAATGCATTCCTTTATGCCCCATGGCAATGCCGTCACAGATGGCGGGCAGGCCGAAGGTGAAAGAAACGCCGCCGCCGGCGTGAATTCCTTTTTCGATCGCTCTTTCCAGCGAGCGCATATCAACATGACCCGGGACCAGGTCGGTAAAGCTGGAAGCCAAACCGATAAATGGCTTTTCCATTTCTTCTATCGAAACCCCGGTCGCGTGCAGCAGCGAGCGGATGGGAGCGCGCTTTTTTAGAGCCTCACTTCTCATGATGTTTTTCCTCCTCTTCAAGAATTTCTAAAATCCATTTCAGCGCTCCGCGCGCCTCGTAGACCCCTTCTTTAATTTGAGGTTTGGGAGCTTTTTCTCCGAGCGTCAAAAGGTAAGCAATTTTTCCTGCTCGAGCTTTTATATTGGCGTATTTCGCCTGTTTGAACAGGTCTTCACTCAAATAGGGAACAAAACCAAAAGCCCCGACCCCGTAAATTTCTTTCATAATTCTTTCCTAAGCCGAAGGCGGCAGGATAGTGACCAGGTCATCCACTTGTCCCTGCGAAATAAAATATTGCAGCAGTTTCTTGAAAAGCGCGAATTCTTCTTTTCCGCCCGGTTTTTTATCTAAAAAGATCTTGTGTGATTGATAATCGCATTCGAAAACTTGAAAAGGACTTCCGGCCATTTTTTGGTAAACCAAAACACAATGTGATCCATCTATCCCCAGCGCCACCTTGCTGCCATCCGGCAGAGTCAATTCCTCGCTGCGGAAGGCGATGGTCCCTACAAAATTCTTGTCCTGGAAATCAACTTTTCCCAGATATTCCGCCAGTTTGGCCATGACCTTATTATAGCTTAAATTATTTATGTTGCCCATCATTTTTCAGCGTGTTATAATTTGCTCACCATGCTGAGATACTTGACGGCAGGCGAGTCGCACGGAAAAGGATTGGTAGCCATCCTGGATGGCTGCCCGGCCAATCTTGCCCTGGCTTCGGCGGATATCGATAAAGACTTAATTCGCCGCCAGGCTGGTTATGGCCGTGGACCGCGCATGAAAATTGAAAAGGACAAAGCCGATATCCTTTCGGGAATCCGTAAAGGCAAGACCATCGGCAGCCCCATCGCTCTTCTGATCCCCAATAAAAGCACTGAATTATTCCAAAAGACCATCACCCGGCTGCGTCCCGGGCATGCCGATCTTGCCGGAGCGCTTAAATATAATCAGCGCGATATTCGCAACATTCTGGAGCGAGCTTCAGCGCGGGAGACGGCGGCACGGGTGGCGGTAGGGGCGGTAGCGCGAAAGCTGCTTTCCGAATTTAAAGTTAAGATCTCCAGCAAAGTGGTGGAAATTGGAGGAGCCGAAACGGAAAAAGAGTGGAAGCGGCTGATCGACGAAATGAGACAGGAAGGGGATTCCTTGGGAGGCATCTTTGAAGTGGTGGCACAGAACGTTCCGGCCGGCCTGGGAAGTTATGTCCAGTGGGATCGGCGCTTGGATGGAAATCTGGCACGTGCAGTCATGGCCATACCTGCGGTTAAAGGGGTAGAAATCGGGCTCGGCTTTTGGCAGGCAAAATTGGCCGGTTCCAAAGTTCACGATGAGATCTATTATGCAAAAGGAAAAGGATTTTATCACAAAACCAACCGCGCCGGAGGACTGGAGGGAGGGGTGACCAATGGGGAGCCGATCGTCATCCGCGCTGCCATGAAACCTATCTCAACCCTTCGCCAACCGCTTAAATCAGTTGATCTCCTTTCAAAAAAAGCGGTGGAGGCGCAGGTGGAGCGCGCGGACATATGCGCGGTGGAGGCGGCAGCGGTGGTAGGGGAGGCCGCAATGGCGTTCGAGATCGCTAACGCCATGCTCGAAAAATTTGGCGGAGACAGCCTGGAGGAAATCCAGGCTAGTTATGCCTCTTATCAAAAAAGAGTTTCTGTGTTATAATAAACTTCAATGGCAGCAAAGATAAAACTACAAAGAAAAGGCGCAAAAAACCAACCTTATTACCGGGTGGTGGTACAGGAAGAATCGGGTGCGCCCCGCAGCAATGTGGTAGAGGTTTTAGGAATATATCACCCGCTCAAGGAGCCGACTTTGTTTGAAGTAGATCGGGAGAAGACCCTTGCCTGGATAAAAAAGGGCGCCAAGCCCACCGATAAGGTAAGGATCCTTTTGGGAAAAGCCGGAATCCTTCCTCCGGTAGATCTCCTGGCGCTTCCCAAGAGAAAAACCAAAGCTGAAGCGGGAGAAGAAAAACCGGCCGAAGCCCCAACCCCGGCGCCTGCCGCTGCTGAAACCACCGAGGCCAAGGAGGAAAAGAAATGAAAGAGCTCGTAGAATATATCGCCAAGTCGTTGGTAGACAAACCGGATCAGGTCAGCGTTAAAGAAACCCAGGGAGAAAGCGTCACTATTTTGGAAATTCGGACCGCACCCGAAGATTCGGGTAAAGTTATCGGCCGCGAAGGACGGATTGCCAATGCCATTCGCACTATCGTCAAGGCCGCGGCGGCCAAACAACAAAAGAGGATCACGGTAGAGATCCTGACCGAAGAAAAAATGGGAGGGGCAAATTAATGGCAGAAAAAGCGATTGAACTAAAGCGCGTAGTAATGGTTAAAGCTATTGTTACCGAAGCCTTTAAGCAAAATTTGGTTAAAGAACTGGAGCGAGCGGTGGCGAACCTGGATGCCCAGACCACCCAGATGGAAATGCAGAGTAAAAACTATTTGGAAGACCTCAAAAAGAAAGGGCTGATGCAGAAAGCAGCGGCCTTCAAACACCAGCTGGATGATGAAAGATCCCGCCAGGCGGCAGCCAAATCGGATTTATTGATGAAGATCGAAGAATCGAAGCGCCTGCAGCTGAACAGCGAGTTTGTGCAGGGGCCCCTGGAAGGTCCGGTAAACGTGAGCATGGGCGACAATCTTTATAAGAAAGTCGGCGGTGCCGAGATCCTGGTTAAGGACGGGATCGTTCAGGAAATCCGCGGCGCGTAGTAGTGCAGATCGATATCCTCACTTTGTTCCCTGAGATGTTTCAGGGACCGCTCAACGAAAGTTTGATCAAGAAAGCCCGGGAAAAGGGCCTTTTAAATTTAGACATCATCAATATCCGTGACTTTACCACCGATAAGCACAAAACCGCCGATGATACTCCCTACGGTGGCGGCCCGGGAATGGTCATGAAGATAGAGCCCATCTCCTTGGCGATCAGTTCTTTAAAAAAGAAAGTAGAAAGTAGATCACAGAACACAGAACACAGGATTATTTTAATGTGTCCCACCGGCAAGTTGCTAACACAAGGAAAGGTTAAAGAATTAGCTAAAGAGGGACATTTAATATTGCTTTGCGGGCATTATGAGGGAATGGATGAAAGAGTTAAAGCTTTGGTGGACGAAGAGATTTCGATTGGCGATTACGTGTTGACGGGAGGAGAACTTCCGGCGATGGTCTTAGTCGATGCAGTGGCAAGACATGTTCCGGGAGTGGTCAAAGAAGAAGAATCGGTTAAAAAAGATTCTTTCTATGAAGGATGGTTAGATTATCCCAGCTACACTAAACCGGAGGATTATGAAGGAAATAAGGTGCCGGAAGTTTTGCTTTCCGGCCATCACGCGGAAATTGAAAAGTGGAGGAGGAAGCAAACTTTGAGGCGTACCCTGGAACGCCGGCCGGATCTGCTGGCAAAAGCCGAATTAAGCGAAGAAGATAAAAAATTTATCGGAGAAATCTTTAAATGAGCTCGGTCTACATCGCGCTCCTCCACCATCCCGTTTACAACAAACGAAAAGAAATCGTGACCACCTGCATCACGGGCTTTGACCTGCATGATATCGCGCGAAGCGCGGTTACTTACGGCATAAAAAAATATTTTGTGGTCAATCCCCTCCCGGCGCAGAGAGAATTCGCGCAGCGGATTTTCGATTTTTGGATGGATAAAGAGAGCCTGGAGTTCAACTGGACGCGGGCGGAGGCGTTTAAACTTATCTCCATCAAGGCGGATTTGGAAGAGGTTATCAAGGAGATCAAGCAGATCGAGGGGGCCCCGCCGAAATTGATTGCTACCTCTGCTAAGCTGCGGGGGAATTTGACATTTAAAAATTTAAAATTAGAAATTAGTAAAACCAATGATCCTTATTTGATTCTATTCGGGACCGGTTGGGGGATGGCGGACGACTTTTTTGATCGGGTGGACGCGATTCTCGAACCGATTGCGGCAAATTCTGAATACAACCATTTGTCAGTTCGCTCGGCAACTGCTATAATATTGGACAGGTTGCTTGCCCCGAGCACCGAATGAAGTGAGGTGTCGAGGGGTTGGGTGGTTAGAAGGAGAAAAGTGCAATGGGAGTTATTGAAGATATAGAAAAATCGCAAATGAAAAAGAACCTCCCTTCCTTTAAGGTGGGAGATACCGTAAAGGTTTATTCAAAAATCGTGGAGGGGGGCAAGGAAAGGGTGCAGGGTTTTGAAGGGATAGTGATAAAACGGGGTAATGGCGGGGTCAGGGAGAATTTTACAGTTAGAAAGATAGTCCAGGGAGTTGGCGTCGAACGCACCTTCCCGGTCCACTCACCCAAGGTGGAGCGAATTGAAATGCTCCGCAGCGGGAAGGTCCGCCGGGCCAAGCTTTATTACTTGAGAAAGAGAATCGGCAGCCAGGCCACTCGCGTTGAAGAAGGTACCACCGAAAGTGCCGCGCCTTAACCACTGGCTTTTCGACTGGGGCGAGACCATTGTCGTCGCCCTGATCCTGGCGCTTATCATCCGCGCTTTTTTTCTGCAGGTTTTTTGGATCCCCTCCGGTTCGATGGAAAGAACCCTTGATATCGGCGATCGGATTGTCGTCAACAAGGTGATCTATAATTTCCGCCCGCCTAAACGATTTGAAATAATCGTCTTCCGGGCCGTACCGGCGATGGGCGAGCAAAAGAAAGACTTGATCAAAAGAGTCATCGGCCTGCCAGGCGAAACCCTAGAGGTCAAAGACGGAGTGATCGCAATAAATGGCAGTTCAGTTGAGGAGCCGGCTGACATGAGGCAAACCATGAACCAGGACTATGCCAACTTTGGGCCGATCACGATTCCGCCGGATTCCTACTTTGTCATGGGAGACAATCGTCCGGCTTCGGCCGACAGCCGCTACTGGGGCTTCTTACCCAAGAAGAACATCATCGGTAAAGCCTTTTTGAGGATCTGGCCTCTGACAAAATTTGGATCGATCCCTGGCGAATAGTGATTCCTTTTATCTACGAAAAAAAACTTGCCCGCAGAGGTTTTGAGCTGGTAGCAGGAGTGGATGAGGTGGGGAGGGGTCCCCTGGCCGGTCCGATTGTAGCGGCCGCCGTTATTCTTCCTCTTGATTGCTCGCTGCCTGATCTTGATGATTCCAAAAAACTCTCCCCGCAAAAAAGAGAAAAAGTTTTTTACCAGATAAAGAAGTGCGCTATCGGTATTGGGGTGGCTTTTGTCAACCATAAAAGAATCGATCAAATTAATATTGGCCGGGCCAACCTTTTAGCCATGAAAATCGCGGTTGAAAAATTGAAATTTGCCCCCGATTTTCTTTTGGTGGATGGGGAAAGATATAGAATCGATCTTGATATCCCACAGAGAGGGATATCGGGCGGTGACCGAAAATGTGCCTCGATTGCAGCCGCTTCGATCATAGCCAAAGTGACGCGTGACCGGTGGATGATAAAGTATCATGAAAAATTTCCTTATTATGGCTTTTTAAGACACAAAGGATATGGGACACGAGAGCATCTGCGTCAATTGGCAAAATATGGACCTTGTCCCATCCATCGCAGGTCATTTTATCCCGTGGGCGGCCTTCGAACGTCTTGGTTGGAAATGATTCTGATAGCCCTGTAGCCTCTTTGCAATACGGTGATGTTAGTGAAGATTGCCAGGAAAATAAGCCCCCAAAAAATAGCATCTTCATAATAAACTTGTGGCCGAGTGAAACCCCTTATTAAAAGAATAACCACGGCAGCTATGCCTCTTTCGAGCGCTTCCATTAGATCAGGCCAGTTTACATTATCAATCTCTACTTCCTGGGCGGTCCGAGCTTTGGCGTAGGCTGTACACGTTGAACCGAAAAGAACGATAAAAATCAACTTCCAATAACCGGCAACAAGGCCTACGGCAAAAAGGATAATTGCCTCAATATACCTATCCACCATGGCATCGAGGTAGGATCCGATTTTGGTGCATTTCCCGGAAGCTCTTGCTATAGCCCCATCAAGCAAGTCGAAGAAATTTAGCAGCAAAACCATAGCACCAAAAATAAAAAAATTCTTATTTAGAACAAGCAGGACAGCTGCGATAATGGCCAAAGCCAAGCTGGCAAAGGTGATAAAATTTGGTGAAACGCGCCAGGCAGCAAATAACTTGCCAAACGGATCCATAACTTTGTTAATATATTTTTTGTATCTTCCGCTTACAACCATTCAAGTTAATCCTAATGATCATAATATTCTACGGTCAATAAGAGGGGGTGTCAAGCAATCCCTCTTTTCTGCATGTCAGCGATCGCGTCCATTATCTTTTGGGAGACTTCCTGGTATTCTTCGTTCTCATGGAAGCGTAGCGGCTTCCCGAAGGTAACATTGATCCTGCCCGGCCGTAAAAGAAAGCTCTTCGGGGGCATGAGCCTTCCGCTGCCGGAAATAGCGACCGGGATAACGGGTTTTTGGGACTCGACCGCGATCCTGGCAATGCCGGATTTAAAAGAATGCAATCCCTGGTGGCGTTGCCCCTCGGGAAAAAACAAGATTGACTCGCCTTCTTCCAGCAGCTTCATGATCTTCTTCATATCCAGAAAGGTTTGCGCTGGATGCTTCTGATCGAGCGGGAGGTCTCCTCTGTTTTTACATACGTTTCCAAGCAACGGGACCTTAAACAGCTCTTTCCTCATCACAAAGAGGAATCTTATGGGAATGACCGCAGCCAGAATATAAATATCCAGGGTGCTTTCATGGTTGGAGGCCAAGAGACAATTTCCCTCTCTGGGAACATATTCTTTCCCGACCACCTTTAATCGGATAATAGCTAAGGCAAGCAATGCCTTTGCCCACACCCTGCTCACCCATAACCAAGCGGCGACTTTTTTGTTTTTAATGAGAAAGGATGTTATTCTGGCTATGTGACCAAGCAATATAATCAATATAACATTTGCCGTCCAGTGAAAAGCAGAATAAAATACTTGCAGGATTTTCAGAATGGTTTCTTTAATGCGCACTAAATCCAAATCAATCCCAGTATCGGTAATATTCGACACCCAGGTGAGTGATCAGGGTCTCCCCCTTCAGGTATCGCAAAGTGTTCTTAAGCTTCTGCAGCTGAATGAAAAGGTCGTGTTCGGGATCAAGCTCGGGCGCGTGCATGGGGCTCTTAAAATAAAAGGAGAGCCATTCCTGTATCCCCTTCATGCCGGCTCTTTTGGCCAGGTCCAGGAACAAGACCAGGTCCAGCACGCACGGCGCTGCCAGGATGCTGTCCCGGCATTCAAAATCGATCTTGATGCACATGGGATAGCCGAGCCAGCCGAAAATATCAATGTTGTCCCAGCCCTCCTTGTTGTCGCCTTTGGGCGGATAATAATTGATCCTGACCTTGTGATAGAAATTAGAGTAGAGATCGGGGTAAAGCTTGGGCTGCAGGATGTATTCCATGGCCGAGAGCTTGCTCATCTCTTTGGTCTTGAAGGCGGCGGGGTCGTCAAGGACCTCACCGTCTCTGTTTCCCAGAATGTTGGTGGAAAACCAGCCGTTCAGGCCCAGCATCCGGGCTTTCAGCGCCGGGGCGACCACAGTCTTGAGCATGGTCTGGCCGGTCTTCATGTCCTTGCCCATGATGGGGACCTTGTTCTTTTGCGCCAGCTCCTGTAGGGCAGGGATATCGACGGTCAGGGAAGGAGTGCCGTTGGCAAAAGGGATGCCCAGGCTGAGGGCGGCATAAGCGTAGATCATGCTGGGGGCGATATCCTTTGAATTTTCCTTCAATCCTTTTTCAAATTTGCTCAGGCTTTTGTGGACTTCCTTCAGTTCAAGATAAACCTCGGTTGAGGCCAGCCAGATCATGATCATTCTGTTTATATTGAACTTTTCTTTGAAGGTTCTGATATCTTCCATTAGCATTTGTGCGGCTTCCATTTTATTCTCGTATTTCTTTACATGGGGGCCGCTCAATTTATGAACATAGTTTTTGTCAAAGACCGCCTTCATTGGAAAGATCGTCTCCAGGGAGTCTTTTACTTTATTGAGCAGGTCCGGTTCCAATACACCCGCCTTTAAGGCGGCCTCATAGGCATTATCCTTGAATATGTCCCATCCGCCAAAAATCAGGTCGTCCAGTTCGGCCAGGGGCACGAGATCCTTGATCTTTGGGGACCTTTTTTCCGTCCTTTTTCCCAAACGGATCGTGCCCATCTGGGTCAGGGAACCGATCGGCTTGGCGATCCCTCTTTTGATGGCTTCGACCCCTGCAATAAAGGTGGTTGAAACCGCTCCGAGGCCAGGCAGAAGGATGCCCAGTTTACCTTTCGGTTTCTCGATTGTTATCTTATTTTGCATTTTAAATTCCCCCTTTAATCCTCAGAAATATTTTCTTCCCAGCAGAACGATGCCGGATAGGATAAAACCGATCGCAAGCCAATCCGTCAGCATAATCTTTTCCCTTAGCAGGAGCCAGGCGATCAAAACCACGAAGATGAATTGAACTGCCTGCAGGGGAAAGGCAATGGTCAGCTTAAGCCAGGAAAGGATTATCAACCAGAGACAAAAAGAAAAAATGCCGATGATAATACCGCACAGAAGATAGGGGTTGCATGCCATCTTGACCGCGAGGGAAGGAAGCCCCTTCAATCGGGTAAGCGTAATGATGCCGATTTGGTTCATTCCCTGCTTATAAAAAAACTGGGAAACGGCTAATAGAAAAGCATAAAACATTACCAGCATAAATAGGCGCATATTTTATTGTGCTTATTATATCAAAGTTCAACTTGGGAAGTAAAGGGGATGCGCCGCACTTTGGATATGTTTACTCCCGCAAGCCATTGGCCCGCTTGACATTCGGGGGCATAGCTTGCTAAACTTAAATGACAAAAGGAGGTGAATTATATGAACAAGCAAGAGCTTTGCGCACAAGTTGCCAAACAGACCAAAATATCAAAAGCTTCCTGTATGTCAGTGCTCGATTCCGCTTTCAATGCCATTGAAAGTTCGCTCAAGAAAGGACAGGCGGTTCGCCTGGTTGGCTTTGGAACCTGGAAAAAGATCCGCCGAAAGGCTCGACCCGGACGCAATCCTCAAACCGGAAAGAAATTGACCATACCGTCCCGCAATGTGGCTAAATTCTCCATGGGGCAGCACCTATTTGACCAACTGAATTAGTCTATTCACCCCCTACCTGCCTGCCGGCAGGCAGGCTTTCTGTAGTATTAACGGATGGTAGGGGGTTTCTTTTTATTCCAACCTGACCCCGCACCAGACGGTGCGGGGCTGACGAATTTTCGTCACTTTTTTCGATCCTGAGCGTGGCAATAAGATTGCTGCTTTTCCGGCATCATGGGCAAAGAAAGTTATCAACAGGGAATAAAGGGCGAAGAGGTTGCAGAAAAATATCTCATCCAACATGGGTATAAAATCATTGAAAAAAATTTCCACTCGCAACAGGGTGAAATTGATATCATAGCCAGCGAGAATGAATTTCTGGTTTTTGTTGAGGTTAAGAATTATTCTTTCCGAAGTTATGGTTCACCGCTGGGAGCGGTAAGAAAAAGCAAAAAACAAAGCATCATCCACGCGGCCCGGACCTACCTTTACAAGCATAATATAAAAAATACTTTTTGCCGCTTTGACGTTTTGACGATTTACCGGAGGCCGGACGGCTCACGCGCAGTCGATTTATACCGGAACGCTTTCTTGATCAACTAGGAGGAAAAGATGCTGGTAAAAATAGCTTCGGCAGCGATCTTAGGGTTGGAAGCTTACCTGGTCGAGGTTGAGATTGATTCGCAGCGCGGGCTGCCGGGACAATCAATTGTGGGTTTGCCCGATGCTTCGGTGCGAGAGTCACGCGATCGGGTCCGGGCGGCGATTGAAAATTCGGGCTTTCAGTTCCCTCCCGGTTATTTCACCATCAACCTGGCGCCGGCGGATACCAAGAAAGAAGGCCCGCTTTATGATCTGCCGATTGCGCTCGGAATGCTTTCGGTTTCGGAGCAAATCTCGGTAAAGAATCTGAATGGGACAATAATACTGGGAGAGCTTTCACTGGACGGAGCGGTGCGGGGCATCAATGGAATTCTCCCGATCTGCCTTTCCCTCAAGAAGGAAGGCCGGAATAAAGTCATAGTTTCAAAAGAGAATGCGGACGAAGCGGCGCTGGTGGAGGCAATTGAGGTTCTTCCGGTCGAGACCTTAAAAGAAGCAGCTGAATTTTTAAGCGGAGCAAAGATCATTAATCCTCACAAAATAGATATCGCCTCCTTATTTCCGCCGGAGCCGGAGTATGGAATCGACTTTGCGGATGTGAAAGGCCAGGGGCATGTTAAAAGGGCGCTGGAGGTGGCAGCGGCGGGCGGACACAACCTGCTCCTGGTCGGCTCTCCCGGCTCCGGGAAAACCATGCTGGCACGCCGCCTCCCCACCATTTTGCCCCCGCTTTCTATTTCGGAAGCATTAGAAGTTACCAAACTTTATTCGGTCACCGGCTTGCTTGATGGTAAAGGAGTATTAGTTACCACCCGGCCGTTTCGCTCTCCCCATCACACGACTTCAGATATCGGGATCATTGGGGGCGGCCGTATTCCTCGTCCCGGGGAGGTTTCTTTATCCCACTTAGGTGTTTTATTTCTCGATGAATTTCCTGAATTTGAGCGCAACGTCCTAGAGGTTTTGCGGCAGCCCCTGGAAGACGGAAAAGTAACTATTTCGCGCGCTCATTCCACTTTGACCTATCCCGCCCAATTTATGTTAGTTGCCGCCATGAATCCCTGCCCCTGCGGCAATTATATGGACCCGGTAAAAACCTGCACCTGTTCTCCCTATACCGTCCAGCGCTATTGGGGAAAGCTTTCCGGCCCGCTGCTGGATCGAATTGATCTGCACGTGGAAGTGCCGCGGTTAAAAAAAGAAGAACTGGCCGCCCAGCCCGATGGAGAGCCCTCTAAAATGGTAAGGGAGCGGGTGGCGGCAGTTCGAACCATTCAGCAGGAAAGATTTAAAGGGACCGAAACCTTCTGCAACGCGCGGATGACGCCGCGGCAGATGAAGGAATTTTGTGTTTTGGAAAAGGAAGGCGAAGAGCTGCTGAAATCAGCCATTCTGCATCTTCAGCTTTCCGGCCGCGCTTATGACCGGATACTCAAAGTTTCGCGCACCATCGCGGACCTGGAAGGATCGGAAAATATTCAGGCTCGACATATAGCCGAGGCGACGCAGTATCGATCATTGGATCGAAAGGGAAATGAGGTATGAATGATAAACCCGAAATCCTAAATCCTAAACAATATCAAATAAATGAACCTCAAAATCCTAAACGTTACGATTTAGAAGAAAGAACCCTAAAATTTACCTCCAGGGTTAGGAATTATACAAAAAAACTTCCCAGAACGATCACTAATCTTGAAATTGGCGGGCAATTGTTCCGGGCAGCAGCATCAGTAGGGGCGAATTATATTGAAGCAAATGAATCTTTAGGAAAGAAAGACTTTGTGATGAGGATAAGAATTTGTCGGAAAGAAGCGAAAGAAAGCATCTACTGGTTGAAGCTAAGTGATCCAGAGGCCGAGAATGAAAGTGAAAGATCATTTTTAATTCAAGAGGGCACGGAATTAATGAAAATATTCGGTTCCATCGTAGTAAAGGCCTGCAGGTTTTGAGCTTAGAATTTAGGATTTTGAATTTGTTTAGGATTTAGATATTAGGATTTAAAACAAAAAGGAGGTGAAACGCAATGTATCGTGTAGTTTATCAGTTGCCGTTTAACAGTATTCGAGAAATTTACATGCGGTCGGAAGAACTCCAAGCGTGGCTGAGATGGAATTGGCTAAAGGAGAGGATTATTAGCTACGAAAAAGTTAATTAGGTTGTTAGGTGGTTAGGTGGTTAGGAAGGAAAACTTGAGCGCAATTCTTGAGAGAAGGTTCTAATAAGGATGAGTTTGATAACTTGAGGTTCCAAATTGGAACCTCAAAGAAAGGTGGCCGCAGATATCTTCCATACGCATTTACCGAACAAGGAGTTGCAATGCTATCTTTGGTGATATTTGGGTTGTTAGGTGGTTAGGTTGATAGATAATTGGGTGGTTAGGCAAAGGAGTGGATTTTATGGATGGTGAAAATATTAAAAATGTCTGGATATTACAGGCGATGTTAAAGAATAAAAAGGTAGAATGGATCAAGAAACTGTTGGCCTTAATAAGTTTGGCCCATATTGCATCACGGGAAAGCGTCAAGATTCTGGAAAATTATTATAAAAATCCTGATCCTAAGATGGGGTTTTACGCCAGGATGGCTTTGGAAGAAGCAAAATTCCTAGCAAAAAGCACATAGGAGGCGTGGGCAGATGGGTGGTTTAATTCCCGTTGAAATAATTGAAAAAAGGATATTTTTTATTCGGGGCCAAAAGGTAATGATAGATAGAGATTTGGCGGAGCTATATGAGGTAGAAACCAGGCATTTGAAAAGACAGGTAAAAAGGAATATTGACAGATTTCCCGAAGATTTTATGTTTGTTCTAACTGAAAAAGAAATGGAGGAGGTGGTGTGCCATTTTGGCACACCGTCTAGGTCGTATTTTGGTGGGGCAAGACCTTACGCATTTACGGAACATGGCATATTGATGCTTTCCTCGGTCCTGAATAGTAAAAGGGCGACCCAGGTAAACATTCAAATCATGCGGACATTTACGAAACTGCGGCAGATCCTTGCTTCACACAAAGATTTACTAAGAAAGATTAATGAGATGGAGAGCAAATATGACCGTCAGTTTAAAATTGTTTTCGACGCTATTCGAAAAATAATCAGCCCAGCAGTTATACCAAAGAAAAGGATTGGGTTTGTTGGTAATTAGGTGGATAGGTTGATGGGTGGTTAGGTGGTTGGATTGGATGGAAAATAAATTAGTTTTGCCCAAAGGAGGTGAGAAGAGTGAATGAAAAAGGAAATGGAAATGGCAACGGCGGGAAAGAGCTGTTCAGCCGCACGGTGAAAGCCGGGAAAAGGACCTACTTCATTTCGGTAAAGGAAGCCAGCAATCAGCACAAATATATAACGATTACCGAAAGCAGATTGGTAGACGAAGGTAAGTTCGATCGTTCCCGGGTCATGGTTTTCCAGGACAAGTTGGGCGATTTTGCTAAAGCGTTCGGGGAGGCCTGCCAAGCGGTGGCATAGTTTTACTGGTGGGGGCGTCCTTGGAGCTAGCCCGAGGGTGCCCTTACTTGGTGGTTAGGTGGTTGGGTTTTTAGGTGGTTAGGCTCTTAGGAATATTATCAGACAGGAGGCGGATGAAATGAACATTTGTCGCTTAGAAAATAATGATACATTGAGGGAGGTTCGCATATTAGAAAGAATTTTAACCAGTAAGAAAGCTTGTCGGAAAAAGAAACTGCTTGCGCTCATTGGCCTGATTAACATTGCTTCGAGAGGAGAAAATTGCAGGATGGTAAGTTGTTGAGGTCACATATTGTGACCTCAAGTTGGGGATCAAGCTATCACAAGTTGTGATCGCTTGATAAACATATCCAGGGGAAGGTGAAAAATGAGCAATATAATCCCAGAAGAAAAAATAGAAAAGACTATTTATTTAATAAGGGGACAGAAAGTGATGCTCGATCGCGATTTGGCGGGGCTTTATGGGGTTATGACCAGGGATCTAAATAAAGCGGTACGGAGAAACCCGGATCGTTTTCCAACCGATTTCATGTTTCAGCTGACAAGGAAAGAATTTGAAAACTTGATGTTCCATTTCGGCACATCAAGATGGGGAGGGACAAGGAAGTTGCCACTAGCTTTTACTGAATTAGGAGTAGCAATGTTGTCTTCGGTATTAAACTGCAAAAGAGCCATTCAGGTAAATATCCAGATCATGCGGACTTTTACCAGATTACGTCAAATCCTGGCCTCGCACAAGGATATATTAAAGAAAATAGAAGATCTGGAAGGAAAATACGACCGGCAATTCAAGGTCGTTTTTGACGCTTTAAGGAAAATCATCGCTCCCCCCGCAACCCCTAAAAAACGGATAGGGTTCAGGGCTGAATAGCGGAAGGCTACGGTCGGCACCATAAAAATGACAATCTGCGCTTTCTATTCATTGCTCGGGGATCGTTGCAGGAAACCATGGTTTGGCTTTCCCGGGCGCGTAAACGAAAACTTATCGATCAGGCGACGTGCGAAGGACTGATTAGTGCGTTAAAGGATCTCGCGCCGCGGCTGAACGCATTTATCAACGCGAAAGCACACAATGGTGGTTAGGTTGTTAGGTGGTTGGGTTTTTGGGTGGTTAGCTGGTTAAGTGGTTAGGGGATTGTATGAAACTGTTATAAGAAGCAACATAATCGAGATGGCTTTTAAAGGATAGTTATAAAATTAGAAATGTATGCTTACAATTGCCATTGGTTGAGAATAATTCACGGTAAAGTTATATCCAGAGGCTGAAAATGAGCCATTAAACACAGCATATTTTATTCCTATTCCTATATAATCAGTTAAATTAAACCCAAAGGCTGCTTGATAGCCTATATTCCCACTTACAGATAACCCATCAACGGACCATAAGGGATAATTTAATCCAATTTCGCCAAAAATAGCTTGGTTATTATCGCCCCCAATATCAAAACTAATATAAGAGAGTTGTGTGCCAGCTACCTTAGTATTATAATTAAAGCTTCCAAGATAATAATAATTTGTTTGTGTGTTGAGAAGATCTTTATTGGACTTTAGAATATTCTTTATTCCTAAACCAAATCCGGTAAAACTTGATGAAGCAGAATCAGATACTGATTGCCCACCAGAAGATACAGTCACATTATATGTCCCATAAGTAATAAAAATATTTAAAGGGAGATAGACTTCTAGTTTTGATGCCATCTCAGTTGTTGTTTTCTCTTTTTGTTCAATAACTTTCTTTGTTTTGTCTTCTTCTGTATAAACTATTGTGGTCTGTTGGTCTCTCTGTATAAGAAACATCTTGTCAAAAACTTTTTGGCCATCTAATTTGATTAATATATAATGAGATCCAACGGGAATTTCTTCGATTGTTACAATCTTGTACCCAGCTAAAGCGCCGTCAACATAAATTTCAGCATTTTCGTTTTCTGAAACAACTTTTAGTGAGCCGTATTTTGTTTGATCGACTGCATAAACAGGCAAAGAGAACAGAAAAGCAGTTAACAGAACAAAAAGAAGACAATGTTTCGCCATGAATGCCCTCCCTTTAGATTGACAAAATAGTTAACACGGACCAAGCATACACCTACACGCGTGTGGTGTCAAATCCAGGGCGGTGATGTGATAATCACTTTCCGTGGAAACAAACGTTAGAAAGAAGCTTGCAAAAAGGATCAAACAGCTAAGAAAGAAGCGCCACTTTACTCAAGAAGACCTGGCCGAAAAAGCGGATCTGGCTTATAAACATATTCAGAGACTTGAAGGCAAAAATCCAAACGCCGTTAAAATAGATACTATAGAAAAGTTGGCCAATGCTTTCGGAATAACAATCTCGAAATTGCTGAACTTTTAATTTCGTTAAAAAGCAGATCTTAAGCGCCTAACAACCCAACCACCTACCCACCCATCAACCTAAGCTTTTATTTTTTCATTAATCTCAAATCTGTTCATGACGAGCCCGGAGAGAAGTTTGGGGTAGAAGTAAGTGGATTTGTGCGGGAGTTTTTCGAGTTTGCTGGCGATGGCGACGATTTCATCGATCTTGGTGGGATTTAAGAAAAAGGCCATTGAGTTGCCTTTTTCATCCACCAGTTGGACCGCTTCTTCTTCACTTTTAGTGTAAATAACTTTGTCTTCGGTTTCCTTGGCAATGTTCAAAAGGCGATCAAAAACTAGGTAATGAAGAATAGTGACGTCTAATTTCTTCCAGGCTTTTGGTTTTTCTTCTTCGACCATTTCCTCGACTACATTTTCATCCCGCAGGGTCAGGAGAAAATAGCGGTTATTCCCAAGATAGAGGCCAAAAGCGTGCTTTTCGGCGCCGACCTTTCCCAGATCCTTGATCAATTTCTTTCTTACATTAGTAGAGGTTTTTCTGGTTGCCGCATAGGTCTTAACCTCAAAGTATTGAGCCAGATCTTGTTCAAAACGGGCGGGCTCAAAATAAGTCAAATTCCCTACCACGCGGTGAATAGGGAGAATGATCAAGCCCTTGTCTTCCAGCGGAGTAAAGTACATCATTACATGATTATAAGTTTCGTCTTCAGTGAATTTAGTGTTTTTAAGCTTCATTTCATTTTTATAGCGCAGAGCGGCCTCATAGCGATGATGGCCGTCAGCGATAAAGACCGCCTTGTCTTTCATCTCCTGCATAATTTTGGAGACGGCGGATTTGGAATCGATCCTCCAGATGCGGCTGACTATTCCATCCCGGTCTTTGGCTTCGATGAGTGGTTTTTTTCTCATGAAAGTTTTCAAGGCCTTGCCAATTTTTCCCTTTTCATCCGAAAAGAGGGAAAAGATAGAATCAAGATTGGCATTGGTAACGCGCATGAGCTGGAGTCGATCCAGTTTGGCGCGAGCATAGGTTTCCTCATGCGGGAAGACTTTTCCGCGCCCCATGTCTTCCAGTCTTAAGAGGCCGATGAAGCCCAGACGAGAGATTTTTTTCCCTCGGAAATTAATTATTTGCTCGTAAGCATAAAAAGCCGGTTTTTCATCCCGCAAAAGGATTTTATGCCTCAACCAACCGTCCAGGAAGGCGGCGGCGCGCATGTAACGATTATTATATGCACCATCTCCGGGAAATTCTTTCCCCAGGATCAGCCGGATAACATTGAAATCATTGAGACCGTAGAGCGCCTCCTGCTCTTCCGGGCTGATTACGTCATAGGGCGGAGACATGACCTTGGAGGGATGCTTGATTTTTCCTTTATTGTAAGTGATGCCTCGAAAAGGGAAAACCCTTACCATTTGCTTAAGCGGGCTCCGTTTGAGAAACTTCCATGACGGGAGTTTCCATGGGGGCGGCAGTCTTTATTTTACCCCCCGAAATGAGCTCCAGAATTCTTTCCAGATCTTCCTGCGAGTAGTATTCAATTTCAATGCGCCCGCGCTGCGGGGTGCCAAAAATTTTAACTTTGGTAGCCAGCTGTTCGGTCAGCTGTTCGATTAAAGCATTTAATTCGGCATTTTGCGTAAAAGCTCGCTTGCGCCCGCCTTTCTTGATCTTTGGCTTTTCTTCCTTGCCGGTTACGAGAATTTCCGCATCCCGGACGTTCAGATTGCCTTTTACGATCTCCCGCCAGAAATGGATTTGTTTCTCAGCGTTATCCAGGCTCAAAAGCGGACGGGCGTGACCGGCGGTGATTTCTCCTTTGCGCAGACTGTCTTTTATCGGTTTCGGCAGCGAAAGCAACCGGATCATGTTGGTGACGGTTGAACGGTCTTTTCCCACCTGTTTGGCAATATCCTCCTGAGTTAAACCAAATTCGGAAGAAAGCCGCGAATAACCATCAGCTTCATCCATCGGATTCAAGTCTTCCCTCTGCAGGTTCTCAATTAGGGAAAGCTCCAGTGATTGTTGATCGGTAAAGTCCTTAACGATGGCCGGGATAACAGCGATGCCGGCCAGCTTGGCGGCGCGCAGGCGGCGTTCGCCGGCCACTAACTCATACTTTCCATTGCGCATGCGAGTCAGGATCGGTTCGATAATCCCCTGAGCTTTGATGGAATCCGCTAGTTCATGCAAGGATTCTTTGGTAAAACGAGTGCGAGGCTGCCGGGGATTTGGAACCACATTATTAATATCAACGCTAACGATGGTTCGTCCACCCGTAAATACGGATCCCTGTGGAATCAACGCGCCCAGTCCTTTTCCTAAACCTCTTTTACTAGAGCCGGCCATCATCTAACACCTCCCGACATAGATTTTCGTAGGCTTCTGCCCCTTTGCTTCCCGGATCATAGAAAATTATCGGCTGCCCAAAACTGGGAGCCTCCGCCAACCGGACATTGCGGGGGATAACGGTTTTAAAAACCTTGTTCCCGAAATATTTGCGGGCTTCTTCGGCCACCTGCGAAGAAAGCAGGGTGCGCGGATCAAACATGGTCAAAACAATTCCCCGGATTTTTAAAGCCGGATTCAGGCTTTCTCTCACCAGTTCTAAAGTATGCGTAAGCTGGCTGATCCCCTCCAGGGCGTAATATTCGCATTGGATCGGGATGATAACTTCATCGGCAGCGGTTAGAGCGTTAACGGTCAGCAGAGAAAGTGACGGCGGGCAATCAATTATCAGCATGTCGTAATTTCCTTTAATGTCTGTCAGCGCTTCTTTGAGGCGGGTTTCTCTTTTTTTAATTGAAACCAATTCAACTTCTGCCCCGGCCAGACGGGGTGTCGAAGGGAGAATATCCAGGTTGGAAATAGTGCTTTTGATGATGGCTTCGGAAGCCGGAACATTTTCAACAATGACATTATAAAGGCAGAGATTGATCTGGGAACGGGTCACTCCCAGACCGACACTGGCATTACTCTGCGGATCAATATCGATGAGCAGGATTTTTTTGCCGAAAGTTGCCAGGTAGGTGGCAAGATTTACTGTGGTGGTCGTTTTCCCGACTCCTCCCTTTTGGTTGACGACCGCGTAAGCTATTGCCATAACTGTAATATTATACCACATATGGTATAATTCTCGCCACGATGTCAATTATTGTACACAAATATGGTGGTACTTCGGTCGGCACACCAGAAAAGATCAAGCAGGTTGCCCGACGGGTGTGTGAAGTAAAAAAACAGGGGTACGAAGTGGTGGTCATTGTTTCTGCCATGGGGCATACCACGGATGAACTGATCGAACTTATGCACAAAGTGACGGGAAATCCGGATCCCCGCGAATATGATATGCTGGTTTCGACCGGAGAGCAGGTTTCGGCCGCGCTGCTGGCGATGGCTCTTCAAACTATGGATTGCCCGGCGATCTCTTTAACCGGAGGTCAGGCTGGAGTAGTAACGGAAGACTTTTATAAAAAAGCACGGATCAAGGAAATCAAGCTTGATCGGATTAAAAAAGAACTGAAGGCGGGGAAAGTGGTGGTAATTACCGGATTTCAGGGAATCGACAGCAAGGGGGATATCATTACCATCGGCAGAGGGGGTTCGGACACCTCTGCGGTGGCGGTGGCGGCGGCGCTGAAAGCGGATGTGTGTGATATTTATACTGATGTAGATGGGGTTTATACTACCGATCCACGCCTGGTTCCCGAAGCCAGAAAGCTGAAACACATTTCTTATGAAGAAATGCTGGAATTGGCCAGCCTGGGAGCTCAGGTCCTGCATCCGCGCTCGGTTGAGTGCGCCAGTATCTATAATATGGTAATTCACCTTCGCTCCAGCATGAAAGAAGGAGAGGGGACCTACATTATGTCAGCGGCGCAGATTGAAAAAGCCCTTCGACAAGCTCAGGGCAAGGAGGTTGGAAAAATGGAAAAAAAAGAAGCGGTGCGGGGAATCGCACTGGATGAGAATATCGCGAAAGTGGGGATCTTAAAGGTGCCGGATCGGCCCGGCATCGCCGCCAGACTTTTTGGTGATCTGGCAGAAGAGAAAATCAATGTAGATATGATCGTTCAATCCATTCATTCCGGCGGAGCTCAAGCGGACATGGCGTTCACAGTGGAACGAACCGATATGAAAAAAGCGGTTGAAGTTACCGAAAAGGTGGCCAAAGAACTCAAGGCCGAAGGGGTCATTTCCGATTCAGATGTCTGTAAGGTATCTTTGGTCGGGATTGGGATGGTAAGCCAGCCGGGAACGGCGTCAAAAATGTTTGAAGCTTTAGCGTCCGATAAAATCAATATTCAGATGATCAGCACTTCGGAAATTAAGATATCTTGTGTGATCAAAGCCGAACAGGGGAAAAAAGCGGTTCAGATATTGCATAAAGCTTTTGGGCTCGATAAGGTTGGATGAAGCTCTTTCTGGTAGTTTTACTGTCTTATCTCGCTGGTTCGATCCCCTTTAGTTATCTTTTTTCTAAGCTTAAGGGCCGGGATCCACGAAGAACCGGCACCGGAAATGTTGGTGCCTCAAATGTTTTAGTAGTAGCAGGGCCGATAGCAGCCATCTTGTCTATGGTCGGAGATGTTGCCAAAGGGATCATGGCTATTCAACTGGCCCGCTATTTTAATCTTTCAGACGGGGGAGTCGCCCTTTGTGGTTTGGCCGTGATTGCGGGTCATGATTTTTCGATCTTCCTCCGCTTTTCGGGTGGGAAGGGGGTTGCAACCACGGGAGGGGTGTTGTTAGCTTTAGGGCCGCTGTTCAGCGTACTGGTCATGTTGTTATGGATCATTACCATGATTGTCATTCGGTATTTTATTCCCAGTACGATCATGGTTTATGCTTTCCTGCCGGCCATGATGTGGATGACTTCTTGGCGAAAGGAGTACATTTTCTTTGCTGTGGGGGCTTTCCTGCTGGCCGTTTATGCCCATCGAATGGACCTGCGGCGCTACTTTGCCGGAGAAGAAATAACCATCCAGGAAACGTTAGCCAAATACCGGAAGAAGTGATAAAATATTCGCGACGGGGCGTAGCTTAGCTTGGTAGAGCGCACGGTTCGGGACCGTGAGGTCGGAGGTTCAAATCCTCTCGCCCCGATTTTTCTTGACATTTTTCCATAAATGGGATATAGTACTAAAAATTATGGATAGTAAGCCAAAAAAAGAGAATTACTATAGCTTTATGATCGTTCCGCACGGCGCCCATGGACAGCCCATCAGCCTTAAAATCCCGGCGACTTGGATTTATGCGGCGGTATCGGCTTTAGTCTTTTCCCTGATCCTGGTGGGGTCTTCGGTTGTCTATTCCACCCTGATTTCCCGCCGGCTGGTTCACTACGCGGATACGCTTTCCAAGAACCAGGAACAACAAAAGGTGATTCGGTCTTTTTCGGCAGAAACCAACAAGGTTATTAAGGAGATTGACGAACTGGTAGAGAAGGATAATGAGCTTCGCAGGCTTCTGGGGCTCAAAGGCTGGCAGAGCAAGATTAAGCTTTCAACCCAGGGTTCAAATGAAATCCGAACCGATAAAATCTCTAATGTGCTCGATCTTGCTGGTGTCAAGCTGGCAGAAAAAAGACAAAGCCTGGAAGAATTAGTAAAATGGGTAGCAGTTGTAAGGTCTCGCTTTGCTAATACGCCTTCGAGATGGCCCATCTATGGACGGATAGTGTCGGGCTTTGCTTATCGCGTCTACCCATGGAGGGGTTTTCACGCGGGTATAGACATCAAAGCGAACTACGGGGCACCGGCAAGAGCTACCGCCAATGGAGTGGTTTCTTATGTGGGATGGCGGAGAGGCTATGGAAAACTAGTTGAAATCGATCATGGCTATGGAGTTAAGACTCTCTATGCCCATAACTCGGCTTATGCGGCAGCGATTGGCCAAAGAGTAGCAAAAGGACAGATCGTAAGTTATGTCGGAATGACCGGCTGGACGACCGGCCCGCATCTGCACTATGAAGTCCGCCGCTATGACCGTCCGCTTAACCCGGTAGCCTATCTGGATTTGAATGTTTTAAGCGCCAGCCGGTTATGGAGGTAAGCTATGGGTGTTTTGGATAATTTAATGGGAGTAAAACGATTGCCGATCCTGGAAGGGTTTGATTCGATCATTGGCGGCAACGCCAAGATCAAAGGCGAGCTGGTAACGACCGGCTCGGTCAATGTCAGCGGTGAATTTGAAGGAAAGATCGAAGCCAATGGAGAAGTGATCATTGCTTCCGGCGGCAAAGTCTTGGGCGAAGTGCATGGGAGTTCAGTGATCGTCTCCGGCCGGGTGGATGGGAACATTAAAGCCAAAGATAACCTGGAAGTTACCAAGACCGGTCGGGTTCACGGCGATCTCATCGGGGGTAAGATCATCATTGAAGAAGGATCTTCTTATCATGGCAGGGTGAAAGTTGAGCCCGGAGTAGTTGAGGAATTTGAAACCCCTCCCGCCAGCGAAGAGCCGCAACCGCAGATCATCCCTAATCTCTAAATGTACGGAACTCTTTTTGTGGTTGCCACCCCGATCGGCAATCTTGAAGACATTTCTTTTCGCGCGGTTAGGATCCTTTCTGAGGTTGACCTGATCGCCGCCGAAGACACCCGCCACACCAAAATTCTGCTGGCCAAATATAATATTAATTCCCCGATGACCTCTTACCATAAGTTTAATATTAAAGCTAAAACTTCTTATTTAATTGGTCTTTTGAAAGAAGGAAAGAATCTCGCTTTAGTATCCGATTCGGGCATGCCGGGCGTGTCCGATCCCGGCCACGAGATTATCAGGGAATCGGCGGATCAGGATATCAGGGTTGAAGTTATTCCCGGCCCATCGGCCGCCATCGCCGCCCTGGTGGTTTCCGGTTTACCTACAGACAGATTTGTTTTTGAAGGCTTTCTTCCCAAGAAGCCCGGTAAAAAAGCTAAAAGATTAAACGAGTTGAAAAGCGAAAAGCGAACCATTATAATCTACGAATCGCCTTTCCGGGTGCTTAAGACGCTGCAGGATATTTCTGATTCCATGGGTGATCGAAGAGTCGCAGTCTGCAGAGAGCTAACCAAACATTTTGAGGAGATCCTCCGAGGAAAAGCGGGGGAGGTGATAGAAAAGATCAAGGGCAAGAAGATTCGAGGCGAAATCGTTCTCGTTATATCCGGCCAGGAAACTCAGCGGGAGAGAGTTAGTTAAATTGTAGGTTCAATTCCTACCTTGGGCTGGAGAAGTTAGTTTAGAGTTATCCCGAAAGCTCTATACTCTCTAAAGGAGGTATAGAGAAATGGTTGTCAGGTGGTTAGGTTGTTGGGTGGTTGGAATTGTTTTATTCTCCGCTTTTATTGCTTCTGCTGAAGAGATTCCGCGTTTTTATGGTGAGGAAGTTATTATTACCGCTACGCGCTTGCCTCAATTGGCGAGCAAGACCCCGTGGAACACCTCGGTTATTACTTCACAGGAACTGAATAACTTCAAGACGGTGGGAGAAGCTTTGCGAATCGCCGCCGGGTCGGATGTGATCTCGTACGGCAGTCTTGGCTCCCTTACTTCGGTGAGGCTGCGCGGGGCCAATTCTTCCCAGGTCCTTGTGCTGATGGATGGTCGGCGCATTAATTCGCCGACACTTGGTATGTTTGATTCCGGCGACCTGATGCTCGATAATGTCGAAAAGATCGAAGTGGTCCGCGCTCCGCTCTCCGCGATTTACGGCTCCGACGCGATTTCCGGCGTGATCAACATAATAACAAAGTCTCCGAAAGAATCAGCGAAGTCCTTCTCGGTCACGACCGGCTCGTTTGGCACTCAGCAGTACAAGGCGGAGTTAAGCAGCGAAAGATTTCTGCTGGCTGTCGGACAGCTTAAATCGGACGGTTTCAGAACGAACGGAGATTATCTTGCGACCAGCGTTTACGGCAAGGTTGTTCAATCCCTGCCGATCGGCGAACTGTTCGTTGATTATAATCTTTATGATGCGAAGAAAGGCGTGCTCGGGGTGCCGACATCGGAGGCAGACCCGGCCTCAGCCAGCGAGCCGAATGACCGACAAGCGGACAGAAATTCTTTTGCCAGCCTTGGCCTGAAAAACGACAGCTATCAGTTACGAGTTTATCAAAATAATCTAAATCAAAAACTGGAGCCGTATATTTTTGGTGTCAGCACGAACGAAACTCAGCAAACCGGTTGGGAATGGAGTCAAAACCTGGTTCTGCCGCTCGGCAAAATATTATATGGTCTGGAAGGAAGAGCGGATAGGGGGCAGACCAGCCTGTCAGGCGATCATACGATCACAAATTACGCGGCTTTTATCCAGGATGAGATACAGATTGGCAAATCTTTCCTGA
>Ga0315277_10002273_pt1 | contig 26913 bp, 25 predicted proteins | sample YL17G05_15_MG_FD_203695 | JGI IMG/M metagenome (GOLD analysis project Ga0315277, IMG submission 203695) | Sediment microbial communities from Yellowstone Lake, YNP, Wyoming, USA - YL17G05_15 | ecosystem: Environmental > Aquatic > Freshwater > Lake > Sediment | place: USA: Wyoming | collected... | reverse complement strand
ACACTTGAAAGGGCGGAGGAACTTATTAAAGCGGGTGTTGATGTAATCATCGTTGATACGGCTCATGGTCACTCACAGGGAGTTATCGATATGGTTAAAAGATTAAGAAAGAAATTCCCCGATTGTGAGCTGATTGCAGGTAATGTTGGAACGCCCGAAGGTACCAGCGACCTTATCAAAGCTGGTGTCGATGGTGTTAAGATCGGCATCGGTCCCGGTTCTATCTGTACAACACGCATTATCGCCGGCGTAGGCGTTCCGCAAGTGACGGCAATTTATCAGTGCGCAAAAGTGGCATCGAAGAATAAAATCCCGATCATAGCCGACGGAGGGATCAAACAAACTGGAGATGTGGCAAAAGCAATAGCAGCCGGCGCCGATTCTGTGATGATCGGAAGCTTGTTTGCAGGGGTTGATGAAAGTCCGGGTGAAAAAATACTCTATGAGGGCCGCAGTTATAAGATGTACCGCGGTATGGGATCTCTCGAAGCGATGAAGCGCGGAAGCAGTGACCGCTACTTCCAGGATGCAGAAGAAGGATTACCGAAGCTCGTGCCGGAAGGCATAGAAGGCCGCGTACCGTATAAAGGCTCGCTGGAAGAAACAGTGTACCAGATAGTCGGTGGACTTCGTTCCGCTATGGGGTACTGCGGTTGTCGGACTATCAAGGAAATGAAAACTCACACACAGTTCATAAAAATATCCGAGGCAGGTCTGCGAGAAAGTCATCCTCACGATGTCGCAATCACCAAGGAAGCGCCCAACTATCACCTGAGGTGATTTCAATGGATCGAATAAGGTCATACCATAAGATTCGTCTCGAAAAACTGCGCTCGCGGTTTGATGAATATAAAATTGATGCGTTCCTTATCACGTTCCTCCCGCACCTTCGCTACATTACGGGATTTTCCGGTTCAAACGGAATTGCACTCGTTACCCGGACGGGCAGTTTCCTCTTCACTGACGGCAGATATACCGCACAGGTTAAGGAGGAGACGAGCGACTGGAAAATTTTCATCACAACGGGTGATCTCGGAGAAGAACTGGGCAAGAAAAAACTGCTTCGTTCAGGCAAGAGGCTGGGGTTTGATGGCAACTCCATTCTTTACGGTCAACTGAGGGCTCTCAAAAAAAATCTCCCGACTGTGAAGTTTTTACCGCTCGTTGACTGTATTGAAAAAATCGCCTGCGTGAAGGATGAAACAGAAATCACAAAAATCAGGAAGGCGGTGGAAATCACCGATCGGGTGTTTACGGAAATACTGGGAATGATCAAACCCGGAGTATCTGAGCTCGATATTGCTGCTGAAATTTCGTATCGTCATAGAAAGCACGGTTCTCAGGGTGACGGCTTTGAACCGATCATTGCGAGCGGATACCGCGGTGCACTACCGCACGGAAGAGCGTCGTCAAAAACTCTCAAAGCCGGCGAAATGATCACGCTTGATTTCGGATGTATCGTGGACGGGTATCACAGTGACATGACGCGGACGGTTTCTATCGGACGGCCAAAAGCCGAAATGAAAAAGGTATACCAGATTGTTTACGATGCGCAGAGGAATGGAATTGATGCGGTGCAGAGCGGTAAAAAAGCTGCAGACGTTGATGCGGCAGCACGGACGTTCATACACGGGAAGGGATACGGAAAGTATTTCAAACATTCGCTCGGACATGGGATTGGTCTTCTGATTCACGAACAACCGCGGCTCTCCGTTCTCAGTAAAGCAACATTGCAGTCGGGAAACGTTGTAACCATCGAACCGGGTATCTACGTACCGGAAGTGGGCGGAGTCCGCATTGAAGACGATGTCATAGTGAGAGACGGCCACTGTGACATCATCAATACGTCACCGAAGGAACTCGTCGTTTTATAGAGCGCACGCTCCCATGAACCCCGAATCTCCCACAATGAGAAATGTGTTGGTCATAGCATACTATTTTCCACCTCTCGGCCTCAGCGGGGTACAGAGAACTCTGAAATTTGTCAAGTACCTGCCGCAGTTCGGGTGGCAGCCGACCGTTCTCACTGTAACTCCGACCGGATACTACGCACAGGATTATACCCTGCTTGATGAACTGCATCCGCACCACGTCAATGTCGTGAGAGCAGGCTCTCTTGATCCGAACAGACTTTTCCGGAAGAAGGGCGTCGTTAAGATGCCTTCGGAGCGATGGCGGAGAATTTTGAGTTTCATCAGTGATATATTTTTCATTCCCGATAATAAAATCGGCTGGAAGAGGAGGGCTGTGAAAGAAGTAAAAAAGCTTTTTCAGAAGGAGAATTTCGATGTCATATTTGCCACTGCGCCGCCTTTTACGGATTTTCTGATAGGTCTGGAACTTCATCTGAAATTTGGCAAACCTCTCGTCATCGATTACCGCGATCCCTGGCATGAGTATCCGTACAAGTCATATCCCACACCGTTTCATAAGTTGTGGAACTATAAACTTGAGAAGAAAGTACTGCGAAATAGTGCAAGGATACTGGCGACAAACCGTAGAACGAAGGAATTGCTCGTCAAGCGGTACAAATTTCTCGATTACAGCGACGTCACTATTTTTCCACAGGGTTTTGATCCTGCTGATTTTGCAGATGATTCCAAGCTCCGCATCGAAAAAGGAAAGCGGATGCGCCTTACACACGCCGGCGTATTCTACGGAGAACGGACACCACGTTACATTCTTGAAGCGCTTAAAAAGATATTTTCTGAACAGCCTGAAATGCGTCAGCACATTGAAATGTATTTTATCGGAATCCTTCAAGATGAATACATCGAAATGATTCAGAAACTCGGTTTGGAGGGAAATGTTACGGTGACCGGTTACGTCGACCATAAGCACTGTATCGAGTATCTCAAATCTTCCGATGTGCTGTGGCTGATGCTCGACAACGATGTGCAATCGCCGGGAAAACTCTACGAATACCTCGGACTGCGAAAACCGATACTTGCCTGCATCCCGAACGGTTTTATTCGTCAGACCCTTCAGGAAAGCGGGGGTGCTGTCATCATCGAGCCAACGAGTGTCCAACAAGCGGCTGCGGCGATAGTACAGTTGTATGATCTCCATCGTCAGGGTAAGCTCCCAAAGCCGTCGGAAGAGGTCGTTGAAAAGTATAATCGCATCACATTAACCAACGAATTGTCAAAAATATTCGGATTTCTTGCGGAATGAAAGTATTAGTCATTGGCTCGGGCGGCCGTGAACATGCGCTCGTGCTGACTCTGAAACGGAGCCCGCAGGTTACGCACGTCTACTGTGCACCGGGTAATGCCGGGATCGGTCAGCAGGCGGAGATAGTTCCGATCCAAGCCAAGGACCTCAACGGTCTACTGACATTCGCAAAAGAACGACAGATAGATCTCACGGTCGTTGGTCCAGAACAGCCGCTCAGTGAAGGAATCGTCGACCTCTTCGAGGCGCACGGACTGTGTATATTCGGACCGACGAAGGCAGCCGCGGATCTCGAGGTGAGTAAAGTATTTGCCAAGAATTTTATGGGAAAATATGGAATCCCGACAGCGCATTACTCTGTTTTTTCATCTGCTGAAAGATACGATGCGGAACGATTCATCAGCGAAAATCCCACACCGATAGTCATAAAAGCCGACGGATTGGCTGCGGGAAAAGGTGTAGCGGTCTGTGAAACGAAGGAAAAAGCACTGGAGGTTCTCGATTTGATTTTCACAAAGAGAGAATTCGGTGATGCCGGGAATCAGATCGTTATCGAGGAATTTCTTATGGGTGAGGAAGCCTCAGTTTTTGCGGTCACAGACGGGAGCCAATTTGTTGTTCTCTCCACCGCTCAGGACCATAAACGGATATTCGACGGTGATAAAGGGAAAAATACGGGGGGTATGGGTGCCTATAGTCCTGCACCGATCGTCGATGAAGATGCAATGGAAAAAGTGAAGAGCCAGATCATCCGTCCCACACTGCGCGGAATGGCAGAAGAGGGAAGAACTTACCGCGGCTGTCTGTACATCGGATTAATGATAACGGAAACAGGCCCGAAGGTCATCGAATTCAACTGTAGATTCGGTGATCCTGAGACCCAGGTTGTTTTACCGCTGCTCGAGAGCGACCTGGCTCAATTGATGCTCGATACAATTAACGGGACACTTTCTGAACATCCTGTTATGCTCAAGAATAAGACAGCCGTATGTGTCGTGCTGGCATCCGGGGGTTATCCCGATCGCTACAACACTGATAAATTGATATATGGTCTGGACGCAGCCGCATCAGAGCACGATGTCACTATTTTCCATGCAGGGACAAAGCTGAGTAAAGACGGTATTATAACCGCCGGAGGGCGCGTTCTCGGCGTCACGGCCGTTGGTGAACCCGGTGATCTGGAGGGTACGATCGGAAAAGCATACAGGGCGGTTGAAAAAGTTACATTCGACGGTGCGTATTACAGAAGCGACATCGGAAAAAAAGGTCTGGAGTTCATTCGAAAGCTTAAAGAGAAGGAGATGCAGTGAATATTCTCATTACAGGCGGAGCCGGTTTTATCGGTTCACACGTGGCAGATGATTCCATCGGCGAGGGGCACCATGTGACGGTTATCGATGACCTCTCGACCGGGAATCTTGAGAACGTCAATCCCACTGCGAAATTCATCAAAATGGATATTCGTGATGAGGCTGTAAGGGAGCTGTTTGCTGGAGGGCACTTCGATGCGGTCATCCACCATGCCGCACAGATGGACATCAGGCGATCGGTTGAAGATCCAAGACATGATGCTTCCGTAAATATTATCGGGTCATTGAATCTTTTAGAGAATTGCATCCAATATGGTATTAAAAAATTCATCTTTGCCTCGACCGGCGGTGCGATCTACGGAGAACAGGAATACTTTCCGGCGGATGAATCACACCCGGTTAATCCTCTTTCACCGTATGGAATTGCGAAGCTCGCGGTCGAGAAATACCTGTTCTATTATCATACCGTTCACGGGCTCCAGTACGTGAACCTGCGGTATGCAAATGTATACGGACCGCGCCAGAATCCGCATGGCGAAGCTGGCGTCGTAGCTATCTTCTCAAGCAAAATGCTCGACGGAAAAGAAACTCTGATCAATGGCGACGGCAGGCAGACGCGCGATTACACATATGTCGGTGATGTAGTCAGGGCAAATATGCTCGCGCTGGCGTACGGTGATTCCGGCACGTTCAACGTTGGTACGGGCAGTGAGACGGATGTCAACCAGCTGTTCCGCATGATCAGAGAACTGGCCGGCTCATCATGTCAGGAACGGCACGGACCGGCGAAGATAGGCGAGCAGATCCGAAGTGTCCTCGATCATTCCCGTATCAGGAAAGTCCTCGGGTGGGAACCATCGGTGAACCTCCGTGAGGGTTTAACGAAGACGGTCGAATTCTTCAGAAAACGGAATCCGAATGACCGTTGACACGGCAATAGTCGTATTCATTCCTGAGTCCGGAGTTCCATCATTCCGAATATTTTACTGAAAACCTTCGGTCAATACATTGCCCTGAATTGTTCTTCATCAGAAATGATCCGCCGTGGCGTTTCAGTATTATGTCCGAATCAGACCATACGGAAGACATAAATAATGCGGCGTCGGATAATCGTGGCTTTATTCATCATTTTCAGCTGGCTGGAACTTCATTCACAGGATCAGGATTCACTCGCAAAATACCTCCAGTTTCAGGAAGTCTGTTATTTTGAATTTCTATATACTTATTTCCCTCCGTTCTTCATCCAAAATACATTAGAATTAAAGGAGTTCGTCAGGAGTAAAACATTTAAAATGCTGAGGGAGGGCTACGGCGATCTTCATGCAGTAGATGCTATATTCATTCGCTCGATGGCGCTGACGAAAGAAAATACGGCAGTCGCGCTCTTTCTAGCAACCGTCGCATGTTTTGATCACCGGCTGGTAGGTTTGAAAATCCCGGTATTTTCCCTTTTCTTTCCGCTGACTAACGAGTCGGAAGATGAATTCATCCGACGCGTTGATAATCTCCCTACCCGGTTGTATGACGATACACCGCCGAGCATGGGTGGGGATCGCGACAAGCTTCAGCATTTTTTCGGATCCGCATTCATCTCATATGTTTTCGAGTCGTCCCAGCCAGCCGAACGGGTTGCTCAGTTTATTGAATTTGGCGAGGATGCGATCATTGTGGAAGGCGCATATGATCAAAGAGATTTGCATGCAAATTGTCAGGGAGGGAAATTCGGACTTGCACTTTTACAGAATAATCATAGATTACCTTCAGAGTTCCTCCGCCAGGATTGCAGATTCGATACCCCTGGTGCGACGAATGGAGATAAAACATTGCAATACCAAGAGCAGGAGTAAATTCATGCGTACAGTTCTCGTTGTCGATGACGAAAAGAGTGTCCGTGAATCGATTAAAATGATTCTAGAGTACGAGAAGTATGTCGTTCATTTCGCGGAAAGCGGGGCGATGGGACTCGAATCGTTCCGTGAGAGCCCGCCCGACGCTGTTCTTCTGGATATCAAGATGCCCTCCGGTATGGACGGTATCGAGGTCCTGAGGGAGATGAGACAGTTGCATCCGGAAATTCCGGTCGTCATGATATCCGGACACGGCACTTTCGAAACGGCGGTGGAAGCAACGAAACTGGGAGCTTTCGACTATCTTCCCAAACCTCTCGATCGCGATAAGCTCCTGATTACTGTTCGTAATGCAATTGAACAGAGGAAGCTCGCCGTGGAAGTCAGGGAAGTACGCGACAAGGAGCGTATCATTGGTGAAAGCGTCAAGATCAGAGAAATCATCGCTCTCATTCAGCGGGTTGGTCCAACAGACGCGCGAATTCTGATATCAGGAGAAAGCGGAAGCGGCAAGGAGCTGGTAGCGAAGGCAATCCATCGGGTAAGCAAACGCTCGGATATGAGATTAGTAGAAGTCAACTGTGCGGCAATCCCGGCTGAGCTGATAGAGTCGGAGCTTTTTGGTCATGAAAAAGGTTCGTTCACCGGTGCGACTGCACAACGGATCGGAAAATTTGAGCAAGCAGACGGCGGTACCATCTTCCTGGATGAGGTCGGCGATATGAGTTTGCAGGCTCAGGCAAAAGTTCTCCGTGCTCTCGAGGAGGGTAAAATCGAACGAGTGGGCGGAAACAAGTTGATAGCGGTTGATGTTAGAGTGATAGCGGCTACCAACAAGAATCTGCCGGATGAGATCGCAAAGGGGAATTTCCGCGAGGATCTTTACCACCGTCTGAATGTTATCCCGATTTCCGTACCGCCACTCCGTGATAGGAGGGAAGATATCCCGATTCTCATCCATGCGTTCATCGAGGAGATATGCATGAAGAATGGCATCGCACGGAAGAGCATTGACGGAGAGGTCATAGAATTGTTGCGAGGAATGGATTGGCGCGGAAACGTCAGGGAATTACACAACACCCTCGAAAGACTTGTCATTATGTCGACAAGTGGGCGTATCAATGCAAAAGACATTGGGATGATTTCCTTTTCGGCGAAAGATACTGTCGATGAGATCGTCCATGTGAGCCAGTCGTTTCAGGAATTCAAAGACCGTGCAGAGGCAATGTTCATTGCACACCAGTTGAGACTTCATGACTGGAATGTCTCGAAAACTGCTGAGACTCTTCAGATGGAACGGAGTCATCTCTATACCAAAATTAAAAAATATGGACTCGAACGCGACGATGGGAATGTATAACTTGATGATTTCCGATTTTTGTCCTCGTTTATGTCTAGTAAAAATCGGAAATCTGGCTCTGTACAGTCAGCCTCAAATTTCCGAATTCAGCTATGTGATGGCCGGATCATGAATCGGAAATTGTAGATTAAAACCACTGTTTTTTCTCGATGACGTATTGCTGTTCGAATTCCTCGTCTGATTTTGTGAGGTAGACGATTCCTTCCACGAAGCCTATCACCCAAAGGATAATATTCGGTATGAAGAGAAATAGCCAGCAGATTGCTAATCCGATTGTGTTCACGAGCAGGAAGACAAGTCCGGGTCCGGTAAAACCGAGATAAAATTTATGGATCCCCAGGCCGCCGAGGAATATTCCGAGTAGCCCGGCTGCAAGTTTATTCTTGGAACTCGCCGTCGTCGATCCAATGGCAACGTAAACATTTTTTGCCTTGCTGTCCTCTTTTTCAAAATCTACGGTTATACCGCGCACGGGTACGGCAGTACCTCTCCATTCTGAACCGCTGAAGTAGTATCTCGAACCGTCATTTCCCGAAATAATGCCCGTATTTGTCTGGACCGAAAATTCAAGAATACGACCCTGCATGATTTATCCCTTTCTTTGGTGGAATATAGTAACTGCTCTGACATTACTATACGAAAAAGCCGGTATCAAGTTGCGTATGATAGTGCAGTTGTGAGCAGAAAGGACGGCCTTCCTAGCGCGCGAACTGGAATTACAGCAGGGTGCGGTAAACCATTATTAAGGGCTAAATTCCAGATCCGGATTATTTCGTCCGGATTCGGGGTTCGAATTATCATTCCCGTTGCCGTTCCCTTCTTTGATCTTGGATTCCGGAAGAATGCCCTTAGAGATTTTCCTCTGGCGGATAACTTCGTACATAATGAGCGCCCCTGCGACTGAGGCGTTGAGCGATTGAACTATCCCGTACAGTGGTATTCTCACTACAAAATCACACTTCTCCTTCACAAGCTGGCGGATACCCTTCCCTTCGTTGCCAACGACGATTGCGATGGGTGTCGTGTAATCAACATCCGTGTATAACTTGTCTGATTCTGAGTCGGTGCCGACAATCCAGAATCCCTTTTCCTTCAGTTCTTCAAGTGTCGTTGTGATATTGGTTACTTTTGCGACGGGTAGGTGTTCGCTGGCGCCGGCAGAGGTTCTGGCGACTGTGAGATTAACAGATGCGGCATGGTGTTTCGGTATAACGGCGCCGTGGGCGCCGGCGCATTCTGCGGTCCGTATGAGAGCGCCGAGGTTCTGGGGATCTTCTATCTCATCGAGGAAAAGGATGAAGGGCGCTTCATTCTTACGGGTTGAAGCATTCAGAATATCTTCAATCTCGACATATTTTTTTGTTCCAACGATGGCGACAACTCCCTGTGTAGTCGTATCGCTCACGAGATCGCGGAATTTCGTTTTTCCGACTTCCACGTATGGTACTCGGTTTCTCTTCGCGAGGGATTTTATCTTTTCGATGGCAGAACCCCGCACACCGGCGAGTATAACTACTTTCTCGATTATGCGTCCGCTGCGAAGAGCTTCAATTACCGGATTTCTGCCGGCAATGATATCCAGCGTCGGTTTGCGGTCGTGTACAACGCGCAGCGGCGAGGGCCGTTCGCTGTGAAATTTATTGTTGTGGTCGTTCATCTCGAAGTTCATAATTCAATTCTGTTAGTATTTAGTGTGACATAGTTTTTTGGTTTGTCCGCCGGAGGATCAGGATGCCTGCCCCTCCGAATATAATTATGACGATCGACAGCAATTGAGCTTCCGTAAGTCCGAAGAGGATCCTGGGATTTAATCGGATATATTCCACGATAAAGCGCATGCAGCCGTATGTTATGAGGTAGAGCATAAAGAGGTTCCCGTTAAGACGGATTTTCTTCCGTATGCCCCACAATAGTAGGAACAAAAGAAGTGACAAAATAAATTCATATATCGGTGTCGGGTGTACCCGGATGGTGGCAGGTACCACGCCGTTGACACCGTATTTCTGCACGATTTCCGGAAAATCCCTGAAAGCGACCGATGGTGGGTAGGTACCATTCGAATATTCAGCCCCCCATGGTAAGTCGGTTGGCATGCCGTAATCCCCGTCGCCGGCTAAGTGGCAGCCGATTCGTGCAATCCCGTAGCCGATAAGAAGAGCCGGTGCGGCAGCGTCGCATATCGTCAGAAAAGAGACTTTCTTTCTGCGCGAATAGACCCATATGGCAATTGTGGCGAGAATAAATCCGCCATACCATGTCAATCCTGCCGGCGACAATGCTTCCCCAATCGGATCGCGGATGAAATATTTCCATTCTTCCAGAAGAAAGAGCAGTTTTGATCCTGCGAGGCCAAAGATGACCGCAAGTAAAGTAATAGTGCTTCCCATCGCGGGATCGCAATTTCTCCGTTTGAGTTCTTTTGTCAGTACCCAGCTTGCGACAATGAAACCGATTGCCATCATCAGGCCGAAGCTGTGAACCGTAAAAGGACCGATCTTAAAGAGTTCCGGATACATTGTTTGTCATTTTTGTGATTGGAATGGATGGCGCCGCAGCCGTACGGTAATTACCATTCGTCGGCTAATGTCACAACGTCGACGAATTTTTTCTTTGGATTTTTTCCGATCAATATTTGTTTTTTTGTAATCGTGATACTATACAAGTTTTCTTCTTTTCCGGGCTTGACGATAACGAGATCATACTGTCCGCTGAGATCGGGGTATTCAGTTTTGTACACCGCCGGGCCGCTGCCCGGTATTGAAAAATGTGGTGCGCGAAGTCCGCGGATATTTAAACGTATCGTGCGGTCGTTCAATTCTGATTCTACGATGATTTCGTAGCGGAAGCTTGAAAATTCATTCGTTGTTCTCAATGCGAGCGATGTCACGTACTTCTTTTCATTTTCTTTACACACAGGAGTAATCAGCAGGCGATACTCGATCGGGAATACCGGTTTAACTCGTTTTCCCCTTTTCACCTCTGTCTCCGTCCGATAGTAAATAATCGATGATCCGGTCAAACCCGACGACTTCCTCACTCCCGTCAACCATGTTTTTTATGCGGACCTGACGCCGGTTAATTTCATCCTCACCAATAACGATCACATACTCTGCCTGCTGTCTGTCCGCTTCACGCATTTGAGATTTGACGCTCCGCTCGACGAAATCAATATCGCATGATATTCCACGGCGCCGCATTTCGATTGCTTTTGTGAGGGACCACTGTCGGCCGCCGTCATCTGCTGCTATGATGAAAACCCGCGGGGAGGGTGCGGGACCGATGTTAAGTTTTTGCTTTTCCATCACCATGAGAAGTCGTTCCAATCCTGCGGCGAATCCCACGGAGGGTGTTTGTTTTCCGCCTAGCTCCTGCACGAGGAGGTCGTATCGTCCGCCTCCCGCAAGGGCATCCTGCGAGCCGAGGTCCTTGCTGATGATTTCATAAGCGGTTTTTGTATAGTAGTCGAGTCCCCTGACTATTCTTCCGTCAACAAGAAAATCAATGTCGAGCAGTGTGAGATATTTCTGCAAACCAGTAAAATGTTCGGCGCACGCCGGGCAGAGGTGATCTTTCATCAAGGGAGCATCTTTCGTTATGACCCTGTCCTCTTCGTCTTTGGAATCGAGAATTCGGAAGGGATTCGTTTCGAATCGTTTCCGGCTTTCCTCCGTCAGTTTTTCAAGATGAGGATAAAGATATTTCTGTAATGCATCCCTGTATTTTGATCGGCAGAGTGCACATCCGACTGAATTTATTCGGAGCTCGAAATTCTTGATGCCCAATGACCGGTACACTTCGAGCGAAAGGGCAATGATCTCAGCGTCGATCGCAGGATTCAGTCCGCCTATCGCTTCCGCGCCGAACTGATGGAATTGTCTCATCCGACCTGCCTGCGGTCGTTCCTGGCGGAACATCGGCGCGATGTAGTATACCTTAACGAGAGGCTGCTGCTCTCCGAGATTGTTTTGAATATAGGAACGCATCACGCCGGCAGTCATTTCGGGTTTTAATGTGATGGAAGTCCCGCTCTTGTCGCTGAAAGTATACATCTCTTTTCCCACGATATCTGTCTGCTCGCCGATTCCGCGTTCGAAGAGTGCAGTCTCTTCAAACACCGGAGTGCGGATTTCGCGGTAGTTGTAAACTTCCATCACCGATCGTATGGCTGACTCAACGCGCTGCCAGCGATAACTATCATCGGGAAGTATGTCTTTAGTGCCTCTGATTGATTTGAATTTCAAGTACTACTCCACGAACTTTACGTTTCGGATGGAAACGCCGGAAAGGAAGACCATAGACTATCCAGCGAGATCACATATCTGTGTAATTTGCTTCCTCTTGTACGAATGTTGAAATAATTTCTTTTGCTGTCTTGGTTTCTAAAAGCTTGTTGCGAAATTCCTCTTTGTTCATGAGTCTGGAAATCCGACTCAGGAGCTTAATGTGAGGTCCGACAAGATTGTCCTTGCCGACTAGGAGAAATACCAAACGTACAGGCTTCTCATCGAGCGATTGATAGGGAATGGGATTTGCCGTGACTCCGAAAGCTGCCACTATGTCAGTTACGGCATCGGTTTTACCGTGCGGTATTGCGAAGCCGTTGCCGACACCCGTGGACATTATCTTCTCCCGCTCGAAGATTGCGGATCGGACCTTTCCTTTATCGAGCACTTTTGGCGACTGACTGACAACATCGATCAAAGTTTCGATTATTTCTTCTTTGGTTTTTCCCGGAAGGTTCGAAATCACTAATTTTTCTTCGAGGATGTCGCTGATTTTCATGGATTCACGTTGCTCCTAACGATATGGCGACGATTGAGCCTTCATCCCAGCATTATGCCTGAATGATGCGCAAGATATGGTTACAAATAATCTAACCAATGTACAAAAAATATTTATTTCAAGCAAAAACCTGATTCCCCCTATGCGAGAAATTCAATAACATCATATCTGGTTAAGATGCCCACGATAGTGCGGTTTTCTTCGATGAGTACTGCGGCATCTTTCTTCTTGAGGAAATCAATTGCATGTTCGATAGGGGCATTCACGCCAATGACAGGGAAAGAGGGCTCCATGATAGCTGAAACGGGCAGATCAAGCTTCGATGAATCTTCCAGAACGATGGACATTACATCGCTGTCGAGTACTCTTCCTACTGATTTTCCTTTATCAAGAACGGGTAGCTGCGAAACATCATATTCCTTGAAGAGTGCAAGCGCTGTTCGTAGAGTTGCCGATGACTCAACGCAGATAAGCTTCGATAGTCCCGTTCCTTTCCGCTGAAGAACGTAACGGACTGTCACCTTGTCGGGAATTAGAAAACCATGTTCACGCATCCAGTTGTCGTTGAAAATCTTACTCAGATATCGTTCCCCCCTGTCCGGCATCAGGATTACCATGACGTTGTTTTCGTTCATGTGAGATGCGTACTTCAGCGCACCGGCCATGGCGGCTCCGGAAGATCCGCCGAGGAATAGCCCTTCCTCACGGCAGAGACGCCGGGTCATCAGGAATGCTTCCTTGTCGCTAACGTCAATCATATCGTCGATGACGTCGAAATCGAGAACTGCAGGGAGCCAATTCTGACCAATTCCTTCTAACTTGTAACTCTTTCCGACCGCTTTCGGAGATGCACGGCGGTACTGGTCGTGTATAAAAGATCCGTGCGGGTCGACTCCGATGATCTTCACTGCAGGATTTTTTTCCTTGAGAAATTTCCCGATACCGGAAATCGTACCGCCGGTCCCGATACCCGCGACGAAATAGTCAATCTGACCCTCTGTCTCTTCCCAGAGTTCGGGTCCTGTTGTCCGTGCATGGATTTCAGAGACAATAGGATTATAAAATTGATTAGCGAGAATAGAATTCGGAGTTTCCCGTACGATACGCTTGGCAACTTCAATGTAACTTTCCGGAGAATCATGAGGCACTTCGGCCGGAGTTACTATGACCTCCGCGCCGTATGCCCGGAGGATCTGAATTTTTTCCTGACTCGTTTTATCGGGAATCGAAAAAACACATTTGTACCCTTTAACGGCCGCTGCGATTGCAAGTCCGATACCCATGTTTCCGGAAGTGGCTTCGACAATCGTACCGCCCCGATGTAGTCTGCCCTCGCGTTCAGCATCCTCTATCATCGCCAGACCGGAGCGATCCTTATCTGATCCTCCTGGATTGAAACTTTCGAGTTTGGCGAAAAAATGACCCCGCTGGTCTTTTATGACGGAGCGGAGCTTAATGAGCGGTGTGCGCCCGATTGTCTCTAATATAGATTCAGAGTGATGGATTTTACCGTTGCTGCTAAGCATGGCTGTCCGTTATCTTCGTTAACCGTTTAGTTTGTTTATGATACTGGCGGCAAAGCCTGCACCGAAACCGTTGTCAATATTAACGACCGTAATGCCGCTTGCACAGGAGTTAAGCATCGCCAGGAGCGCGCTGATGCCTCCGAAGCTCGCACCGTAACCGACGGATGTGGGAACTGCGATAACCGGTACATCGACGAGACCGCCGACAACGCTCGGTAGTGCGCCTTCCATACCGGCTATGACAATGATGACGCTTGCCTTGCGTAGTTTTTCCGCATGCGCGAGGAGTCTGTGAATGCCGGCAACTCCTACGTCATAGAGCTTCTCGACCTTATTCCCGAACATCGATGCCGTGATGGCCGATTCCTCGGCAACAGGGATGTCCGATGTTCCTCCCGTAACAACTAGGATCTCTCCTCTATATCGTATTTTTTTCGGTTCATTAGCCGTGACTACTCGTGCGAGTACATTGTATTTTGCACTGCGGATTTTCCGTTTGATCATATTAAAATGATCTTTAGTCGCTCTTGTCGCCAGTAGAGGTTCCGATCTTCTGAATATTTTCACTGCGATGTCAGCTGCCTGCCGCGGTGTTTTCCCCTCACAGAGAATAACTTCCGGGAATCCCTGGCGCAGGTGCCGGTGGTGGTCTATGTGCGCAAATCCGAGAGATTCAAACGTGAGGGCTGCAATTTTTTCTGCGACAGTCTTCTCCGAAAGATGACCGCGTTTGTACTGCTGAAGGATTTTTATCAGTTCTTCCTTGGTCATTAGTTTGAAATGTATCTTTCTGATATGGTAAATGTATCGAAAAATATAATTGATTTTTGAGGGAGATGCAAACAGATAACTGCTAAGGTTCCTCTACTCGTCATCCTCCAATCGTTATGATACAGACGTGGAACAGTGGAAGAGCGAATTCCACCGTTATTGCACGAAGCATTAAGCTCATAATTCATCACATTGCATTGTATAGAGGGAATTTCGTTTTCTTTTTAAATGTTCGTTATGAGTAGCGCTTTTACAATAGAGTGCCGTCCTGTTCGGTTTTATGCCGAAATCCTTGTTTATTGTAGCATTTTTTTGTAATTTAACTATGTAAATGTAAAGAATTTTCATTAGAAAGACAGACTATTGAAGTATTTTGTCTGCCTAGCACTTGGGTACCTCATCGGTTCATTTCCGACTGCATACCTGCTGGTGAAGAGACGATCGAAGTTTGATATTCGTACTGCCGGCACTGGTAACGTTGGAGCCCGGAATGCTTATGAAGTCACCGGTTCCAGAGGTATGGGATTCATCGTCTTTGGGCTTGATTTTTTAAAGGGCTTGATTGCCATCCTGCTCTGCAGTTCTATCGGAGAAAATATCTGGGCTGCTGCAAGCAGCGGATCAGGAGCGGTGATCGGGCACATTTTTAATCCATGGTTAAGATTCAAAGGCGGGAGGGGACTTGCAACAACCGCAGGGGTTCTCGTCCTCCTGGGATGGATGTACGTTATCGTTTGGTGCGTGATCTATTTAATATTGAATGCGTACCTGAAACATGTGAATCTTTCAAGCGTAGTTGCATCTATCCTGAGTCCGGTAGTGATGCTGGTACTCCCCGATATACTCGTATCATCGCTTTATTCTACGGATGCGGAGAGTAAAACTATCGTTATTATATGTGCGATCATGAGCGTCATCATTATTGTCGGTCATCGGGGACCAATAAAAGATTTTTTCACAACACGGAAAGAGTAATTATTGGAATGACAGCGAAAAAGCAATTTACCAGCGAAGAACTACGCGAGATGGCAAGGCAGATTCGCCGCGATGTCGTGAAGATGCTGATGATCTCAAAATCGGGACACTCCGGAGGCCCGCTCGGATTAGCGGAAGTGTTTACCGGTCTGTATTTTCACCTGATGAATATTGATCCTGATAATCCGCGATGGGAAAAAAGAGATTACTTCTTTCTCTCCGCCGGCCATTTATGTCCGGTTTGGTATGCAGCACTTGCCCGACGCGGCTACATCCCTCTTGGGGAACTCACGACGCTCAGACAGATCAACGGCCGACTGCAGGGGCACCCGGCGCCGGCTCATACGCACGGTGTGCCAGGAATTGAACTTGCTTCAGGCGCTCTTGGCCAGGGTCTGTCCGTTGCGGTCGGATGCTCCATAGGTCTCCGGTTGAATGGTCGCCCGAATCAGGTCTATGCGCTCCTGGGCGACGGCGAGCTTGATGAAGGGCAAATATGGGAAGCGGTCATGACGGCGGGTCATCACAAGACAGATAATCTTATAGCTATCGTCGACAGGAATAATTGTCAGATCGACAATCGTACGGAGAACGTCATGACGCTCGAGCCGCTTGTCGATAAATGGAAAGCTTTCAACTGGCACGTCCTCGAATGTAACGGGAACGATGTGGACGATTTTATCACGACTGTTAAAAAAGCGCAGCAGATGAAAAGAAAGCCCAAGGTCGTCATTGCTCATACATTCATGGGGCGCGGTGTTTCGTTCATGGAGGATGATTACAAATGGCACGGTGTACCGCCGAATGAAGAGCAGGGAAAACAGGCATTGCGCGAACTGCCGCCGACGAAATTCGGAGATTTCATCACATTCGATTGGGAAAGCAAAGAAGAACCTGTGATGAAACGGGAAATTACACAGTGAATGTGAAAGATGAGTGAAAGTAAACAGCTATGACAAAATATCAGATAAAAGAACATAAAGCCACTCGTCTAGGATTCGGCGAAGCGCTGGTCGAACTTGGACAGGAAAATCCGGACATAGTCGTTCTCGGGGGCGACGTCACCGGTTCCGTGCGGACTGATCTTTTCATGAAAGCGTTTCCCGACCGGTTTATAAGTGTCGGGATCGCGGAGCAGGACATGATGGGGACGGCCGCAGGGCTAGCAATTGCGGGTAAAATTCCGTTTGCGTCTGCATACGGAGAATTTGCCACGGGTAGACCTTTTGATCAGATCCGGCAGTCGATCGCGTACAGCGAACTTCCCGTGAAGATATGCGCTTCTCACTGCGGTATAACTGTCGGACAGGACGGCGCTACTCATCAGTCGCTTGAAGATATTGCCATCATGCGTGTATTACCGCACATGACCGTCGCAACACCGTGCGATTACCACCAGGCAAAGAAAATGATCAAAGCCTCTATCCCGTGGAACCGTCCGATTTATATCCGGTTCTTCCGCGACAACTCGCCGGTCTTTACCGATCCCGCTGCGCCATTCACGCTGGGTAAGGCAGATACTCTCATAAACGGAAGTGATGTGACAGTCATTGCCTGTGGGCTCCAGGTGTGGGAAGCAATTCTTGCAGAAGAAAAGCTGGGGAAGGAAGGAATCAGCGTCAGAGTTTTGAATATGCACACGATAAAACCGCTCGACGGCGAGGCACTTTTGCATGCCGCTCATGAAACAGGTGCGATCGTCACTGCGGAAGACCATCAGAAACACGGCGGGCTCGGAAGCGCTGTTGCAGAGTTTCTTGCCCAGCACCACCCGACTCCTCAGGAATTTGTTGCAGTAAATGATACCTTCGGTGAATCGGGTCCGGGTGAAGAACTTATGAAGAAGTATGGTCTCGACAGCGATGCGATCGTGAAAGCAGTGCATGCCGTACTGCGACGGAAAAAATCAGATAGAGTAAAATAAAGGGGTTTGTACTATGAAAAAAAGTTTCATCTTAAGCATCATTATTACCGTCCCTCTTATCGTAGGATTATGGATCGGTTACAGAATTGCACCGCAGCAATCCGGTCCGATAGGAGAGAGTTTTACCTTTGATGATATTTTTACCAGAACAGCAGGATACTCTCAGACGCAGAATCACGACAGTATCGGGGTGCAATTGTACAATCAACGTCAGAACGCAATTACGCAGGCGGTGGCGGCAGCGAGTCCGGCTGTGGTCGGCATTAATGTTATCGAAGTTCGCGAGTACCGTTACCAGAATCCGTGGTCACGGTTTTTCGGGGAAGATCCGTTCTTCCGCCAGTTCTTCGGCGATCAGGTATACCGCCAGGAAGTGAAAGGACTCGGATCAGGTTTTATCATTTCACCGGACGGTTACATACTAACCAACGATCATGTTGCGGGAAACGCAAAGCAAATAACTATAACACTGACGAACAAAGGAAAATACAGCGCCGAGATTGTAGGAACCGATCCGGTTTCTGATATTACACTCCTGAAGATAGATGGAAGTAATTTCCCCTATATCCGTCTCGGCAACTCGGAGGATGTGATTATCGGTGAATGGGTTATCGCTATGGGAAATCCCTTCGGACTTTTCGATATCAGTGATAAACCGACCGTGACTGTGGGCGTCGTAAGCGCAACGGATATGAACTTGTCGGCAGGAGAAAACAGATACTACAGAGGCATGATACAGACTGACGCCGCGATCAATCAGGGAAACAGCGGAGGACCGCTTTTAAATTCACTCGGCGAAGTGATAGGCGTGAACTCGGTTATTTTTACACCGAATCAGGGGAGCATAGGGCTGGGATTTGCTATCCCAATAAATAAAGTGAAAGGGATTGTAACCGACTTAAAGAAAAGCGGGAAAGTGGAGCGCGATTTTTGGACCGGATTGGAAATCCAGACGGTGGATGATCGTGTTGCCCGTTATTTCGGTTTGTCGAAGGCAGAGGGAGTGATTATAAGCGATGTAAAAAGGCAGAGTCCCGGTGAAGAGGCCGGACTGAAACCTGGGGATATCATCCTTGAGGTAAATGGCGAAAAGATATCCGAAGAGGGGGGTCTCATTGCGATTGTACAGGAATCAAAAGAAGGTGATGTCTTGAATTTAAAAATTCTCCGGGATAAGAAAACATTGGATAAAAGTCTCACATTGAAGAGGCAACCGTCATGATAGAACGCTACACACGTCCTGCTATGGGAGGGATCTGGACAGATAAGAATAAATTTCAGACCTGGATGGATATTGAAATCTTTGTCTGCGAAGCGCAGGCGGAGATGGGTGTCATTCCAAAGGATGCCGCCGCTCTCATACGGCAGAGAGCGCGGTTCGACGAAAAGCGAATCAGCGAGATAGAGGAAACAGTCAGACATGATGTTATCGCATTTCTCACGAACGTGGGCGAATACGTCGGTCCCGAATCCCGCTACATTCACCTTGGCATGACCTCCTCGGATATTCTCGACACCGGTCTGGCGCTTCAGATGAAGCAATCGGCAGATTTGCTTCTATCGGTGCTGCAGAAACTGCACAAATTACTGAGAAAGCGTGCACTGGAATTTAAATCCACGGTCATGATCGGACGGACTCACGGTATTCATGCCGAACCAATTACATTCGGTCTGAAACTGGCTATCTGGTACGATGAAATAAGCAGGAATATCAGACGGCTAGAACAGGCGCGGGACACGATATCCTGCGGAAAGATTTCGGGTGCGGTGGGTACGTATGGCCATATCGATCCTTTCGTCGAGCGGTACGTCTGCGAAAAATTAGGATTACGCCCCGCGCCGATATCTACACAAATTCTCCAGCGTGATCTTCACGCCGAGTTTATATCGACACTTGCGATAATCGGAAGTTCACTTGAAAAATTTGCCACAGAAATCCGTCATCTCCAGAAAACGGAGGTTTTGGAGGTTGAGGAATATTTTTCAAAAGGACAGAAGGGATCTTCGGCGATGCCTCACAAGCGAAATCCAATTACATGTGAGCGCGTAGCGGGACTGGCGCGCGTGCTCCGTGGAAACGCACTGGCAGCCATGGAGAATATAGCCCTATGGCATGAGAGGGATATTACGCATTCTTCCGTCGAACGCATCATCATACCGGATTCCTGCATTCTGCTCGATTACATGCTCTCAATTTTTACCGAAGTGGTCGAAAAACTCATGGTCTATCCTGACCGGATGAAGGAAAACGTCGAGCTGACGCACGGTCTGATTTTCTCGCAGGAGGTCCTCCTCGCACTGATAAAAAAAGGGATGAAGCGTGAGGATGCATATGCGGTTGTTCAAAAGCATGCGATGGAAGTGTGGCGTGTCAAAACCGACTTTAATAAATTATTACTGTCGGATGCAAGTGTGAGACAGCACCTTTCTGAAAAGGAACTGCAGGAACTTTTCGATCTCACAAAAAGCATTCGCAATGTTGATTATATTTTTAAACAGGTTGGAATTTAAATCCATTTTAATCTATTCGGCTATATGAATAGCCCCCTATTTTAATCGGTGGAATATAGGTCACTAACTTTAATTGGAGTAGCCTCATGACAAAAAAGTATCAGAATTTTATCAACGGGAAGTGGGCAGATGCCAAATCGGGAAAAACTTTTGAAAACCGGAATCCTGCAAACTGGAGCGAGCTTATCGGTACCTTCCCGAAATCCGGCAAAGAAGAAGTGAATGATGCTGTCAGAGCGGCAAGGTCAGCGTATGAAAAATGGAGGCTTGTACCGGCGCCGAAACGCGGAGATATCCTGAAGAATGTCGGAGATATCATGGTCTCGCGGAAAGAAGAAATCGCCAAACTGATGACCCGTGAAATGGGTAAAGTGTTTGTGGAAACGAGAGGGGACGTGCAGGAGGGTATCGACACCGCCTACTACGCCGCATCGGAAGGGAGAAGATTGTTCGGTGCGACAGTTCCGTCGGAGCTTCCTAACAAGTTTAACATGGCTCAGCGTGTTCCGATCGGTGTCGCGGGCATTATTACACCTTGGAATTTCCCCATGGCAATCCCGACGTGGAAGATTTTTCCGGCGCTGCTGTGCGGAAATACGGTGGTGTTCAAGCCGGCGTCCGATACACCGGCAACCGCAACGGTCCTCGTTGAAATTCTCATGGAAGCAGGTGTCCCGGAAGGTGTCGTGAATATCGTGCACGGCGGAGGAAGTGAAGTCGGAATGGGAATCGTCGAACATGAGGACGTCGATCTCGTCAGCTTCACCGGCTCAACGGCGGTGGGGATAAAAATTTCAGAACTCGCCGCAAAAACGCTCAAGCGCGTGTCACTCGAACTGGGTGGAAAGAATGCCCAAATTGTAATGGACGATGCCGATCTCCATCTCGCCCTCGATGGGGTTCTCTGGGGAGCATTCGGAACGACCGGCCAGCGATGCACAGCAACGAGCCGGTTAATCCTTCACGAAAAAATCCACGACACATTACTCTCGATGCTCGTGGAAAAAACAAAGAAACTGCGACTTGGCGACGGTTTACTTCCGACGACAGATATCGGTCCCTGCATTAATGAGAGTCAGCGCAACACCGACCATAGTTATGTAGAGATTGGCTTGAAGGAGGGTGCGACCCTTGCCTGCGGCGGAGATATCGGTAGAGGGAAAGACCTTGATAAAGGTTGGTTCTACCAGCCCACAATATTCACAGATGTGACTCCTGAAATGCGGATTGCGAAAGAGGAAATATTCGGTCCGGTCCTCTCTGTCATACGGATAAAATCCCTCGATGAAGCGATCACTGTTCTGAATAATACGAAGTACGGACTTTCATCTTCTCTGTACACTAAGAATGTTAATGATGCTTTCAGGGCAATCAGGGATGTGAAAGCCGGTATTACATATATAAATGCTCCCACGATAGGAGCCGAGGCGCATATGCCTTTCGGCGGCGTGAAGCAGACTGGAAACGGCCATCGTGAAGGTGGATGGACGGTGTACGAGTTTTTCAGTGAATGGAAAACAGTGTACATCGATTACAGCGGCGGTTTGCAGAGGGCGCAAATAGATAATCAATAACTGTAGGTCAGGACTCTGTCCTGACCTATCAAGGATGCTACTGTTAAAGAATAGTATACATGAAGTATCGATCAATAAAAAATATACTGACGAGCAAACCCACAATCGAGGGAGCGGGCGTTCACATGAAAAGAGTATTTGGTTTTCATGAAGTGCCGGCTTTTGATCCGTTCCTCCTGCTAGATGATTTTCGGTCGAACAATCCGCAGGATTACATAAAAGGATTTCCGTGGCATCCGCACCGGGGCATCGAAACAATTACGTATGTGCTGAAGGGGAAAGTGGAACACGGTGACAGCCTGGGAAACAAAGGTGTCATCGGTCCCGGGGACGTTCAATGGATGACTGCGGGAAGCGGGATCATACACCAGGAAATGCCAATGAGCGATGAAAACGGAAGCAACTGGGGTTTTCAGCTATGGGCAAACCTTCCCCGATCCCGGAAAATGATAGATCCCAGGTATCGGGAGATAAAAGGGAATCAGATTCCAGAAATTACGGCAAACGAGGGTGTAAAAATAAGAGTTATCAGTGGCGAAGTGAATGGAATAAAAGGACCCGTGGATGATATCGTTACAGATCCCGGGTATTTAGACGTAACCATTCCGCCCAAAACAGAATTCATCCACCCGACAGATCCCGGATATACAGTCTTTGCATACGTCATTGATGGAGAGGGATATTTCGATAAAAATGATAAACTTTTTACCAATGGGAACCTGGTTCTATTCGATGATGGAGACCGTATTTCGGTTAATACCCGGGAAAAACATATGCGCATCCTCCTCATCTCAGGGAAACCGATCGGCGAACCGGTTGCATGGTACGGTCCCATCGTTATGAACACGGAGGTGGAACTGAAGCAGGCGTTTGAGGAGTATAGAAACGGGACGTTTATAAAAAAATAAGTTGATTTGGTCTTATTTCTCCCCTCGCCGTAGGTATTTTATTGTGTTGAGTCATAACCTTGGAGATTTCTCAGATTTTTCTTATATTTAATCGTGAAAATCTTCCAACATATTGAAATATTGACTATTCAATATATTTCCTTCCCTACATCCGGAAGACCGTATATTATTTCCCTCTACGAGCACCAGGAATTCTATTAAGACTGTATTTTCCCTCATCTTAATTCCTGTTTTATTAATTCTATTATTCTAAAGGTGCTATATGACCATGACAAAAGTTACTAATATACATCCTAAGGATGTCGAATCCATCATCGGGAAGCATATGCTTGTCGATGTGTTGGATTTTATAATTGATTTGAAAAAAAGTGAAGGAGTGTACATCTGGGATTCGAAAACAAATCGCAAGCTTCTTGATTTCTTCACATTTGTTGCCTCCGTACCGTTAGGATTAAATCATCCGAAGATGACCACTCCCGAATTCAAAGAGAAAATGGCATACGTTTCCATTAACAAGCCGACAAATTCAGACGTTTACTGCGTTGAAATGGCCGAGTTTGTGGATACCTTTGCCCGTATAGCCATGCCCGATTACCTTCCTCATGTATTCTTCATCGAGGGTGGTGCGCTCGGCGTTGAGAATGCACTCAAAGCAGCATTCGATTGGAAAATGCGGAAGAATATTGCAAAAGGTGTGTATAAGGGAGTCAATGACGAATCGAAAATGAAGGTTATACACTTCCGCCAGTCGTTCCACGGCCGTACCGGCTACACACTGTCTCTTACCAATACTGATCCGGTGAAGATTGACTACTTCCCCAAATTTGATTGGCCCCGGATCGACAATCCAGCAATAAAATTCCCGCTCAACGAAGAGAACCTGAAAGCGGTCCGGAAAGCGGAGGAAAATTCACTCAATCAGATTAAGGATGCAATCCACAGATATAAGGACGATGTCGCCGCGCTGATTATTGAACCCATCCAGGGAGAGGGCGGAGATAATCACTTCAGGAAGGAATTCTTCGAAGCTATCCGCCGGCTTGCCGATGAGAATGAGTTTATGTTCATTCTGGACGAGGTGCAGACAGGGATGGGACTTACCGGTAAAATGTGGGCTCACCAGCATTTCGTCAAGCCGGACATGATTTCCTTCGGCAAGAAGACGCAGGTGTGCGGATTTATGTCGGGCAATCGTATTGATGAAGTGAAGGAAAACGTATTTAAGGTTGCAGGTCGTCTGAATTCCACATGGGGCGGTGGTCTTGTAGATATGATCCGCTGCCAGCGTTACCTGGAGATTATTGAAGAAGATCGTCTCGTTGACAACGCCCGCGTTGTCGGGGAATACCTACTCCAGCGTCTGTACGAAATCCAGACAGAGTTTCCAAAGCAGGTAGAGAATGCTCGCGGAATCGGTCTATTCTGTTCATTCGATCTCCGAAATCCCGCAATGCGAAACGACCTCCGGAAGAAGGCGATGCAGAAAGGTCTCGTGGTTCTTGGAAGCGGTGAACGTTCGATTCGTTTCCGTCCGCCACTTATAATTACGAAGCAAGAGATCGATAAAGGTGTGAGCATCCTCAAAGAATCATTGAGTGAGTTGAAAGTCTGAGAGAGCGTGCTTACGTAAGATTAAGCCCCGATTATCGAAAGAGGTCGGGGCTTTTTTTGGACCGCTGATTACGCTGTTGTTAATGATATACAAAGATGATAATCTGTGTTAATCTTGTGCTTTTTCTGTGTTATCTGTTTACCCTCCAGCTTTGTGGCGGGTGTTCAAATTCAACATGCAAATTGTAATTTGAATTCCTTTAATAATTTCATTACCATTGTATCGCACATGTTGACCAATTTCCCCCAAAACATCAATTTCTAAAACTAAATGAGGTATATCATGCAAGTATCACGCTTATTGGTTCTTTGTATCACCTGTATTCTGCTGTTCTCTGCTTTCCATACCCGGCCAGACGAGGGGATGTGGACATTCGACAATCTGCCGCTCAAGATATTGAAGGAAAAGTATGGATTTACACCAACGCAGGAATGGCTCGACCACGTTCGCCTTGCCAGTGTCCGGTTCAACGATGGCGGTTCGGGTTCGTTTATCAGCGGTGATGGATTGACTCTGACGAATCATCACGTCGCACGAGGTCAGCTGCAGAAAATGTCAACGCCGGAAAAGGATTATGTAAAAGACGGCTTCTATGCAAAAACCCGTGCGGAAGAAATTCAAAGCCCTGACCTTGAGTTGAATGTTCTGGAATCCATGGAAAATGTCACAGACCGCATACAGAAAGCTACCAGGAAGGCGAAGAGCGATAAGGAAGCGCTCGAATTGAGAAAGGCTGAGACTGCGAAGATAGAAAAGGAGAGTCTCAAAAAAACCGGTCTGCGTTCCGATGTTATTTCGCTCTATAACGGCGGAGAGTACTGGCTCTACCGGTATAAGAAGTATACGGATGTCCGGCTCGTCTTTGCACCTGAGGCAGGCATTGCATTTTTCGGTGGGGATCCCGATAACTTCACTTACCCCAGACATGACCTTGATATGGCGATTTTCCGCGTATATGAGAACGGGAAGCCGATCACACCCAAGCACTACCTGAAGTGGAGTTCGGCGGGCGCCGGGGATGGTGAATTGGTTTTCTGTTCAGGCAACCCGGGCTCAACGGAACGCCTGAGTTCGGTTGCGGAACTTGAATTTCTACGTGATGAACTTTATCCGTTGGTGGTGAAGAGTTTAAACCGTCGGATCGGTACCCTTAAAAATTATTCTGAAAAAGGAAACGAGGAAAAACGTCAGGCCGCGTCGTTAATTTTCGGCATGGAGAACAGTCTGAAAGCCATCGGAGGAGAGCTACAGGGCTTGCGTGACAAAACAGTCATGGATAAAAAGATAAGCGATGAGAAAAATTTTCGTCAGATAGTTTCGAGAAATCCCGAATGGCAGAAGAAGTACGGAAATGCCTGGGATGCAATAGCCGAAGCAAAGAAGAAACATGCGGCGATTTTTAAGCCGATGATGTTCAGAGGACTCCGTGGATCGAGGATGGCACAGTATGCACTTCTGATAGTGCAGTATGTAGCAGAAATAAAGAAACCTGACGGTGAACGACTGGATGGATTCCACGATGCACAGCTTGAGAGCTTCAGATTCAGTCTCTTTTCTCCGGCACCGGTTTATCCGCAGCTTGAAGAGTACCGGATGGTCGATGGATTGAAGGAATCAATGGAAATTCTGGGTGCAGATGATCCTTTCCTGAAGATTGTCCTGAACGGAAAGACACCTGAAGACGTTGCAAAGGAATTAGTGAGTGGAACCAAGATGAGAGATGCCGAATTTCGGAAAACCCTCGCGGAAGGCGGAGAAAAATCAGTTGCAAAATCGGATGATCCGATGATCGCTATAGCTAGAAAGATAGATCCACTCATTCGCGAAAGCATCAAGAAGTACGAAGACGATGTACGAAGCGTAGTAGAGTCCGCCGGTGAAAGGATCGGGGAAGCTCGTTTCGCCGCATATGGAAAATCAACATATCCCGATGCGAATTTTACACTGCGGCTTACGTTCGGAACCGTGAAGGGGTACAAGATGAACGGGACCATTGCTGCTCCGAAAACCACCTTCTACGGTCTCTTCGATCGTGCCCACAGCTTCAATATGCAGTCTCCTTTTGACCTCCCTCTGCGTTACACAGAGAATAAGGATAAACTCGATCTTTCCACACCGTTGAATTTTGTGGCTGCTCTTGATGTGGTCGGAGGAAATTCAGGATCGCCCGTTTTGAATAAAAATGCAGAACTCGTTGGATTGGTGTTCGATGGAAACATTGAAAGTCTGGTTGGGACCTACGTGTATGATGAAGAAACAAATCGGACCGTTGCGGTACACAGCAGTGCTATGATAGAAGCGCTCAGAAAGCTGTACGATGCCGCCGGACTGGTTGATGAGTTAACCGGCAAAAAGTGATATAAGAGACATCTGAATAATTTTTTCGTAAAGACAAAACCTGTCACGCTGAGCGGAGTCGAAGCGTGACTCTGATTTTATTTTTCAGATGTCTCAATAATTAAATTGTTCGTTAGACAAAGTGGCGGTCGAACTATACCGCCACTTTTTTTTGTGGTGCGCCCGGCAGGGCGCAATCACTAAGGAGTGCAAGTCTCCTATGACCCCGGCAGGGGGAATCATTAGCTGGACGGCAAGGGTGTCCACCGCGAGGTGGAATCTGAAGGAAGCCGCAGGCAAAG
>Ga0315277_10002272_pt1 | contig 26928 bp, 18 predicted proteins | sample YL17G05_15_MG_FD_203695 | JGI IMG/M metagenome (GOLD analysis project Ga0315277, IMG submission 203695) | Sediment microbial communities from Yellowstone Lake, YNP, Wyoming, USA - YL17G05_15 | ecosystem: Environmental > Aquatic > Freshwater > Lake > Sediment | place: USA: Wyoming | collected... | reverse complement strand
TGCTTTGCCTTCAGATGCTTATAAAGAAGAGTCGTGTAATAGCTTATGCCTCCCCGGAAAGGGTAAGAAGGCCCGACGATATCAATCTTCATCCTCTGTTCTTTCGGTCTTGTCCAGCTCCAGTTTTTTTATTCTGTAGAGGGCCTTTTCGATGAGCTTCCTGTTGTTCCCAATAAGATCGGCAATCACCCCAAAAACCAGCATGAGGAAACCCAGGAGAAGCAGAGCCGTCGAAAAGATCAGGGATTGGACATGTCCCTGGCCTCGGCCGGTCACATAAAAATAGAGAAACCTCAGGAAACCCATCAGACCGGGAAGGATGATGATCAAACCGAGAGTAACGAAGACTTTTAAGGCTTTGTATGTCGCGTAGACTCTCAGAATCGTGGCCAGCTGCTGACCCAAAAAGTGAGGGACGTTCTTGATCAAGCGGGATTCTCTGGCCTTTGGATTGGTGCGGACGGGAACAGAAACGATCTTGAGCCTCTGGTTTCCCAGCTGCACAAGGTTCTCGATGGTGTAGGAATAGTTCGTCAGGATGTTCATCCGGAGGGCGGCCTCCTTAGAAAATGCCCGAAAGCCGCTCACCGCATCTTCGATCTCTGTCCCTGACAGGATTCTGATGACCGAGCTTCCCCATCGAATCAGTCTTTTTTTTACCCAGGAAAAATGGGCGATGCGATCGACTTGCCTGATTCCCACGACGACGTCGGCTTCCCCATCGAGAATCGGCCTGACCAACTGAGGGATGTCGTCGCCGGCGTATTGATTGTCTGCGTCCGTGTTCACGATGATGTCGGCTGCCAATTTCAGACTCCTGTCGATGCCCTCTGAGAAGGCACTGGCCAGGCCTTTATGGCTTTTCAGACTGAGAACATGATCGACCCCGATGCGGCGCGCGGTTGCGGCTGTCTCATCTTCGCTCCCGTCGTCGATGACCAGGGTCTCGATCTTATCGATCCCGTCGATTTTCCTGGGCAGGTCTTGAAAAGTCGCCGGCAGGTTCTTTTCTTCGTTGTAACAGGGGATCTGGATGATGAGTTTCATGACTATTCCCAGGAAGCTGGGCGAAAATTATATCTTTTTCACCCCTCCGTATTCAATAGCCTTAACCTCAATCACAAAAAATAGGGAAATTATTATCTATTTCAATAGTATTTCATTCTGCTCTGCGAATAAAGCCGAAGTCAAACACATAACCTCTATCGGGATCGACACTCGCTACTAACACTCTCTGGCTTGTAAGCAGTTCAATGAGTTTGAGAGCTTCAAGCTTGTTGTAATCGACGAAAGCTAGCTTTGAAACGCCACTAATTTCTCTTTGCAGCTCTACGGTAACCGTCTTTATGTTCACTTTGTAGATAACCTCTTTTATGTCCTCCGGACCCAGCCTGACAACGGCGACCGTAGCTTCTACGGACTTCGGACGAAATAGGAAGATTATTGCCAGTGAAAGCACAAGAATGATCAGGCCCATTCCAAATGTTTTTTTCATTTTGACCTCCCTTTTTCTCATTGAGATACTCCTTTATTTCTTATAATCATTATTTCGTTTTTTTGCCTCAATGACCTTATGAAACAGGACAGCGAAACACCCACCCAGAAATGCTACAAAAGCAAAGATTGCTGAATTAGCAATCATCAATTGGAGGATTTCCCTGCCTTTATGGAATAATGGTAAAGACCAATTTGAACCAAAAGAAAGCATAACGCCCAGCAAAATGTTCTGTGCTAGACTGGAATCACAGCTTCTCACTGATAACCACCCGAACCAACCCAATACTATAAGCATCATTAATATCATCAAGTTCTGTAAACCTGGAAAGGAGTAGCCTGATTTTCTTGCGATCGCGCTTATAGTTGTCGCAAGGCAAACCACAAGGAAGAAAATCATTGTCAATCTTATACGTTTAGCTGTATTTTTTTTTCTTGATTTCATTGTTCTGCATCCCTTAATTTGTGATGACCTTTATCACCTTGTATGAAACTCTCTTTGTCTCGACTCGTGCCCCTAACTATTAATATACGGCATGCTCTATTTGATACAACTCTCCCTTCATTCATGTCGTATATAATGTGATTCCAACCCATATCCCCGCGAGATCACAGCATTATCTTAAGATTATGCAAATTAAAGTGCAAGTCGCATATTCGACGGCCATAATATCCTTCCTGGGGGTGCCGAAATCATGTCAGAGGCTTTAAGAAAATCGGGGATCTCTAAACCGGCGATCTGTCACGCGACAACGTAAACAAAGGCCAACTTGCATCAAACAAAGCATGCTGTATATTAATAGTCAGGCGTTCACGCCTTCACATGACACCACGCCGAAAGGAGGGAAAGTAACATGGCAAAAGTTATTTTAGGAATGACAATGTCACTGGATGGCTTTATCAACGATCGTGGTGGCACCGTGGACGCGCTGTACCCTGATCTCGATACACTGCGAGATACCGAGCCCTTGAGGGAATCCATACAAAACACGGGCGCGGTGGTGATGGGGCGGAATGCGTTTGCTATGGCAGAAGACCCGGACTTGTATGCGGATAATTACGAGTTTCAAGTGCCGATATTCGTTCTTACACATGAGGTTCCGAAAAGGCTGCCAAAGGAGACCGGCAAGTTAACCTTTACCTTCGTGACTGACGGCATAGAAAGCGCCGTTGGACACGCAAGAGCGGCTGCAGGCGACAAGGATATTGCAATCATAGGTGGTGCAACTACCGCACGGCAATGCATAAAAGCTGGACTTGCCGATGAACTTCACATTGACATCATGCCGGTGCTCCTCTGCGGCGGTCTTCGGCTATTTGAAGATATCGGCACTGAACAGATTCAGCTGGAAAGGATAAGGGTGATAGAGTCCCCTGCCGGTAGAACGCATCTTAGATTCCGCGTCCTAAAATAATGGAGGCCCACGAATGACAGGTTGACAGCGACTTTCAAGAAGCTTATAGTCTGATGTAGAAAACTCGGACGATGAAATAACGCCCTTTTTAATCTTCCTCCTTTGCGCAGCCGAGCATCTCGGCCGCGATCCATCTTCCCCATCTATTACACGAGGAGTAAAAACATGGTCGATACCGGACTTAAAGGCAAGGTCGCCCTGATCACGGGCGCAAACCATGGCGTCGGAGCCGCCGCGGCTCTCGCCTTCGCCCGGGAAGGGGCGGACCTTTTTTTGACGTACCTGCGGCTTTTCCCGGAGAAGGACGCGGAGACCCGTCTTGAGGAGTCCGACAAAACCGCAGGGCCGGGCCGCAGGCACTATTACCGGATTCTCGGCCGGGATGCCGATCCCGTCATCCGGTCCATCCGCGCTCTGGGGGGCCGGTGTGAAGCCTGGGAAGCGGACCTGGCCGACCCGGGCAATATACCCCGTCTTATGGACAGGGCCGAGGAGGCATTCGGGAGAATCGACATCCTGGTCAACAACGCCGATCACGACAAGCCCGATACCTTTCTGCCCGCGGGCGAGCTCCCGGCGAGCGGCCTGTTCGGCGGAGAGTATCCGCTCACGACGGTGTCGGCGAGTTCCCATGATGACCATTTCGCGGTCAACTGCCGCGCGGTCGCTCTGCTCATGGCTGAATTTGCGAAAAGATACGTAGCCAGGAAAGCGGGCTGGGGGCGTATCATCAATATCAGCACGGACGGGGCCGCCGGCCACGGCTGGAATGTCTCCTATGGAGCGAGCAAGTATGCCGGCGAGAGCTTCTCCAGGGCCGCCGCCGCGGAGTTGGGGCCCTACGGAATCACGGTCAATGTCGTCTCGCCTGGCGCCGTCCAAACCGGCTGGCTGACCCAAGACGCTGCCGAGTCTCTGGCCAAAACCTATCCGCTCCGGCGGATCGGAACGCCCGAAGATATCGCTTCGGCGATAATCTTCTTAGCGTCCCGGCAAGCCGACTGGATTACGGGGCAAGTGCTTTATGTCGGCGGCGGGCACAGGATGTAGCTCGTTTTCTTGACGCTGAAACCATCCGTTCCTTTCTGGAACAGGGAGCAAAGCGCCGCGGACCTACGGGACCGCTCGCCAAAGAACAGGAGCGGATAGACTACCTGGAGTTCATTGCCCGGGTCACTTCACATATTCACGACAAAGGCCAGGGGAATGTTCCGCTGCTACGGCATCTATGCCGACGCCCATCGGGGGAAGATCAAGAAGGCGAGCCTGGCGGCTTTTCCTGTCCGGATTGCTGAAGACAAGCTCCAGCGCATCCCTTCCAGGGGCTGGGCTGGGATGATCCGCAAGGTTTATGAGGGCGCTCCGATGACCCGTCCAAAGTGCTGTAATTTCCTTATTCCTGACATCGGTCTGCGGCCTGAAATATCATTTTTTTGTGCAGGGCGGTATCGATTCCAAGATTAATGGGTGGGAAATAGGGCGGCACAATAGGCAGCTTATACCCAGCAATCACTTATTTTTTGCACCGTAGAGTGAGCTAATGAACTAACGTGAGCGCACCGGGCATCTCAAGTCTCTTCAAATGCACTTTGATGATACGCGATTTTCCAAATACACCTGCCCCCCTTAGTCAGCGCTAACTGAAACCGTTCCGGCACCTCTGACTCTCTCTGAGATAATGGAATCTCCGTCACAGAAATGCCCCCTGGCATTCGCGCCTGCAAGCAATGCACCGTGACTTCCTCCACAAAGCAACTGATTCGGTCCATCATGAATTTCACAAACTCAGACACCGGCCGACATGAAATCTGGGGTTCCTCAGCGCAGATAGCACCAGAAGCCTCCAAGTATCTTATCCTTGGTAACATCCATCCTTCATGTTCGACAGCAATTCTACAATCAATCAAGCGCTCAGACCACTTTCGAGTTTCCCGCAAGTATGCCGCCAACGGAGAGTTAGATTTTTCTAGCGCTGTCACTCCTCGCTCAAAGTTATGAGGCTTTTGAAACAAGAATCCGATGTTAACCTGCAAATCGTTGGTCACGCCCTGCATTCCTTGTTTGAGCGCTCTTACTGCACTATTAAGAAAACTCTCAGTTTCTTTCCGTAGTTCCTTGTCGATAGTTACATCAATCTGAATGGCTTGCCCATGCACCCGCGCAATTTCACCTTGAGACACCTTGCGGATGTGCTCAGCCAACATCTGGAGAATTTGTTTTGATGTGGTCCGGGTGTTCAGCAGCGTCATGATGACAAATTCATAAGTTTTATCGAATTGTCCCCGCTTAAGATCGTCCGGAAAAACCGCGTCCCGCAAGCGTAGAATTCCCATTAATAACCGGGCTACGAATGGAGAGCTTGAGCCCTCATCTGCAAATTTTTGGACAATCCACTTTGTTGGGTCTGCCCTTACAACCACGTTGGGGAACCGTGTCTGAATCTTTTGCACCATTTCTCCGAAATCTGCTTGCGTAATGGGAAGCACGTAAGAGATTTGAGCATCGGGACGCCTTATGACTCCTCCGCGATCTAACGCACTCTTTCCAAGCAACATTATTAGCCCGTCCAACGGCAACTTCCCTCTCAGCAAGACGACTCCACCGTCTTGCCAAGGCAGGAATTGCAGTGTGGCTAAGAGATTCCCTCGGCGGTTCTCAATGTGCAATGGTCGCGGAGGGATGTAACGGTCATTGTAGAACTGCCGTGGCACCGGCACTAGCTGACCGCTCAGGTTGTATTGATAGCCACGCAGGATCATCCCCTGTTTTGGAGTGCCTTCCAATACTTCAGCCCAGTTAGGTAGCTTTGCGCCCGGAGAAAAGATAGCGAGATGCGCAATGAGGAAAGCGCACATCTTGTTAAATGCGAATGCTCCCGTGGGTCTAATGAGAATAATCACATACGTTGGGGGGACGTAAGCAGCAAGCGCACCCTCAGCAGGTGGTAGAAAATCACCCAGCACATGCTCACCTGGAAATTGGACCACATAGTTAATTGTGCCTTTTGACAACACAACCACCATATCAGTCCACTCCCGGTCTGGATGTTGTTTGTTCAAATAGTCGAGTTCTTCAGCCAGCTTTTCGATAGGCACCACCGCATCGCGTGCGAAAATGATTCCTAGGGTGATGGTGGTATGTGGAACACCGGGAATGTGCGGTGCTACGGCCTTCCTTAGCCTCTTTGCACAAGCAATCCGATCATAAGCAGAACGCAGGTGTTCCATGTCCGTGCTTTCAGAGACGTCAATGACGCAAGCCAAAGCGTTCGCGTGGACGTTCAAAGGTTCCGCTGAGGAGCTAGATTGAGAAGTGGTGTAAACAAGCGTTTCAAATATGCCCGTTTTCAGGCCTTCAGAATCACTGGCGAATCCTCTGGCTACCCGGAAAGGCCAACCTAAAAAACGATTCAGGACTTGGTTGAGCACACTTCCTATGTTGGAGCCGGGTGCGGCAACAACCTCTTGACCGGCATCGTGAACAGCGCTTGAAATTGAAGATTCCATGTGCTAATGAAATACTTCGTCGGCTAACGTTGGTGCATTGTTTTTCTGATATAAATTTATAAGAATTCCCTCTTTGGCAAACGAAGTATAAGGAATAGGTTCCTTGTATGTCAAGACAATTTGACGCCAAAAATCAGGCGGGCTGCTCAAGATCGTTCGTTTTGCTCGGCATGACATCTTAAGACAAAATTGATCTCATCTTGGCGTTATTTCAGGGAGTGTAAAAAAAAGGGAAAGAGTCGTTCTATGGGATGTTGTTCGACTAATTCGACCGGTTTCTCTCCGAATATGAACGGAGATTCTAACGGGAGCACGGATCCCTCCGGCCCATCAGCCTTCCTGCCATGCCAAGCAGCTTGAGGAGTGGGGCGAGTGGATGCGGAAATAATTCCTTCTGGATGTCCACGGCCGTGCATCACTTATTGATAGGTTCTGGTGGGCGCTATTTTGATCTCATCCGACGACACTGCGATTTATCCTCCATGGAGATGGGACGGGGTAATATTGGCGCCTGAACCCTCATCCAGACAGCGCACCAGAAAACGAAAAACTTATCTTTCTAACGCGAAGTTCACCGGGAGCCCGCATTTGGGCGACCCGGTGGAACGACTGGTTGGGCTTTACGGTATTGCCTCATTCTAAGTCCGTGCGTTTTGTCGGACGCTTGGTAGTTTTCTTCGACTGTTGCATCTCAGCCAGAGAAGTTTCATCGCCAATTGCGGGCACCGGGAAGGTTACGATCTCTCCTTCACTCTTAAAGATCGCTTCACGGCAATGCTTAGCGTACTCCAAATCTGATGGATTCTCTTTCAAGTATTTGGCGGGCGCAAAAAGATCGGGCGTGCGCACTAGTGTTGCACGAGCACGCTGAGCTGCAGATATGCACTTTTCAGTAAAGAAATTGCCCCGCTCCGCCAGTGGCAGTAACCGAAAGCCGTTTCCGAACAAAACGCCTTTCGCATAGTTTGTTACTTCGTCGCGAGCGAAATCTTCCTGCAAGTTCCGCTCCAATTGGCTGAATTTGTCAATGTTAATAGCTTTGTTATCTTTACCTTCGGCCTCTCCAAGGCATCTGCCCTCAGGACTGATAAAGACAGCATCGAATTCGGACTCGCTATCAGAAAACGGCTTCGCCTCGAAACCAAAAAGACGCAGGGCCTCGAGAATCGCGGATTCGAGTGGCCGACCCTGCTCGAACAAGAGGCGGCGCAAACTTCCGGCGTCTCTCAAACGTGCTTCCAAGGACTCTTTTTTTGCTTGCCTTTCCGCGATCTCTTCCACACAATTTGAGATAGCCGATTCTATCTCAGATTCTTCAGTCAAGCGAAACTTCGAATCTGATGTCCATATGGGAGGTGGTGTGGTTTGAGTTGATTGTTTGAGAGTGTCTGCTAAAGCCGCAAGCGCTCTGACAAGTCGCTTTCCAAACTTGATGGCTTCCTCGGTCCAGAAAGACTTCTTGCTGCGTCCGTCGTACCGAGTGAAGGTTTCTATGTCGTACCTTAAGGGAGGTAGAAATAGTAAGGCTCCATATTTACCGTGAATAGCGCCTCCTAGAGTGCGGTCACCCGTGCGTGACTTCAGGAGGATTCTCTTGAAGTCGCCCTCTATCTCCACCTCATACGGTGAGCAATTCGAGAACTCTTTCCAATACGGGGCAAGGTAACTGGCATCCTTTTCAAGGCAGATTTCCTTGCCGGATTTCGTTGTTACCCCCTTTAGGTGGGGAATTGCCTCGTAGGAAGAAATCTCAGTGACGATATTCGTTGTAACCCGACTTCGTCCCGTTCCCGAGAACTGTTTCTGGCCAGTATGGCGATAGTACTCGATTGGCTTAGCCAGATAGACAATCACGAGTTTTCCTGCCTGCACTGCTGCAACAATTTCTGAACGCCAATGATCGAGCTGCTGCTTCGTCGTAAATGACGAGTCTTCGGTTAGGAGTGGGCGTCCATTGTAGCTTTCGAAGGTATCACAGTAGCCTAGTGTGGGTTCGAAAAGTATGACATCAGCATCCAGTAGAGTCCGATCCGAGTTGAAATCTATATACTCAAAATCGTCACCTGGGAGATCAAATCCAACGGTAAAGAATCTATATTTTGCCATCAGTTCCTTCTAAGCCCAGCGACCTAAAGCAGCGGCGCGGGCAATTACCAAGGCCCAAAACCAAAACACGTTTATCCTGCGTCCGCTGGATCTTTTTATTATGTGGTAACACTTTAATCAAATCGAATTTTTTGTTTTAAATCTTTTAATTGATTGCGTTCGGCCAGCGCTTGTTCTGACTTCTTCTCCTCTTTTTGAGCTTCCTCCGTCAAGTATTGCCGGAATTTTGAATTAGCGCTCTTTACATCTTCCTTTATATCATTTGCATGATATTTTTCAATTTCATCCGGAACGCAGTGAATAACAATATATTCTCCTTCAATCCAGGCATGTCGCCACATAGTATGACGCGGAAAGCGACGCTCAGCCTCGAATATCTGGTGCCACTCTAACGGGGGCGGAGCAGACAGTTTTAAGTAAATGTTGTAAAGTAACTTTGTTGGATCCGGCTTGTATGACTTAGAATCATCTATTTCTATGATTTTAAGATCCTCAAACATTGTTAATTTGCGTTCAGTAGGAGTAAGCTGTGCACGTGCCTTCTGAATGAATTCTATAGGTTTTGTTTTTATTTGCTTCTTTTTCTCCTCGACAGAAATCCCAAGTGCTCTCAATAATTTGGGAAGCTCAGTTTCATATTTTTCTGGGTTTGTAAAATCAGCGTACAACTTATCTTTAAGGAAAGGAGGTAATTCTACGGTCTCAATCAATATTGGCAAAACTACTACCTTTTTTCCTTTTATCTCTTTCTGCAATGCTATTTGCAATTCTCTCTGAACCCATTCTGAGTTAATAGAGTTATGAGATAATACGACGCCGACATAATCAGTAACCTCAATCGCCCTCCCAATTTTATCAGTTAGAGAGTCCCCTATATTTATTTCGGCTTCATCAATCCAAACTCTAATATCATAGCTTCTTAGATGATCAGCCAACGTTCTCACAAAAAATTTGTCTTTTGAACTATGGCTCAGAAAAATAGATTTTGAAGTGTCCTTGCCGCCCATTTCTATCATCTCCAATAGCGGTTTGAACTCATTCCAAAGGAACTCTCGCCGTTCACGATAGCGGCCGAACTGTTGCTTAATATAATTCCAGAATTGATCTAGATCAAAACATGTCCTAACAAACCTAGGAAGTCTATTTCTGATATTTGGATCATCCATCAGTTCATTTCGCAAAGTTTTATACTGTGCGTCATGTGCCTCGCCGCCAGTTGCGCGGGAGATAAGTAAGTTTTGAAAACTTTCGACTTTCTCAAAAAGTTCGGAATTATTCATTTCGTATCATATCATTACACATAACGCTGTGCGTTAGCCGCGCCGTCTTTTGCGCGTCGGCTCGACACGCTTGTTCGGCGCTTACTCGAAACTATACTCGCTCGATGCCGACGACAAACTCCGCATACTCTTCATACCCCTCAAGAAACGACTCCAGCTCATTTTGATCGAGGATATACGTATTCCTAGTCGGATTCTCAACTAACGGCACAACCGTAGTAACTTTGTATCGAGACGTAGTGTATCCGTTGACCTCATTACTCGATATAACAACCGTTTCGACGGGTCGTAGGACTCGCTCCACATAGAGCTGCTGCACTTCCTGAACGAGACGGACACCCAAGACGGCAAGTTGCTCCGCAGCGGCAGGCCCCACGCGCTCACCATGTACTGCTCGGTTAGCTAGGGCAATGACGTCGCGAAGTGCACTAGCTACTGGCGGACTAAGCACCTCTCTTCGGACGAGGTTGTCAACTAGGCGACCTAAACTCAGCCGCCTCCAGTCAGGTTCCGATTCTGCGTCAGCCGCATAGAGTCGCTTTAATGCCTCCTCAAGTTCGATTCGGACCTTTGCCAGGGCCAGGCGCGTATCCTCACCAAGTAGTGCGCGGACGCGTTCCTCGGACATCGCAATTGCACGTCCGGAGGTAGGCAGCAGCTCCGTCGCCGCCTTCGCCTTAACCTTAGCTATATCTTCCCATTCGATCTCAGCTTCAAATTCGCCGAGCTTTATCTTTCGAATAAGTTCTGCGAGAGGTATTACGATGAGGAAGCCGAGAAGAGCCAGAGTCACCGCATCTACCTGTACCGCATCCCACTTGACCACATGGGCACCAAATAGAAAAGCAGTTGCTAGCATTACCAAGACCTGGATCACGCGGAGCAATCGAGGTGTAGTGCGCCTGGTTGTCTGCTTTTGCTCTTCGTTCATTTTGCACTCCCCATGGTTCTTAACACAGTTCTCAGATACGCCGAACGGCCTCGAGCTGAGCCGCCCGGTCAGCCAAGGCCAGTAGCGCGCTGCAGCCAAGCCCCGGCTGGCCGGGTCGGCTCCAGCAAGTTGTTAGGCCGCCGAATTGGCCTCACTCTCCGCGTATCAATTCAACGATCTCGTGAGCGATCTCTTCTACCGTGTTCACAGAAGTATTCCGCGCGAGTTTGTCTGCCAACGAGGGGCTGTATTCCATGACCTCCGTCTTCGAGACCTCGTGGCATATGGGTAGCAGGATTTGCTCTCCTGTCACTGCGCGTGTGACGAGACCATCAAGTTCATAGTTGGTCCAGCCCTTCGCGAAGAAGGCCTTAGAAAGTACAACGATGCCGAAGCGGCTCCTGGCCAATCCCGTGTCAATCTTGCGCCGCAGGCTATCGCCGATCCGTAGCTCGAATTCGTCGTACCAAACGCCTAGACCTGCCTTTTTGAGTGCATGTGCGTACGGACGAACTACGGCGTCCTTATCCTCTGAGGCATGGGAGATGAATACGTCGTGGTCTCTGGCGGCCTCCTGATCAGAGGAGGGGATGCCTTCGGCATGCAATCCATGAACAAGGCTAGGAAGAGATGAGAGTGGGGCCTGCCTAATGGGTCGAAGGCGGCCAGGCAGGACATTCACTGATGACCGGACTGTGCCAGCATATCCCCCAGGGTCGATGACGACATACCAATGGCCGGACCTTGGAACCTCGAGTCGCACGGGTGACCTGGTTGCATGGCCACCGTAGTAGTGGTGCCTCCTTCCATTTCGGTAGCTATTGAAGTTGCTGGAATCCATGAGCCTGACATTGGCTGCATTGCCCGAAAGCGCCACCCCAATGATTTCTCCGCCATTGAGGCTACCGAGGTCGTAATGCTGGAACTTCATCGATGAACCCCCATCGTCTTCGGCCTCCTAACACTAATGGGCACTTGCACGCATCTCGATTGAGTGCATGTCAAGCGGACCGCATCGTTATGCTTTTTTTAATCCTAAAACATTCAACACTATCGTATTGCCACTTTTCAGGTTTTTTAGGCCTTAAACTCATTAAAAAAAGATATGCGTCGATTGTAGTTTTATTCACTCTTAACAAGAATTCGTATGTAAGATGATCTGAAGCTCTATCAGGATCAATAGGATTCTTTTTGAGATCTTTAAAAATCTTGGCATTTACAGGCCATTGGCTAAAATGAATATGTTCGATTTTGTTTCTGACCCACCATATTTTTTTTATCATTGATGAGTGGTTTAAGTGGCAATTTTCGATTTCGGTGGCTTTTTGAGGAAACGCCAGTTTTAGATAATAAAAAATATTTCTGAGATTAAAAGATTTTTCTGGATTGTTTTTCTCGTCGAGCAATACTTTTCTTTTCTGACATTCTGTCAAATTGTCAGAATTTAGTTCAATAAGTCTTCTTGCAGACATCTTAAGAGCATCGTGGTATTTTTTGATTGCTCTTAAAAGCTTCTGCGGGTTGGCTTCAGTCGATATCAATATATAGGTATCCTGGAATGCTTCTTCAAGCGTATCGATTGGCTTATTATTAAAGTAACGCAATTCGATACTTCCATCGTCAGTATGTCTGTAATATTGAGTAGTTCCAGATTCAGCTATGGCATAATGAGAATTTTCTATAAGGATTGGGTAGTTTTTTTTACAAGTAGAGCATTTAACTAGATTCTCGCAACATGTTATATCCAATTTAGCCTCGCACTTTTTGCAATGTAGGATCTTTTTCCAGTCATTCATAGTCTTATCTCAATGATTACCATAACTATTAATATACGGCCTGCTTTGTTTGAAACAGTTCTCCCTTCATTCACGTCGTGTATGATGTGATTCCACCTAATATCCCCGCAAAATTGCAGCATTATCTTAAAATTATCCATATTAAATTGCAAATCGTATATTCGACGGCCAAGATATCCTGCTTAGAGGTGCCAATGAGCGTAACGCTTTTAGATTTCTAGAAATATTACAAGATTTCTTGACAATATCCAGAGAATACCATATATTTTTCAGCAGCGGAGACGATTATGAAGAAGAAAATAGGGACCGTGATGGAAGAACATCTCCTCTGGGAGGCCAAAAAAGCGGCTCTCGAGAAAAAAAAGCGCCTCAGCCGGATCTTCGAGGAAGCGCTTTCAGAATATCTGGAAAAAAGGAAGAAGGATAGGGCGAAAAAGAGGATCGTCGCCAAAACCAGGGGCATCATCAAGCTGTCCCCCGATAAGCTTAGAGAGATTATGGATGAGCCGGGAATCCATGAGGTTTAGAGACATTCCTCAGGGTTCCGATATTTTTATCGATTCCAATATTTTCATCTACCACTTCACCGGAAATTCGGCAGAAAGTTCAGAAGTCTTAGCCCGCTGCGAAAATGGCGAGTTGAACGGCCTGACGTCGACAATCATCGTCGCAGAAGTGATGCACCGGATGATGCTGGCAGAAGCCGCCTTCAAGAAACTCGCCAGAGCCCCTCACATCCTCAAGAAGCTCAGGGAACAGCCCGAGATTGTCTGCCGCTTGGCCGATTATTTTGTTGCGGTACAGGCGATCTTCGAGATGGGCATTAAGGTCTGTCCGCTGACGCCGGAGCTGATTTTAAATAGCCAGGTCATACGCGCCCGGTATGGGCTGATGGTCAACGACTCGCTAATCGCGGCAACGATGAAGGAGATCGGTGTCGAAGTATTGGCGACGAACGACGATGGCTTTTCGAGAATCGATTGGATCACGGTGTATAAACCTCAAGATCTACCCTGACCGATAATCGACTTGACGGGCGGTAGCGTATACTTTAAGTTGAAAAGCATTTCTGAACAATAAAGGAGGTTCACCCATGAAAATCGGAATCCTCCGGACCGAAGACGTCGGCCGCCGAGCGCTCATCATTCTGATGGTGAGCTTAGTCTCTTTGACCGCGGCCATCGCGTCAGAGAGGAGCGGCGAGGCTCCCCGTTCCCTGACCGCCGCCGACTACGCCCAAGCCGAGAAGTTCATGCCCTATAATGTAACCCCGCTGGTGCTCCGTGCCGGCGTGCGCCCGACCTGGCTTCCGGGCGACCGATTCTGGTACAGGAACGCCATCGAAAATGAAGGAAGCGAGTTCATCTTGGTCGATCCGAAGCGGGCGACCCGCGCGCCGGCGTTTGATCACGCCAGGATCGCCGTTGCTCTTTCGGCGGCAACGGGGAAGACCTATGATGCTACCCATCTTCCCTTTTCCACGTTCGACTTCTCGGCGGATGGGAAGACGATCTCCTTCACAGCCGAGGGGCGGCGATGGTCATGCGACCTGAAGGGCAAGGCCTGTAAACCAATCGAGGGTGGCGAGGCAGCCCCCCCCGAAAAACGGCGCGGAGAAGGCCGCCGCTTTGGCGCGGATGAGCGTCCCGAGGTGCTATCGCCGGACGGGCTTTTCGCCGTCTTCATCCGCGACCACAACCTCTGGGTCCGCGAGGTCTCCACCAAGACGGAAAAGCAGCTCACGACGGACGGTGTCAAGGATTATGGCTATGCGACCGACAACGCCGGATGGATCAAGAGCGACCGGCCGGTTGTCTCCTGGTCGCCGGACTCCAAGAAGATCGCGACATTTCAGCAGGACCAGCGCGAGGTCGGCGAGATGTATCTCGTCGAGACCAAAGTGGGCCACCCTGTATTGCAGGCCTGGAAATACCCGCTGCCGGGGGACAAGGTCGTGTCCATGATCGAGCGCATCGTCATCCATCTCCATGGTCCGCGCACGGTCCGGCTGAAGATGCCCCCCGACCAGCACCGCTCCACGTTCACGGACGATATCAAAACGCGGGAAGGCGGCATGGAGGATCTGCAGTGGAGCCCGGACGGGTCGCGGATCGTCTTCGTCTCGACCTCCCGCGATCACAAGCACGAGGTGCTTCGCCTGGCCGATCCCGATACGGGTGAGGTCCGCGACGTTTTCGAGGAAAAGGTTGCGACTTACTTCGAGGCCGGGAACGACCACGCTAACTGGCGCTTCCTGGCTCCTTCGAACGAAGTGATCTGGTTCTCCGAGCGGGACAACTGGGGGCATCTCTATCTCTATGATCTTCAGACAGGCGGGCTGAAAAACCAGATCACGACCGGCGAGTGGAACGTGATTCAGTTGTTGCGAGTCGATGAGAAGAACCGGAGGCTCATCTTTCTGGGCGCCGGCCGCGAGAAGGATCGCGATCCCTACTTCCGGCATCTGTACAGCGTCGGATTCGACGGCCGGGACCTCCGCTTGCTTACGCCGGAGGATGCCGACCACGAGGTCAGCCTGTCGCCATCCGGCCCCTTCTTTACCGATAGCTACTCGAAGGCCGACGTTCGCCAAGTCTCCGTGCTGCGGAACGAGGAGGGAAAGCTAGTTCTCCCGCTCGAAAAGGCCGACATCTCCCGCCTTCTGGCTGCGGGCTGGAAGCCTCCGCTGCCTTTCACTGTTAAGGCCCGCGATGGCGTCACCGACCTTTACGGCCTGATGTTCCGGCCGACAAACTTCGACCCGGGCAAGAAATACCCGATCATCAACAACATCTATCCCGGTCCGCAATCGGGGAGCGTCATGGGCCGGAGCTTTGTGCCCGCGGACGGCGACGCCCAGTCCCTGGCCGAGCTGGGTTTCATCGTTGTGCAGATAGACGGAATGGGGACTCCCGGGCGCTCCAAGACGTTTCACGATGCCTACTTCGGCAACATGGGCGACAACACGCTGCCCGATCAGGTGGCCGGAATGAAGGAGCTTGCGGGGCGCTATACGTGGATCGATATTGACAGGGCCGGGATCTGGGGGCACTCCGGCGGCGGCTTTGCGACCTGCGACGCGATGTTCCGCTACCCGGACTTTTTCAAGGTCGGCGTCTCCCAGGCCGGGAACCATGACAACCGGGGCTACGAGGACGATTGGGGCGAGAAGTGGCAGGGTCTGCTCGTCTCCAACCCCGACGGCACTTCGAATTACGATAGCCAGGCCAACCAAAATTTCGCCAAGAACCTCAAAGGGAAACTATTACTGGCGCACGGGACGATGGACAGCAACGTGCCGCCGTACAATACGCTGCTCGTGGTCAACGAACTGATCAAGGCGAACAAGGATTTCGACCTGATCATGTTCCCGAACCGCGGTCACGGCTTCGCGAACGAACCCTACATGGTGCGGCGGCGCTGGGATTACTTCGTCCGCCACCTGTTGGGGGTAGAGCCGCCAAAGGATTATGAACTGAAGCCTCCCGCCAAGCCGCCTAATCCGATGATGTAAACGGAGTTCTAACGCCCCTTTGGAATTGTGGCTTTTTGATAGCGCCGGGTGGCAAAACGAGGAATGCGGTCCTCAAGCTGACGTTTATCGCGGAGAGGCGCCTCCGCCCCGCCTCGTTTATCAAGAGCTTTTGATGGCCGCGGAGACCTCGGCCGAATATTTCTCATAATTTTTCCTTGACCTGGAGGAGTTGTCTGGCTGATTTTCGGCGCTTTTTGGTGCCAGGACGGCCTCAAGCAGATATCCCCGCACCCTCAAGCCGTCCTTGACAGTGTTTGATGTCTTGATCTACGCTTCCTCACGATGGTTGGAGGGGCAAATTGTTACAAAAATGCTCTCTCGGCCGGCACAGCCAAAAAGAAACTCTTATCCCTCCGACAGCTTTTCTTTGGCTATTTCCAGGTGCTTCTTGAATTCGCCCATTTTTCCGTCTTATAGCATTTCGTTATTATAACGAATACCCGCCCAATTAACCCTCTTTTCGTTACTGTAACGAACACTCTTGGGGATTATATCCTAAGGGACAACTCCATTCAACAATCTGTAATAGAAATATCATAGAATTTTCATTTTGCTAGTGTTAATATTAGCGAGAGTAGGTCAATGGCAAGAGCTGGTGGGCAGAGCGCCGTAGCGGGTTTCTCTTTTCAGGCGTGGGCCATCGCAAGAGCCATTGTTGAAGTTTATCAAGGCAATTTCGATTCCGTCCGTGCCGAAGCCCCCCCACATGCAGATTTTGGCGAGGCGAGGATTTTCCGAGTGGCCGTCGACGATTATGTTATTCAACACGCCGGGAAACGTATTTACCATCAAGCAAAATCTAATGCACCTGGCGGTGGGACTTGGACGCTAAATAAACTCTGGCAGGCAGAAATCCTACAGAAGTTTAAAAAGCAATTGGAAGACGACTCTTCCAGTGAATGTTGCCTGGTGACTCCATCGGATTGTCCGCTACTAGGTGAAGTCGCAGATCGAGCCCGGGATGCTATAAGCGTCATGGAATTCACCGCTAACCTGACTAGCGAGCACCGGCGCCTGATCGATGAGGCTTGCCTGAAACTCGGAGTAGACGAGGCCGAGCTTTATCAGTTGTTGCTTCGTTGTAAGCTAGAAATCAGGACTTTGGAGCAAATCAAGATAAATCTGAAATCGCGTTCGTCAGATCTCTTTGCAGACCCCGATGCTGCGTTAGACTGTTTATATACTCTGGCTATGGAGGCCATGAAGACCGGCCGATTTTTCAATCAGACTAGCATTAAAATTCATTTCTCTAAACTTAGCGTTTTCACCAAGCCGAAGGCGACCGAAGCAGAACTGCTGGATGCCGTAAGAGATGCGTCTTCTCGGCTAAGGACGATCCGAAAGGATATTGGTGGTATTCATATTCAACAATCGACTGTTGACAAGCTATTGGAGTGGGTCAACAAGCCTGATTTCGCAAACGCCTCCGTGGCTGCGCTACTGGATCAAGCCGGAAGCGGCAAAACCGTTGCCATGTCCATGCTGCTCAAGTGCTTAGAAGACGCTGGGCTCGTCGTTCTAGGAATCAAGGTAGACGGCCTCGCCTTCTCCTCGCAGGCAGAACTGGCTTCCGCAGTCGGGTTGCCCGATTCCATTCCTTCGGTGCTACAGAGCCTCCGAACAACTGGTCATCGGATTGCCCTTTTGATCGACCAAGTAGATGCGCTTTCTTCCGCTATGTCGCGCGAGTCTTCTAGCATCTCGGTTGTATTGGACCTAGTGGCGCGTACTGCTGGTCTTCGGATTCCTATTGTGCTTGCGTGCCGTTCCTTCGACTGGAAATATGATTATCGTCTAAGGCACTTACGCGAGGGACATCCCGCTGAATTTGCCTTGCCCGAGCTTACAGATAACCAATTGACGCAGGTGCTATCCGTGTGTGGCTTAAAACTGTCTGATCTTCATCCTCTAACTATAAAAGTAATTCGGTGTCCGTTGCGGCTGAAGGTCTTTTTTGATGTGTTACAAGCTAGACGACAAGCGGAGCCGAGTTGGATGCCGGGAAATGCAATATACTCGCTACAGACACTGTATCAAGAATTCTGGGAGCTGAAAATGAACAAGGCGGTCTCAGATGGCATTGCAGAAGGCGAATGCGAGACCGTATCCGAATTATTGGCCCGGAGAATGCACAATGACGAACTCTTATCAGCTCCCGAGGCTATAGTTGCTGGCCATCGCGTCAGAAATTGGCTTATTAGTGAAGGCGTTCTCTGCTTGCATGGTAAAGTACTGCAATTCTTTCATCAGACCTTTTTCGATTTTGCTTTCGCAAGGTGGTTTGTCAGAAGCTCTCAATCCCTTACGAAACATCTGCTCGACTCAGACCAGGGATTGTTTTATAGGCCGATGGTCCGGCAGATTCTCGAATATATGAGAGATATAAATCTAAGACGCTATGTCTTGGAACTCAAAGGAATTATCGAAAACCCCATGATACGAAGACATTTGCGTTCGGTGGCGGTCATGTGGTTAGGACAGAACCGTGATCCAAAACCTGAGGAACTGAGTTTATTGGAGCCGATGCTCGCTAAGGACGATACGCGTCGGAGGGTTCTCGACTGCCTCACGGGGAATTCCGCGTGGTTTGATTTGCTCACTGCGCAACGATTTGATCGATGGCTACGGACACTGCCTGATGCCGATGGCTTGTTTATTACAAGGTATCTACGATCCATTATATCGGAGCGGCAACGGGAGATTGCCACGCTATTGTATCCGCACCTAGGCAAGAGCAACTTATGGAATAATGAGATTGCATTATGTTTAAAACAAATTAAGAATGGCTGGGACGGCAGTTCGGCCGATCTTTTATATGACATCCTTCGTTGCCCAATGACCAACTTAGAATCGAATTTTGGGTGGTGGGCAGTAGCGCTGGAGTCTTTAGCGAGGAGCGTACCAGTAAAAGGATGTGAAGCAATTGGTGTTGTCCTCAACAGATTCAAAGAACCCTGGTCAACAAGCGATAAAAATGAAACGGATGACATCAAGCCAAAGCTCCAGAAAAATGGTTATCGCCTGCCAACAGAGCACTATTTTATAGAGTCGCTGAGTATACTTAGTAATGCTGCTCCTGCGGAGTTTTTAGAGCAGGCGCTGCCATGGACGTTGGCTGTCATGCAAATGTCATGTTCCTCGGATAATGAATTTTTCTTCAAGGACAACTGGCGATATTGGCGCGACAAGTCTCTTCCTTTAGGGAAGCTCCTAAACGCTATGGGCACTGCAGCAAAGAATCTGGCGAAGACCAATCCTTCATTGTTAAGGGAACTCATTCCAAGGTTCTTGGATAGTCAATGTCTCCCGATGCAGTTGATAGCCGCGGAGGCGTACAGCGAGAATCCTTCCGAATTCGCAGTTGATGCCGCGGCGTTCTTAAGTTCAGATCCACGCCGGTTAAGGCTAATTCCCAGATTCAGTTCTATCCAACTCTCAAGGCAGCTTATCGAGGCCTGCTGTCCGTACTGGTCAAACGAGGACTTCCGACGAGTTGAAATTGCCATCGTTACGATGAAACATGATCCGGTTACATCAGTAAATGACTTACACAGGCGTGGCCGAACGCATCTCGAGCTATTGCATGCCCTCGATCGGAAAAAACTAAGCGCTAAAGGCCAGGATCTATTGGGACAATTGGAAAGGAAATTTCCCCTATTTGAGACTTCGCCACCCCGACTGAATGAATCAGGATTCGTGGGAGCCCCAATCCCACAGGATTCAATCAAAAAGATGAATGATAAATGCTGGTTGCGGGCTATGCAAAAGTACGTTAAGAATGGGATACACAATACAAAACCTTTAGGATTGAGTGGCGGACGGCTTCAGCTTTCCGGAGCGCTCCAGGCGGCTGCGAAAGAACAACCTGAACGGTTCCATGCACTAGCCATTAATAGAATGGATGCGACCTTTCACATTGACTATGTCTTGGCCATAATCGGGGGAATTTCAGAGGCTGGTTTGCCGGTGGAACGGGTGGAGCGCCTTATCCGGAAGTTCCTCACCGAGATAGAACAAGGTTATATCTGCACGGTCGCCTGGGCAATAGAAAAGTATGCAGGGGAAGATATCCCGCAGTCTCTTATCGATTTGCTCAGACATTGGGTTGAACATGCTGCCTACCCAGTCATTAAAAGTGATTTGACCGAAGCAAGAGGAATAGATCAAGGCGGCCTTAATAATTTAGTAACAGATGGAATGAACTCAGATCCCGGAGCAGCGTTGAGGACCTTGGCGGCCGTATTACTGAAATCTGATCCCCCACGCCGGGGCGAGTATCTAGACATCGCGGAGATAGTCGCAGCCGATCCATCAGCTGCCGTGTGTGCGGTCTGCATCGATTTCCTCAAGTACGCCATACCGGCAGATCCAAGTCGTGCCTGCGATCTGTTCCGGCATCTGATCGGCCAGAATCAATTACTTCTCCGGGAACAGGTAGCCTACGACTTCGTCTATTACAGTCTGCATAGGCACGCGGATGAAGTTATGTGGGCTATTGAGAGGATGCTGGCGGATGAGAGAAGTCCCCAGACGAGGGAAGCGGGGGCGAAGTTAGCCTGCCTGGCGGCCTTCAAATGCTCGGAGGCTGCACCACTGCGGGATGTTTGTATTAAAGGCGATGTTCCTGTGCGAAAAGGGGCAGCGGTAGTCTACTCTGCTAATATTACGGAAGCCCTCGTCGGAAAGGAATGTCGGGTGAGGCTGCCAACGTTCATGAACGATGAAGATGTAGATGTTAGGAAAGAAGCGACCGCTTTCCTGCGCGACCTCGAAGCGTCGTGTATACGAGAGCTAGCAGATTTCCTTCGAGCGTGGACCCAGACCAAGTCGCTGGACGAAGGGGCGGAAAACGCTGCATATATGCTTGAGCAGAATCCCGTCGTTGATCTAAAATTGACACTAGAAATATCCGAGCGTCTGATCGACGCTTTAGGACAGGAAATTACCGACATGCAGAGCCGACATGGCATGATCTCATACCACTTGACGCCCGCAATCCTAAATGTCTATCGCGTTTCAACAGATGCAGAAACGCGACGGAAGGCCATCGACCTGTTTGAAAAGTTGGATGAATTGGGGTACAGGGGGGTCTACTCCGCAATGGAATCGGTCGACCGATTATAGCTGCATGACATGCTCAAGCTCGTAAGTTCCGAGTGCACCTAAATAATATCGGCTGCTTCTCCATCGGCCCCAAATCTTTTTGATAGCCGGGTCCGGGCCAGGACCAAGAAAGAGGCCGAGCTGGTGGGCAAATACATGATCCGCCCGCTGCTGTCCCTGGAGCGCCTCTCCCTCGATGAAAAGCGAGCCCAGGTGTGCTATCGGTACGGGAAAAAGGCCAGAGAGATAGAGTGGATGGACTACCTGGAGTTCATCGCCCGGGTCACTTCCCATATTCCTGACAAGGGCCAGGTCACAGTGCGATATTACGGCCTCTACGCCAATGCCCATCGAGGCAAGGTCCGGAAGGCAAGTCTTGAGGCTTTTCCTCTGCGGATTGTCGAGGATAAGCTGCGGCCCATCCCCTCCAAGGGCAGGGCCGAGATGATCCGCAAGGTCTATGAGGTTGACCCGATGGTCTGCCCTCAATGCGGCGCCACGATGAAGATCATCGCTTTCCTCACCGACTATGCCGTGGTGGACAGGATCATCAATCATCTCAAGCTTACGTTTGTCGCGGAGAGACCCCCGCCGCCTCATATCGCCTATCAGGAAGTTCTGATGCCCGCTGAGGCCTCCACTGAATATTCTTCGTGATTCTCACTTTGACCGGGAGGAGTGGTCTGGCTGATTTCTCGTCCTTTTATGCTCCTCTTCGTCTTCTGACCCCGCCTATCCCTATTTTTGGTTCAACGACATCCGACGACACGGCGACTTATCATCCCCAACGATGGGGTAAGGCAAGATCGCCGCCATAAATGCTTATTAAGCTGGCGCATCAGAAAAGGAGTTTTTTAACATTATCATAGCCCCGCGGGCCTCCTGCGAACGATGAGAATCCCCCCTCCTCCCTACCTCCTCCCACCAGGGGAGGAGGATATTTTGTTTGCCCGTCCGACTCCTCCCCCTTTGGAAGAGGACGATAAGGAGAGGGGGATTATCCAGGTAACCGCCTGCCGATTCTAATGGTCCGACGAACTCGGACAAATTATTAGCGCTTTATTGACTCCGAGCTCTATTTGATCATGATGAGATGCCCGGCGGAGTAGGCCGCAAACTCCGGCGCGTACATGGATTGGAGTGTCGCCGGCGCCGCCTTGAACGTCCCCGCCATGGCGCAGCGCAGCCGGTGCTTGAGCGTGTACTCGCCCTGGGGTAGCCACTCCATGAAGAAATTCGTCCCGCTGTCTCTTATCTCCTCGTAGCGAACGATCCCCAGGTCCCATTTGTAGCCTGAAGTGAGGGTCGCGGGCTCGCAACCGGACGATCTCGGGTCCCGTAAATGGACATACTCCGCTGGGTGCCGCGCCCGGATCGAAAGCTGGACTTCAATCTCGTCACCCACGGCGAGAGGCGCGCCCTCGGCCAGCGGTTTAAGGACGACCTCATCCCCCATTTTCGTCCGGCGGAAGTAACTCCGCTCGACGGCGAAAAGGTCTCCCTCGCCCTTCTCGGGCAACTTTTCAGTGCTGAAGTGCCAGGTCGCGGAAGCGAACGCCAGCCCCTTGCCGTCTTTTCTGGCCCGGACCGTCGCGCAGGCCGGTGTTATCTTATCGCCAGGAATTACGACTTGGTTCTTCTTGCCCGTGTACTTGTCCGGCTCGAAGGTGAAAGTCGTCTGGGTATTGCAGGCGTCAACCAGGACGGACTCCTTCACCCCCAGCGCACCCGTCGTCTTCAGGAAATAAGCGACCGAATAGATCACCTCGGCCGTGGCCCGGGTGGATTTCCAATGGTTAAGCTTCTTGTTGAGGAAAAGCCATTGGACAAGCCCCTCCGACCGCATGTCTTTGGGCTGGAGCTCCATCAGGGTCCGCAGGGCGAAGGCGTGGGTTTCGATAGTGTCGTTGTACCAGAGCCAGCCGCGGTCCTCGGGCGCCCAGGATGTGCCCTCGTCGGGGGTTGTCTTGGCCGAATCCATGACGCTGTCCCAGACCAGCGCAGCGTCCTTGGCGCGTCCCATCCGCTTCAGAGTCAGAGCCAGATAGCCTTTGAGGTACGGCGAGTGCTGTTTCCAGTGGCGGAAGGAGAAGTCGAGCATCTTCTTCCGTTCCTCATCCGTAAATACGCCGCCCGTCCAGGAAGAGTCGGGGTAGTTGCTGAGCGTGTAGTTCAGGAACGTCACGAACTCCCAGCCCACATCCAAGGCCATCATCTGGCTGACGATTTCGTCGATGAAGTGCCGGTGGAGATAGTCAAACGCCCGGACCACCGGATCTTTGGGGACCTCAACTCCGAACTCGAGCGCTTTGGAGAAACCGTAGACGATGTAGAGCGTCATGTAGGGAGACGGCGGGCCGCCCGGCCACCAAGGAAAGGCGCCCAGCGACGTCTGGGCCTTAAGCAGCTTGGCCAGGGAGGCTTCCCTCTGTGCCTTAGCCACTCGGGGGTCGAGCACTTTCTCGACTCCGTATCCGGCGTCCTCCCCTCCCTTGGCCGTGACGAGCCAGGGCGTTTCTTCCATCGACATCTTGCGGTTGGGATCGGCCGTATCGAAGGTTTCGTATGGGGTTTCTCGTTTGCTCAGGGCTTCGGCCATACGCGCCACCTGCGGATATCTATCATAGAGGCTCGTTAAGATGCCCGCGGACAGGAAGCGGTTCAACGTCTGCTCCGTACATTCGTAGGGATAATTAATGAGGTACGGGAGGGCTTCGAGGAGGCCATAGAAAAGCTGAGCGTCCACCGTCACCACGAGCTGTTCGTTGATCCGGGTCGGGTCGTCGGCCCTGGCCAGGTCCGGAAAACTGAGCTCGCGCGTCACTCCTTCTTTGAGGGTGGCGAACCGGGACTGGACGAGGTGCATCCGGCCGGGCAAAACAGGAAGCGGACGGAGCTCACCGTCGGAGAAAGCCCCGGCCTTGGCCGTGACCTTGAAGACCACCGTCCCCACCCGCGACGGAGCGGAGAGAGCGAACACGACGGTTGTGCCGCCCCCCACTTTCGCGGTGAACGGCAGCGGAGGAACGTTCGCGGGCAGGCCGAAGGCGGGCGCCAAGTTCTCGTTGGTGACCGGGTCGAAAATTTCGAGCGATACGACGCCCGATAAGCTCGCCTCTCCTGCGTTATTGACCATGACCCGGAGCTCGGCCCGGTCTCCCTCGCGGAAGAAGCGCGGCAAATACGGTCGGACCATGAGCTCTTTGACCGTAAGGGCCTCTTTTTCGAGGCTCCCCCCCATGAGGTCACGGGTAATGCCGTGGACGAACACGCGCCAGCCGGTCACGGAGTCGGGCACGGTGAATTCTACAGTGGCAGTACCGTCAGAACCGGTGAGGAGGTGGGGCTGCCAGAAGGCCGTCTCGTCGAACTTGGAGCGGAGTTGGGCCTGCTCAGGGGCAGTCGTCTCCAAGCCGGTTTTGGCCTCTTCGTCCTTCGCCGGAGCCCGGTCCGACGCGACCTCGCTCAGGGCCTCCTCCTTCGCCGCTTTCTGGCGCGCGGCCGGCGCTGGAACGACTTGCCCGCGCACTCCTCCCACGACTCCGCCGACAACTCCGTACCGGCGGCCGCCGGGCCCGCCAATCCCATACCCGTCAAGCACCACTAGGTAGTCCGGCCTGAAGGTTTGGTAGGTGGGGATGACGAACCAGCCGGAATTCTCGCTCAGCGACTGCGGCGCCGTTCCCAACAGCGGCTGCCATGACGGTGCCCCCACACGGTTGGGATAGATGTTCAGTACATTCGGCGGGCGGTGGGGAGCGAAGATGTCGAGGCTGCGGTCGTACATGTAGGCAAGGAGCTCGGCGGCTCCCTGGACGGCCGGCTTTCCGGACGGCGTTTTCACGTTCACCCTCCAGGTCTCCCGTCCGCCGGGTGCCAGCTTATCCCGGAAGGAGGAAAAAGAAAGCCCCAGCTCTTTGTTGTCCCAAGGGACGAATATATTCGCCTCTTCGCTCATGAACTGGTGATCTTTGAGTGTCGTGACGCGGGCACCGAACCCACCGCGCAGTTCTTCGCCGACGGGGATTTCCACGACTCCGCCGTCCTTCCCCGCGGCGATCCAGCGCCTCTCCCAGGTCTCCCCGCCTTTGAAGGTTTCGAAAAGGAGGGGCTGCCCTTCCCAGCCGCTGTGGAGGAGCAGGCGGGCAGTCTGGCCGACGTGAACGGTCGATTGTTCGGCGGAGAGGACGAGGGGGAGCTGAGCTGAAGCTTGTCTTTGAGCGATTAGAAAATCCAGGCGTTCGCGGCAGACGGCGCCGAAGTCGTCCTTGGTCTCATAGAGGAGCCGGTAAGCGCCAGGCTCTAAGCTCCGGACAGCCACTTCGGCTTCGCCTTTCGGATCATGTATTGCAGCGCCCTTGGCTACTTCCGTCCCCTCCTTCCAGAGATAAAGGATGGATTCGGGAGAGGGAGCGGATTCCCAGCGCGGACGCAAGCGGTCGCCCGGGGTCTGGAATTTCTTATACTGCTCGTCCGACTTTGACTCCGGAAGAGGTTGATCGGCCGGAAGGAGCGTTACCTCCGGCTGGACGAGTCTGACTACCCGCCATGAGCCCTTGCCCGGCTTGGGGGTCCCGTTGAGGTCGGTGCGGACGATCGTGAAGGCGCTTCCCGCTTCCTCCCGGAAGAATCCAGACTCGGGGGTAATGCGCGCTTCTACACTCACAAAACCGAGACGGAAGGAACGCGCGGCCGAGCGGGTCTCGCCGCCTTCGTCCGTCACGTCCACCGAAAGGGTATAGCTGTAGGTCAGCCCGGATTCCGGCTTGTCCTTGCGCTCGTCTACGCGGGGGGTGAAGCTCACCTCGAACGTGCCGTCGTCTTTGAGCGCGCTCCGGCCGCCGGCGATAATTTGCGTTTGAGATCCTCCGGTTTCCCACCACCACCAGCGGGGATAGACAGGCGCCCTTTTCACCTGCCAAACCGCCGTGCCTGAGGCGACCGGCAGACCGAAATAATACCGGGCCTCGCTCGTCAGCGAGGCGGGCCGGTTCAGGCGAAGCGGTTTGTCCGGGTCCTTGATGGCCACTTCGAAGGTCGGCCGTTTGTATTCCTCGACGCGGACCTGGGCATAGCCGTCCGGTTGCGCCCGGAGCCGCCAGGCTCCGAGCGGCCGTCCAGCGGCCGGAATAGCAAATTCGCCGCTCGCGGTCCCGAACTCGTTCGTTGTCCGGACAGAGTCAGCCACCCGCTGGCCGTTGATATCCTCCAGCCAAACCGTGGCCGGGGCGTTCGCGGCCAGCTCGACCCGCCCGATGTCCGGACGGCCCTTATAGACGAGGACCTTCCAGTAGAGCTTCTGGCCCGGCCGGTAGATGCTGCGATCGGTGTAGATAAGGGCCGACGAAATGTCTCTCGGCTTCTCATGGGCGTAAAGATACATATAGGATGCGTCGAGAATGACGTCCTTCCCTTTCTTGGCCAGGAGGAAGAACGGGCCCGAGCGCTGGCGGGGACCGAAATAAACGCGGCCCTCCGCGTCAGAGACTTTCGATTCGATCAGAGTGTGTCCCTTCTGCCAATCAAAAGCATAGAGATCGACCTTGGCCTCGTCGATAGGCTTTCCCGTTTCCCCCGATAAAATGAGTGTCTCTTCGCCACCTTGGGCGCCGTCTCGTTTGAGCAGGACAAGGTCGGCGACCATCGTGGGATGCGCTTCGATATAGTTTTTCTTGCGGACAAAATCCTCCCGGGCCGATGCGGCCACGAGATAAAATCCCGGGGCCAGCCCGCCGGGAAGATCGACATAGGTCCGGTGGTCC
>Ga0315277_10002271_pt1 | contig 26931 bp, 29 predicted proteins | sample YL17G05_15_MG_FD_203695 | JGI IMG/M metagenome (GOLD analysis project Ga0315277, IMG submission 203695) | Sediment microbial communities from Yellowstone Lake, YNP, Wyoming, USA - YL17G05_15 | ecosystem: Environmental > Aquatic > Freshwater > Lake > Sediment | place: USA: Wyoming | collected... | reverse complement strand
CTCTTTCGCAGGCAGGAGTGCCTGCGCCCCGAGGTGTGTCTGAAGCGGTTTGCGCTTCGGAATTACAGATTTCATCCTCCTTCGCCGCGCATGGATGGGCTACGGAGGACAAGAATTTCAGATCTCAAAAAATCCTGGAACGAGGAACCCTGCTTCGCTCTTGCGCGCTTCGCAGGGCAGGCGGGGAACGATTAACGAGAAAAAAATTGTTCCTGAATTCCTCGCTGGGAATTTCAGGTTCCGGGTTTTTTCATAATTGGTAATTGATAATTTTGATTTCCCCTTTCATCCTTTATCCTTCATCCTTTCTTTTTCCGTTCACGGCAAAGGCCGCGGTGGTTTTGTTTTTTTTGCCGAATCTGGTAAAAAGATGAGAGAAGGAGGTGTAAGGATGGATACCTTGAATTGTATTCGGGAACGGAGGAGTGTGAGGAAGTATAAGTCGGACGCGGTTTCCAGGGAAGATTTGAAGAAGGTTTTGGAAGCGGTGCAATGGTCGCCGAGCTGGGCGAATAGCCAATGCTGGGAGCTGGTGGTGGTTGATGATCCGGAGCTGAAATTGAAGCTTCAGGGCTGTTTGCCTTCGGGCAATCCTTCGGTGAAGGCAGTGGAGGATGCGCCATACCTGATCGCGGTTTGCGGGAAGAAGGGAAGGAGCGGGTTCAAGAAAAGCGGGCCGATCACGGTTTATGGGGACTGGATCGCGTTTGATCTGGGAATTGCCAGCCAGAATTTGTGTTTGGCCGCAAAGTCGCTCGGGCTGGGAACCGTGCACATCGGCTTGCTGGATCATAAGAAGGCGAAAGAGGTTCTCGGTCTTCCCGAAGAGGTTGATGTTTATGAACTGATTCCGCTGGGCTATGCTTCCGAAGAGCCGACCGGTCCGGGCAGGAAAGGTTTGAGCGAGTTCGTGCATTGGAACGGATTTGGGAATAAGAAAGAAATCTAAGAAAAATAGAATTTATTAAACCGCAGAGGCGCCGTTCAGCCCCGAGCTCACGGCCGAGGGGCAGAGAGCAGAGAGAAAGCAAAAATTGTGTCAAGGGGCTGCGCCCCTTGCGAAGGGGAAATTAAAATGGATTGGAAGCTTTTTGCGAGCACATTTGGAATGATCTTTCTGGCCGAGCTGGGGGATAAGACCCAGCTTTCCGCCTTGACCCTGACCGCGGACAGCAAAAAACCCGTGATCGTTTTCCTGGCCGCGAGCGCGGCCTTGATCATTGCGACTTTGCTCGGGGTTCTGGTGGGAGACGCCTTGTTCCGGGTGGTTCCCGAGCTTTACATCCGGAAGATCGCGGCCGGGGTTTTTGTGGTGATGGGATTCCTGCTCTGGTTCCGGGTGCTTTGAATAAATTTTGTGATCTGGATTATAAGCGGGCCTGATGCTTTGGAAGGGCGAGGGAAACCGGAATTAGGATTTTATTAAAAATTTTTAATTTTCCACTTGACAATCTTTTAAGATTTGCTATTATCTAAATTAGTAAAAGACCACACCTCTAACAGGAGGGGATCGGATGTTAAAAGGGATGGTCAAGTGGTTCAACGACGCGAAGGGTTTCGGGTTCATTGAGCAGGACACGGGGGAGGATATTTTTGTTCACTTCTCGGTGATTGAGGGCGAAGGTTACAAGACCCTGATGGACGGTCAGGAGGTATTTTTTGAATTCATTGACACTCCCAAGGGTCTTCAAGCCACCAAGGTAATCAAGCACTCGGCATAATTCAGTCCTGCCGGATCAAGAATCAGGCCGACCTCTGTTTGGGCGGGAATTTCTATTTAAGATTAGAAATTATCTTAGCCGGCAATTATACATTTTTAATACAAGCCTGGTCAATCCCCATAATTTTCCGAAAATTAGCCAGGCTTTTCTGGGCCGGCTCCGGGGAGATCCCCACCTTGACCACTTCCAGGGTAATGATCGCGGGAAAATTCCTGATGAAATCCAGAAACGGCGAATAGTCAAAATCGCCCTCGCCGATGATCAAATGATCGTCATTTTTTCCCAGGTTGTCCGTGAAATGGATATGGCGGATTTCCGGTCCGAGCTTTTTGATCGCGGTCTCCACTCCCTCTGCCAGCCGGCTATGGCCAATGTCCAGGGCGAATTTCAGATTCGGGCTGTTAACCTCCTTTTGGAGGATCAGCAAATCGTCCAGGCTTCTCTCAATCTTGTTCCCGACGAAATTGCAATTTTCCAGGCAGACCAGGACTCCGGATTTTTCCGCCTGCTCGCAAATTCTTTTGAGCGAGTCAAGATTCAATTGCCACTGGATCATTTTTGCCTGGTTAAAAGCGTCGCCAATCGCCTGGTCAATGATGTATTCGCCGTTGTGAATCACCACCGCTTTTCCGGCCAGGTCCCGGCAGAATTTGACCGCCTCAATCATCTGGCGGACCGATTCCGCGAGGATGCCCCGGTTCAGGCTGGCAATATTGAGGTCATTGAACGGAGCATGCACCGCGAGCGCCAGCTCCAATTGCTCAGCCAGCTTTCGGCCCTGGTTCCTTTGATCTTTCGGCACCCGGCCGATCTCAATCTGGGGGAATTCCCCGAAGATTTCAAAGGCATTATATCCCAGCTCCGCGGCGGATTTGATCCCGTCCATCCAGGGCGTCATCATCATTGAGGCGCCGGCCATCCCGATCTTCATATCAGTTTTCCTCCTAAATAGCCGGCCACTTTTTCCGCAACCTTGATCCCGCTCGCCACGGCAATCTCTCCGCTGGCGCCCGGCGCCGCGACGCTGTCTCCGGCCAGGAAGAGATTTTCAATTCCGGGCGCTTCAATGCCGGGGCGATCCTCCAGGCTTTGTTTATGCGTGAGCGCGGCGCCGTCAATGATCGGGAGCGCCAGAATCCGCTCCCATTCCACCAGGGCGAAGAAATCCGGGAAGATTTTCTTGATCTGGCTCCGGAGTTGATGAATCCCGGCGCGCACTTCTTCGGGATCGCTCATTTGATCCGGCGGCAGAATAATCACCCAGCTCCCGAGTTGTTTTCCAGCCGGAGCGAGTGGGGGGTCAAGGTTGGAAGGGAACTTGCCCAGAATTCCCAGTTCCGGCTCAATCATCCAGCCTGGAATCTCGCTCACTTTTTCCCGCAAGGCGAAATCCATCGCCACTCCTGAAACCGGCTCCAGCCGTTTGACTTTTTTCACGAACTTTTCCGGAAAATGCGCCGGACCGGCCAGCCGGAGAAAATATGCCAGCGGCCCGGCATAGACCAGAACTTCCGGCTTAAACTCTCCCTCACTGGTGTCAACCGATTTCACCAATCCCTTTTCCATCTCCAGGGCCAAGGCCCGGCAGCCGAATTTGATCTCTCCGCCGGAATTCAAGATAGTGGAAACCATCTGATCAATAAAAATCCGCGAGCTTCCTTTCAACTGGGCCGAGCCGACTCCGGCCTCAAAGGCTCGGCGCAGATGAATAATCAGCTCGCCGGCGCTCGCCTTTTTCGGATCCGGCTCCATAATCTGAAGTCCGATCAGGCGGATCAGCAACAGCACTTTTTCATCTTTGAGCAAATCCCCGAGAAAATCCGCCAGGCTTTTCCGAAACCATTTCTCGGGCTTCTCCGCCACTAATTTCTCCATCGCCTCCTTGACCTTGCCGATCTCAGGCTGATGAAAATATCTTTTCGCGTCCTCACCGAGCCTTTCTTGCCCGCCCGGAATCGGATACAGGTCCTTGCCCTTGATCAAGAAAGACCGATGATCTTCCTTGATCCATTCCGGATTCAATCCCAACTCGGTCATCACTTTATGCGCACTGCTTTTTTCCGCATAGCGGTATGAGTGGATGCCGTATTCCAGGATAAATCCGTCTTTTTCCATCACCCGGGCTCGTCCGCCCGGAAACGCGGATTCCTCAATCAGCAAAACCCTGTAGCCCCTTTTCGCCAGCAGGGACCCGGCCGTAAGCCCGGCCAGGCCGGCTCCGATAATCACCACCTGTCTCTGCTCCACTCCCTTGATCCTCCTACTTCTTTTTCATCATCACCAATTTCCGGTTTCCCATTTCCAGGGCAAGCTCATAATCATAAATTCGTTCCTGCCGGAATCCAAGTTTGACGATGACATCTTTTGCCGCTTCCAATTCCGCCTCCGCCTGCGGACCTTTGTATGCGATCACCCGGCCGCCGTTTTTAAGATAAGGCTGAGCCAGCTTTAAAATCAAATCCAGCTTGCCGAGCGCCCGGGCCAGAACCGCATTCAACTGGCCGGAAAGGCTGGTCTGAAAATTTTTATCCTCGGCCCGCTGGGCAACCGCTCTCGCGTTTTCCAGCTTCAAGTTCCGGATCGCCTGATTGATGAACGCGGATTTTTTCTGATTGGACTCCAGGAGAATCAATTTCAGGCTCGGCCTTAAAATCTTGAGCGGAATGCCCGGACAGCCCATTCCCGCGCCGAAATCCGCCACAAACCAGTTGTTCTTCAAAAACTGATGCCCGGCCAGCGAATCAATAAAATGCTTGACCACGATTCCTTTCTCATCGGAAATCCCGGTCAGGTTGAGCTTTTGATTGTATTCCAAAATCAGATCCAGATAGCGGCTGAATTGTTCCAGCTCTTTTTCTCCGAGCTGACAGGAAAACGGTTCAGAGCAAGAAAGGATTAAATCCCTGAGCTCAGGCCGCATTTTTCCGGCTTTCCTTGAATTTTTTCAAATAGATTTGAAGCACCGAGATCGCGGCCGGAGTCAAGCCCGGAATCCGGCCTGCCTGGCCGATAGAGATCGGTCTGACCTTTTCCAGCTTCTCGCGCACTTCATTGGAAAGCCCGGGAATTTGAGCATAGTCAAAATTTTCCGCAATCCGCTCCTGCTCCTGCCGATGGAACCGATCCACTTCTTTCAGCTCCCGCTCAATGTATCCCTGATACTTCACCTGAATCTCAACTTCTTCGCACACCGGCTCCGGGAGCGCGCTGAAATTTTCGTCCAGCTCCTGAAGCATCCGCCAGCTCACTTCCGGTCTTTTGAGGATTTGCCTTAAGCTCACGGGCTGAGACAGGCCCGGAATTCCGAATCGGGAAAACTTCTCCTCGGTCCCTTTGCCCGGAGAGATCACAATTTGTTCCAGCCTTCCCATCTCTTTTTCTATCTGTTCTTTCTTGCGCAAAAATTTATCGTAGCTTTCTTCCCTGACCAACCCCACTCTATGCCCGAGCTCTTTGAGCCGCAAATCCGCATTATCTTCGCGGAGAAGCAATCGGTATTCCGCCCGGCTGGTGAACATCCGATACGGCTCCTCCGTGCCTTTGGTGACCAGGTCATCAATCAGGACTCCGAGGTAAGCCTGGCTCCGGTCAAGGATCAAAGGCGGCTCTCCCCGGAGCATTTGCGCCGCATTGATCCCGGCCATCAATCCCTGGGCCCCGGCCTCTTCATAGCCGGAAGTGCCGTTGATCTGGCCGGCATTGAACAGTCCTTCCACCGCCTTGGTCTCAAGAGAGGGCTTGAGTTGAAAAGGCTTGACAAAGTCATATTCAATCGCGTATCCGGGCTTAAGAATTTTTGCCGACTCCAGTCCGGCAATGGAATGAACCATTTTTTCCTGAATGTCCAGCGGCAGGCTGGTGGAAATTCCGTTCGGGTAAACCTCGTCCGTGTCCAGCCCTTCCGGCTCCAGGAAAATATGATGCCGACTCTTGTCCGAAAATTTCACCACCTTGTCCTCAATGCTCGGGCAATAGCGCGGGCCGATTCCCTTGATCACCCCGGTGTAAAGCGGGGACCGATCCAGCCCGGTCTTGATGATCTCGTGAGTGCGCTCATTGGTGTAAGTGATGTGGCAGAGCACCTGGCCGCGATCAATTTTTTCCGTGTCAAAGCTGAAGGGCTTAGGCGGATTGTCCCCGGGCTGAGCCTGGAGCATTTCATAGTTGATGCTTTTCCCGTCCAGCCTCGGCGTGGTCCCGGTCTTGAGCCGGCCCAGTTCCAAGCCTAGACTTTTGATAGAGTCCGAAAGACCTTCGCTTGGCGGCTCGCCCAATCTGCCGCCGGGAAAATTGTCCAAGCCGATGTGAATCAAGCCGCGCAGAAAGGTGCCGGTGGTGAGAATGACGCAGGGCGCAAAAAATTCCTCCCCGGTCTTGAGCTTGATCCCGCGCGCTTTTCCCCCTGATTCCAGAATCGCTTCCGCCACTCCCTGATGAATCCGAAGATTCGGCTCGGCTTCCAGAACCTTCCGCATATAAACCCGGTATTGATACATATCCGCCTGGGCGCGGGAAGACCTTACCGCCGGACCTTTGCGCGTATTCAGGGTCCGGAACTGAATCCCGGTTGCGTCAATCGCTTTGGCCATCTCTCCGCCCAAAGCGTCTATCTCTTTCACCAATTGACCTTTGGCCAGTCCCCCGATCGCGGGATTGCAGCTCATCGCCCCGATCATATCAACATTGATGGTGATCACCAGCGCCTTGAAGCCCATTCTCGCGCCGGCCAGAGACGCTTCTATGCCCGCGTGCCCGGCTCCGACCACAATAATGTCAAACTTATTCTCTCCTGTCATCAGCTTTTATTTTGCGTTTTAAACGGCGGTAATGCAAGCAAAGGATATAAAACCATTGCCTGCTTTTTTAGAAATTTATGCAGGCAGCCCAAAATCTTTTTGAGGCTTTCCATAAAGCATAAATCTTTGATCCTGTTTTGGCTTAACCATAAAAATAAAGGAGCGATGCTGACGCCGCACCCTATGTTTTTTGGCTCGGTCCTGCACTTCTTTCCAGGGATAAAGCCAGACTTCAAGCGGCTGATAGTCATCATCCAGGTGGATAAACATCAAATGAGTGGGGCGATCCTTGCCTTTAATTTCAGGAATAGCGCTGGTTTGCTGCCAACCTGTTCCCCGACCCTTTCTAGTTTTGATGCTGACCCGTCTTCTCCCGGTTGTTAGATCATATTCAAGATTTTCCTCTACCAGTTTCCCCTTCTCTGAGAAGTATTTCTCCAAGAAGATTTTTCCGTAAACTTCTCCGATCCCGCCGACCAATTCATCGCCTTTCATTTTTTTCCCGTATCTCAAAAGGCGTTTTTTAATTTTTTCAGTCGCCAGGAAAATTTTCCTTAAATCAGCCGCGTTCTTCCCGATCAAACGCACAAGATTCCTGGGAAGCTTGCTCTCGGGCTTTTCTCTCTTCTTTGAGGCAGCCATAACTGCCACAAATTATTGTTCAAAAAATGTTTTTGGTCAAGTTTAATCCGATTGGGGTCAGGGCTTTAGTTTAAAGTTAACTCTTGACTAAATTCAGTTTTCTGATATAATTTCACTATGGCGCGCCCGTGGCGGATCCAGTTTGAAGATGCGATTTATCATATCACGGTTAGAGGCAATAACCGGCAGGATATTTTTCTGGATGATGCGGACCGGACTTTTTTCCTGGATTTGCTCAAACGGGTGAGCCGGCGGTTTCGTCTGGAGATTTTTGCGTTTTGTCTGATGGGAAATCATTTTCACCTTTTTCTGCGCACGCCCGAGGCCAATCTGAGCCAGGCGATGCACTGGCTGATCGGCACCTATGCCGGCTATTTTAACTGGAAGCACCAGCGCTCCGGGCATGTTTTTCAAGACCGATATAAATCCGTATTGGTTACTGAAGATAGTCATTGGCTGCATTTGAGTATGTATCTTCATTTAAATCCGTTCCGGGCGGGATTGGTGGAGCGGCTGGCGAATTATCGCTGGTCAAGTTATCTGGATTATATTCGCGCGCAATCTCGCTTTGATTGGCTTAAGCGGGAGGAAATCCTCGCTCATTACGGAAGCGGATCCTCCCGCCATTGGCATTACGCTCAGGAATGTCTGGGGTTCGTTGATGAAAAACCTGACTTTATTGAACAACTGAAAAACGGAATCATTATCGGCTCACGCCAAACCCTGGAAGCATTGACTAAGAAATATCGCCCGGCGGGAAGGACCAAGGCGGTTCCTGACTTTTTAAAAGCAAGCCGGAAAAAAATCAATCCCCAGGAAGAAATTGGCCGCGTGGCGAAAATTTTCAGGGTGAATATTGAGAATTTAAAACACCGGCGCCGGAATTTCCCTCCCCGCCTGGTTGCTTATTATCATTTGGTGGAGATTTGTGGATTAAGCGTAACCGAAGCCGCCAAATTGATGGGGGTAAGTTTAATGGCGGTGTCGCTTGGCATCAAAGAAGTACAAAGTCGGATGCGAAAAGATAGAAAACTTAGAAAGCGGATAAGACAATTAACTTTAAACTAAAGCCCTGACCCCAATTTTGGGACTGCCGCTTGAAATTTTGGAAAATGGGATGGAAAATAACAAATCGTGGTTCAAGGTAAGTGCTATTTTTGCGGAGCCGAGCTTGAGTTGGCGGACAAGATTTTTCGGAAGGACATATGCCCGAACTGCGGGAAAGACCTGCATTCCTGCGTGCAGTGCCGGTTTTACGATCCCAAGGCTTACAATCAATGTTCGGAGCCAATGGCGGAGCGGGTGGTGGAAAAGGAGAAGGCGAACCTCTGCGCCTATTTTGAATTTGTGGGCCGGAAGGAAAAGGATCAAGGCGGGTCGGAGGCGAAGGAAAAATTGGAAGATTTATTCAGGAAAAAATCATAAAAGAGGAGAGTAAAATGAAGAGATGGATGATGGTGATAGTGCTGGCATTGTTTGCCCGGGGGGCGCTCAGTTATGAGCCGGGCGATGTGGTTGAAGAAAAATGCTCGCAGAAGCAGGAGCCGGTTGCGGACTGCTCGGTTTTTAAGGCCGGGGCCAGGCCGAAGAATGTGATTATCTTTATCGGAGACGGGATGGGCTTGAACCATATTTATTCCGGCCGGGTTTTCCAGAACGGACCGGCACAGCCGCTGGAGCTGGAAAAATTGGAGCATAATTCCCTGGTCAAGACCTGCTCGCTCTCGGGCGTGACCGATTCCGCGGCCTCGGCGACCGCGCTCGCCAGCGGCACGAAAACCTACAACGGCAGGATCGGCACCGGGCCGGACGGGAAGAACCTGGAGGATGCGGTGGAACTGGCGAAGAAGTCGGGCAAAGCCATCGGGCTGGTCACGACCGATTCGGTGGTGGGGGCGACTCCTTCAAGTTTTGCCCTGCATCAAGGGGATCGGTTCACATATCGCTCTCTGGCCGAGGAATATCTTAAGATCAAGCCGGACTTGCTTCTGGGCGGGGGCAGGGAATGGTTTGAGAAAAAGGGCGGAGGGGAGGACTTGATGGACCAGGCGAAAAAACAGGGATACCTGGTGGTTCTGGACGGGAAGCAACTGAATTCCGCTTCCGCGCTTCCGGTCCTGGGTTTTTTCGCAGACGCGGAAATGACTTTTGAGTTGGACCGGAAGGACGATTCCCCTGAGCCGCATCTTTTTGAGATGACGCAAAAAGCCCTTGACTTGCTTTCCCAGGACCCGGACGGATTTTTCCTGATGGTGGAAGGCGCCCGGATTGATCACGCCTCTCACAAAGGCGATTTTGACCGGATGCTTCGGGAAGTGATGGCTCTTGACCAGGCGGTGAAAATTGCCAAAGACTGGCAGGCGAAAAATCCCGAGACCCTGATCCTGGTCACGGCTGACCACGAGACCGGCGGGATGAAGGTTGAGCCGGGCGATTACCAGAAGGGCGATTCGGTAAATTATAAATACACCACCAAGATCGGATTTTTGCCGGCGGGCCACAGCGGCCAGCGGGTGGTGTTTTTTGGACAAGGCCCGGGCGCGGAAAATGTGGAAAAAGCGAGCGATAATACCCAGATTTTTTGCATTCTCAAAAATGCGCTGAGCAATAATTAGATAAAAGGGGCGGATGCCCGAAGATAAGTTAGTGTGGCTGAAAAATTGTGGCGCAGGCTTCCAGCCTGGGAAAAGGAGGAATCAATGAGGGGCTTTAAAATCAAATGGGCATTTGGTCTGGTCGGTTTAACTTTTTTCTTTCTCGCAGCGCTCACTTCCCAGGCCGGAGAATTTGCGCCGGGTTATCCGGATTATGATGGAATGGTCAGCGAGATTTATCAGATTGCAGATGAATCTCCGGGTCTGGCGGAAGTGGATGAGTATGGGAAGACGATTGAGGAGCGGCCGATGCTCGCGCTTCATATTTATCGGAAGGACGGGATTAGCCGGCCCGGAGTGATGGTTGCCGGGAATATTCACGGGAACGAGATGATCGGGAACCGGATGGCGATGGCGGTGGCCTGGCGGCTGGTGAAAGACGCTGATTCTGATCCCTGGATCAAGGGTTTGCTGGATCGGATGGAATTCTGGATCCTTCCCTGCGTTAACCCGGACGGATATTTCAAGACGGTTGAGCTTTTTCAAAAGGGCGACCTCAAGGGCCACCGGAAAAACACGGAAGAGGTTGACCTGAACCGGAATTTCCTGCTCCCCGGACCCAGAACGATGAAGATCAACTGGGCCGGGTCCGCCAAGAAAGATAATGCCAATTATTACGGTCCCTTTCCTTTGAGCGAGCCTGAAACCCGATCAATAAAAAATTTCCTGGATCAACACGATCTGGTCGGCTCGATCAATTTCCACAGCGTGGTCGGAGTGCTCTTCCCGACCCGGTGCACGAATCAGCAATGCGCGGACTGGCACCGCGAAATGGGAAAAGCCTTCCAGAAACATCAGGCCCAGGTGAAATATACCTATGTGCGCTGGCCGAATTTCCTTGATACCTTCACCGGAGAAATGGAAGATATGCAATATCATTTCTACGGCACGCTCGCGATTGATATTGAATTGGGACAGACCGGGAAGAATCGCTCCGCGGCCAAGAAAGAATTGGGCGATAAAATCGGAGCCGGAAGCGCGAATATATACCAAGAAGGTATCTGGACCTATAACCCGATCAACCTGGAATTCTGGATTGAAAACGACCGCGACGCCACGCTCTACGCCCTGGAGAAAGCCTTTGAGCTCACCAAGGGGAAGCCGATTGAGAAAGAAAAGAGATGACAAGATTTTCTGATAAATATGCTTGACAAAAATGATTTCCTGACGGAAGATAATTCCAGGAGGAATCGCAATGAAATCGGCCGCAAAAAAACATCCTAATTCAAAAAAAGACCAGACCGTGGCAAAGCTGGAAAAGGTAGTCAAAGAATTGCCGGCGGTAAAGAGGCGGGAGGTGCTGGATTTTGCGCAAGCCCTGCTCGCTAAGCAGTCAAAAGGGAAAAGCAGGAAGTTCAAATTGGATTGGGCAGGCGGGCTGAGGGAATTCCGGGATCAATTCACATCCCTGGAGCTTCAGAAAAAAGGACAGGAATGGAGAATTGAACATGCTACTCGTAGACACTAGCGTATGGCTCGAAACTCTGCTGGAACAAGAAAAGGCGGAAGAGGCGCTGCAATTCCTGGCCAAAGCTGAGCCCAAGCTGATTTCCCTGACCGATTTCGCCATTCATTCGATCGGAATCATTACCTGGAATCTGGGCAAATTTTATTTATTTGAAGAATTTTTGAAGGACATTGTCAAGCATCCTGAAACTCATACCATCAAACTCGAGAACCAGGAACTGGACCGGGTGGTTGAGGCTTGTCACCAATTCAATTTGGATTTTGACGATGCCTACCAGTATGTCGCCGCGGAAAAATACGATTTGATCTTGGTCAGCTTTGACTCCGATTTTGACCGGACCGACCGGGGCAGGAAAACGCCCGCGCAAGCACTCAAATTCAAATAGCGCAGTTCAGGAGCGAACGGGTATCCCGGCTGAAAACGCCAGAGAAGGATTTCTTGAGATATTTGCTGATTGATTGCCGGGTGAATTTCTCGGCCAGCAGAAACGGGGTCAGCAGGATCAAGCCAACCAGCGAACCGCGCATTAACGGAACGGTCAGGGGCATCGAGCAATTACCTCTTTCCGTCGGAGCATGAATAATTGTATGCAGAAAGGTTTAAGGAAGTCAAGCCGGTCCATCCGACCCATTGCAAGTTTTACTTCCGCGTGCAAATAGGACGGGAATTATCAATCTCGCCCGCCCTGGCCTCCAGTCAATCCAGGCAAGGCAGTTGTCGAGGTGCGGCGTCAGGAAAAGAATTACTCTCCCGCAATCGGTGCCATAAATTGCTGGAAGGCAGGGTCAAGGAGCACAGAAATGGTAAGAATCCAGGCCAGTAGGTACAATATGAATAGCAGATGCAAATACTGGTACTTTCTCAAGATGAAAAATATAATCGAATAAACCGGCGCAGCCCCGATTAACAACGCAATCTGGTATTTATGTAAATAGATCAAATAAATAGCCAAGAAATCAATAAAGGGTGTTCCGTGCATTTCGATGCAGTCCCATGAGCTGGCAGGGAGATAGTTGATGCATATATATTCGAAAAATATATGAATAAAAAAGACGACCAAATATAATCGGAGATTAATTGATTTGAATTTTCCGCTCATCTCTTCCTCAGCGCACACCCAGGTCTTCTCAGGCCCCAAGAATCATTTTGCGCCCAAAGAGTGATGGCTGTCAAGCTAAAATCGGGGCGATGGGTCTGCCGTCTTTTGCGGGAGCCGTTTGTTATTTTGCAGGCTTGAAAATCAGCACCGGGATGGATGATTTCTTCGCGACTTTTTCCGCGACATTGCCGAGCAGGAAGTGCTTGAGTTTGCTTTTGCCGTAACTGCCGATGATGATCAGGTCGGCTTTTTCTTTTTCCGCAAACTGGGTGATTTCCAGAAAGGGCGTTCCGGTCAGGATCCGGGTTTCCACCATAATGCCTTTTTCCTGGATCAGCTTTTGGCATTTTTCCAGCTCAGCCTGAGCTGAATTTTTCATCTGCTGAATCATCTGGGGTTCAATAAAGACGGTCGTTCCGGTTTCCGGACTGCCCAGGATTTCGCCGAGCTGAGCGGTCTGGATGATATGGACCAGAAGGATTTTTGCGTTCAGGGCGCGGGCATAATCCAGGGCATAATTGACCAGCTCCTGGCTCAATTCCGAAAAATCCACCGGCAAGATAATTTTCTTGTCCATCCGGATAGATCATAGCCCGGCGCTGTTATCGGGTCAAGGGCATCCAGGAACTTGCTCAGCCTGAATTTTTTTGCTAGAGATAGATCAGGTTTGATCAAGGTATCCAAAAGCCAAGGGGAGCGAATGAGGAGCCGCTTTTTCAGATCGGGTTTATTTTTTATCATCTTTATTTGTCCGGCCTTGAATTCGCTGAGAGGGGCTGAGCTGGAGCCGAAGGTGCTGGCATTTTATTATCCCTGGTATCGGACCCGGGCTTTCAGCGGAGAATGGGATCACTGGAACCTGGAGGGGAGTAATCCGGACCAAATGGATTCAGAAGGTCGGCGCGAGATTACCACTGCGCATTATCCGTCAGCCGGGGTTTATGATTCCACTGATCCCGATACCATCCGAAGGCATTTGGCGGAATCGGAAAAAGCCGGGCTTGACGGCTGGATCGTAAGCTGGTGGGGAAGGGGATATCAGCCGGATTCGGTGCCGGCGATTCTGGACACGATTGCGAAAACCGGCTCGGATTTAAAAATCACGATCTACTATGAGATGGTGCCGGGCTGTCAGGGATACACCTGCCGGAATCGGAAATCAGAGGAGCGGGTTTCGGGGGTGCTTTCCGACCTGGATTTCATCAGGGAGCATTATTCCTCGCATCCCGCTTTTCTCAAGGTCGGGGATCGGCCGGTGATTTTTATTTACACGCGCGCGATGCTCCAGGCCTTAAGCGAGTGGCCGGAGATTATTGAGCAGTCCCGGAAAAAGCAGGACTGGTTTTTCTCCGGCGATTGTATCACCACCTTTACTCCTGCTATGGCGGGCAAAGGATTTGACCAGGCGCATTTTTATAACCCGGTGGTTGAGCTGAATATTTTCTCGGCCGGGCTGATCCCTTATTCGGATTTTGTCCGCGGCCTGCATTCTTCCGGAAAAAGCGCGGCGCTCACCGTGATCCCGGGATATGATGAGCGAAGGATTCCGAGCCGGACCCTTCGGATCCATCAGGACCGAAACTCCGGCAAGCTTTATCAAACCCTCTGGGATAAAGCGATTAAAGCCGAGCCGGACTGGGTCTTGCTCACCAGCTTTAATGAGTGGCACGAAGGCTCGGAAATAGAGCCGAGCCGGGAATTCCAGGATCAATACCTTGATCTGACCGCGGAATTCTCTCAAAAATTCAAATTAGGCAGGAAAAAAGATTCAGTGGTTAAGTTTTAAGTGAAGACCGGACCCCAAATTCGCTGACAATATCCAGCGGGCTTTTGACTTCAAATCCCAGAGACTCTATTTTTCTCCGGCACAAGCCGCACCCGCTCACCACTATCATCTTTTCTCTTATTGTGGCGCAGGCTTCCAGCCTGCGATCATTGTTTTTCTGCAAGCGAGACGCTTGCACCACAATTTTTTCTAGCTCTTGTTTCAGGATTTGAGAAATTTTTGCTGAAGCCTCGGCGTTTTCCATTTTCATCTCAAAGCTTCCGCCGGCGCCGCAGCATTGCTCAATTACCGCTTCCGGCTCAAGTCCCAGGTCTTTGAGCAGGCTGAGCGCCGGATCCGGATCCCCCAGGCCGATCAAATGACAGGCGCGGTGATAGATCAGCTTCTGCTTCGGCCCGGTCTTCTTGATTTTATCCTTGAGCTTCCCGGCCAGATCAAAAACCATAATGGTGTTTTTTGCGATCGCTTCCCCTTTTTCTCCGAGCCAGAGCGGATATTGCTCAATAAACATAAACACACAGCTTGGGCAGTTGGAGAGGATTTGATAACCTTGCGCGGTCAGGGGCAAAATTTTTCGGGCGAGTTTTTCCGCCTGTTTTTTTGCCAGCCCGAGGTTTCCCTGGCTTAAAGCCGGAAGCCCGCAGCAGAATTCGTCCAGGACCAAATAATCCGCGCTCAAGAGTTCCAGGATTCTCAGGGTCTTCGCAACCGCATCCGGTTCCAGGGCGCTTTCCAGACAGCCGGGGAAATACACCAGCTTCAAGCTGGTGGTTCCGAGTTCCAAGTTTCGGGTTCCGGGTTTTTCGTTCCTCGTTCCTCGTTTCGCGTTCCTCGCTTTGATCTTGGTGATGTCTCCAGATTTAAGCAGGCCGTTGGCTTCGGGATTGATGCCTAAAAGCTGGAGCGAAAATTTAGTGGGGGAAGAAATTGAAAGACTGAGCATTGGCTCCGGAATTTTCCTTGCCAGGTTGAGCAATTGTCCGCCTCGCTCCAGGATCATTGGCCGCAACGAGAAAAAATCTTTCCGCCTTTGATAGTTCCGGATCGGCTCCAGGATTCTCGGCACGGAGACTCCGGTCGGGCACATCTTCAAGCATCTTTCACAGGCATAGCAGGCATTAAGCAGATTTTTCAATTCCGGGGAATTAAGTATTTCATCAACGCTCAATCCCTGGGCCAGGGCGCGGGCAATTCCCACTTTGCTTCTGGGAAGAGCCATTTCGGTTTCAAAGCCCTGGTAGGCCGGGCAATAGGTCCGGCAGAGGCCGCAGCCGTGACAGCGGAAGATCAGGTCCAGGCTTTGCTGGGCAGACAGGGCAGAGACATAAGGGGCAGACACTTGGGTCTGCCCGGACATCGCTTCCGGCTCGGGCATCCAATATTTAATATGCTCCAGCGGGATTAAGCCGGGCTCGGCGAGAATTTTTCCGGGATTGAGAATTTCCTGCGGGTCAAAAATTCTTTTCAATTGCTGGAAAACCGGATACACATTCGGGAACTGAGTCTGGACATAGGGCGCGCGCAGGATTCCGTCCCCGTGCTCGCCGGTGATGGATCCGCCGAGGGAGATCACCATTTTATAGACCTGATCCGCGAGGATTTGCATCTTGCGCTGATCATCTTTATCCCGCGGATTGAATTTGGGATTAAGATGAAGGTTACCCTCGCCGGCGTGTCCGAGAATGGGGGCAAAGGTTTTGAACTCCTGGAAAAATTCCCGGATTTTTTGCACGCCCTCCGGGAGTTTGTCCGGCGGGATCACGATGTCTTCAATGAACCGGACCAGGCCGCTTCCGAGCCGATACAGGATCGGGCTGGCGGATTTTCTCACGGCCCAGAGCCGATCCGCTTCGGTTTCATCCCGGGCAATGATGGCTTGATATCCGAGTTGATCTTTATCCACGATGGTCTCGCAAGCCGACCTCACTTTTTCCCGCGCCTCGGCTTCGGTGTCTCCGGCGAATTCAATCAGGAGCAGATCCTCGGCCGACTCATCCAGGAGATTCTTCAAGTCCGGATAGTTCTGCCTTACCAGGCTGATAAAATTCCGGTCCATAATTTCAATCGCCAAGGGCTTAAATTCGCGCAAAATTCCGGTGGCGACGGTTGCCAGGTTCAAGTCCTGGAAATACAGCAAGCCGGAAGCCCGGAATTTCGGGAGCTTTTCCAGCTTGAGCCCGGCGCGCAGGATCAGGCCGAGCGTGCCCTCGGACCCGGCCATCAGCCTGGCAAAATCAATTTCATCCGGTTCGGTCAGGGCCGGCCAGATCAGGTATCCGCTTGCGTTTTTGACTTGAGGCCGGTCTTGCGCGATTTCCCGTTGATGAATTTTGCAGAGCTTTTCCATCTCGGATTTGATTTTTCGGGACCAATCGGATTTCCGCTCAATAATTTCAAAAGTATTTTTAGAGAGCCGGACTTTGCTTCCGTCGGCAAGAATAACTTCCAACTCCTCAACATAATTCTGGGTCGGTCCGTAAAAAAGAGAATGGGCGCCGCTGGAGTTGTTGGCGATCATTCCGCCGATGGTGCAATAATCGCCGCTGGAGGGGTCAGGCGGGAAGAACAGCCCATCGGGCGCAAGGGCGCGGTTCAGATCCGCGAAAATCACTCCGGGCTCCACCAGAACTTTTTTATCCTCCGGATTGATTTCCAAAATCCGGTTGAAATGCCTGGTGAAATTGATCACGATTCCGTTCCCGACAGACTGGCCGGCAACCGCGGAGCCGGCTCCGCGGGCGGTGACGGGAATTTTTTCCTGAGAAGAAAACTCGGCCAGGCGGGCGAGATCCCGGTCATTTTCGGGAAAGGCCACGGCCCGGGGCAGAATCCGGTAAAGGCAGGCGGCCGAGGCGAAGATTTCGCGATGAAATAAGTCGGATCGCAGTTCGCCGCTCAAATCCCGGGCGAGCGCGGATATTTTTTTGAGGTCCATTAAATTTTGATTTTAGCATTTAATTCCGGGAAATGCAGGCATTTCAATTTCAGAGGGGGCGCGGGATACCAGGTCAATCTTTGATAAAACTCAAAAAATAAGTCCGGAGCGCCCTGGTGATGGCGCTGAAATTCTTGCGGTTCAAAACCCGCTTGAAATATTTCCCGAACAGCTTCCGTGGATTCCAGAACAGCAAATAGAAATTCTGCCAGATGGTATTGGAATATGTCCAGCGCCGGAGCAGGACCGGGTTGAACTGATCGGTGGTGATGGCGTTATAGTAATAATTGGTCTGAAAAACCATCCGGGGGTCAAACAATTTCTGGTCTATGCATTTCTGGTAAAGGGCGCTTCCGGGCAGGGGGTTAAAGAGGAAGAAGTAGGGTTTATCCAGCTTGAGTTTTCGGGCGAAGCGAAAGGTGTTTTTGATCTGCTCTTTGGTCTCGCCCGGGAATCCGATGATGAAAAAGGCGTGGACATCAATGTCATACTTTCGGAGATTTTTCACCGCCTGCTCGGCCTTGGAAAGGTCCAGCGGTTTATGAACGATATTATCCAGCACCTCCTGATCCCCGCTTTCAAACGCCAGAATCACCTCAAAGCATCCGCTTTCCTTCATCAGCCCAACCAGCTCCTCATCCAGAAGCGACATTATGTATGCGCCATTGGGCATATTCCAGAAAAAATTCATCTTTTCCGCGATCATCGCCCGGAACAATTCCTTCGCCCGCTCCTTGTTCAAAAGCAGATTGTCTTCCTCAAACTTGACCTCCTCAATCCCGAATTTCGCTTTCAACATCCGCAACTCTTCCAGCACATTCTCCACCGACCGATACCGGATCCGGTTGCCCCAGTAATGGCAGGAAGAGCAAAAGGCGCATTTAAACGGGCAGCCGCGCGAGGTGAGAAAAGAAGTATTGCGCGGGCTTTTGGAGTAAAACATAAACGGAACATTGATTTCAAAATATTTTTCCATCGGCAACAGGTCATAAGCCGGGAAGGGAAGCGCATCCAGGTTTTCTATCCAGCGGGTTTTGGGATTCACCCGGACCCGGCCGTTTTCCCTCCAGGCCATTCCGTCAATCGGCGCAAAGTTCCCCCCGGTTTCAAGGGCTTTGAGGAATTGCGGAAAGCTTTCCTCGGATTCGCCGATCATAATATAATCCAGGTCCGGCGCGCAATTCAGGCTCTCGGCCGGGAGAAAGCTCGGATGCGTGCCGCCGGTGACCGTGATGATTTCCGGAGAGCGGGATTTCACTTTTTGGAAAATTTCTGCGATGATCGGAAGCTGGAAAGAAAACAAACAGGATGCTCCGACCACCTGGGGCTGGAATTTTTCAACTTCCTTCAGGATCTCGTCCGAAGACAGACCGTATTCCAGATAATTCCACTTCAGATACCGCTCCTGATCCCTCCCCAGAGCCAGCGCGTCCAGGATTTTCACTTGATAATCATTCCGGAGCACGGAAGCCAGATAGGCCAGTCCCATGGGCTGGCAGGCCACCTTGTCATAAAAGGATGAAATCCGCACCGGCGGATTGATCAGCATTATTCGCTCAATCCGAGGCATCAACTATCCAGTATACAGAATTTTACGCAAATTTGAATTTTGGGGAAAATTGGAAAAGCATCAAGCGAAGAGCCGGGAGCGAAAAGCATAAATCCCGGAGGCAAGAGAAACGGGAGTTCGGGATTTGGGAAATTACTATTCACCAGCCACTGGCCCCTAACCACTGGCCACCAACCACTGGCCACTAGCCACTGGCCACTAACCACTGATTCCGTTCACCGCCTTCACCGGTATCCCATTCTTTTGATCCGGTCCTCGTTTTTGGTCCAGTCTTCCGAGACCTTGACCCGCAGGTCCAGGAAAATTTTATGGCCCAGAATTTTTTCCATTTCCTCGCGGGAGGCCTGACCGATTTTTTTGATCATCGCCCCTTTCTCTCCGATGATGATCCCTTTCTGGCTGTCTTTTTCCAGATAAATGATTCCCCGAATCCGGATCAGCTTTTCGGTTTTCTCCCATTCCTCAATCACCACCGCGGACGAATACGGGATTTCCTGATGCGTGAAATTGAAAATCTTTTCCCGGATCAGCTCTCCCGCCCAGAAGCGCTCGGCCTGATCCGTCAACATATCTTCGGGAAACAATGCCGGGCCTTCGGGGAGAAAAGGGATGGTGACTTGAAGCAGACGCTCAATGCCGTCGGCCAGGGTTGAAGAAACCGGGATGATTTCTTTGAACTCAAAAAGCGCGCGGGAGCGGTCAATCAGGGGGAGCAAATCCATTTTATTGACCAGGTCTATTTTGTTGATGACCAGGAGGATGGGAAGGGAGAATCTTTGAAGATGGCCGAGCGTGAGCAGGTCGTCTCCAATCCAGGGGGCGCTGGCATCAATCATCAAGTAAAGCAAATCCGCTTCCTTGGCCGAGCGCAAAGCGGCTTCCACCATATATTTGTTCAATACTTTTTTCGGCTGATGAATCCCGGGCGTGTCCAGGAAAATCAATTGAGCTTCCGCTAAAGTTTTTACTCCCAGGATTCGGTTCCGGGTGGTGTTGGGTTTCGCCGAGATGATCGCGATTTTTTGTCCGAGAATCTGATTGAGGAGCGTGCTTTTTCCGACATTAGGTCTGCCGGCAATGGTGATGTAGCCGCATTTGTGATTCATAATTCAGGCTATCGCGACTAAAGTCGCTCGCACAAAAGAAATCGGGACTAAAGTCGCTCGCGCGAAAAGGAAAAAATAATCATTCATAAATTCATAACTCATAATTCATCACTCAGCGGTATTTTTCCCAGACCGTTGCCTTACCGGCCTTGATTTCCGAGGGATACCAGTTGAATTGCTTGAAATACCAGCGCTGTTTGAATGTCATCACCTTACCGAAGGGCAGGGTATCGTCTGAATAAATCCAGACTTCCACCCAGGCCTGAGTCTGCTCCGGATCAACCTCCAGCCCCAGGATTTGAAAGTCCAGAATCCGGTTCCGCTCAAATTTCCTCTCCCACATCGCCGGCAGAATGGTATCCAGGAAAAAATAATAATGATCCTGGTCCTCAAACCGGCTCTGGATCTCCAGCTTGTCGGCAAAACTGTCCAGGTCTTTATATTGGAGGAACCGGTAAAAAGCGGAGAACTGCTGATACGACTCAGCCGGCTCAGGATTGGTTAAGCCCGCGGGCTTTTTATGGCAGGCGCTGAAAATCATCAACAAGCCCAGCGTTAAGCTTAATGAAATTTTGCTTTTCATCCCTTTTAGATTTTAGCCGGGAAATTTTTTAAAGCAAATTGATAAATTTAAGGGGATATGTTAACTTTATTATTGGAGGAATAAAGATGAAGAACACGATGGTTGAAATGGAAATCAAAAATCTGGAGAAACAAATTCGTCTCTTGAAATCCAAAGCCCGCAAATCGAAAAAAGGCAAGTACCTGGCCGATCTCTATGGTATTTGCGCCGGGGGACCGAGCCTGTCCAGACGGGAAATCAAACGCTACGAATATCGTTTGCCTGATAAGATATGATCTATCTTCTTGATACTCATGTTCTGATATGGTTTCTAACCGGAGATAAGAAGCTGAAACCCCGCCACCGGGAAATCCTGTCCAATCAAAACCATCGGTTTCTGGTCTCCACCATCGTTCTGGCCGAGCTCAAATATCTGGATGCGGCGAAAAGGATTCCGCTTAATTTCGGGCTGGTCCTGAAGCTTCTGACCAAATCAAAGAATTGTGTGATTTTGCCGGTTGATCAGGAAGTGATCGCGCAAATGCCGCTGGGCTTGAACATCCATGATGCGCTGATTGTCGGGAGCGGGATCGCCTATCATCATGCCACGAAAAATGATTTGCAAGTTGTAACGGAAGACCATGAAATTATCAGGTCCAAGCTGATCCCCGTGGCCTAGAAATTATTGGCTCGGAGAAGGGAGGAACCAGAGATGGCGAGGAAATTTATCTTAGCCTTTACGGTGTTGGCTTTGAGTTGGGTGGGGATGCGCAAGAGTGTGGCGGAAACCAGTTCCAAATTTATGCTCACGGACAACTGGCAGTTGCAGTCGTCGGCGAGGGTGCGGGAGAAAGGCGAGGCTTTATCGCAGCCGGGGTTCAAGGGCGGGAAGTGGTATCCGGCCACGGTCCCGAACACGGTTTTGGCGGTTCTGACCGCGAACAATGTTTATCCGGACCCGTATTTCGGGATGAATCTGGCCGAGATTCCAGGCAATTTTCCCAAGCCGTTTGACACCTATGGTTCTGTCAGGAGCCCTTTCAGCCCGTTCCGCAAGCCCTGGTGGTATCGGACCGAGTTCACGGTCCCGGCCGAGTTTCAGGGCAAGCGGATTACGCTCAATTTTGACGGGATAAATTTCTGCGCCAATGTCTGGCTGAACGGAAAGAAAATCGCGGATGCCAGGGAGATGGCCGGCGCTTTCCGGAGATTTCAATTTGAGGTCACTAATCTGGTCCAGGCCGGAAAGCCGAATGCGCTGGCGGTTGAAGTGTTTCAGCCTGGCAGGAAAGATTTGGCCATCACCTGGGTTGACTGGAACCCGGCTCCGCCCGACCGGGATATGGGAATCTGGAAGGAGGTATATCTCACGGCCAGCGGCCCGGTGGATTTGAGTTCTCCCGCGGTCCTGACCAGGCTGGAGATTCCTGCCCTGGACCAGGCGCATCTTACCGTCATTGCCGAGGCGAACAATTTAACCGACCAGGAAGTGTCGGGCATTTTGAAAGGGGCGATCGGGGAGATTAAATTTTCGCAGGAGGTCAAACTCGCGGCCAGGGAAAATCAGCTGGTGATTTTTCTGCCGGGGAAATTTCCGGAGTTGAATCTTAGCAAGCCCAGGCTCTGGTGGCCGGCTCAGCTCGGGCCTCAGAACCTTTATGACCTGGAGATGGAATTTGAGGTAGGCGGGGAAGTTTCAGACACGCAAGCGATCAAGTTCGGGATCCGGGAAATCAATTCCGAATTCACCAAAGAAGGTTATCGGCTGTTCAAGATCAACGGCAAGAAGATCCTGATCCGGGGAGCCGGCTGGGCGTCGGATATGATGCTGAGGTATGATCCGGAGCGGCTTCTGGCCGAGATCCGCTATGTCAAGGAAATGAATTTAAACACGATCCGATTGGAAGGCAAACTTGAGTCGGACAAGTTTTATGAGATCACCGACCGGGAGGGGATTTTAGTGATGCCGGGCTGGTGCTGTTGCGATCATTGGGAGAGATGGGCGAGATGGGATCAGGCGGATTATACGGTCTCTAACGGCTCGGAAAAGGATCAATGCCAACGGCTCAGGTCTCATCCCTCGGTTTTCGTCTGGCTCAACGGCTCGGACAATCCGCCGCCCTATGATGTGGAGAAAATGTATCTGGACACGCTGGATAGTTGCCAGTGGCCCAACCCGGTGGTGTCCTCGGCCACCCAGCAGGTTGCCCAATATAGCGGTCCCTCCGGGGTCAAGATGACCGGGCCCTATGAATGGGTGCCGCCCCCCTACTGGTATGTGGATACAAAACACGGCGGCGCCTGGGGATTCAATACCGAGACCAGCCCGGGACCCGCAGTGCCTCCGATTGAAAGCCTGAAAAAGATGATTCCAGAAGATCATCTCTGGCCCATAGATAAATATTGGAACTACCATTCAGGCCGGGGAGGATTCGGCCAGGTGAAAGTCTTTACCAGGGCCATTGACCAGCGCTACGGCCCGGCCCAGGATGTGGAGGATTACGCGAAAAAATCCCAGGCAATGACTTATGAAGGCGAGCGGGCCATGTTTGAGGCGTTTGGAAGGAACAAGTATGTCTCAACCGGGGTGATCCAGTGGATGCTGAACACGGCCTGGCCCGGGATGATCTGGCATCTTTATGATTATTATTTGCTCCCGGGAGGAGGATATTTCGGAACCCAGCGCGCCTGCGAGCCGCTCCATATCCAATATGGCTATGATGACAACTCGGTTTCAATCGTGAACAGCTATTACCAGGATTTCTCGGGTCTGAAAGCCATCATCAAAGTTTATAACTTTGACCTTTCCGAAAAATTCTCCAAAGAGCAAACCCTGAATATGGCCGAAGATTCCAGCGTCAAGGTCCTCGCTATTCCGGAAATCAGCGGCCTGTCAACCACCTATTTCCTCAAACTGGAGCTTAAAGACGCAGACGGAAAGCTTATCAGTTCCAATTTCTACTGGCTTTCAACCAAGCCCGATCTGCTCCAAAGTTTTGCCACCTTGGTTCCGTCGCCTTATACGCCCACCCGGTCATTTACTGACTTGACCGAGCTCCAGAAACTGCCCGAGGTGGAACTTAGGGCCTCCGCCCGTTTTGAAAAAGTCGGCGAAGAGGGAAAGGCAACGGTGAGCATTGAGAATCCGAGTGAAAATCTGGCCTTTATGGTGCGGCTGAAAATAAATCAGGGCAAGGCCGGGGAGGAAATCCTGCCGGTGTTCTGGAGTGATAATTATTTCTCGCTTTTGCCAGGGGAAAAAAGGGAAATCATCGGAAAATATTATTTAAAAGATCAAGGAGGCAGCGAGCCAATTCTTGAAGTTGATGGCTGGAATATAGCGACGAAAACCTATTGATTTGATGCGCAGGGCCGAAATCAGGGATGATTTTTTTCTGGTTCCGCCAGAAACCATAAAGCCGAAACCCGAATTCAAGGCCAATAAATTCCTCCGGTGCTTACATTAGTGCCATCATCTCCTCCCCAGATAATCATCTTATCGTCCGCCCACACGGCCCTGAGATACTGCCTTCCCGAAGGAGCGTTAGTGGTGGAGGTTGGGGCCCAGGAATTATTGCTCGGGTCATAGCCGGCGCCGGTGTTTGCATAAGGAGAAGTGTCATATCCACCCCAGACAATCATCCGGGTTCCGGTCCAGACCGCTGAGTGATAAGCCCTTCCCGAAGGAGCGTTAGTGGTGGAGGTTGAGGTCCACGAATTATTGCTCGGAACATATCTGCTCCCATCATTTTTATAAGTGGGGGAACTACCAAATCCCCCCCAGACAATCATTTGCGAGTTCACCGTGTCCCAGACCGCGGAATGATACTTCCGTATGGAAGGAGCGCTGGCGGTGTCAGTAGCAGTCCAGGAATTGCCAATGGGGTCATAGATGCCGCCGCTATTCAGATTATTGCTTCCATCCGATCCGCCCCAGACAATCATCTTGGTTCCGGTCCAGACTGCAGTATGATTATTTCTTGCAGTCGGAGCGTTATCGGTGGAGGTTGGGATCCAGGAATTAGCGCTCGGGTTATAGCTGGCGCCGGTGTTAGAAGCCGGACCATCCCATCCACCCCAGACAATCATCCGGGTTCCGGTCCAGACCGCAGTATGATTATTTCTTGCAGTCGGAGCGTTATCGGTGGAGGTTGTGATCCAGGAATTAGCGCTCGGGTTATATCTGGCGCCGCTGTTCAGCATCGAACCATCATCTCTACCCCAGATAATCATCTCAGTTGCGGTCCAGACCGCAGTATGCAATTGCCTTGCAGAAGGAGCATTAGTTGCGGAAATTGGGCTCCAGGAATCAGCGGTCGGATCATATCTGCCCCCATCATTTTTATAAGCGGGGGTACTGCCATATCCTCCCCAAATAATCATCTCGGTCCCGGTCCAGACCGCGGTATGATAATATCTTCCAGCAGGAGCATTGGTGGTGGAAGTAGCCATCCAGAAATCGGTTTGAATGGTCCAGCCATAGTTCGCCGGCGACCGGTCCCATTTCCCTTTCTTGCCCCGCTTTGACCTTGAAAATGTGTGCGCCGTCCGGAAGACTGGAATAAGTTTTGGGCGACTTGCATTTTAGCCATCCCGCGGAATCAAGACTGCACTTATAAGTGCAGGGGCCGCCGGTGCAGGTAAATTTGAAAGTGGCGTCTCCGCTATGACTGGGATTCAGAGGCTTGGATTTGAGACGGGTGATCGGACCCTTGGCAGAGCTTTGGCTCAGATCAAATCCCGAATCCGGGCCCCGAAAAATTTCCCCTTCATTTCCCTGGCCGGCGTCTCCGCAATGGATCATTAAAATCGCCATTGAAACCAAACCCAGCCCAACCGCTGAAGCAATTCCTTTTTTCATTGTTTCCTCCTTGGGGATCTTGTCTCCTGACTTAATAATACCCTGTTCCCTATTCCGTCGGAAACCATAAACTATAAACCAGGAACCTGAATTTACGGCCAATACACGCCGCCGGTATTTGTAGCAGCGCCGGCATTTCCCCCCCAGACAATCATCCGGGTTCCGGTCCAGACCATAGAGTGCTGCCATCTTCCCGAGGGAGCATTGGTGGTTGAGGTTTCGGTCCAGGAATTAGCCATCGGGTCATATTTACCGCCCGTGCTTGAATAATCGCCGTCATTTCCACCCCAGATAATCATCACCGGGGTGGTTAAGCCGGAGGTCCAGACCGCAGAATGATACGCCCTTGCAGAAGGAGCATTATCGGTGGAGGTTGCGGTCCAGGAATCGGCGCTTGGGTCGTATCTGGAACCGGTGTTGAGCGCAGTGCCATCATATCCGGCCCAGACAATCATCACCGGGGTGGTTAAGCCGGAGGTCCAGACCGCAGTATGATACTCTCTTCCATCAGGAGCATTGGTGGTAGAGGTTTCGGTCCAGGAATTGGCGCTTGGGTCATATCTGGAACCGGTGTTGAGCAAAGGCAAAGTGGTATCATATCCGCCCCAGACAATCATCACCGGGGTGGTTAAGCCGGTGGTCCAGACCGCAGAATGATACTCTCTTCCATCAGGAGCATTGGTGGTAGAGGTTGCGGTCCAGGAATTGGCGCTCGGGTTATATCTGCCGCCATCGTTATAAAAATGATTGCTGGTATCATAAAAATATCCCCCCCAGACAATCATTTGCGAGTTAGTCGTGTCCCAGACCGCGGTATGATAGCTTCGGTTTGAAGGAGCATTGGTGATGGCGGTGGCAGTCCAGGAATTATCGCCGGGGTTATAGATTCCGCCCGTGTTCAGATAATTAGTTCCGTTATATCCGCCCCAGACCATCATCCGGGTTCCGGTCCAGACCGCAGTATGCGCATACCTTCCATCCGGAGCATTGGTGGTGGAGGTTGGGGTCCAGCTATCAGCGATCGGATCATATCTGCCGCCGGTATTATAATAAGGATTGCCGATACCTCCGCCCCAAACAATCATCTGGGTTCCAGTCCAGACCGCAGTGGCTTGATACCGTGCATCCGGAGCGTTAGTGGTGGAGGTTGCGATCCAGAAATTGGTTTGAATGGTCCAGTCATATTTGGCCGGGCTGCGGTCGGTATGGCCATTCTTTGTTGCTTTCACCTGAAAATTATGACTCCCGTCGGCCAAATCCGTATAAGTCTTCGGGGATTTGCATTTCTTCCAGCCCGCGGAATCCAGGTTGCATTTATAGGTGCAGGGCGAGGATGTGCAGGTGAATTTGAAGGCGGCGTTTGCAGTATGGCTGGGATTAGCCGGCTTGGATTTGAGACGGGTGTTGATGGAGCTCTGAGCGCTGATCGTCTGGTCAAAAATCTGCTGATCTTCATTCCCGGACAAATTTTGTCCGTCATTGCCGGTTCCGCAGGCAAAGAGTCCCATTACCAATCCGATCCCCAAAAGCCATCCAACTATTTTCCTCATTTTTTCCTCCTTTGGTTTTAAATGTGCGAGCGCCTTCAGGCGCGATTCCGTATTACGAATTTTCACGGCCAATACCTGCCGGTATTCAAATAATTTATGCCCCGTCTCTCCCCCGGCAATGGAAAGCTGTCCGACCAGATTCCTGACCCCAAAATTATTTTAGCTGGACCGGAGTATTTTT
>Ga0315277_10002270_pt1 | contig 26940 bp, 25 predicted proteins | sample YL17G05_15_MG_FD_203695 | JGI IMG/M metagenome (GOLD analysis project Ga0315277, IMG submission 203695) | Sediment microbial communities from Yellowstone Lake, YNP, Wyoming, USA - YL17G05_15 | ecosystem: Environmental > Aquatic > Freshwater > Lake > Sediment | place: USA: Wyoming | collected... | reverse complement strand
CAGACGGGACTTGGTTTGATGGATCCTCAATCGAAGGGTTTACCCGCATTGAAGAATCAGACATGCTGCTCAAGGCAGACCCTGCATCATATACAGTACTCCCATGGCGTACTGCTGAGGGAAAGGTCGCAAGATTTATCTGTGATGTCTATACGTACGGGAACAAACCGTTTGAAGGAGACCCAAGATATGTCCTCAAAAAAACGATGATGGACGCTGCCAAGATGGGATATATATTTAATACAGGGCCTGAGCTTGAATTTTTCCTTTTCAAGTTAGTTGACGGGAAACCGACAACCCAATTCCCTGACCAGGGGGGATACTTTGATCTTGCACCGAACGACTCAGCTGAGGATGTCCGCCGCGAGATCGTACTCGCCCTGATTGAAATGGGATTCGAAATCGAAATGTCTCACCACGAAGTCGCACCGAGCCAGCATGAAATCGATTTCAAGTATGGTGATGCGGTCACAACCGCAGACCGTGTGATGACCCAGAAGTTTACCACCAAGGCAATTGCATTGAAGCATGGACTCCATGCATCATTCATGGCTAAACCGATCGCAGGGATCAACGGGAGCGGCATGCACACCCACGGCTCACTTGCAAAAGGTGGGAAGAATGCATTCTATGACCCGGATGCACCCAAGGGGATCAGCGATGTGGCATTATACTATATCGGCGGGCTGCTCAAGCATGCAAAGGCAATTACCCGGGTTGCAAACCCGACCATCAATTCATATAAACGTCTTGTTCCCGGTTACGAAGCCCCCTGCTATATTTCATGGAGCGCGGCGAACCGATCGGCGCTCGTCCGCGTACCTGCAGCCCGTGGCAACAGCACCCGCGCAGAATTCCGGAGTCCGGACCCGATGTGCAACCCCTATCTCACATTTGCATGCATGCTTGCTGCCGGTCTTGACGGCATCAAAAACAAAATTATGCCGCCGGGAAGTACCGATACGAACATATACCACCTTGGCCCACGGGAGCGGAAAAAACTTAAAATCGATATGCTGCCCGGAAGCCTCATGGAATCCCACGATTACCTTATGAAGGATCCAGTGCTCGGTAGCACACTTGGCAACCACATCATGGATACCCTGACCCGCATCACCGAACAGGAGACCGATGCTTTCCGGCTGGCAGTTCACCCGTGGGAGCTGGACAGGTACCTCCCGAATTACTAATTTTTTTTCTGTTCAAAAGATAGTTTTATAAATATAGGAATACAACTTCCTTCCAACAAAAGAACAAATTCATTTAACGGTTCAGGTTTAAAACAGCATGTACACAGGACCCTGAAAACTCCCGCACAACCACCGGACTTTTCATCCGGCAGGGAATACGGGAAAGGGTATTCTTCGTATGATCCGCTGCATGAAATCAAACATAATGATTAAGGTGAAAACAAATGGCTTTAGATTCTGGAGCAACAGCCTGGATCCTGGCATCAACAGCCCTTGTGATGCTGATGACGCCCGGTGTGGGATTTTTCTACGGCGGTCTTGTCCGTAAGAAAAATTTTATCTCGATGATTACGCTCTCGTTCGTAGCGTTTGCACTGGTGAGTATACAGTGGGTTATGCTTGGGTATTCACTTGCCTTTGGGCCGGATGTCGGCGGATTTATCGGGAATCTCGACTTCCTTGGTCTGAACGGTGTCGGCATGGAGGCCGGCTCGTACAGTCCAGCAATACCAGGATTACTATACATGGTCTTCCAGCTGGTGTTTGCAACCGTAACGATGGCAATTGTGACATCGGCTTTTGCTGAGCGTATTAAGTTCTCCGCATACCTCGTCTTTGCACTTCTCTGGACAACCATCGTATATGACCCGCTCGCTCACTGGGTGTGGGGTGGTGGCTGGGCTGCACAGTTCGGTTCAATCGACTTTGCAGGTGGAACCGTCGTCCATATCAGTTCAGGGTTCGCTGCTCTTGCCTTGGCACTTGTGATTGGGAAGCGTGTCGGATTCGGGAAATACGCCCTCGAACCGGCGAACATCCCGATGGCAATCCTGGGTGCAGCCCTCCTCTGGTTCGGGTGGTTCGGGTTCAATGCCGGCAGTGCACTTGCTGCCAACGGGCTTGCCGCAAATGCATTCGTCACAACAAACACTGCAGCTGCAGCGGCAGCAATGACATGGCTTCTCGTAAGCTGGATACATGGAAAACCGAGCTCGCTCGGGTTCGTGAGTGGAGCTGTCGCGGGACTTGTTGCGATTACGCCAGGAGCTGGATACGTGACACCTATGGCTGCTATTGTGATCGGTGCAGTTGCCGGTGTTCTCTGCTATGGTATGATGCTCTTCCGGATTAAGAGGGGGCTCGACGAGAGCCTTGACGCATGGTCAATTCATGGCATGGGAGGTCTCTGGGGCGCTCTCGCGACGGGTATCTTTGCTATGGCAGCAGTCAACGGAGCTTCCGGACTGATTGAAGGTAACATCAATCAGTTCGTGGCAAATGCAGTTGGTGCGTTCTCTGCACTGATTTATGCGTTTGTCGTGACCTACATACTTGCTGTAATTGTTGACAAAACGATTGGGCTGCGCGTCACTGAGGAAGAAGAATATGTCGGGCTCGACATAAGCCAACATGGCGAGCGTGCCTAGAGGTGATCATCATGAAAATGGTAAAAGCAATTATCAAACCGGAACGGCTTGAGTTCGTGAAAAAAGCGCTTGAGGAAAAAGGTTTTGCCGGGATGACCATCTCAGAAGTGAAAGGCCGTGGTGAGCAGAAAGGGATTACTCTCGAATATCGCGGGAAGGCAATGATAGTGGATATGCTTCCAAAGATCCAGATTGAGATCGTTGTCAGGGACGAATACGTGGAAAATCTGATCACAACTATCACAGAAGGGGCGAGAACCGGGAAAATAGGGGATGGAAAGATCTTCATTATGCCAGTGGAAAAGACCATCAGGATACGGACCGGGGAGGTAGAGGGATAAAAAAAATTTATCAAAACATCAGAAAAGAATCTCAAATTATTTTTCAATGCTCCGGGTGACCTGATTCTCCAGAACTGCTTGTGCAGAAGTGATGTAAGTATATGATGAAGTCGATGAATTCTGCAACGTATTCACGACCAGCCGCAACACTATTCACGTCATAGTTCTTCTTCTCAATAAGGCGGTGAAAGCGGTGCCTGAAATCATGTTCCTGAGTCTTAGGGATAAATCCGATTAATTCCTCCGCCTCGCCAGTCTCAATCGCCCTCTTCACCCTCGGAACGACCGACCTCTCATCAGGTCCATCGGGATTCATGCAGGTATATAGCACCATCTCACCGGCTCTGTGGAGCCGTTTCACAGTCTCGAAATACCAGTTGATATCTATATCCTGCACATCCTTGCCGGCTCTACGTTCACATACCGTCTTCTCAAAAAGGTTTTTCAATTTATTCTCGGACTCTTCCGGAACCCAGATCAGGACATAATTTACATTACCTGTATCCAGTGCCATCTTTGCTGCGTTCATAATAGGTCCGTTTGTTATATCATAATTTGGCGGCATATTCATCAACTCCATCTGGGCGTTTTTTCCGATGCAAATCGTACATACTACAATTTTTTTTTCAAATTTTCTTTTCCTATCCGGTTCTTTTCAGCTTTTTTTCTTAAAAAATCGTTCAGCAACTGCCCGGCACCTTGAATTACTGTCAGTGAGTGAAATGTCCGTATCACGAGAGATCTCATCTCTTTTCGTTAATGATAGAGTCCTTATCCAGTTCTGGATAAGATCCTCTGTTATCTCAAAATGAAACTGCAGCCCGGTTGCAGAACCAATGTCAAATGCCTGGTTCCTGACATTCTCTCCTACGCAGAGAATCCTCCCGTTAATAGGAATATCGAAGGTCTCGCCGTGCATCTGGAATATCCTGAATGTTGAAGGAAATTCGTCCAGTATTCCGGTTCCATTACACCGAATCTCCTGCCAGCCTATTTCCTCGTTGCATGGATACACCTTTCCATTAAAAGCGTTTGCAATCAGTTGTGCGCCAAGGCAGATGCCTAATACGGGCGTGCCTAATTTTACTAATGAACGGATCGATTTTTTTTCTTCAGCAAGATAGGGATAATCCGTTTCATCGTTTACACTCATCGGCCCACCCATAATCAATACATGGGTTGCAACGATCTTCGGTACCTCATTGGTTTCAAAAAGTCTGATGTAATCAAAGGGAATTTTCCATTGCCTGCAGATTGTTTCGAAATATCCCATCGGTTCTTCCGGCGTGTGCTGGAAAACGATAAGATGCATTTTATCCATTTGATTTCACATTCATTGTGAATTTTTTTGTGTTGGCATTGCAGTCCTTTGAAAAAATTGTATTAAATATCGTATAATGCCCTTAATTTCTGTTCAATGTGCGGTGAAATATGGTAATGTCCGGGCAAGGTGAATGCACCTGTATCCTGTTTCACAGACTCCTCAATATCCTCATCGGAGATTCCGTGTTGCCGGTGATCCACCATTTCATGGAAGAACACCTTGCCGGCACCATGCACAATCCTGCACAGGCAGCACCGCTCATCATTGGCTCTGATATAATAATATGACGGTCCGATCAGCGATTTGCGATAGTTCTGCAACTGTTCTAAGATGAGCTCGTATTCAGGTTCCGATTCATCCGGCATTATGTACCGTGGCAACGGATCCATACCGGAAATTTTTTTTACTTTCGGCATTCCTCAATCCCCCTTTCTCTTTCTTTCCCTACCCAACCCATGCGTAATGTTAGCATGGCTTAGGTACGAAGGAAATGTAATTCCTCACTATTTAGATGTTATGAATGAACAAAATTAAAAATCTAATTCTATCACAAAAAGCAGATTGTTATTTACTTTGCAGACAGAGATACAAAACATTCATGATTCCGTGGCTCAATAGCAATTTTAAAAATTTCAAACCCACCGCAGCGATTGCGATCAACGCCACCCGACATATGAACCGGCTCGAACGCAAGAAACTTTTCTCTCCGGATATCGAACCGATGCGAACAGCAGAAGGGCGGTGGTTCGAGGCAATTATTTATGAGATGTTTCTGGATATCTCGCAGAGATCAGACCGGATAAAATTCCTTGCACGTAAAGGGGCAGATGCCCCGAAACAACAGAGACTTGCCCAGCTCGGGCAGAATGGTATTTTCTATTCCAAGTACGGAGACATTGTCATAAGAGGCAATGGCCAGGATCTTGCTGAGTTTGACCTCCTGCTTGTCACGAGCACCAATGAAGTTGCATTTGCTGAAGTCGTCACATCACCATCTGACCTCAAGGAATTTGAACAGGAGATCCAATTCAAGAAAAACCTGCTGGGATATCTCTACAACCAGAAAACAGTAGCGTTTTTACTTATCTCATCTTTTGACTTATCCAATTATTCTGTAGTGCGCCGGCTCGCAAAAGCAAAAGAGAACGCGATCATTTTTACCAGCTCCTGTGAACAGATCAAGAAACTGGTCAAGCATTACCGTCCCCGCATCCTGTACACAACCCCAGAAAATCACCCAAAATTGGTACTCGCGACAGATCTCACATTTAAAAAGCCATTTGATTACAAAAGATTCCACGAAGAGGTAAAAAGCCAGATCTTTTCACGCATTACCCATACCGGGCCAGACAAGAAATTCCAAACCGCCTCCCCCACGGATTCCCTTGTGAAGAAAGTGCTGTACGGGGCGCTTTTCCCCCAGACAATCAAGGCTGTGTGTGAATCCTACGGTATGTCGGTGAAAGGTACGCGGATTGAATTTTCCGAATTCTCAAAATTTTACTCCAAAGCCATAATTGCTACGGATCTCCCGAACTATGAGCTGATTATCTACCTGCGGTCCCGTCAGAAAAAGGAGTATTTGAAGATGGTGCAGACAAAGGACGGACATTTCAAGTTCGAGCGCCCGACCCCGCCCAAGGTCGGATTCTTTCTCTGGCTTGAATCACTCCAGCCAACTCTCGGCACCCGGATCACCCTTACGATTCTTGATGCTTTTACAAAGAAAGAGCAGAAAGCAAAATAGTCCTGTTTTTCAATCGGTTTCTTCTTTTTATTAAAAATTCCCTAATCGTTGTTCTGAATTCTGTTTGAAATTCGTCAGCATTCCTGATTGCACACAATATATATCCTACTGTACCTGATCATCCGGACTAAGAAAAAGTGAACCGGAACCTTGTTCCGGTTGTATTAGAGACAATTGCCCGGTTCAATCGAGCAGTGCACCCATCGCTTCGTCATACCGCGCTGCCATGACATACTCGATACCGGATACAGCCGCTGCATCCTCAGTGAGCGCCATGAGGTCATCGCGTGTTATAGTCGACAGACGGAAGTTCCTGCTCCCTGCCATGATCTGCTGGAGCCCGGTCTTGAATTTCTGGGTATAGGTGTAGATGCCGACGGCACCCATCGGGATGTCCTTGATACGTGAGCCGTACTTTTCTTTCAGCTCTTCGTAGCAGACAAAGATCTCCTCAATATTGTTACCGTATTTGGAGACGGTCTTGGGCAGGTCGCCTTCCTTGATCCACCTCTCAATATTCTTGCCCACCATGCCGGGAATCATGAGTCCCCTGCCCATGCACACAGCCTTGAAGTACGGACTGCCCATCGCAAGTGCCTTGAAGACGCCGGGCTCATCGGAGAACCCTCCCGCCATCGCAAGGTCCGGAATTCGCATTCCCTTTTTGGAGAGTTTTTGAGCAAACTCATAACTGAGTGCCTGCAGGTAGAATGTCGGGATACCCCACTCGTTCATCATCGGCCACGGGCTCATGCCGGTTCCACCGGGAGCTCCGTCAATCGTAAGCAGGTCGATTTTTGCTTCCGAACTGTAGCGGATGGCCATTGCGAGCTCGACCATGGAGTACGCACCGGTCTTGAGCGTGATCCGCTTGAAGCCGATATTGCGGAGCCGGTCGATCTCCTCTAAAAACCCCTCCTTTGTAACGAAACCGAGCCGGGAGTGCCGTTCAAACTCCTTGATCGCACCTGCCTTGAAGGCAGCCTGGTTCTCTTTTAGCGTTGGGTCAGGAAGAACAATATAGCCGCGCTTCTTGAGCTCAATGGCACGTTCCAGCGAACGAACCTTGATCTCTCCCCCAATACACTTGGCACCCTGACCCCACTTCAGCTCAATGGTGTCCAGATTGTGTTTGGACGCGACATACTCTGCGGTTCCAAGCCGGGTGTCCTCCACATTCATCTGGACAAGGATTTCCCCATAGCCCTCATGGAATTTTTTAAAGACTTCGATGCGCCGGTCCATCTCCGGGGATTTTTTTACCTTGCCCTTGCTGTCCCGCTCAAGCTGCGGATCAACACCGCAGACGTTTTCACCACATACGCAGGTGATGCCGGAGATCGCGGCACCGATCGCGAAGTGCTCCCAGTTAATCCGTGCAATATCTGTGGAACCCAGTGCACCGGTAAAGATCGGGAGGCGCATCTTCACTTTCTTGATCCACCCGTATTCGGTCTCGGTATTCACGGTTGAGAAGACCGCTGTATCCGGACCGATCTCGGTGCCTTCAGGGAGCCCCTTTGCCCCCACCGCGTACCCCTGGATGTTCAGGTGCGAGTAATCGATCGGGTAGTTCTTGTCAGCACCTGCGGTGATCTCACCGAACGGGCCGGGATAAAGGACCTCCCTGCCCCTGAACGATGAGAGCCAGATCTCGCAGCTGCCTTTGCATCCGTCTAGACAACGGGTACAGATGCCGGACATCGGAACAACATCCCGTGAACGGTTCACTGTCCCTGTTGCCTCATTTGCATTTGGCTGTCGAAGATTCATGATTCACTCCAATAAAATATCCTTGCATTCCCTTGATAATATACAGCATGTCTGAGCTCGAACACGCTCAAACAGAATAGTTTTAATTTATGTTCGTTAATAAGCGCTTGCTTTCCACCCTATCTTAAATGTTTCGCTTTTTTTTGATCGATCAAAGAAAAAAATGATAAAAATTCCTGATTTTTTTTTAAAAAAATGAATTATTGATCAAATTTCTGATCCAAACGATTAGATCGTGATCAGCTCATACCGGCTGCTGCCCATACCCAGTTGTTCAGCATACCGGATCTGGCGGTACCCGTCGGTCTCCTCCCATATTCCAGCGAATTTGTCCTGCCCCTTTTTATGGTGCATGTGCAGAAGCGAATCGGGAAGTCCTAACTGTTTATTGACAAGATCAAACGATGCAGCATCGATCGCAACCGGATCCTTTGACGCAAGAATACCGATATCCGGCACGATGGAGGAATCACTCCAGGGGACACAGTCGCAGTCCGGTGTAATGCGTGTCAGGAAGCTGATGTACCCGGCTTTTCCCTTCTTGCCCTTGACTGCTCCCGACGCATATTCCACAAGCCGTTCGACAAATGCCGGGATCTCGGTTTCCCAGTCGATATCAATTGCGCGTTCAGGGCAGACTGTCATGCACTCAAAACAACCGATGCAACGGGAACGGTTGATGGCTGATTTCTTATTTTCCACGCTGATTGCAGACTTCGGGCAGACCGCAGCGCATTTGCCGCACCCGATGCACCGCTCCGCCACGGTGAACGGGTGTGCCTGGTGCTGGTCCCGCTTTCCTGCTGGCGGCGCACAACCCATGGCAAGGTTCTTGATTGCACCGCCAAAGCCGGACACGATGTGCCCCTTAAAATGTGTCATCACGATCATGCTGTCCGCTGCTGCAATGTCCCCCGCGATCATCACACGTTTGAAGTGCTTCCCTTGTATACTGACCCTTGTGAGATGTTTCCCGGAGATCCCGTCAGCAATGATCACCGGCGCTCCCGCCACCGCGTAATCGAATCCATGAAGAATCGCCGTCGTGATATGGTCAACGGCATTCGACCGGCTCCCCATATAGAGCGTGTTGGTATCAGTGAGAAACGGCAGAGCCCCGCACGCTTTTACCTTTTCAACCACCTGCCGTACAAAGACAGGGCTGATGTAGGAGTCATTACCAAGCTCACCAAAGTGCAGCTTGATGGCCGTGAGATCCCGTTTTGCGATAATTGAATCAAACCCTGCCTGCTCGAAGAGATTTTTAATCTTGGCCACGGTGCTTGTTTTCTCGTCACGTGCCCGCAGACTGGCGAAATAAACCGGACTGCCCATCAGAACAACACCTGATCCGATCGTTATCGCTGTTCGTATCTATACTCTCGCTGGAGCTGCAAAAGAGAATCCGTCGGTGGCACAATGGAAACAGGGTACCTGATACCGGATAAAAATTATGTCAGATATTCATCCCGCTTCCGTGTGATGGGCGTGTCTTTCTTCCAGATTCTGACATCCCGTGCACGGTCAAAATAAACCTTTGATTCTTCCGCCCTCCCCATCTCCATCAGGCATACGCCGATATGATTCCACGCACTGGCATTGTTGACGGATTTTTCCGCAACCATGTGGAATGTCTGGAGCGCGGCATCGAGATACTTGGCATCCTTCTGCTGGATCCCGATCTTTTCCAAGGTCTCACCCATATCATACAGAACCTCCAGATCATCCGGGGCAAGTTCCACCGCCCGGAGGAAGGACTTAAGTGCCTCTTCAAATTCACCCAGCTCGCGGTAACAGATACCCCGGTCGTTCCAGACAAAAGAGAGCGTATTGTCAATCTCAAGCGCTTTGTCGAATGCTGCGATCGCATCGCGGTATTTCCCTTCGCGCCCGTATAACAGGACCCCGTCTTTATAATGGGAAATCGCCCTGCCGAGGATCCGGTCAAGCAGACCACCGCCTGACTTTGCGGTGCCGCTTTCTGCCTCGACTCCGGATGCCGGCAAGGAAATCGCGGTCTTCTCATCGGGAACAGATATCTCGTCGGGAAGCGGTACATCCCTGACTGTTGCGGTGATATCCTTCACCGACGCGACCGAGGCGATAAAATTACCCCGGCTGTCATAGAAGGGCATTGCCTTCATCCAGAGCGTCCATGGGCTTCCGTCTGACCTTACGCCCTTTGTCACGCCGATGACCGGCCCGTTCTTCTCCCTGCTGATAAGGAGGTACCTGTTCTTCTGGATATCATCGTCTTTTTCAAAGACCAGATCGATCAGCATCCTCTGCTTTTTCCCAAAGAAGGGCTCAGCATAGGCAAGGCTTCCCTTTTTCATCATCGACGATGCCGGAATGCCCGTAAGCTGTTCCATTGCTCCATTCCATGCAATGACCTTGCCATCCCGGTCGATCGCAAAGCTCGGGTCTGAGGAAAAATTGAGCGTATTGGTGAGGATTGACTGAGCATTGCCGCTGGAACGCCAGGCAATGCGTCCGTCCACCACTTGGTAAATCCGGTCCAGGATCGCATGCATCTCTTGGTCAGGGTGCTCCCCCTTTTTAATAAAGAAGTCTGCCCCGTTGTTGAGAGATTCGATCGCAGCATGCTCCCCCCCGACACCGGTAAAGATGATCACCGGTGTTGTATCTCCCTTGGAACGTAGACTTTTCAGAAAAGCAATCCCGTCGATCTCAGGCATGTCGTAGTCCAGGACGATCGCATCAAATTTATTGGTAGCAAGAATACTGAGCCCTTCATGCGCAGTGCGGGCGGTACGGGCAGAAACGTTACCCACCCGTGAAAAGTATTCCCGCATCGCTTCTAAAAGGGCGGGTTCATCATCAACAACAAGGACGGAGAGCATACGTTTGGTTCCTGACAGGAGCGCAGCATGCCCCTTAAGAGTGGCCGCCGGCTTCCCGATTTCCTTTACTAGTGCTATATGTAGGTTTATTGTATTATTTTATAGTTGACTCCCGTACTGTTCGTTTTTCACTTTGACAGCCATCAACGATATGGCCTGGTATTATTGTCCTGGCACTCTTATGTTATCGTCTCACGTTTACGCTGGAACATCCGGTCCTTCTTTGCCCGAATGATTTTTCGTGCCCGTTCAAATGCCTGCCGGGATTCCTCAACCCTTCCTGTCTCCTTGTAACAGACACCAAGATGGTTCCAGGCACTTGCGTTGTTCTGGTCGATCTCTGTTACCAGTGCAAAGGTCCGGATCGCGTTTTCAAGGATCTTGTTGTCGCGGTGTATGATTCCGATTATTTCAAGCACCTCGCCATAGTCGTACACGTACTCCTCATCATGGGGGACCAGTTCGACTGCGCGTTCGAAGCTTTTCTGCGCTTCTTCGTATCTCCCCAGCTCTTTAAAGCAGAGGCCCCGGTCATTCCAGACATATGCCAGGTCCGGATCAATCTCGATCGCACGGTCAAAGTACTGGATCCCTTCGTCATACTTTCCTTCACTATAATAGAGCCGGACACCCTGCTTATAAAAAGACCTGGCTTTTCCGGTGATCCGGTCAAAGATCCCCCCCGACACCGACCCCTTTTCCTCAGCAGATTCTGGAGCGGAAACTCCGGCAGGCTGGGATGGGACCACTTTGAGGGTAAACCCCGCCAGATCCGTTATATCGCGCACCGATCCCGCGGCCCCGATGAATCCTCCCCTGCCGTCATAGAGCGGCTTTGCCCGCATCCAGAAAATGAGCTCCTTCCCATTGGGCTTCGTTGCCTTGATCCAGGCAACAACCGTCTCCTTTTCCCGGCTGATGATGGCATAATTATGGGCGACAAGTTCCGTATCCGGGGCAAGGACAAGATCAATAAGCATCGGCGCCTTCTTTCCTAAAAACGGCATCGCGTATTCATGATCGTCCTTCCCCACCATCACATTTGCGGCAACCCCGCTCAGTTCCTCCATCGCGCTGTTCCACGCGACCACCCTGCCCTCGCGGTCGATCGCAAACATTGCTTCCGGAGAGAAACTGATCACTTCGGAGATGACCCGCTGCGAAGTGCCTATCGACCTGCCCACAGACCTCCGGTCTATTGACTGCCGGATCATATGCGCAAGCATACGGAACTGCGTCTTCGGATCGTCGCCTTTCTTTAAGAAAAAGTCCGCACCGTAATTGATTGCCTCGATTACCGAATTTTCGCGCCCGACACCCGTGAAGATGATGATGGGCGTTGTATCGCCCTTTGCACGGAGGATTTTTAAAAAATCAATACCGGTGAGCTCAGGCATAAAGCAATCAAGGACGATGGCATCGTACTCTTTGGTATTCACAAAACCCAGTGCTTCCTTCGTGGAACGGGATGTCTCAACCTTCATGTCACCGAAGCGTTCCAGAAAGTGCTGGACGAGCTCGAGGATATCTTGTTCATCGTCGATGACAAGGACAGAGAGCATGGGGTTACCTCCAGCCGTACGTTACCTGCGATCCACGGCCAAAAAGGATGCGGGGTTATTGCCGTTTCCCCAGTTCGTGGTCAAGACAGAAGAGGTGTCCGGGGATATCGCCGATGCACTCGATCTTTCCAAGAATTTCGCTTGCATGCTCCTCTTCTTCCACCTGCTCTTTTACAAACCACTGGAGCATCTCGAACGTCGCATGGTCTTTCTCCTTGATCGCGAGTTCGACCAGCGCATTGATCATGCCGGTGACTTTCTGCTCGTGGGCATACACTTCCTCGAAGACCTTGCCGGCTGATACCCATTTTGCTTTGGGGGCCTCGATGGAGATTAGGGTCACTTTCCCCATGCGGGCGATCACGTAATCATAGAATTTGAAAGCATGGACCTGTTCTTCCTTTGCCTGGATGCGCATCCACTTGGCAAACCCCTTCATGTTGGCATTTTCAAAATATGCTGACATCGCAAGATACAGGTACGCGGAATACAGCTCGCGGTTGATCTGCCTATTGAGTGCTTCTTCAATATTCTTGCTTAACATCACAGCTTCCTCCGTAACTAACGAGATGTTACTCTGTTCTCTCTTAATAGTTTCGTACAGAGCAGAAAATTTCCCGAATTTGAAATTTATCGGCAATTTTACAATTAAAAAGATCTGCGGGGGACTGTATCCAGTTCACTATGGTTGCCTGTTTGTTCCCCATGATACTCGTGCATCAGCATGGCAAAAATGAAAAACAGGAAAAGAACGATTAGGACCGGATCACGGGTTGCTGCTTTCAGACGTACTTCTGTGGTTCTGCATCGAATTTCTTCTTGCAGCCCGGCGCGCAGAAGAAATACTTCTTGCCCTTGTATTCGCTGGTGAACTTTGCGGTCTTCTCGTCCACGGTCATCTTGCAGATCGGGTCAATTGCCATATTCCACCTCAGTTACCTTCCTTTCTTTGCCTCTGGTATATACCTTTTTAAGAGGAGCGAGAGGCTGACAACGGTAACCGAACTCAGCGCCATCGCAAGGGCGGCGAGCTCCGGGCGGAACGTGATACCAAAGAACGGGTAAAGCACCCCAGCCCCGACGGGTATCAGCGCCGAGTTGTAGGCAAACGCCCAGAAAATGTTGCCCCGGATCCTGCCCATCACCTTCTTTGAGAGCTGGATGGATGCAACGGCATCGAGCAGGTCATCCCGGATCAGCACAATATCCCCGCTCTCGATGGCAACATCCGTACCGCTCCCGATGGCGATTCCCACATCGGCCTGGGCGAGGGCGGGGGCATCGTTGATCCCGTCTCCCACGAATGCGACGGTCTCACCGTGCCCCTGAAGCGCCCTCACCTCTGCAGCTTTGTCCTGCGGCAGCACTTCGGCAACGACCCGATCGATCCCGACCTGCCGTGCGATTGCGTTCGCGGTGCGCCGGTTGTCGCCGGTGATCATGACGACATGGAGCCCCATCCGGCTGAGCTGGTGCACGGCATCCTTTGTCGTCTCTTTTAACGTGTCGGCGATCGCGATGATCCCGGCCATCTGCCCGCCGGCTGCAACAAGAACTGCGGTCTTGCCTTCCTCTTCGAGTGATGTTATCTGCGATTCGATCCCGGGCGGGATCTGCACCCCTTTTTCCTGCAGGAGGGTGCGGTTGCCTGCAAGCACTTCTTCACCAAGGACGCGCGCAACAACGCCTTTCCCGCCGATTGTATCGAAGTGTTCTGCCTGCTCGATTTTAATACCGCGGCTCTCTGCCCTGCGCACGACCGCAAGAGCGAGCGGGTGTTGTGAGTTCTTCTCAAGTGCAGCGGCAAACGCAAGGAGTGTCTCTTCCGATATTCCGGACGGTATAACGTCGGTCACCTCCGGCCTGCCCTTCGTGAGCGTGCCGGTCTTGTCAAAGATGACAGTCGTGACCTTCTCGGCAACTTCGAGTGCCTCGCCATTCCGGATCAGGATGCCAAGCTCGGCTCCGCGCCCGACCCCGACCGTGACTGCCGTTGGTGTCGCCAGCCCGAGCGCACAGGGGCAGGCGACCACGAGCACCGATATGAGCGCGGTAAGCGCGAATAACAGCGTCGCGTGGAGCAGGAAATACCAGACAACAAACGCAATCGCCGCGATCGCGAGTACTGCGGGGATGAAGTAGGTAACCGCTACATCGGCGATCCGCTGCACGGGAGGTTTTGAGCCCTGTGCGTCTTCCACCAGCTGGATGATCTGGGCGAGCACTGTTTCCCTGCCCACATTCGTCGCTTTCACCGACAACACGCCGTTCTGGTTGATTGTGCCCCCCACGACCCTGCTTCCCTTCACCTTGATCGGTGGGATCGGTTCACCGGTGATCATCGCCTCATTCACGAAGCTCTCGCCCGCGACCACTTCGCCATCGACCGGCACTTTGCCTCCTGGTTTTACGATCACAATGTCGCCCACCACAACATCCTCGGCCGGTACTTCAACCTCAGCTCCCTGACGGATCACGATCGCGGTCTTTGCCTGCAACCCCATGAGTGCTTTGATCGCCTCCGATGTCCGCCCCTTTGCCCGTGCTTCGAGATACCGCCCGAGCATGAGGAACGCGGCGAGCATAATCGCGGTGTCATAAAACATGAACTCGTGGGTGAGCACGATCCCGAATGTCCCCATCACGCTCGCGACAAACGCGACACCGATACCCATGGCATACATCACGTCCATATTGAGCGAACGGTTGCGCAGCGCCATGCGGGCTGCACGGAAGATTGGGTATGAGACATAGAGAAAGACCGGTGTTGAGATGACCAGCATCACGTAGGCAAGCATGTGCATCGGTACGGGAAGCGGCACGTACATTGCCAGCATCAGGGGGATGCTGACCGCAAACCCGACCGAAAACCGCAGGAACTTATCATGGAGATCACGTTCACGGGCCTGCTTTTCCGCTTCATCGCTCACCTCGCCCGCGATCCCGAGATACTGGTAGCCTGCGTCCTCGATCGCTTTCTTCATGCCCGATACATCGGAGACCGACGGGTTGTAGGTCACATACGCTTTTTCGGTGCCAAGGTTCACGGAGGTAGAGATGACCCCCGGCAGTACACGCAGCGCTGCCTCGATGGTCTGGACACAGGTCGCGCAGACCATGCCGCCGACCTTGATTGTCACCTCACGGTTCACCACTTCATACCCGGCATCTTTAACCGCTTTTTCAAGGTCAGCGAGTTTTACCTTTGCCGGATCGAATTCGACATGGGCGGTGTCGGTGCCAAAGTTCACTCGGGCATTTGAAACATCATTCAGTTTTGAAAGCGATTCCTCGATATTTATCGCACAGGTCGCGCAGTGCATCCCGGATATTTTCAGTTCGGCTTTCTTTTTTTCCGTTTCCGGCATGGTCTCCTCCGGTCAGCTGGTCTCCCGTTCCACAATATCCTGTTGATTGTACTAAAGTGTTATGAAAAAACCGGTGTCGGGATTTTGAGATTATTGCGTTCTGCGGGTGGTCACCTTATCGCGGCATCCCAAAAAAATCCTGCCACAGGAATAAACAGGATGCCTGATAATGCTGTAACGGAGGTATGCGCACCCATGAAAATTCTCGCCCTGCACGGGAGCCCCCGCACGATCCAGAGTCAGACCCGCCGGCTCGCCGGTTTTGTGCTGGAAGGAGCGGCAGGGGCTGGTGCACAGACAGAGATGATCGATCTCGCCGATCTCCGCATCACTCCATGTACAGCGTGCGAGGGCTGTACGCTCACCGGCATCTGCGTGTACGACGACGATGTTGCCGGCATCCTATCTCTGATGAGAGAAGCGTACGGGATCGTGCTCGGTTCTCCGGTCTATGTCGACAACGTCTCCGGGCAGATGAAGGTCTTTGTCGACCGGCTTGCCGACGCGATCCACTACCAGGTGCTGACCGGAAAATACGGGTGCGCTGTTGCAGCAACCCACGAATCCGGTGGTGACGAAGTAGTCGCGTACCTGAACCATGTGCTGAATTACCTTGGCATCATCTCGGTTGGTGGCATCAGCATCGCGACGCAGGGAGATCCCGGGGCGATCGATACAGCGGGACCGGAAGCGCACGAGCTGGGCAAGAAACTTGCCGGCGCGATCCGGGACGGATATTTCGATCCGGTACAGGAGGGGATCGTTGCGGACAACCGTGCATATTTTAAAATGATCGTGGAGGAGAACCGCGAATTCCGCACCGGTGAGTACGACAGATGGGTGCAAAGGGGATGGATTGAATGAATCTACACGCCCCTGCGGAAATATCCGTTATTTAGGGTTATTTTGCCAAAATACTCAATTAAATCGCCTGTAATAACACTCCCAAAAAGAAGGCAATAGCAGGCTCCGGTGCCACTCTTTTCTTCACCACAGGGGAACCATGGGTTAGGTCCCAAGGCCCTAGGAACGCGGCTAATTTACACGGTTTTATTCTGATTAAAACACGTATTTTTCGAAAATAATCGATTTAATCAATATTTTTTAGCGGTGTTTGCACCGTTTCCACTGGAATTTTTCAAAATGTATGGACGCGCAGCAAACAGAGCCCGTATATGGCTTATTTTGGCAAACGGGGCAAGTTGATCTCTGGGGGTACCGGGAACGGGATGCCCTTTCACTGGTCGGATGCCTCCCTGTTCTGGATGCGCAATCGGACGCCTGCCACTGGGCCGGATCAATGACCCGTCACAGGTGTCTGACCTGTGACGGGTTGTCAGGTCAGGGCACGATGTGGGATTGCGCTGGATTGTTTGAGAGAGAATGAGATAAAAAAAAGAAGATCGATGTGATAGTTATCCATTTGTCAGTATAAATTTCCTGTACTCATCAAGCAGCGCCACCCCATACTCCTCCTTCTTCTTGGTCGGCACGTAGTTGAGCGCCATCGTCCGCTTCAGCAGTTCCTCTGTGATGGCATTGTCATCCGACAGCTTCAGCTTCTTTACTTCTGCAAGGATCCAGTCCAGCTGGTCGATGCCCGTCTCCTTGCCATCGATCAGGATCTGTTTTGTTTTTATTTTATCTGGCGGGATGCCGCCGCAGATCGAGCAGTAGTACCCATCCTTGTCGTCCCCTGCCATGCCTCACTCCCGGATCATGGTAAGGCTCATCTTGAATTTGGTTGTTGCTGATAGTGCGTGGGAGGCGTTAGCGGGAAAGATGATCGTGTCCCCTTCTTTCATCTGGTGGGTCGTCCCTGCGATCCAGACCTCGCACTCGCCATCCAGGATCGTGACCACCGCATCAAACGGTGAGGTGTGTTCTGAGAGCCCCTCGTTCTCGTCAAAGGAAAAGAGCGTGATGTTGCCGGCTTTGCGCGAGATGATCATCCGGCTTGCCACGGTCCCGTTCGCGTAGTTCACGAGATCCTTGAGATGGAGCACTTTTCCCTTGAGATCTTCGCGCTTTTTATCGTGAGGTTCCGGTTTGTCCGGGTTCTCGGGGCTGAATTCCGCCATGGTATCTCTCTGCAAGTACCCTACGCGGGGGAAGGTTATATTCCTGTTTTTCGCGCATTGACCCGGTCGGGTATCCCTGATCAGATGATCTGCCACTGATGACGGTCTGTATATACGTGCCATCGGTAAACAACAGACTTCCCCGTAACCCGCCCTATGAATCCCGGCATGGTTCCCTTCAGAAAAGGGTCAGGAAGATCCAGTATACGACCACCTGGATTGCTGTGAGGGGCACGCCTACCCTCACAAATTCCCGGAACGTGAGCGTCTCGTCCTGCTTCTCTGCGTTCTGGATGATAATCACATTGCTTGCCGCGCCAAGGATCGTAAGGTTTCCGGCGATCGTGCTTCCCGCAGCAAGCGCCATCAGCTGCGCTGTGCTCCCGCCCGCCTGCTGGATCATGGGCTGGAAGAGGGCAACAAAGGGGACATTGGAAACAAACTGGCTGATAACGACACTGGCAGCAAGGATCATCGGGACGGAAGAGAGGACACTACTGTCGATAAATGACTGGAAGAACCCGGTCTGCCAGACACTGGCCATCAGCACGAACATCGCGGCAAAAAAGACTAATGTGTACCAGTCAATTCCGCGCACCACTTCGATGCTCTTTTGAGAAAAGAGCAGGATGGGCGCGGCACCACAGACCGCTATCAAGGGTATCGTGACAACAAAACCGGAACCGGAGAGTGAGAGGATGACGTTTGAAACGATCAGTACGATAATGATGCCCAGCGAGCACTGGCAGATGTGCATGAACCGGGTATCACAGGAAACTGGAACCTCACCCTCACGGGGAAGTGGGGTGAATTCATGGAAATACCAGAGCCGCAGGACTGCATACGCGATGAAGAGGTTAATGAGGGTCGGCACGGCAAGGTGCCATGCGAACGTGACAAACGGTGACGACATCCCGCTGTTCACCGCAACGAGCAGGTTCTGCGGGTTCCCCATGGGACTCAGCACACTACCGGTCGTAATTGCAAACGCAAGAGAGAGGAGGAGGAGCTTGGGTGATATGTGATAGTTCCGGGAAAGGGCGAGCAGCAGGGGGGTCCCGATAATGGCGAGCGTGTCATTCATCAGCAACGCGGAGAGCAGACCCACACAGAATATGATGACAATCACAAGCCGGTCAACCGTTGCCGTACGGTGGACAAGCTGTCGGGCAATGTATTCGAGGTAACCACTTGCGACCAGCCCCTCCCCGACCACAAACATACCGAACAGAAAAACCATCACGTCAAGGTTGATCGCCCGCAGTGCATCGGAAACCGTGATCTGACCGGTCACAAGGACCGCCAGCGCTCCACCCAGCATGATCTGCCAGATCCTGAGTTTGAACCTTCCGACCTGCCGGACTGCGATGAGCAGAAAGACAGCAGAAAGGATAATGACTGCGATCTCCGTACATTTAGTATTCCTGTTCCGGGAAAAGAGCATTTGGCATGAGGTGTTGTATCCCAATAGAATACAACAAAATTGTCATATAGTCCGGAACGGAATCTCTGTGCATGAAATTTAGGCTATTAATCCCGGTCCTTATGGTTCTTGTGGCCGTCATAATCGCTGCAGGATGCACAGGCGGCGGCGGACAGACGACACCGCCACAGACACAACTCCCGACTCCCGTTCAGACATTGTCCTATACCACCACCACGCTCCCGTCCGGTGGAGGCGGTTCGACCCAGCCCGGCCCGACACAGACTATCCCGCCGGCAACCCCGGTCTCGATCTCCGTTGAAAAAGCCGGAACATACTCTACCACGATCATCACCCACTTTGACGGGGGGAAAGGTATGTCAGCGGTGAGCAGGGTCGATGTGCGTGTCACCCGCCCTTACGGTTCGGTCGTTACCGGTGTGCTCAAGCCCCTCAAGGGTGAGACTGTTGAACTGGAAGGAACCCAGGGGACTGACCGTGTCGAGGTCATTGTCACGATGAATACCGGTAGCGTGTATAAGGTCATCGACCAGCAGATGCCCTACAAGACACGCGGGTAACGTACCTGCCTTCGAAATTATCCTTTTTTCTACGCTTGATCCAGAAATGGACTAAAACATGATTTCCCAGTAATAAACCATTAACGATCAAATACAAAAAAGATGATATTTCAGAACCACTACGATCCTGTGCCGACCTTCCAGTGCAACAATACCCCGTCGCCCATCCGGCTCACTTCGAGAAGGACGAGCCGGTTAAACTCCGCTTCGTTCACAAAACCCGGCCCATCAACAGGTGTCGGTGCATCCTTCCCCCCGATAATGACGTTTCCCACAAAGGTATAGAGCTCATCAACAAGACCCGAAGAGAACAGGGTTGCAATGAGCGTCCCCCCTCCCTCCACCATCAGCTGCTGCACGCCCATCGCGCCAAGCTCTCCAAGCAGCGTGGCAATATCAACTTCATTTTCGCCGGCAACAACAACCGTTGCCAGTTTTTTCAGCGCAGCCACCTTTGCCGGAATTGCGCGCCGGGAGACCGCGATCACCCGCTTCCCTTCTCCCCTGGTCAGGACAGCCGCGGTGAGAGGAATGCGTGCGGTGCTGTCGACAACCACGCGGACGGGATGTTCATCCCTTCCCTGAGTTCGGCGCTCCCGTTTCAGCTCCTCCGATTTCACGGTCAGCAAGGGATCATCGGCAAGCACCGTCCCTATACCGACCATGACGGCATCACTTGCTGCCTTGAGACGATCGACGCGGGAGAAATCCTCGCTGCCTGAGATCTTCACCTGCCGTCGCTTGTGGGTGGAGATCTTGCCATCGGCGCTCATCGCCACATTAACCACCACGCGGGGGCGCATGCAATACCTTTTGATGTTCGGTATTATAATAGCAACCCGCATCAGCGGCACACAAGGACGGGATCAAATGGGAGCAACCCCTCCCATGTTCAAATATGATTCTTTCGACCGGTTTTTAAATCCCCGCGCCAGAATTTGCCGTACCATTCCCAACACATACCAAATGATACCTCAGGTTATCTTTTCACAAAAGTATGCATGACCGATACTGATCAATTCCCATACATCTTTTTACAGGAGTGCTCATGGCTCTTTCACAGCCGGATATCCTCTAATATTGGGTAAAAAACGTCGCGAAGATCGAAAAACTGATTCATTTTTTTCCTGGAATCCGGTCATTACCGGCAGGGGGTTGTTTCCTCAACATAAACGAGGTGTTTTTTAAACCGGCCACCGGCCATCGTGGTTCAGGTTCTTTAGTGCCTGACACCGGTTAAAATACGTCTCTCCCCAGATCCATGGCTGGTACGTGCAGCACATCTCCGGCTTGACATCATGGATCCTGCAGAGGTATTTCTTTCTCCCGACCCGGCGAAGGAACGGGCACACGGAGAGATACTCGTGGGAAACGGGATCCCTCATTTCCACGGTGACAAGATCATCAAGCTCATCAGGCCTGAGATCGGCGCAACTCACCCAGGTACCGTCTGGTTTACATGCAGAGAAATAATGCAGGATATCCTGCCTTCCCTGCTCGATCCAAAAGAATAGGTTTTCAGCAGTGGGCGTGATGGTATCGCCAAAAATTTTGCAACAGAGCCCGCACTGCTCGCATGGCTCATGTCCGTTCTCGTCACCCGGCATGGATACTTTCACTATTTGTGCCCCGCCCGATAAGTGTTGGCACTTTCAATGTTCTCAAACCGATGGGAGGCAGTCGTACTGATGCCTCATTCAGGGACATAATGGCAGGAACCTGGTCAGGGTCGCAGACCATCAGGAAGCCGGCTCCCTGCCTAGGCGAGGAAGGTCCCAAGATAATACCCGCCAAAGAGCACAAGAAAGATCCCGCAGGCGCAAAGGGTCCAGCGGTATTCCCGTTCACCGAGGAAAAACCTGCCCCGGTGGATGCTCACGGAGACCAGAGTGAACCAGCCCAGATCCGCAGTCCAGTGACCTAGGATGAAGGAAACGGCGGTGGCGATCCCGCCGGCATATGCACCGATCATGAGGGCACTGCCCACGGTAAACCACCAGAGCCAGAAGTAGGGATTGGATATGCTGGTCACCATGCCGTCAAGAAACGGGTGTACCGTTGTCTGATCATTTAGTAAGGTTCCCTGCATGGGATCGATACGGGCTCGCCGGCTCTCAAGAATCGTCAGTATGCCAAAGACCATCAGTGCCACCCCCCCGATACCGGCAATAAGCCACGAATACCCGCCGATGACAACGGAGAGACCGGCGATGATCAGGATCACCATCAGGACCTCAACAGCGGCATGCCCCAGCGTAACGCGGGGGCCCATCGTCCACCCCCCCTTTAATGATGCGTTGATGGTCGCGATCAGGGTCGGCCCGGGCGCAAGGGCCCCGGTGAGCCCGATAAAAAATCCGAGTACCAGCATCTGGATGATCTCATTCACGGAATCCGCCCCGGATCCATTCAATAAAAACAGACACCACGCGACAACCCATAAAAACGATCTGATACCATGAATATTGGCTCAGCACCTTTAAAAAATGATAGAGGGGATTGATCCGGTCAACAGGACCCGATCCCTGATTATTCATTCCCGATTTTGATTTTTTCCGACGGGATCCTGCATAATTTAATAATCTTTCCTGCCAACGTATACCGTATCATTATTTTGCACGGTGATCGCTATCCTCAGTGTTCAGGGTATCACAAAACAGATCGGGGGACTTCTTGCGGTCAATAATGTACATCTCACTGTCGGAAAGGACGAGATCATCGGTCTGGTCGGCCCGAACGGGGCCGGTAAGACCACCCTTCTCAACATTATCTCGGGCATCTCCTCCCCGACGAAGGGAAAGGTCATCTTCTGCGGCGAGGATATCACTGGCCTGAAGGCAAATAACATATGTAAAAAGGGAATAGCGAAAACCTTCCAGATCGCTGAATCCTTCCCGAACCTCACCGCAAAAGAATGCGTCACGGTCGGTGCACTCTTTGGCAACAGCCATCCCGTCAGCATGAAGGAAGCGCAAGACCAGGCGGTCGGGATTCTGGAATACGTGGGATTGCCAAAAGAAAAAGTTGACACGTTTACCAGGAACCTGAATGTCGTTGAACTAAAGCGGGTACAGCTGGCACGGGCGCTCGCGTCCAATCCCAAACTTCTCCTCCTTGACGAACTGACAACAGGTCTCAACCCGAAAGAGAGCAGCGAAGCAGTGAGCCTGATCAGGAAGATCAGGGACAAAGGAACCTCAATCCTGATCATCGAACATGTCATGAGCGTCATCATGGGTGTGTCTGACCGGATCGTGGTACTGGATCATGGAGAAAAGATTGCCGAAGGCAGACCGTACGAAGTCGTGAACAACCAGCAGGTGATCGATACCTATCTTGGCGATCTGGACGTATTCTGAGAGGTTGTACCGTTGCTCGAGATGTCCGGCCTCAATGTCTTCCACGGCAATATCCAGGTCGTCTGGGATCTTACCTTAACCGTGGATGAAGGGGAGATGGTGACCCTGATTGGGCCGAATGGTGCGGGGAAATCCTCGACCGTTGAGACAATTGTGGGGCTCAACAGGAATGCGACCGGCTCCATCACATTTTGCAATGAACGTATTCTCGGTCTGCAGCCCTACGATATTTTCAAAAAAGGGCTGGCGCTCGTCCCGGAAAAACGGGAGATATTTCCCAAAATGCCCGTGATCGAAAACCTTCTTTTGGGGGGATCAGACCGGGCCGGGTCTGAATCACGCCTGAAGCATATTTATACCCTTTTTCCCATCCTTCACGAGAGGGAACGACAGATGGCAGGGACCTTAAGCGGTGGAGAACAGCAGATGCTTGCGATCGGTCGTGCGCTGATGTCCGAACCGAAACTGCTGATCCTTGATGAACCTTCCACCGGCCTGTCACCCATCCTTGTTGCCCAGGTGTTCAAGTCACTCGAACGTCTCGGGAAGGAAGGGATCACAATCCTGCTTCTGGAACAGAATGTCCGGCATGCGCTGGATATGTGTGAGCGGGGGTATGTCCTCGAAAACGGCAGGATCGTGCTGGAAGGGAAAGCCAAGGATCTCATGCGCGAGAAGCACATCCAGAAGGCATACCTGGGCATCTGAGGGAATTGACGGCGATTGCAGACCACACCGCTTTTGGTAACTATCAGCCTGATGAAAAAAGGGATATGTCCCTATACAATCATTTCTACTCTGCCCCGTTTGTTTTTCCAGGAATTCCACCTCTTCCGGATCTCGTATGGAAGATCCACAAGCCCTTTTGGCAGGAATATAATTACGAGAATCAAGAGAACGCCGATGATCACGTAACGCCCGAACGTGAGGCCGGCCAGTTTTAATCCTTCCCAGATGGCAGTAAGGGCAATTGTCCCGATAACCGGTCCGGCAAGCGTGCCCAGACCACCCAGGATGACATAGGTAACCGGCCAGAACGAAAGGTCCACACTGAAGATCTCCGGTGTAATGTAACCGATGTGGTGGATCTCGAGCGCCCCGGCAACACCTGCAAGGAACGAACTGATGGCAAATGCCAGCAGCCGGTAGCGCACGGGATCCACACCTGCCGCGCGGGCTTCAAGCTCGTTCTCCCGGATCGCACTGAATGCAAGCCCGATCCGGGACTTCACGATATACCATATCAGGACGATCGAGACAATCGTGATCGTAAGGATTGAGTAATACTCGATCAACTGGTAGCCTGGAATTTCCGGACTCAGAAGCCTTGGTGAGGCGATCCCGTCCCACCCCCCAGTCAGCGGTGTGAGGAGGCTTACGGTTATTGTCTGCACAATGATCGCAAATCCGAATGTGACCATGGCAAGGAACCATTCTTTGAGCCGCACACAGGTAAGTCCGATCACAATTCCGATGAATGCCGCAACCGCAGCGCCAAGAAAGATCGTTATGTATGGCGTAATCCCGCTCTTTACCGCGATCAGCGTTGAAGCGTACGCGCCAATCCCGAAGAACGCCGCATGGCCAAGCGATCCCTGCCCCGAATAAGCCAGCAGGTTCCACGCAGAGGCAAAGATGATGAAGATCAGCGTCAGGCTGAAAATGTTTAACAGGAACTGGCTGTCGGATAACACCGGTAGTATAACAGCGAACACAATCACCGCTAAGATACCGTACCTGATCATGTTTTTATTGTACATGTTCATGCCCGCCTCACTCCCCAGATTCCCCGAACAGTCCGGTTGGCCTGATGACGAGCACGATGATCAGGATGATGAACGAGATCGCATCCTTCCAGACCCCGCCGAGATAATATGCAGCCCCGTTCTCCGCGATGCCGTAGAGTAAACCTCCGATGATCGCCCCCGGGATACTGCCGAGACCGCCGAGGATGATAATGGCAAATGCCTTGATAGCCGGTATCGATCCCATATACGGGTTGAAGACCTGCCCGCTCACCACCCAGAGGGTTCCTGCAGCCGCCGCAAGAGCGCACCCGATCCCAAAGCTGAGGATATCGATCCGTTCGACATTGATGCCGACAAGCATCGCCCCTTTCCGGTTCTGGCTGGTCGCCCGCATCTCCATTCCTGTCCGTGTCCTTCCTAAAAACAGGTATAACCCGCAGAGAATTGCTGTTGTGACAACCATGATGATGATATAATCGATCGGGATATTGAGGGGGCCGACGGGGACAGAGATCCCCTGGTACGGGCTCTTTATGCTCTGCCACTGATCGCCCCAGATGATGGCAGCCCCGTTCTGGATAATGTAGATGAGCCCGATTGAGAGGAAGATCTCATTGAGCTTGCCCGTACCAAGGATAGGGCGGAAGCAGAGACGTTCAACAACCGCACCGATAGCAATCAGTGCGAGCATGGATAACAGGATGATTGCATACGGATTGATGCCGGTTATGAAAAAAATCGTCGCTGTTATATAGGCACCGATCATCAGGAACTCGCCATGTGCAAAGTTCACGATCTTCATAACACCGAATATAAGGTTGAGACCGGTGGCAAGCAGGATATAGATGCATCCTGCATAGATCCCCCAGAATACAATCTGCAGCAGGATCCCCAAGTCCACCATGGCTTTCTCCTGTAACTATCATATTGCCTGAAATAAAAAGAGAATGGATTAATTACGCGCTGCCGGGCTTATACCAGGACGGCAGGACAAAATCCACAACTTTCAGGTTGTCAGGCCAGACAATATTCGGCCTGCATTCGCCAATCGTCTGGTTGAAAGCCAGCTGCTCCATCCAGAGATCGAACTGGGACTCACGGAAGTCCTTGCTAAACGATATCGTCTCGCCCTTCATGGCTTCGATGACCTGTGGCATATTCAGGTCAACAAGGGCCTGCCTGACGGCAACCTTGTCGGTTGTCCCAGCATTCCCGATTGCCTGGGCTGCAATATAGATGCCTTCGTATGTGGATGCACCCATCATGTCAGGGAATACACCATATTTTGCATTGTAGCTGTTCTTGAATTTGCCTTGGGCGTCAGCTAATACACCGACCGGTGCAGTGTATGGTGAGAAACGGCTCTCAATGATGGATCCCTCGCCGTACTGCCCGAGATCCTTGTAGAACTGGGCGTTATCATTGTTCTCGACGGAAAGGAATATCGTGTCCAGCCCGATATCCCTCCGCGCCTGCGATATGAGCGGGGCACCCTCGTTCGGGAATGCCGCGATATAAACGGCATCCGGGTTAGCAGCCTTGATTGCTGTCAGGGGCGTCCTGAAATCACTCTCCCCCATTTTGAAGCCCTGCTGTGAGACGAGCTGGATGTTCAGCTTGTTCTTCGTGATCGTATCGTTCACCGCTGTCTGTACGCCCTTACCGAACGCAGTGTCCTGATAGATCAGGGCGAGCCGGAACGGGCGGTCAGCAGCAGCACCGAGCTTTTTGTTGACTGCGGGACGGACAACCTGGTCGATGAACTTCGTTGTATATTGCCCGTATGTGTCTGTTGTCGGGCAGTGGTGGAAGACGTAGCTCGTATCGATGTCCGTGCGGTGGGTGATGATCGGGCTCGACGCACCGGTCACGATAAAGGGGATCTTGTATTCCGCGACAGTCTGCTCGTATGCGGACGTGACCGCGCTCGAGTACCCACCGACGAGAATATCCACCTTGTCACCGGTGATCAGCTGGGTAGCTGCTTTCTGCCCGCCCTGCTGGGTGGACTCATCGTCTCCGACAACAAGTTTGAGCGGGACCTTTGATCCACCCTTGAGCGATACGCCCCCTTTTGCGTTGATCTCATCAGCAGCCACCTGCGCAGACTGCCACATATTCTTTCCAACATTGCTGGCAGGCCCGGTCAGCG
>Ga0315277_10002269_pt1 | contig 26944 bp, 13 predicted proteins | sample YL17G05_15_MG_FD_203695 | JGI IMG/M metagenome (GOLD analysis project Ga0315277, IMG submission 203695) | Sediment microbial communities from Yellowstone Lake, YNP, Wyoming, USA - YL17G05_15 | ecosystem: Environmental > Aquatic > Freshwater > Lake > Sediment | place: USA: Wyoming | collected... | reverse complement strand
CTCCCCGGGCCATCCATGACCGTACCTCCAAGAGAATCCTTTCTCGGAGATATCGTCCAACTCCACGCCTGAAGGCGAGAAAATCCTCTGTAACAATGCTACAGTCTCATAATATACTTGAGTAATCACAATCGTCAGAGGAGGGCTAACGCCGCTCTATCCTCTTAGGATTTCTTCTTCGGCTTCTTCCTCTTGGACTTAGTTGCCTTCTTCACCTGCTCTTTGGGGACAGCGAGAACCTTACGTAGGGCAGATTCAAAGCGGTCGTATTCATTCCCTGATTGACGAAGATTTTCCATGCGCTCATAGTACCGCCCGCCATATCTCCTTTCAAGTCAAATTTCATTTTCGTATTACTCGTTCAAGGAGAATCCACCTGAGCCAACTGTTGACGGCAAAGGCGAACGGCCGATAGTATAATAGGTCGTTGGAGCGTGAGAGTAACCTTTGACCAGTAGCAAGGCACGGAACTACATCTATGTCCGAAATTGATGCTGCTCTCGATAAGATTTCCGCTCTGGTTGCTACGTTTCAGCGCAACGAGTCCCGCTATAAGTCCACCAAGTACTCAGAGGCGGAAGCGCGTAAAGACTTCATCGACAAGTTCTGGATTGCCCTTGGCTGGGACGTGAACCATGACCAGCAGACCAATCCTTACGAACAGGAAGTCAAGGTTGAACGCGGTGTCGCAACGGGGGAAAGTCAACGCCGCGCCGACTACGCTTTCTATTTTGCACCGAAGTTTCACGATGTGCGCTTTTTCGTTGAGGCAAAGAAACCGGCCGCCGAACTTGAAACGAAGGAGAACTACTTTCAAGTGATTCGTTACGGCTGGAACAGCAAGACGCCGCTTGCCGTGCTCACCGATTTCGAGGAACTCCACGTCCTCGACTGTCGCTACAAGCCCGATATTGAGACTGCACTTCACCGGGCCATCGCCAAGCACCACTACACGGACTACGCCAACCGCGATAAGTTCCTGGAAATCTATTGGCTGTTCTCGCGTGAAGCCGTCGCCAGCGGGTCGCTGGAGAAGCGCGCCAAGGAACTCCCCAAGCCTCGCGGCAAGGCCGTACAACGCGGCTTGTTCCCTGGGGAATACCAGAGTATTGATGAGTCTTTCCTTGCCGAACTGGACCAGCATCGGGAGGCCCTTGCGCGAAACTTCAAGAATCACAACCCAAAGCTGGACAGCGACACATTGACCGAACTTGCCCAGCGCACTCTCGACCGGCTCGTCTTCCTGCGGTTTCTCGAAGACAAGGGGATCGAAGGGGAACATCGTGTGGAGCGTTTCGGCAAGACGGGCAGAGTTTGGGAAGACTTCATTGAGGCCAGCCATCGCCTCGACGACATCTACAACGGGATCGTCTATAAGCACCATGACATCCTCGACGGTGCCAACCTGCATGTTGATGATAGCGCTTTTGCCAGTATCTGTGAGAGCCTTGCCCATATCAATTCGCCGTATGACTTCAACGCCATCCCAATTCATATCCTGGGGTCTATCTACGAGCGATTCCTTGGCAAGGTCATCGTCGCCACCGACAAGCGTGTCAAGGTCGAAGAGAAACCCGAAGTCCGCAAGGCCGGGGGCGTCTACTACACGCCCGAATACATCGTCCGCTATATTGTGGAGAATACCGTTGGCAAACTCATTGCCGGGAAGACGCCCAACCAGATCGCTGAGATGCGCTTCGCCGACATCGCCTGCGGTAGTGGATCATTCCTGCTTGGCATCTTCGACCTGCTGATAAACTACCACGGGCGGTACTACAATGAGAATCCCGCCAAGGCCCGCAAAGGCGATTGCATCAAGCGCAACGGCAAGCTTTATCTCTCACTCCACAAGAAGCGGGAGATACTTCTCAATAACATTTATGGTGTGGACATCGACGCGCAAGCCGTCGAAGTTTGCCAACTCTCCCTTTACCTCAAACTACTACAGGAAGAGACGGAAGCCAGTGCCCACCAATACCTGCTCGACTTTGAGCACACTGCGCGATTGAAAAAGCTGCTGCCCGATCTCAGTAAGAACATCGTTTGCGGCAACTCACTCATTGGGCGGGATATCGAGCTTGACCTCTTCGGGGAGAACGAGTCCAAAATCAATCCCATGAACTTTGAGGATGCTTTTCCCGAAGTGATGAAGCGTGGTGGTTTCGACGCTGTGATAGGGAATCCACCCTGGGGAGCAAGCCTCTCTGCCATAGAGAAGAAGAACCTGTCACAGAGCTATTCGTGCTTCCAAGGAAATCACGACAGCTACCTATTCTTTATAGAAAAGGCAGGTGTCATTCTTAGGAATAACGGAAATACCGCGTTTATAACTCCAGACTCATGGATTAAGGTTCCCCAGGCCGAAAGACTCCGTCGGATTCTCCTTAGCAGCGGAAGTATTACCTCGATTACTACATTGCCGCAGAAGGTATTTAGGGGGGTAAGTGCGAACTGTCTCATTTTTACGTTCACAAAGGGAAGAAGCTCGGAGAAATGCCAAGTCAATATCCTGGAACCAAAGTCCGACCTATCAAACATAGCGCAATACAAGTTTGACGATGAATACAGAGTAAGCACAGCAGGGTGGAGAATTTCTCCCGACGCACAATTTCAGATATTTCAGAAAGTGGGAGCATCTCAAATCGTCACGCGCGTCTGTGACCGCTGCACAACGGCATCTGAATTTCTGGATGTTATGCAAGGGATTGTGCCCTACTCCAAAGAAAGCCATTCAAGAGAGATAATCGAAAAGCGAGCGTTTCATTCACCCACAAGGTTGTCTGGAGAATACGGCATTTGGATTCAAGGGCGAGCGATCACTCGCTATCATCTTTCACTTAGAAGCGTTGAGTATCTACGCTACGGCAGATGGTTGCACCGCCCACGCAAGCCAAAGTATTTTCAAGGTTCACGAATTCTTATACAAGAGATCACCGGTGGGCATCCCCCCAGCATCTCCGCTTGTTATTGTGACTTGGTATTATATCACGACCCAGGTGTCATATCGTGCTTGGTTAGGGGAACTCTTCATCTGAATTTTCTTCTCGGCATTTTGAATTCCCGCTTTCTAAGTTGGTATCATCATTGCACGTCACCTAAAGGAACGAGGCATGCCTTCCCCAAAGTCCTCATCGGAGATATTCGAGCATTTCCGATGCCACGGATACAACTTTCCCAACCCATAGACAAGGCGCGGCACGACGACATAGTAACCAAGGTGCATGCAATGCTGGAGGCGAAGAAGCAGTTGGCGAAGGCACAGACCGACAAAGACAAGACGTACTATGAAAACAAGTGCGCATCCCTTGACAGGCAGATTGACCGGCTCGTTTACGATCTCTACGGCTTGACGGAGGACGAGATCAAGATCGTGGAGGAAGTGAATCCATAGCTGTGGTCCCCAAGAAACTGGACCTTGTGTGTCCATAGAAAATCTGCATCTATACTCCATAATTCCTTTGACACATTCTACTATCACGTCGTACACTGTCATCCACTTAAATAAAAGAACACAACCTGACGCGCCGACCGAAACCCGACCTGAACTACGCACTGTCTATAACTATAGTGCCAGATTGCTATTGTCTTTGAATGAGGTATTGTCATGGAGACAGGAAAGAGGATTGAAAGAAAATACACTATCTCTCTGAGAGTTTCTGAGAGTGAAAAAAAGGAAATTGACGCCTTGGCGCGCGAAACGAGGCTTGGAGCGAGTGCCCTGATGCGTCAGTGTTTCGTCCTTGGGAAGAGGCAACTTATTCACGCAGGGATCGTGATTGGGACATAAGGAGGTGATCGGCATGAAGCCACTGATCTTATTAACTGTGCCCCGTGTGGAACCGGTCGCCGTCATACGGGGAGGGCCTTGCGAAAGGCCGTGTCCAGAGATAGCAAATAGGTTGTCGTAGTTCCACCTGCTATCTCTGGGCATGGCGACCAGCTTGTTTCGACCGATAGGAATTGGCGTTCCTATTGATCCCAAGGACAACCAGACCTTTGTCAAGGAATAGCAGTCATGGATGGCTACTATGATCGCCCTTGGTACGTTCCAATGTACCCACGGCCTCCACCATGTCAAGGCAAAAATAGTAAAGGCTTCGCGCGGATTTTGGGGTATCCTGTCCGCGCGAGGCCCTCCTAGTCAGTCGTTGCGAGCGCGCTTCCCTCGTCGTTGCCGGTTGGTAAGTGTTTCTCTGTTTCTCCGATGAGCGACTTGTATGTCAGCCGCTTGCCAGAAACCCCGCCAAGTCCAAGCATGAACCGTTGCCCATCATCGGTCTTGCGGTTGTTGAATCGGAACGTCTCCGAGTCCAGGTAACGGAACAGGTGGAAAGGCTCAATTGAAACGTGCGTTCCGTGAATGCACCGTTTGAAGAGGCTCCAGAAATTCTCCAGGCCGTTCGTATGCACCCTGCCCCTGACATAGCACTCGGCATGGTCAACCACTTGGTGTGCATAGTCGGCCCCAAGGCCCTCATAGGATGCCAGTGCGTCACTGTAGACGCAGCTTCCCTTCTCCACATGGGCATGAACGCGAGGCTGGAGCGTTCTGCGCTTGGTATCCTCCACGACCTCTGTTCGGACTTCACCATGACGCTGTAGCAGGCCCATGACGACAGCCTTACCCACCGCGCCGCGACCTTTAGCCTTGCGCTGCCCGACGTGCATATTTCTGGCTCGGCCACCGATGAATGTCTCGTCAACCTCCACCTCGCCCGTCAACTTCGTATCAAATGTGCCATGTTGAAGTGCGAGACGGATTCGATGGAGCATGGACCACGCCGTCTTCTGCGTGATGCCAAGAGCGCGATGAAGTTCATGGGAACTAATGGCGTTCTTTGAATTGGCTTCCATCCATAAAGCAATCAGCCATTTTCCGAGTGATACGGGGCTATCCTCGAAGATCGTCCCGACCTTGACGGAGAACTGACGATGCGAGTGAGCGCTCTTGCACTGCCATCGGCGCTGTTTCGCCAGATACGCCACGTCCGTTCTGCCGCACGTCGGACATTTCATTCCATCCGGCCAGCGAATCTTAGCGACGAATCGGATGGCCGCATCTTCATCGGAGAAGAACTGAATTGCTTCGTACAGCGTTTTGGGGTAGTTCATTTCTGTTTTCATGCTGGTATTGTACTTGACTAATCAGGCGTAGTCAAGGGAAAAAGCTTGATTAGTCAAATATATTATTGCCCAAGTTATCGTCTCGTAAGGACTTGGAGGCAGTCGCACTCAATATCAGCGTATCAGCATTTTCGCGAGCCTGCTCCGGGAGAGGCGCAGGCTCATACGAGTTCGGATTACGCCCTGCGCGTATGTGTCGATCCTGCCGCGAGAAAGGCGTGCAGGCAGATGGCTGGTTCCCTGCTCACCGGGAGTCATTTTTCCATATCTGCCTGATCGTCTCCTCCTGCGAGTATCCGATGGGACAGCCGGGGCTTTTCGTGTTGGCCCGGTAACTGCCCTGGGTCTGATTCGGACAAGAGATCATCCGGCTCACCGGCATTTCCAGGTGCCCGTTGGGGTCGGTGTCCTTGATCCAATTGTAGGCATAGACGAGCCATTTGTTCCGGTATTCTTCCGGCTGGAGGGAGAACCAGGAGATTTCGTCCCAGCCCCAGACGAAGATCGGCTTGGTATCCGCGACGTTGGGCGTCCGGCTGCGGCCGAAATTGTCGAATTCGACGAGGTACGGCAGGCTTGGGCAGCTCCAGCCGCTCGGCGCAATGCAACCCTTGCTGCGTTTGTAGATGGAGTCGAGGTGGCCTGCCTGCAGCTCGGCCTCGTGGGGTCTCTCCGGGATGGCCTTGATGCGCATCGGAAACGAGTTGAAATCCAGCAGGCTGACGCCGTCGACGATCATGCCCCCCGTGGGCACGTGCGCATCCAGCAGCACCAGCTTGCGCCGGGCGTGGATCTTCGCGTACGCACGGATTCTCGCCACGAGGCGGGACCATTCCTTCAAGTCCGGATCGGCCATGCCGATCAGGCCCACTTGCCCCAGGTGCAGGGCCTCGCAGCCGAGATCGATGTAGGAGCCCGCCAGGTAATAGAACCACAGTTGTGTTTCCAATCGTGTGACATCGGGCACGCTGGCCCGGCCCCAATGGTTGACCAGCTTACCGTCCTGGTTGAGCATGGCCTCATAGGAAAACGTCCTGTCCTCGACGGGCAGGCCGAAGTCCGTGAATACCCAGGATGGAATCTTCACGCGGCTGACCTCCGGGCTGATCGTCTCAAAGAGACACCCCTGGAAGATGACGTCCGGGTCGAAGGCGTGGACCCGGTCGATCAGCGCTTTCGCGTCCCGCCAGAAGTTGGGATCGTTCAGGCGGCTTTCCCCGTTCCAGCGGTAGATGGCCCGGCCGATGAACTTAGCGCCGATATTCCGGATCAGACGCACGTCGTCGTCCCGGTATAGATACTCCCGATTGCCTTCGGCCTTTCCCGTGACCAGGAAATAGGCCATCGTCACGGAGCGGTCCAGGTAGTTCTCCAGCGCTTCGCGGGAGATGGTCCCCTCGAAATGATAGTCACGGGGGCGAGCGGCCGGCGCGGCCGGAGCCAGATTCAAAGAAGCGCCTTCGCCGGCCTTGACCTGCGTCGTCCCAGCCCCGTGGATCGTTCTCACGGACCCAAAGACGCCAAGGGTAACGAACGCCAACACAGTGAATCTCGTTCGCAACAACGCGTGAGAATTCCCTTGCCCCACGATCCGCCGTATCCATCCAGTCATGTCCCCATCTCCACGATACTCTCACGGACTCGCAGCGTCCGCCTTCAGTGTGTCAACTACCGTGATTCCCTCAACCTTCGTGTCCTTCTTGCCGGCCAGGTCCATGCCCTGATCCCGCAGGACGATCTCGAAGACGTGCAGGCGGGGATCGCCGCCGGTCTTCATCATAATTCGCTGGGCGACCCTGTCGTAGCTGAACTCGCTCCACGGCTGGCCGTCACGCAGGACCTTCTTCGGCTCGGCGGCCAGAGGCGCCGACCAGCTTCTATCCGCCTCGCGTTTCCACCCCTCGATGAGGTCGGCCCCACTGATCGTGACTTTCTCGCCCTTCATGGCGAGGATGGTCACGCCGTCGTTTTTCGGGGCCAGGACCTCGCGATAGACTCCGCCCCGCAGGACGATCGTCTCGCCCGGCTGGGCGATCTCGCACGCCCTGGTCAGGCTCGCCAGCGGCACGGCGGGATAGCCCCACGCCGGCTCATCGCAGGCGCCCGGATGCCGCGGGTCCACATAGTAGACGTTGGGGTACTCCAGGGCCCCGATGGTCACGCCGCCCTGGCCCGTCCCGATGGCCGGGCTGCCCTGGCGCAAGCGGAAGTCCCGATTCTGAGGATCCACGAAGAGCGGGTCCTTGCCGTTGATGTTTGTCCCGCCCGCCAGCGGCGCGGTCTTGAACGTCAGGTTGTGCTCTATGACCGGATTGGCCGGGGAGAAGTCCATGCGATCGTCGACGGCCCGCTCGGCCTCGCAGAGGATGTTGTTGCGGATCAGCCCGCCGGTCGATTCCTTGCCCCGCAGGCCGATGCAAGCCCAGGCTACCGTCGAGATGGTGCAGTTCTCGATTGTCACGTCGAGCGTCTGGATGATGTCCGGGCCCCAACCCCCTCGCATCGTCGGCGCATTGGGCGAAATGATGTTGTGCCGGAAGGTCCAGCCGCGCACGCTGCCGATGTGCGGAGCACTCTCCACCATACACATCTGGTGGAAGTCAAAGCACGTGTTGTGCTCGAAGAGCAGGTCCATCGCGATCTCACCGTTGTTCGTGAAGGTCTGAAGGCAATCGACGTGTGCGGTCTTGATCTCCTGCCAGGTGCTGCCGTGATAATAGTTGCAGCGATGAATGCAGCCCTTGCCGAAGAACCGCGAGTAATCGCAATCGTCGTACCTGCTGCCCGAGGCGAACATGAAGAGGCGGCTGACTTCATTGTTCTCCACCAGCCAGTCCTCGCCACCGAGGATGAAGCCGTACTCGCAGCGGTAGACCTTGTTGTAGGCGATGCGATTGTGCGTCACCGCGGAGTAGTCGCGCGTATTGCCGTCGGCGCTCGGCTGGCCGACCGTCCCGCTGACCGCCGCCATCATATCGTGGATGTAGTTGTCCACGACTTCGCAGTGGCTGGCGTGCAGTTGAACGGCCGTGGCCGGTTTGTCGGCCGTGATCTCGAAGCCCTCCACGCGGACGTAACCGGCCTCCAAATCGAAGCCGCCCACGGTCGCCGAGCGCCGGGGCCTCGCCACGAAGGCGATGGGCTGACCCTCCGTGCCGCCGGTCTTGACCTTGACCCGCTCATCATACTTGCCCGCCATGACGTAGATGGTGTCGCGCGGCTGGGCCACATCGGCGGCGTGTTGCACGGTCTTGAAGGGCTTGTCCTCCGTGCCCGGGTTCGTGTCGGCCGCGCCGGGGGCCGCCTGGTCAACCACGTACGTGGCCGCCTGAATCTGTCCGCCCGCGTCTTCATCAATGGCGCCCGCATACCCACCATCGGCGGGCCGCTCACGGCCAGTGAAGTCGTAAAGGAACGGCCCGTGAAATTCCCACGCGTAGAGTTCATCGATGGTCGTCTTCGAATCAGCCAGCGTGCCGCGGGCGAGGCGCAGGAAGTCAATCGCACCGTCCAGGTTGTGACCCTGCGGCGTGCCGCCCACGTAGAGGTCGGCGTCGTTGACCAGGGAAGCGTCCGGCCCGAGGCCGGGGCCGTCGGCGTCCTGCTTGCCGTCGATGTAGATCACGAGGGCCCCCGCCTTGCGGTCGGCCTCGGCAATGACGTGATGCCACCGGCCATCGTTGACGGCAACGTGGCTGGCCAGGCTCACCTTCGCGCCAGCCGCCTGCGCCGACAGAGTGACACCTCCCGCCTCATTGACGCGCAGGGCGTATCCGGTCTCATCCATCTTCTGGATCAGGCCCGCGTCTCTCTGTCCCGGCGCCGTCTGGAAGTACGCCTCAATCAGGAAGTTCGACGTGTAGAGTTGCGGGCTGCTCAGGTCCGCGCCGCTGACGATGCGCGGCGCAGTGCCCCTCTGACCACTCATAGTGGCCGTACGGTTGATGTCTTCATTGGCAAGGACAGCGTACTGGTCGCGCCCGTTGAAGTGCAGGGCGCCGGCGGTCCAGTTCTCCAGCGGGCCGTGCTGGTAGTCCTTCAGCGCGATGTTGACGCCCTGGAGCGGATACGTGGGGAGCTTGTAGTAGTTATCGCGGCCGGTGTAGTACGGAGACATGCACCAGTGCTCATCCAGGATACGCGTTGGATCGCCTTGGATAGGGTGAAAATTCCACTCGCCGACCGTCTCGTAGAGGCTCCACGGCACGAAGACCCTGGCCCCCTGGCCACGAGCCGCCGAATCGGCGGAGGGCCGGAAGTCGTGAGCGGCCGGATCGCGCAGGGGCGACTGCTCGGCCATGACGCCGACCTGCGCGGCCAGCGGTTTGTAGCCTTCCAATGCCTCGCGGAACGCCTGGAGCGTCCCGTGCCACCGCCCGGAGGGCTCCAGTACGCCAAAGCCCTCTCCAAGCCCAATGTCATAGAAGACATTGCGCGCATAGGCATCCGTGTCGATCGCGAACTGGTCCCGACGGGCTCCGGCGTCGGCCTCATTGCCGGCAGCGGCTCGCGCAGGGTCGGCATCTCGGAACACGCTCAGGCCCATGCTCTGAAACACGTTGCCCAGGAACTTGACGCGGCCGGCCTGGGGCGCCTGCCGGCGCGAGGCACGCACGAAGTTGTAGATGGTGTTGTTGAAGAACGTGTTCTGGTAGCTGATGATCTCCTGGAAGGCGGACGTGTTGGCCAGCTTTCCGGCCGGGCCCTTGGACTTGCCCCAGGCGATGTTGTTGAAGTGGTAGTTCTTGAACGCCCCGTCCAGGTAATAGGCGTGGCCGAAGCGGTCCTCTGTGTCAGGGCTGAGCACGTGATCCCAGTTGCGATAGCCGCCGGGGTTGCCCGAGATGTTGTCGTAGACATAGGCCGGACCGCCCTGCCAGGTCTCAATGCCGCCAAAGTCGTCGTTGTTCAGCAGTGTGTCGATGGCCTTGTTGTGATGGATGAGAATGCGAGTGAAGGGACGGTCGGTGGCAGCGCCGCTCGGCTTGGCGCCGTGCACGTCGATTCCCTGGGCGCAGACCCGATCGAATATGTTCCCCGCCACCTCCGCGGTCTGGGCGTACTGGACCACCAGTGCCCCGCCCTGGCCGAAGAGGTCGGGACGGATGCCGATGTGGTCGAACTTGTTTCGCATCACGCGGACATCGTAGAGGCGGCCCATCGGCCCAGCCACGTCGCCATACGTCGTGCTGTCTGCGAGTTCCACGCCGCCGGAGTCCGCATCGGAGAACACGTTGTCGTTCACCACAATCTGGTCGATAGCGTCCCGCGGGCCTGTGGCCTTCAAGCGAGCGCCCCTGTGGACGTGCTCGAAGGTGCAGTTCGTCACCTGGATGTCTGTGCCGCTGCCCAGCAGGCGGACACAGCCGGGTTCCGCATCAATGCTCTCATGGGAGACCCAGTACGGCGCCGCGGTCAGGTTCCAGTAAATGTTGGTGAAGCGGAAGGTGAGCCCACGGATGTGAACATGGCTCATGCCCGAGCTCTCGATCATGTGGATGCGCTTCGCCACTTCGATCCGGGCGGTATTCGGGTCCTGGTCGCCGGGCAGGCGGAGATAGAGCCGGCCGCCGGCGCCTTTCTTGTCGAACCAGAACTCGCCGGGGCTGTCGAGATAGTGGGGCTTATCTTCCAGGTAGAATCGGCAGCCGCGGATGATCTTGTGGGACGGCGCCCCACCCCACTGCCCGGGGAAGACTAGTGAGCCATTCTTGCGGTTCACGGCCAGGACCCGGGCCTGGAACGGGCTACCCATCACCCAGCCCTTGGTGGTCCAGACGATCGCGCCCTCGTAGTAATCCTGCGGCTTGCTCTCGTTGACGTCGTCCTTGTCGAACGCCAGATGCCGCCGCTGGCCGTCGATGGTGGCATAGTTGTCAAACGGCTTGTCGGGGTTCTTCCACGTCCACCACTCGCTCTGGATGTCGTCCAGGTCCGTGATTGTCCAGTTCGGCGTGCGGGCCAGGGCGATCCGCGTCACGGCGCCATCCTTGCCGACCATCCAGACGTTGCGCGGCGCCCAGGGGAGGTCCACGTACCAAACCTTCTGGGGCTCCGGGATCAGGTTGTTGTCGGCCCCCTTTTTCCAGCCTGTCACCGCCTCCGAGCCGCAGATGACCGCCGGCCCTTCGCCCCAGGACGGGTCCCGAGTCAGAATGATGGGACCTTCCGCTGTGCCTGATTCTCTCGCGTTCATCTCGCCGCGATAGATGACGCCCTGCTTGAAGACATAAGTGTGCACGCCCTTGCAGGCCTTCGCCGAGCCGGTGGCGGCCGGGTCCCAGGGGTGATGCTTCCAGGGCGTCTGCTTCGAGAGGCCGTCGCTGACGTCGTCGCCGGACTCGAAGTCGATGTAACGAACCGACGCGCCCGCCTTGGACTCGAAGGCCCTCGGCGCCCACTCCAGATCGCCGGTCGGCAACACCTTCGCCTGCGGCTCCTGCCAGGACCACCGGGCGGTTGCGTCACCTGCGCCTGCAATCGTGAACCCGGCGCCCAGCAGTGAGGCTGCGCAAACAATGGCTTGAATTGCAGTGAAGCAGGCAAGTGTTTGGTGTTTCATATAGCTATGGCTCCTGTTGTAGTCCTATTTTTCGAGTCCAAAAACCGCCGCCGACATGGCTGGGGAAGCGGTTTCACCGCTTTTGCTCATCCGCGCACAGGAAGCCGAAGATGGCCGCGGCCGGGCCGATGTTCTGGTGGATGGTGAACTCGCTGCCCATCGGTGAGCAGCGATTGCTGAACCAGCGTTCGTTGCCCGGCCAGGCGTCGATGCCCGGATGGAGCGTCTGGTACGGCCAGGCATGGTCCCACGGCCCGGCGCCTTGTTCCTTGTCCTTGCGCCAGGGGCTGTAGGGAATCAGGCCCGGATGAAAACGCCCTCGGCCGTTATACCAGGCGTCCATGTGGAAGATCTGGGTGGGATAGCGCGGTCCGAGACCGGTCACCCACGTTTGGTTGAGCGAGTTGCAGCCGAGGAAGTAATCACACGTGGTGTAGAGGGCTGCAAGATATCGCCGGGCTCGCTCAGGCTCGGAGGATTGGGTCAGAGTGTAGCCGACGGCGCCCGGGAGCACCAGGGGCGTAGTCTGCTGGCCGATGAGCATCGGCATATAGAAGTCGCCACCCCAGCGGAGCGCACGCTTTGCCGACGAGGAAAGCACGACCTGGTCGGCCGTGGAGAGCGTCGCCAACCGAAGGCGTTGAAGGAGCTCGGGGCGTTGTGCGGTCTTCCCGCCGCCCAAAACATAGACGAAGGGCCCGTAGGCAGCCTCGTCTTTGAGCATGGTATCCGGTTTGATCCACTGGGTATCCGCTGCCAGTTGCGATTCGTAGCTCTCCTCGCCGGTCAGCCGGAAAAGACAGGCGGCGGCGTAGACGCGAGGATGGCGAAGACTGCTGCCCATGGCGGCTTCGTCGGTCTTGTGTGTGTTCGCCTGCGCCCATGCATAGGCTTCTCGCGCTTCCTTTTCCCAATCCACTCCCACAGGATCGCGTTTCACCCCGGCCAGTTGGTACGCATAGGCCAAGTGGGCCGCCGTGCCAGCATAGCGGTAGGTGGACCAAGGATCCTCACCGGAGACCATCCAGATCCGATCGGTGTCCTCCCACGAACCGCGGCCGACCTTCTTGCCGTCGGCGGTCGTGCCTTCGTCGCTGCCAAAGGCATCGCCCGCCACGCGTAGACCCACGCCGCCAGTGCCCCAACCCTTCGCCACCAGCTCGGCGCGAAGACGTTGGCAGAACCGGGGCAGCCAGGCCGCCTCGTCGAGGATATCCGGGACGCCATTGCCGCTTTCCGGGAGGTTCAGCTCACCGTCGCGGAACTTGCCTGATCCCATTTCGTAGACGAGCAGGAGTTCCTGGGCGACGCGCAGATGCGTGTAATAGCTGTCCCAGTCCCCGGCGTCCTGGTACCAGCCCCAGGTGTCCTCAAGTGGGCCGGGGGAATCGGCCAGGAGTCTCTTCGCATCGCCGCCCTCACTGCCCCATTCCGGCCAGCGCACCCGCGTGTAGCGGAGTTTCCCGGCGAACCCGGGGGTCAGCTTCGGATGATGGGGAACGGGACGCTCGAATTCCGTGTACGGCTGCTGGAGCGCGATGCCCGAGCGATTGTGGTAGAGAGCTCGCGCCACGGTCACGAAGGCGGGACGGTAGACATCCGGATCGATCCGGAACGGCCAGGAACAGCCTACGCCTTCGACGGTCACCACGTAGGTGCCATGCCGATTGAAACCGGAAAAGTCGCACTCCCAAACGTCGGCGCCGAGGAAATTGCCGTAAGGTGGGGAGTCGGATTTGTGGGCGGTTTCCGGGTTGTCCTTGCCCATGCGGAAACGCAACTGGCCGCTGAACATGTCGGATCCGCTGCTCGTCTCGACCAAATGAAAGGGACGGCCCTCATACGCCTTGAGCTCCAGCGGGCCCCCATCGCCCATCCAATGACAGACGTAGGCGTACTTCTGGGGCGCGTCGGGGACATAGCCGAGCGTATTGACATGGACCGCCTCGGAGCGGGCCTTGGCAATATCGAACCTGAGTGTCCAATTCCTACCGTTCTTGGCGAGATTGCCTGTGTCTACCGTGTAGGTCTGCCCTGGCTGCATGGGCGTGGGCAATCCGAGGTAGAGCCAGTGTTCCTCGGTGTGGTCGGGACGCGCGTTGATGGCCCGCCCGTTTTCCCACTTATCGACGAGCCATGCGAAGTCGGTGCCTTTGCTCTTGCGGCTGACCGATTGTGGGGATTTCGCCTCGCGGTAGACTGGATCGTCCGGGCTCGTGACGGCGTAGTTCTCCGACCGCGAGGCGGCGACGACGTCGAGCGGATCGACGAAGACCTTTTCTTCGCCGCAAGGCTGGCCTCGTTGATGGTGCTGCACATAGCCATCGTTGAAGTGCAGCATCACAATACGGTCGGTCAGCGGTTGGATCTCGACCAAGTCGGAGGCTGTCGCGAGCGGCGCCATAAGGGCGATGATGCCCGCCGTGAACCCCGCTGTGATCCAACTCCATAGGTCAATATCTGGTCGCTTCATTTGTCCTCACTCATTCCTGGCCGGTGCCGATGCAGTAAACGTTCTTCATTCCGACGAGGAAGAGTCTGCCATTGGCCGCGGCGGGTGATGGGTGATTGCCGTCGCCAAGATCATTGACGGCAAGGATACGACACTCAGGCCCCGCCTGAACGACATAACTCTTGCCGGCGTTTGCGAAGAACAGACGCCCTTTGGGGTCCGCAATCGGGCTGGCCCAGGCGGTTGATATGTTCTGGAGACGCTCGGAATACACCTCTTTGCCGGTGGCCATTTCCCAACACTGGAGGAAGCCGGGAGTGCGCAAGCGATACAGATATTTGCCGACAACGATGGGCGAACTCAGCGCTTCGCCTCTCTGCGTGATGGTCCAGCGAATGTGTGTGTCGGAGACATCGCCCGAGCCGGTCGGATCCACAGCCACGCCAGTGCTGCCCCGGCCATCGTCAAAGTAGACGAGGCCCTGCCCGTAGGCCGGTGATGATGCATCTCCTTCGCCCCGGCACCACCACAGGAGTCTCCCATCGGCCGGATCAAGACTTTGCAGGGCATCGCCCGTCTTCTCCATGCCCGAGGCCACAAGAAGCATCTGGGGTTTGTTATTGACCTGAATAATCAGAGGCGTGCTGTGCCCGAACTGCATTTGAGGGAGTTTCCTCTCCCATCTTACATCGCCGTTGGTCTTGTCGAAGGCGGCTACGCGAGAGTCTTCTTTCTTGGCCATTGCACAGAAGAGGATGACGGTGTCGCCATAGAGGACCGGGCTGCTCCCAAGCGTGACGTCGAAGGAGTAGGGAACAATTGGCTTTCGCCACGCGATGTTGCCCTGAAAGTCTATCGCGGCCAGGACCGAGGAGGCGAACGCACAGTAGATGAGCGTCCCATCGGTGACAGGTGTGGCGGCGGCGTAGCCTCCCCCCGGTCCGCTGCGGAAATCGTCCCGCAACCAGGGTCCGGGTGGTACGAGCGTATCCCAGAGTAATCCTCCATCGGACGTGCGATAACAAGTGACATGATGCTCCGGGATGACCTTTCGGCGGTCTTCCACATCAGCCGGCCACTTGACGGTGCAAACGATGACCGCATGATTCCAGACGATAGGACTGGCGTGTCCCTGGCCCGTAAGCGGCGAAATCCACAGCACGTTCTCCTTTACAGGGCCGCCCCAGGCGATGGGTAGATTCTCCTCCGTCGTGTAGCCCAGACCGGTCGGGCCGCGGAAACCGGGCCAGTTCGCTTGGACGAGGGCCGCAGGCGTTAGAAGAATGCCTGCCAGAACAATGCCACATATGGCCGCCTGGTTTTCGAAGAACGTGGCTCCTGTCTTGAGATATTTCGTCATGTCGTATTCCCGGTGTACCCAGTCTGCTAACGGTTTGGCTTTCCACAGACAAACGGGTGTGACTATACCACCGGAGTAATGACGGTTCCAGCCGGAAACATGAAGTCATCCAGCGCCCTGGTCGCGTGCATCAGTCCCAGGGCAGTCGCCGTTCGCGATCCACCAACTCCCACTTCGCGTCGTATTCTCTCTTGTCCGGCTGTCAGCGATAACGGAGGATATCCCCAGGGGCCCGTATGATCGGTTGAATACTCAGCCCGGCGGGAGACAACTCCCTGCGGAGAAGATTCCAGTCAGACGGGCCGATCTCACCCCAGAGCAACAGGGGACGGCCGGCCTGCTGAATTCGCCGCAGCGCCGCCAGGTATTGCACCAGGGGCGGACTGGAGCCCGGATGATCCAGGTTGACCTCGATCACCGGGAACGTGTCGTCCGCCAGCAGTGTTTCGATCACGTACAGGCAGCTCGAATGAAGATGAATGAAATGGACGTCCGCCAGCGGCTTGGTCAGGCGTGCCGGCGGCAGGAGATGCTCGGCAAACAACTGTGGATTGAGAACCGCCGCGGCATCCTCCTGGTAGTAGGCGACCGTGCGTGCTGTCCATAGTTTGCTCGGATACCCCCCTGCTGCATACGTGCCGAACCAGGCAGGGATCACACGGTGCAGACGCTCTAGTACCTCCCGCCGGACCCTCGCGCAGCGTGCGAGCAACTCATCGATCCACGGCTCGCCGTCGATCAAGGCCATCGCTGCCGCCTCCGGACCGTACAGGGCGCAGGCGGCGTCCCCGGGGCCCCGCAGCAAAGGCGCACAAACCGGGAACCGCCCTCCCGCGAACTGCACCAGGTCCCGCGTGAATCGCATGAGGCATTGGAACCATGCGTTGTTCGACAGATCGAGGGCCGGCCGCGACAAATCGATCCGATCGACAGGGGACATTTCAGTCCAGCAGCTCGTTTCTCCTACATGAACCACACATCCGAGAATCGCCTCCAGCCAAGGGATGCCCCAGTACGGCGAGCCGACATAGAAGAAGTCATCATCGGCTTCCCGGTGCACGCGATACAGTGCGTCATAGTCATTGCGAAACGCATCAAAGCGCACATCCGGTGGCTGGAGCAACTGGCCAAGCTGCCAAGAGTGGTGACCCCGCGGAAACTGCTCGGCGGGATAGTAGCCGCCGATCCAGGCGCCCACCAGCGGCCGGTCCACGTTCTCGCAGCACAGGAACGCCTCATGTCTCGGTAGCAGGGATTCCGGGGATCGGGAACTCATTTTGGTCCTTGTTCGTTTCTTCCAGGGCCGCCACAGGCGTGACTGGATCGATGCCCAGCCAAGAGAGGGCTCCGACAGCGTACCAGCCGGCGATCACGAGGATCACGACACGCCACTGACCACCGGCGGCCTCAAGGATGTAAGGGATTGTCCAGGGGGCCAGCAGCCCGCCGATGCAGCCCCACATGTTCATCGTGCCGGACAGAGTGCCGGAGAAACGGCCGCCCATGTCCATGCAGCCTGCCCAGGAGCCGGGCATGGCGATATCGTTGCCGAAGCACGAAAAGCCCATAGCGATCATGGACAGGACAGGGTTTTCCAGGCGGATCGAGACCAGCAGCATCGTACACGCTACGGCATGGCCGAGCACCCCCAAACCGCGGCGGACACGTCGCATATCACCGAAGCGCCGGACTAGTCGCGGCGTGAGCCACCCAGCCAGCACGCAGCCAATGCCCGCCAGGAAGAGGTGCGGCGCCGCCAGCAAGGCCGCGACATACCGGTCGGTCTGCTCCAAGTGGAACTGCTCGCGAACGTACGTCGGCAGCCAGGTCAGGTAGAACCAGAAGCCGTAGCTCAGGCACGCGTATTGGAGACACAGCAGCCAGACCGAGCGATTGGCGAAAAAACGCCTCCACGGAACCGTACGGGCGGGTTTCAAATCCGCCCCTACCGTAAATTTGAAATTCAAATTTCGAGATTCGATATTCCCGGAGGAGGCGCCTCTGGGTGGCTGGTCGCGGAACCATCGCCAGAAGAGCAGCGCCCAAAGAAAACCGACGGCGCCGAACAGGTAGAAACTCTGCCGCCAGGTCACGAAGTCAAGTGCAAAGACGACCAATAGAGGCGTGAAGGCGCCGCCCCAGCGAGCCGCCAGCCACATCAGGCTTTGGACCCTCGTCCGATCCTGTCCGGCGAACCAACTGCTGAAGGCGCGTGTCAGGTTGGGAAAGCAGCAAGCCTGCCCCAGGCCGAAGAGAAAGCGATAGCCGACCAAGGACGCCAGGCCTCGTGCCCAGCCGCTGGCGATGGTGAAGAAGGACCACCAGCACACGCTGCTGGTAAGCGTCCGGCGGGGGCCAAAGCGATCCGCCAGCCAGCCGCCGGGGATCTCGAACAAGGCATAGGCGATGCCAAAGACGGTGAACGCCAGACCCATCTGCTGCCTCGACAGCCCGAGATCCGCACTGATCAAAAGCTGCGACTGCGAGATGCACACACGGTCGATGTAAAGAAGGGCCGCCAGAGTCATGGCGAAACCCAGCAGCACGCGACGTGCATGGCTCGGATTCTGCTGGAGCTGCATCACGGCTTCATACCTCTACCTGCAGGCCGTACGCCCATCGCGGCAGATGTCCCCTCGACATGCGTCAGTCTGATCGTATACGCATGCTCGCAGGGCATCTCGTCGACAGACACCGGCGGGACCTCCACGGTTAGACCGCCCTCAATGGGCATCCAGTGCAAAGGTTCTTCCCGCCCGAGCATCGTGACGACGGTCTGCCCGGACGGTCGGACGTCTTTGAGCACCGCCGGCCCGACATTGAGAAGCAAGTTCCCGCCGCGGCTGACGATATCCACCAGCGTCCGCACCAACTCGCGGGCCGAGTAGAAATTCTCCTGGGTCAGTTGCCGGTTGAAGACCCAGTCATACCAGAGCGGACGGTCCTCGGCATCGTAGGCCCGCGGCTTCGTCACGGTCCGGTTCTCTTCCCACCGGTGACTGCCATCCTTCATTCCCGGCGTGAATTCCGTGGTGTAAAAGCCCCCGTGCTTGTGGCGGCACCCCTGGCCCCATCGGTCATTGACGACGATCTCCGGAGCCGGCGACTCATTGAACAGCCACGCGAGGAACTCGCGGCTCTGCCACAGGCCCACGTACTCCTCGGCGATGTCGTTCTTCGCCGGGCGGTGCCCGTTCGCTTCCATCTGGCGGCTCTTCAGCAGATTGGGCCAGTAGAACGAAGAATGATTGCCCCAGCCCGGCACCGACGCCAGTGTCCAATGAATATAGACCCCAAACTTGGCGTCCCGCCACCACGGAGCCACTGGCCGTCGGTCCAACGACTCCCAGGTGGGTTCGTACGCGTGGCGTTGCGGGACCTGCTCGTCGGCCTTTACCGCGTGCGCGATTCTCTTCAACTGCGCGATTCCGAAGTCCTTGAGCAGCCCCGTTTTGGGATCGAAGGGCCAGTCGAGCGTGCAGACGCCGCCCTGGCGGTTGCACGTGTTGATCCAGTTAATCAGCTCTTGGTCGCTGAACTGGTTATCGTCGCCCTGACCGTAGTAGACGTTGCCGCAGGAAATCTTGCCATGCCACAAGATGCCCTCCTGCGGCGGCAAGAGCTGGGGCGCCAACTGCTTGAGATCTTGCTTGCTCCACGTATCGCCGCCGGTGTAGTCATCGATCCCCTTGCAGAGGCAGGCTTGTTCGTTATCGCCGTAACTGAAGGCGATGATCGCCTTGGGATTGGCCGTATGGACGATGGATTCAATCCTCCCCCAGTCATCAGGCCGGGCTTGGTACATGTCAAGTCCCATGCCATCGAACCACCATCCGGCGACTTTGTCTTTGTAGCGGTCCGCGTACTCCTTGAGAATTGCGAGCCTTCGCTTGCGGCATTCGTCCGAGGGTGGCGACTTGTCATTGAACTGCCCGCGCGACACGGCGTCGCTCAGCCCGGCCAGGACCTTCGGCTCTTTCATGTAGCCGTTCAGCCCGGCAAAGTAGCAGATCAGCTTCACACCCCGAGCGTTGAGCGCGTCCGCCACGTCCATGATCAGGTCGCGGCGCGAGCATTTTTCCCCCGGCGCGTATCCGGTGTAATCGCTGAACGCTTTATTGGGAGCACAGGGCCACGCGAAGTAATGATCGTCAAGGCAGAAGATGACCCAGCCGACTTTCGATTCGGCCATCTGCCGGGCAAAACCCTCCACATCGAACCCATCCACGAACCGGTTCCACCCCTCGGCGGTCATCTGCGAGGGATTCGGGAATTGGGGCTGGGTCTTGATCGAGTAGCCCAGAAGAATCCGGTATTGATAATGCGGAAAGATCCGGTACTTGCCCTGGCTCATCCAACTTGTGTCACCGGTCCCGGCCAAAGCCTGAATCGGAAACAAGAAGACTGCTATTGAAGCCGCCAGAGCAATATGTATGATGCCCATCACCCGGGATTTCCTGATCAAGTTCATAGATAGCATTCCCGCATACTCTGCTTCATTTTGCCCGGCATCCAATCACAGACCGCAATCTTGAGACTACGATCGCGGATCTCGTTGTCCCGCGATGGCCGGCGACCAGAAGTCATACAGCCGCCACGCGAGACCAAACGTGGTGCGACGCGTTTGGCAGCCCACACCAGACTCCGGGCCGACACCACACAGACACCTATGATAGCCCCGCAAGCCCAACAGGGAGAAATGTTTTCCGTGTCACAGGAACCGGAAGATGTGCCCATACACGCGCTCGAAGAGTGGGGCATAGCGGGGCCGCTCGTACAGCGACAGCGAAAGAGCGAGAAATCGAATCGTGGTCTGGGCGGACATGATGTGATAGACTGTCGCTGCGATGTTTCAGCCTTCTGCACAAGAAAGGAAAATGGGTATGAGAATTGATCTCGCTCGCCCTATGGCTATCCTTTTGTCTCTCATCGCCGGTCACGTCGCTGTCGCGGATTCGCACGTGTGGACCGTCACGGAGACCCGGCACGTGTTGCGCAGCGAGCCGCCCGGCAGTGATCTGGCCGTCAAAGTCGCTGCGGCACGCAATGAGCGGGTAAGCTTCCAAATTCTCGTTCGCTCCGATGAGCCGGTCAAGGCTGTGGGGCTGGAAGCCGCCGAGTTGCACGGGCCGGGAGCAGCGGTGTTGCCTGCATCAGAAAGCCGACTCTATCGCCAGCACCAGCTTCTTATCGAGGTGGGGACGTATCGCAACGAGGCATTCAAGCCGGACTGGTACCCGGACCCCTTGATTCCTTTCAATGAACCGGCTTCCGGGAAGAAGCTGGCCGGCGCACGTTTTTGTGTCATGCCCTTCGATCTGCCGGCCGGTGAAACGCACGGTTTCTGGGTGGACCTGTACGTGCCGGCGCAGACCCCGCCGGGGGATTACCGTGGCGTCTATCGCGTGACCGCAGAGGGCGGCAAGAGCCTCGAGGTCCCCGTCACGCTGACGGTGTGGAGCTTCACACTGCCGCCGACCCCCACCTTGGTCACGGCCTTTGGCTCGCCGGCCGGGCCGATGCGCGATTACTACCGCCAGCGGGCGAAGGAAGGCAAGGAGGCGGAGCCGTCCGACTGGCAGGCGGTCGAAGCACAATGTGCACAATTGTTCAGCGAGCATCGCTTCAATGCCACGCCGCCAGGTGAAATGCTCCGGCCAGTGGCGCAGAGCGACGGCTCGTTTCAAATCCCGTCCGAGCAGGTGCGGGTGCTGCGCGAGTTCGTGGACCGCTACCATGTCAACGCGCTTGAACTTCCGCATCCGTCGAGCGTCATCAGGGACCCTGTGAGCGAGCGCGACAAGCTGCGTGCGTGGCTGGCGGCGTTCGACCGTGCCGCCAAAGAGCTCGACCGGCCCCACGTTGTCTTCTACATTTACCTGAAGGACGAGCCGAACACGCGGGAAGACTACGAATACGTGCAGAAGTGGGGCCGGGCGATCCGCGAGGCAAAATCCATCGTCAAAGTCATGGTCGTCGAGCAGACGTGGACCGAGCCGGGCCAGGGCGGGGCAGACAGCGCCTGGGGCGACCTCTACGGGGCGGTGGACATCTGGTGCCCGCTCTTTTCGCTGCACCGTCAGGACAGCGCCGCCAAGCGGCAGGCCCTGGGGGAGACGATCTGGACCTATACCGCGCTGTGCCAGGGTCCGCCTACGCCGTGGTGGCACATCGATTACCCGCTGCTCAATTACCGTGTGCCGGCCTGGATGGCTTGGCGAGATCGCATGAAAGGTCTGCTGTACTGGGGCGGCATGTCCTACTGGCAGGAGACGGACGATCCCTGGCTGCACGTGCCCGTCTACACCGGCCGGGGCGTCTATCAGCAGGGCGACAAGGGCATTCGCTTCAACGGCGAAGGGTCGCTGGTGTACCCCGCGCGGGCGGCAGGTTACGACGGCGTCGTGCCGACGATACGTCTCAAGGCCCTGCGCGACGCCATCGAGGATTACGAGTACCTGGCGATGCTCGGCCGCCTGGGCAAATCCGCCGAGGCTGACAAGATTGTCCGACGCCTGACCGAATCGTGGTTCCAGTGGGACAAAGACCCGGCGGCCTACGAAAGGGCAAGAGCCGAGCTGGCCGCCATGATCGTCGCGGCGAGTTCGACCTCGCCTGTCCAGGTGGGAGCACAATGGCAGGAGATCGATGGCACACGAATTCCCATTCCGCCGGCTGAGCATCCGCGGCTTTACCTTCGCGCCGAGCACGTGGCGCAGTTGCCGCAGCGGTTGAAGGACCCCGTGCTACAGCCGGCGGTCGAGCGGTTGCAGGCGCAGGCGAAAAGCTCGCCGCAATCCAGGGTGGAGTGGGACGCCTTGCAGTATCTGGTGACGCGCGACGAGAAACTGGGGCGGGCCACCATCCAGGCTGTGCTGCCGTTGCTCCAAAAATGCGAGTTGGCGGACCGGATGGACGCCTGCCGTGAGACGGGTCGCATGATGGTCACCGGTGCGATCGTATACGATTGGTGCTATAGCCTGCTGACTCCGGAAGACAAACAGGCGTTCATCAAGGAGTTGGTCCGCCTGGCCAAAACGCAGGAGTGCGGCTATCCGCCCACGGGCCAGGGCTCGGTCACGGGACACTCCTCCGAGGCAATGATGATGCGCGACATGCTCTCGGCCGGGATCGCCATCTACGATGAGTTCCCGGAGATGTACCGCCTGACGGCCGGACGGTTCTTCCGCGAGCATTTGCCGGCCCGAAACTGGTTCTACCCCGGGCACGCCTATCACCAGGGTGACTCCTACGGCCCGCACCGCTACAGTTGGGACACGTATCCGCTCTGGATCTTCGACCGGCTGGGCGCGGGAAACATGTACAACCCCGAGCAACACTTCGTGCCTTACCTGTGGATTTACACCACGCGACCTGACGGCCAGCGGCTGCGGGCCGGCGACACTTTTGCCTGCAGCGCTCCTCGCGGCCAGCCGTGGAGCCAATACATCGGAACGCTGCTGACCGCCAGTTACTACAATGACGGCATATTGCTCGACCAATTCCAGAGGCAAGGCGGCAGCGGCGGCAACGAGACGATCTTCGAGGTGCTCTGGCGAGACACCTCGCTGTCGCCGAAACCCATCGCCACGCTGCCCTTGTCCTGGTACTCGGGTTCGCCCTTCGGTTGGATGATCGCCCGCACCGGCTGGGACGAGAACTCCGTCATCGCCGAAATGAAGATCAACGAATACAACTTCGTCAACCATCAGCACCTGGACGCCGGCGCGTTCCAGATCTACTACAAAGGTGCGCTGGCCATCGATTCGGGCCTTTATCAGGGGGGCTCGTCCGGCGCCTATGGCAGTCCACATTGCCTCAACTACTACTGGCGCACGATCGCACACAACAGCCTGCTCGTCTACGACCCGAACGAGAAGTCCGGCGGCCGGGGCTACGGCAACGACGGCGGCCAGCGCCTGCCTCACGGGCGCTCCGAGGCGCGCAATCTGAGCGTGCTGCTGGCCCCGGAAAACGGATATCGCACGGGAAAGGTCCTCGCACATGGTTTCGGTCCCGACCCGCAAACGCCGGACTTCACGTTGCTACAGGGCGACCTCACTGAGGCTTACGGCAAGAAGGTCCGGCAGGTGACACGCTCCTTCGTTTTCCTGAACCTGCGCAACTCACAAGTGCCCGCGGCGCTGGTGGTCTTCGACCGCGTCGTGAGCGCCGATCCGGCGTTTCGCAAGTACTGGCTGTTACACACGCTCGAAGAGCCTCGCGTGGATTCGGCTTCGGCAGTGGTCGATTGCACTCAGCATGGTAGCAGCGGCCGGCTCATTCTGCACACGCTGCTGCCGACGGCCACCAACGCAGACTTGACCAAAGTCGGTGGGCCGGGCAAGGAGTTCTGGGTGTTCGGCCGGAACTACGCGAACGATGTCGATCCCAAGCGACTGGAGCGGAGTTCCATCGAGACCGGCGCGTGGCGGATCGAGGTCTCGCCCAAGGCCGCTGCGGCTGAGGACCTGTTCCTCAACGTCATGCAGGTGACGGACCGCCAATCGCTGATACGCTGGCCCGTACGGGTCATCGAGGCCGGCGAGCGCGTGGGCTGTCTCCTCGAGGGGCCCGACGACGCCTGGACCGTTCTGATGCGAAGGGACAACCGACGCTCCACCGAGCCGGTGAAGTTCACGGCGAAGTCCGGCGTGCCGGGCGATCGTGTCCACCACGTGCTGATAACCGATTTGTCGCCGGGCCAATGGCACGCCCGGCGGGACGGTTCCACCGAGATTCGCGACGTCGCCGTCAGCGAAGACTCCGGCTCGGCGTGGCTGGAAGGTCCGGCAGGCACGTGGACGTTGTCGCGGTGATTCCGGCCGACCCTTCTGCCACTTGCGCCGTGCCTCACGGGAAAGCAGCATCGGGCCCAACGTGTGGCGCCGACGAGCGCCGGCGCTTGCCATGGTTCGCAAAGCCGAGGGGTTTCGCTGACCGCCATCACGGCGACGTAAGTACCCTGGTCGCAGGCGCGGTGGTCAGAGGCGTTGCTGAGGATGGACGCGGCCCGACGGCCGATAGGTCCCAGGGCTCGAAGCCAATTTGCGACGCCGGGGAGCCCGGCCGCAGGGTGAAGTCGCCGTGCACCGGGTCTGCAAACAGCGGGTCGGCGATGAGACTGTCCTTATCTTGTCCCGTCGCCTGCCATTCGGAGAAGCTCTTATCGGCAAAGAGGACCGGTTTGCCCGAGGCGTTCCAGTACAAGTTGCGGTCGAACGCGCAAATGTCCCGTCCCCAGTTCCCACTGCCATAATCCCCAACCGCCTTGCCCTCCAGGTAATAGACGAGGTTGCGCCGGCAGGTCAGCTCGAATCCGCCTATACCGCCGCGCTCGACTTGGGCAGTGCGATTGAAAGCGAGGATGTTGTTCTCGGCAGTAATATCGTGGTTGTGGTGCGCGAACAACGCGCCGTCCTGGCAGCGGTATACAAGGTTCTTCTGGATCAACAGGTCGTGGCTGCCCTCATCCGGGTAGATTCCCCAGCCGCCGTAGTCCCGACGCGAGACGTCATGCACGATGTTATAAGCGATGCGGCTGCCGGGCGTGCTGCACGCGTAAATCCCAGCTAGATCACTGAGCATACCCTGCCCGATGTCGTGCACGTGATTGTATTCGACGATATTGCTCCGGGCCTCGCCGGGCCCAAAATCCTGGACCGAGCCTACGGAGATACCCGAATAGAACAGGTCGTAGATATGGTTGTGCGTGACCTTGTTGTCGGCATTGTCGCCCACGAACACGCCCACCGCTTCGGGCGTGAACCGCCCGCCGTGGGCGATTTCGTTATCGGCCACCGTGATCCGCCGGCTGTGCGGGCCTTGCGGCATGGCGGCCTTGCGCTGCATTCCCCGCTCGGTCATTCGGCCGGACCCGTCTGTCTCCCACGAGAAGAAATGGCCGATCCGGATTCCTCCCGCGCCGATATCCGTAATCCGGTTGTGTGCGATCTCGATGTCCGTGCAGCCCACGTTCACTTCGACGCCGTAGTTGCCGATGTGCTCGATGGTGCTGTCGGTGACGGCGCATCGCTCGGCGTAATCGAACAGCAGTGCGCCGGGCACTTCGATTCCGGCCTGGAGTGACGAGGCATAATCGGCCGGCGGCTGCCATTCCGTATGCGCAAAGATGAGCCCTTCAAAACGCAAATCGTGAACCGGGGCACCCGCGCGCCCAACCAGCCGCACCACCTGCGTCAGTCGTGGTGCGATGATCTCAGCCGACTGCATCTCCTCCCCCGGCCTCGGCAGATAACACAGCACTCCGTCCGGACGATCGAGATACCACTGGCCGGGACTGTCCAACGCCTCGAAGACATTCTCCACCCAGTAGACCCCGGGCTTGTCCCCCGAGAGCAGAGCAAATAGACTCAGACGGTCGAAAGTCACCGTGCGAGTCCCGTCGTTGACGCTCTCAATCGGCAGCCGGTTATCCAGCCACCGCGTGATTCCCACGATTTCCACGTCGTGCAGATTGCGCCAAGTGGGCACGATGTCGCCCGGAGCGTAGACGAACTGTCTGGTCGGACTTCTGAGGAAGTCGCCCGTATAGCCCGGCAGAGATTCGATGCGGTATTCTCCTTGCTTCGGCAGCCTTGCCCGCGGTCGGCGTTCGCCATTGATGAACAGTTGCCGAAAACGCCACGTCCCCGCCTTCACCTCCGGGATGTCCACCACCCAGGCATTGTGGCCATTGATCTCACCCCATCGGCCATTCTCGAGACGGCTTCCCCCGCTCAGAACCACCTTCTCCCCCGCCGCCGCAGCGTAAATCACCGCAGCTTGTTCCGTTCCCGAATCTTCCGGACCGAATTCCAGCGGCGAGTTGATGTAGTAGGTTCCGCCGCGCAGCACCACGCGCAGGGGTCGCGGCTCCTTCTGTGTCTTGAGCAACGCCCGAACGGCGTCACGAGCGCGCCCCACAGTCGCAAATGGCCCATCATTCTCGCCCGGATCGGCCAGTTTCCCCGACCATGTGTCTCTGCCTCGCGGAGAGACGAAGAAGTCCGCCGTTGCCGGCCCCTCACCAGACGCGGCGGCAACTCCCGCCGGCCAAAGTGAATAGCACGCCGTTGCGAGCAAGAGGCTCAGTCTCATGGCAATGATCGTCGCGTTGCTTTCTACTGGCATCCTGGCCTTCCTGACAGCCCATCTATGTGAACTGATTCTCATTGTGACTTCAGATACAGCACCGCATCTCCCTCAAAGGGTGCTTTGAACTGCTGTCTGCCGTCTGCCGCCTCCAGGCGCCCAGTATCTGCCGACGCACCTTTTGTCGGGTTGAACCACTCGTAACGATACGTCCCGGCTTTGACTTCGACGGAGAAGCTTTCACCCGGCTTGGGTTGATAAGCCAGGTATTCCACACCGGCATTGGCCAGGCAGTACCCGGTGGAGGCCAACTCGGGGCGCGGTTTCATCGTCGCCAAGTCCATGCGTTCGG
>Ga0315277_10002268_pt1 | contig 26945 bp, 26 predicted proteins | sample YL17G05_15_MG_FD_203695 | JGI IMG/M metagenome (GOLD analysis project Ga0315277, IMG submission 203695) | Sediment microbial communities from Yellowstone Lake, YNP, Wyoming, USA - YL17G05_15 | ecosystem: Environmental > Aquatic > Freshwater > Lake > Sediment | place: USA: Wyoming | collected... | reverse complement strand
ATAAAATGGACGATAGTCGACGGCCCTCACATAGTCAATGCGAACAAGAATGAGAACTTGTATCAGCTTTTGTACAAACCCCATTTTGCAGAGTATAATGGGCATCGCATAATCGTGATCCCTCGGGATAGAATGATCAGCATCGCTCAACAGAGCGGCTACAACCCAATTTGGATGAGACACGAGATTGAAAGAGGAATCGTGCCGAACAACGATGGGGATTTCCTGCTGACCGTAGCTACCGATGGTGAAAACGGGTGGTTCCGCCATTCTGGAGAGAATGCAGGCTTCTGGGGATGGTTTTTCGAGCCTCTTCTCTACCTTCTGAAGAAGGATCCTGACTTTCAGTTCATCAAGTTGACCACTATAAGCGAGTACCTTGTTGACCATCCGCCGAAGGACACAGTGACCGTTGAGGATGGAAGCTGGAACGTGCCAGACACGTTTGATGACGGCAGATTTCTAAAATGGACCGGGGGCGAAGAGAGGCAGAGGACTTGGTCACGCGTCCTAGAGGCAGGCAGGTCGATCCACGAGGCTGAGGAAAAGATAGCAGCGGCAAGGACAGATTGCACGCCGGAAGCAAAGAATGCGTTAGACCAGGCTTGGCGTTGGCTCCTCTTGGCAGAAGCAAGCGATGATTTTTGGTGGGGCAGCAAGGATTGGCTCGATCGGTCGGTCGTATGCTCTCTCAAGGCCAGGGAAAAAATCAACGAAGCCCAAAGGCTCTGTGGAATCAAGTAGGCTTCCAAGAGCCATCGGCGTATTCTTTGAGTACCCGCTCGTAGAATTCCTTCGTTTCCTTTGCTATCTTAGTCCAATCGTAGATCTCTAGAGCCTTTCGGTAAGCGTTGACTTTGATCCAGTCTGCGTATCCGGGATCCAGCAGTATTCTTGTTATTCCCCAGGCCACCGAGTCTGGGTTGCCTGCGTACACTTTTGTTCCCGTCTTATCGTGCTCGACGATTTCAGAGAGGCCTCCCGTGTTCGACACTACCACAGGCGTCTTTGCGGCCATTGCTTCCAGGGCTGTAATGCCAAACGGTTCATACAGAGAAGGCACCACGCAAACGTCTGCGACCTGATAGAGCTTTCTGAGGCTTTCTTCGTCGAGAAAACCCGTGAACGTGATCTTTTGCGCTAGCCGCATGTTTGCCACTTGGCGCATCAAGGGGTCCTTCATTCCTCCGTCACCGACGATTACAAATTTCGCGTTCACTCTCGACAGAACTTTCGGGATAGCACTAACCAAGCTCTGGACGCCTTTTTCGTACACTAGTCGACCGACATAGAGCACGATCTTTTCTTCTGGCAAGGCGAATCTTTTTCTGAACTCGGCTCTGTCGAACTCTTTCTCGTACACGCTGGCGTCGACGCCGTTTGGAATGACTGTCACCCTGTCTTGTCCAAACCCGTAGGCCGACCTCACGTGTTCTGACATGTAATGGCTACAGCATATGATCCGCCAGGATTCGTGGACGAGCCAATTTTCGGTCTGATGAATCATCCTTTCATAGTCTGTGTGAAGCCCGTTCCTCCTGCCGATTTCAGTCGAATGCATCGTGGCAACCAGCGGGATTCTGAAGACGTGTTTGAGGCCTATGGCCGCGTTGGCGACCAGCCAATCGTGAGCGTGTACAATGCCAACTTGGCCGCCAAGACTGCTGATCAAAGCCGCGGTTTCTTTCTGCATGTTCACGTTCATCAGCGAATCCCAAGTCGCAAAGTCCGGAGAAGGAGTCTTGTACGAATCCACTCTCACCACTTTTGCGCCGTTAACTACTTCGCGTTCCGGCGCCCCTGGAAAATCGCATGTGACGATGTACGTGTCCACGCCCAACTTAACTAGTTCTCGGGATAGAAAGAACAAGTGTGCAGAAATCCCGCCTACCGTTCTTGGGGGAAACTCCCAGGAAAGCATTATGACTCGAAGTTGTCTGCTCAGCTCACAAGCACCTTCAGACTTTTTTGATAAGCCGCGAGGATTCCGTCCATCCAAATGTCAGAATCAGGCGACACGATTTCAATCATGTCATCTGGGGTATTGTAATACTGCTGAAGTTCCTGTCTCATCCATTGTGACTTGACTACGATTTTCGCCGCTTCAGAGATTCCTAGGGACTCGATGCTCCTTATGGACAGGCTCAAGGGCGCACCGCTGTTTCGAGACCTGTGAGGCTCAATGCTGTCAACCGAAAAAACAAAAGGAATTCCCAACGCACGTTTCAGGGTGACCGCGGCAGGTACGAAGTGCCAATCGTGCGCGTCGATCAGGTTCACCTCATGTTTCATCGAGTAATAGATGTCCGCGGCGACCCGCTCAGCTTCCTGATTCAGGCTAAGCATCCATGTCAGGATGTTTATCTGCGGTCTCACCACGTCAGAGACTCTGATGGCTTTTATACCGTCTGCACCCTGGTGGGAGCCAACCCAAGAGTTATGGTACGTAACCACGTATGTATCAACACCTTTCTTTATCAATTCGGCTGCGAGCTTGTTCACGTAATACGCAAGTGGGCCGACAATTCTCGGAGGGAATTCCCACGTGAGTATTATAACACGCAAGAAACGCCGACTCCATCAGCTGAAAAGTGAGCAGACTCTTATAATCCCCGTATTCGTCAGGTAGAATCTCCTATTTCCCTCATTATCGTTGTACGCGGCAACATACCCGTCAGAAACATGCTTGTCCAGGCTCTGGTTAACTTCCTCTGTGCCGGTCTGGAGAAACTGGGCCAGCTCGGCACTCTTTCTTGCCATTTCACCGCTGGTGGCGCAAAGGTTGTGCAGGGTTATCAGAAGCCGTTCTGACAGGGGGAGATCATACTCGGTCAAATTCATCATTCTCTGCTCCTTTCAAAGATGGCTGACCAAATAACTTTTGTGCAACAGGTCTTTAAGATATGCTAGCACATCTTGAAGTGATCGTCGATGACTGCTGCCAGCAATCTCACTGTTCTCATGCTCAGCTGGGAGTTTCCTCCTAGAATCATAGGCGGAATCTCCTCGCACGTTCACGATCTTTCCATGGCGCTGGCACGCAGGAACGTGACTGTTCACGTGGTCACCTGCGACTTTCCAGGAGCACCAGAAAACGAGCAGATCGGCAGAGTCAACGTGCATCGTTTCAACTCAAAGATTCCATCTCCAAGTTTCCTCGGATGGATTTTTTCGATGAACCAAGCCATGGCTGAGAAGGCAATCGACGTGATAAACGACAACAACGAGCAAGTAGACGTCATCCATGCTCATGACTGGCTAGTCACAGAAGCTGCCGTGAAGGTCAGAGACGCCTTCTCAAAACCACTAGTGTCAACAATTCATGCGACGGAGATGGGAAGAAGAGGGGGGATCCACAATGATTACCAAAGGACAATAAACGAGGTGGAACGGCACCTTATTGATCAGAGTTACGAGGTGATCTGCTGCAGCGATTACATGGCCAACCAGATCTACTCAGCATTCAACGTGCAGAGTGAGAGGCTTCACGTAATCCCGAACGGCGTAAACGTGGCCAAGTTTGCCGGCAAAGTGAATACACTGCCCATCAAGCGTCGATATGCGAAGAATGGGGAAAGAATAGTGTGCTTCGTGGGACGGCTCGTCCACGAGAAAGGCGTGCATGTACTGATCGGCGCAGTACCCAAAGTCTTGGAGGCGATGCCGAAGGTGAACTTTGTGATCGTCGGAGAAGGCGGAATGAAAGATTACTTGGCGAAGGAAGCATGGGATTTCGGCGTGGCTGACCACGTCTTTTTCACAGGGTTCGTTGATGAACAGACGCTGATTTCAATCTACAGGGCGAGTGACGCTGCCGTTTTTCCCTCTCTGTATGAACCGTTCGGCATCACAGCGTTGGAAGCGATGGCCTCAAGGACACCAGTCATAGTAACGGCCACGGGAGGATTAGCTGAAATAGTGCAGCATGAAAAGACTGGCATCAAGGTCTACGTGGACAACTCGGATTCGCTGGCTTGGGGAATCCTGAGGGTGCTCAAAAACCCCAAAATAGCCGATAGAATTCGAGAAAACGGCTATCAAGAGCTTCTCAAAGAGTATGATTGGGACAGGATCGCTGAAAGGACCATGATGGTCTATAATCTTGCCCTGAAGGCTGCAGGCCAGCCACAGGCAGTCCCCATGAAGTTTCCGTTCCTCGTGTTCGAAGAGTATCCTGAGGAGATCAGAATTCTCCTCCTAATGCATATTCTCGGAATCGTCGACATGGAGAATGCCAAACGACCAGCAGAGTTAGCCGAGCTACTCGGAATAGGCTTCGCTAGACTGCACAGTCTGCTTCAGAAACTCTTGGACTCTGGCTACGTGGCACACTATAGAGATGACCTGCGGCGACTCCGATATTTCCTCACCAAACTCGGCATTATCAAAGTCTGCTCGGCCTTTTCCTAGACACGAAAACTGTTGGCGCCCTACATCCTCGTTAGTTGAGGGCCTTTCTCTAACAGAGCAATCTCAACTCCATTTGTTGAAAACCCTAAAGATTAAGGAAATGCAAAGAAACCCGAAAACCCGTATTTACTGAAGTATGCAGTAAACAACACAAGCATCGACTGATGCTCTACAACAAACAGAATGAAAAAGAGAGCGGGTGTGCTCGCTCATCGAACGAAAGGCTTCTTGAGTTCAGTCAATCGTGATTGTAGCGTGGCTTTCAGTTTTCTGCGGAGTTCTTCGCCTTGAACCTTTGAGGTTCGAATGTGCTCCAGTTGTCTGCCCAGTTTTTCGTCTCGCAGTGACAGAGTTGCCCATTTTTCGAAGTCTCCTTTTCGGTTGTGAAACTCGATGAGTGCTACGTCGATTTCCCGTATTGCTTGGAGAAAGCCGACAAGGCTCCATGCTTTGGCCCCTGTGAAGTTATCTTCTCCTGAGCCTCTGTAGAACAGGAATGGTTCGTTTGCGGCATACACGTACTCCCGCAGTTTTGATTCGAAGTCGAGAAGGGCTCCTTGTGCGGTAACGAAGGCGTCCGTTGCCGATTTGTAGGGACTGAAGTAAGTGTGCACTTCGCCGGGCGCTCCTCCGGCAGAGAACATGTAGTAAAGATGGTCGCTCGTCAAGAAGTACCGCCACAGCCTCAGGAATTCTCTGTCGTTCGATTCCTTGACAAGCGGTTCCAGCTCTTTGCTTGTGGTGTAGTAGGCCCACTGCATGGTGTTTCCCAGCCAGCCACTAGTGTCTCTGTTTATGTCAGCCCAGGAGACGGTGCCGCCGAGTTCGGGGACGTCGATTTCTCCTGCAGCCTTGTGTCTGCCTAGCACTTCAGAAGGAGTGGACATGGATAGGTTTTCATGCTTGAAAATCTCCAAGGGCAGATGTTTGAGAAAGTCGTGGATGCCAGTCTCAGGCCAGTGATGTTCTCCGAAAGTTTCATAGTCCGGAAAGATCGTGACGCATTGGCCCTGAGTCACTGCCAGCCAGTCTGCGTATTTGTCAGCTGTGAGGGGCCAATCGCTCCATGTTCTCACTGAAAACCGGAATGCAACGTCGTCTGTAAGTTTGAAGTTTCTGAGAAGGACCTTGAGTCTCTCGCAGCCTTCAGCCTTGTAAACATAGTTCGGCGACCTTCCCTTCAGAATCCTGTCGACTCCCTCCGTGAACATGGCACTGTATCCCATCTTGTCCACGACCTTTGCGATGGCATTGTTGTAGATCAACTCTGTATTCTCAAAAGCGACAGGTTCAGAGTGAAACAAGTCTTTCATCTGTTGGCGGTGCATTCGAACCTGTTCTACGAACTCATCCCTCTCCGGATACAATCCTACTAGAGAATGATAGAACGGCTGGTCTAGAAATTCGACGCAGCCAGTTTCGCTCAACTGTTCGAATGATTCCAAGAGGTCAGGGCTGAAACTCTCGCACTGTTCAAGAAAAACTCCTGAAATGCTGAATGAGACTTTGACCCTTCTTTCTTTTCTGAACCTATCGATCAGGTCAAACAAAATGGCGTTAGCTGGAAAATAACATTTCCTGGCCGCACGGTCGAAAATCTCCCTGTTTTTGGCATTGTCGAAGTAGAAATCGAACAGTTCCTCCTTGGTTTTCCTCTTGAACATGCTTCTTTCCCAGAAGAAATTCTCCCTAAGCCTGTAAGGTTGATGAACTTTGAAAATGAGGAGCACGTCGACCAATCTTCAACACCAAGCAATTACGACAGAACGTGCAGAATTTGCTTAAGCTTTGCGGTTTTGATCAGGTCATCGTATGTAGCCAAGTTCTTTTGAGGCGATGATGAACATCGCATGGCTCCAGCACAGCGGTCTCACCGAAACTTGAAGGTCGTTCTCGAACACCTGTTCAGGCAGGAATTCTTGGGCTTTTTTCAGCGGCCAATTGTAGTATTGAATGGCTTTTTCCCTGTTGCCAAGTTTCGCGTAGTATATGCTCATCCAAAAGTTGAGGATCGGCCAGGCACCCGCCCCTTTCTTTCGATGCAGGCCTCCGCACATCCACCCGTCGTATTCATCGCTTTCGTATCTGTGTACTCCACCGTGAAAAACTAACTTCTTTTCGATTCGCTCCACTGTAGTCAGTACTCGCGGATCGTCCGCCCGAAAGAGGTCGAATGGGTAGACAAGCCCAAGAGCCGAAGCATCGATTCTTTCATCATTCAGTCTTCCGAAGCTTCTGATGAAATAGCCTCTGCAGTGTTGTTTTAGTCTCTTGAACATGCTTTCTGCTGTTTCTATCCACTTCTTTTCCGGAATAATTTCGTTTGCGCATCTTAAACCTTTGATACAGGCAGCGAGTGAGTAGGTGAAATTGTCCTCTAAATCGGGGAACGTGAACCTCTCTTCCCATAGGTCATTCGTGGTATCGTCGAAATGATTCTTTTTCCACTTGTTGTGCAGGCTGTTAGCTGCTTGTCTGATGAGTCTCTTGTATTTCAGTGCTTTCTTCGGTCTTGCTTTATAATGGTGCCAGATTGCCCACAAAAGAGAGCCAGTCTGGTCCGGTTGAAAATTTGCTGAGGCTTTAGGGCCGTTAACGGAATAGTTCTGGCAAAGACAGCCTTCGTCTCTGAAGCCTTCTGCCCGGTTGATGCACCAGTCAAAAAAACGTTCTTGTACGTTCTCCATATGCAGGATGTCCGCGCTTACACACGTAAAAGATGCGTCCCTGGGCCACACATACATGTAATCTTTTGCTTCTTTGGGGAAGTATTCCTTAAAACAGTTTGCTGCGACGATAGCCCCGTTTTCCAGTGCACAATCGGAGATAACCCGCCTACTTACTTCGATAAGACGCTGGATTCTGGAATCCAAACAAAACACCAGAGTCTAAAACACTTTGGAACTGTTTAATCTATAAACTCTTCTAAGGACTCTGTTCAAAACTGGTCCCAGGGAGGCACACTTTGAAAAAGCCTGTACGCGGAGACGGAGTTTCTACGTCATTTTTCCGAGGAATTGTTGGATTTCGTCGTAGTTCGGTTCGACGGCAGGGTTCTCTGAAATCCACACGTAGCGTACCATGCCTTGCCTATCTAGTACGAAGACTGAGCGTTTCGCAGCGCTGTAGCCCTCCAGCCCCGCAAAATTCTGCAGTTGTATGCCGTAAAGTTTAATGACTTCGCGCTTGTAGTCGCACAGCAACGGGAAAGTGAGCATGTTTTTCTCGGCAAATGCCCTGTTGGACCATGGATCATTGACACTGATGCCGACGATTTTGGCCTTCAACGCTTCTAACTTTGCGAGAGAGTCTCTGAAAGTGCACATTTCCCGCGCGCAGACCGACGTGAATGCGCCTGGAAAGAACGCGAGCACCAGCGTGTCGCCAAGGAATTCTTTCAGGCTTCTAAGCTTTAGTTGATTGTCGAAGAGTTTGAAATCCGGTGCCTTCTGCCCGATTTCTATCTTGCTAGCCATCTTTTCTCAGACCTCAGCGTGTGTCATTCTGTTAGTGATTAGGTGTATTTTTCGGTTACTGGAAGAAATAATGGTTAATCTTTTTTTATTATTCTGTTTATGCATAGCCGCAGTCAGATGCTTGAGCTAAAATCCGCAGAAATTCCTCTAGGGAGTGCAAAGTCTTTTATTTCCACGGGGCGTAGTCTGAAAGGGGGATTTTATGGCAAAATGTCCCAAGTGTGGAGCAGAAGTCAGTACACCTAAGAAAACCTGGAAGATGGCTGGAAGAGCAGACAAGAGTGGTAAGAAAACTGAGCTTACAATCGGACTTTTTGAGCACTGCGGAAAAAGCTTCAGAGCTACAACAGGCAAAAGAAAAATCTGATTTCAGTGAGAGCATAATACCCTTCCTTTTTCTATTGTTAGATCAACAAAACTCGAGTTCTTAAAAAGCAACGTTTCCCCAAACAACTTGTCTGCTGCAGATCAGGTTTTCTTGAAAATTCGCACACATAGTACTTTTTGCATTCGAAGTCTTTTTCGAAAGGCTTATGCGATGCTGGTACAGCCTTAAGATAGAAGGCGTTTGAACATGGGAGATTCCTTGGAACTCCAGAAGAAACTCACCAAGACCCGCGAAGAATTGAGCAAAAGGGAAGTGGAAGTCAGACGTCAGGTGGCGAACATTGAAAAGATAAAAGTCGAGGCATTGAAGAAGCTAGAAGAGTTGAAGTATTCTGCACAGCATGACATGGAAAAAGTCGAACATGATATCGCGAAAGCAAAAGAACTGACCGCAGAGACAAAAACGAGAATTACATCAGAGATAATCGCGTTAAAGAACGAAATTGAAAAGAAATATGCAGAGCTGAGGAGCACAATACTGGGAAAAGCTGCTTCAACATGAGAAATAGCCGTGGAGAATTCGAATATAGGCTTCTATTCAGTACCTAGAATCGTGGTAAAGCTTCTATCTTTCAATTCCATGCATTCCGCGCGCGCTCGCTGGAAAGATTTAAGGTCATCATGATTGTCTTGGTTCAATCTTGCAGTGACGAATTTGGACTCAAGCCTCATGGGAGAGTCAGCCGCCGTACTTACGTCATGTCTTTGGACAGGTAGCTCTATAATGTTCACGTCGGCTGGGAGAAGGATCGGGTCGTTTAGCGTCAACGCAATTCGGACGACGATGGCCATTGGGCTTCTGGTCTTTGCGCACATCATCTTGCTGGGTGCCATATTGCCTGTTGCAAGCAGTGGACAATGGTTCTGGATGGGTTTAAGCGGCATCGTTGGTCTGGGGATCGGTGATTTCGGGTTGTTTGCGGCATATGTTGCGATCGGCCCCAGGCGTGCAGTTCTTATTCAGGCCGCATCTCCCATATTTGCGGCTGTGGGCGCATACTTGATGCTGGGAGAGGGGTTCTCGCCGCTTTCTGCAGTCGGAGTAACAGTCACTCTAACGGGCATTGTTGTAGTCTTGCTGGAGAGAGGAGAGAAGTCAGACGAGAGCCTAGTAGCAAATAAGCGTAAGAGTTGGGGGGTGTTCTTCGGTCTGGTTTCAGCGATGGGTCAAGGGTCCGGTGTCGCTCTTTCGAAGAAGGGAATGTATCTCGGCGTGAGCATGGCGATGAACCCTTTGTCTGCAGCTTTGATACGGATGCTGCTGGCAGGTTTGTTCGTGTGGACATGTGTTCTCTTCGCTGGGAGGCTGCCAGAAGTGCAAAGGGCCGTGAAGGACAGGGAAGGTATCAAGTACACTGCAGGTGGCGCGTTGATCGGGCCGTTCTTAGGCATGACGCTTTCAATGATTGCCATAGCCAACGCTCAGGCGGGTGTCGCTCAAACGTTAATGTCCTTGATGCCCGTGATCATTATCCCCGTTGTATGGATAATCTACAGGGAAAAAACCAACTGGCGTGGCATACTAGGAGCCATCGTGGCAATCATCGGCGTCGCGATCCTGTTCCTGACTTAAAAATCGACTCTAGTCAACCCGTGCCTTCGAAGAACAAAGAGAGGGCTTCCTGGTCGGAGAAGCTCTAGGTACATGCAGGCTTTATCAAGACTGCGTTCAATCCAAAGGATACAGAAATATCATCGTGGGACATTTGAGGAGCAGGCGATACAACGCAGGTGGCGGACCGTGAGAATGGATCTAGCTTTTCACCCTTTGACTTTAAAAAGATGGAAAGACCTTGAGAAGCTTTTTGGAGAGGACAGCATTTGCAGATCATGCTGGTGCATGTGGTGGAGGCTTTCATCATCTGAATGGAAGAAAGGAAGGGGTAGGGACAGAAAAGATGCCCTCAAAACTATCGTGAGCCAGGGGAGAGTCCAAGGCATATTAGCATATTTTGACGGGCAGCCAATCGGTTGGTGCTCTATATCTCCAAGAGAGGAATTCCGCAGACTTGAAGGATCTAGAACGCTGAAACGATTAGACAATCGGCCAGTTTGGTCCGTAGTATGCTTCTTTGTCGCCAAACCCTTCAGGGGAAAAGGTGTCTCAACTAAGCTGTTGGAAGCTGCCGTCAAATATGCTGGGGAGGAAGGGGCTAAGATGATCGAGGGTTACCCAAATCGGTCCAGTGAAAAACAGCACGATTCGACTGTTTACACTGGTCTCGCCTCTATGTTCCAAAAGGTTGGGTTTACTGATCATGGTTCTACGTCCAAAACCAGAACAATAATGAGGTATGGGCTCGAATAGCGAAAACCTGACGTGGCGCACCTATTGACCCAACCAGAGATAGTGCGGCCTAAGCTACCAATAATAGCGGGTCCAATGAAGCTTAAGCGACCGCGGGTGACTTCGAGTAGGTGCAGGTGAAAAGATGGAACTTTGGGTGAATAAGGAAGAGATCAAGGCTGGTTTGAGGAAGCTTGGCTTAAAGAGGGGAGATTCTGTCGGTGTCCATAGTTCCTTGAAGAGTTTCGGTCGTGTCGAGGGCGGCGCTGATGCTGTTATCGATGCCTTGTTGGAGACTGTCGGAGAGGACGGGAACATTGTGATGTCGACGCACTCTGCGAACCTTGTTGAAGTTCAGAGGACACCAGAGGAGATTGCAATGGGCGTTTCTTGGTTGTTCAAGATCTCACCTTATGATCCGCAGAAGACTCCTGTTAGAACAGGCACTATTCCTGAGACTTTTAGGAAGAGGAATGGTGTTATTCGTGGTTCTCATCCGAGTAATTCAGTGGCGGCTTTGGGTCCGCGGGCGAGGGAATTGTCTGAAGGCTGGCATAAACTGCTCGAGTTAGATGGTTACATACTTTTGATTGGCGTTGGATTGGATCGTTGTACAGCTATGCATTTGGCTGAAAAGCGGATGAGATTCCCTGAGCGCATCTTGAAGAAGATCACTCCGCCGAAGTGGCTTCTTGAGAAGTATCCTGAAGGTGAGTGGGAATGGGATTTCGGTCCCTATCCAGACTTTGCAAAGCTAACGAAGCCTTGTCTTGAGCGTGGAATAATGAAGACGGTGACGGTTGGAGAATCTACTGTGAGATTGGTCAGGTTAAGGGATCTGATAGATCTGTATGTGGAGTATCTGGAGAAGGATCCTGACCTTTTCTACGGTGCTTGAGAGCGCGAGTTTTTGGTGAGTCCGAGCTTGGCTATGCTTCTGTGTAGATGGTCATGCGCCTTCTCTGGAAGAAACGTGTAAAGCCTTTGTCTTTTCTTATCGAATGTGTTCAGAAATTGACAACGTCATCATCGTTCATCCTCAGTAATCACAAAAAAAGGATGGTTGTTGGTTACTCCACTAGTTTCTTTTTCAAGAATTCTCTTCGGTCTTTTCTGTCAAGTTTTTCGATTTCTGCCTTGTATTTCTCGCGAATCAGTTTTAGCTTGCAGTTAGTGTAGAGCGCGTCGTATAATGGACTTGCCTTAGCGATGGTCTCATAATCGTCTTTTGAGGTTATGCCGAGGCCTGTCATTACTGCTTCTAGTCCGGCGGCTTCTGGCGCGGCTTCTATTTTGTCGGTGTCGGCGGCGCGGACAATCTTTGCCAGCTCGAGTACTGCGGGGTCCTTTATTTTGTATTTTTCAATGATGGCGTCGAAACTGCATTGGTCTCCGTGGTGTGTCAGTTCAGCATTGAGCGTATCGTATGGTATTGCCTTTTCTTTCTTTGCCGCTTCTTCAATTTTCTCCGTGGGGACGAAGAGGAATTCGGCTTTCGGGTCTATGAACCGTTTTATCAGCCATGGACACGCGGTTCTGTCCACGTGTACGTAGAGTCTTGTTATCCATTTCATGTTGTCTCGCCTATGTAGATTAACTACTTATCATGAGTAGAATATCTACTTATATAAGTTTGACGTGTACATCCAATTCGGTGAAGCATATGCATCGACTTGGAAGCATGAAAATAGGAACGGTGCAGCTTTGGCTTCTGCTGTTGCTTTCAGACAAGCCCATGTACGGCTATGAAATTATTAGGGAACTGGAACGAAGGTTCTCAGGTCACTGGTCCCCCAAGACGGGCACAGTTTACCCTGCGCTGGAGAAGTTGGAGGAAAACGGCTTCATCACGGGTCAGATTGAGTTCAGAGACCACGGTCCTGACAGAAAACACTACGCAATTACTGACAAAGGAAAAGAAGAACTGAAGTCTGCCATGGTGCAATGGGCAAAAATGACAGAGATGATAGACATTTACAGGGAAAGGCACCAAGCCCTATTCAAGTTTAGGAAATCGTGCACACGAGACGAAGCCGCTGGGATGTTGACCAAGCTTGGAGCAGCCTTTGAGCATGAAACCTTTGAATTTTCGGACATCTTCGCCACGGAAGAGAAAAGTCAGGCATACCCAAGTCAACCCATTCTCATGAAACTGCTCTATGCCAAAGAAAACCACAAGTACGAAATTCACATGGAACTCGAATGGATGCCATCCAACGGCAAGTCTGTGAAAGAGACGTAAAAAACAGCTAAATGTTGGCGAACGGCGTCAAGATGAGCTCAGGCTGGTTTGCAGCATGAATCTTACGTCTGACAAAGTGGGAAAAGGCGTTTTTTGGACACTATGCGTGATGGGAGTCTTTGCAATCCTGAGCTCGACAATGTCTAAGACTCTGCTTAACCCCTTTGCTACTGCGCTGGGTACGCCTACTGATTGGTCAGGCTTTGTGGGTGCGGCTTCAACTATACCGGGCATTCTGGTCAGTCTCCCTGCGTCTTCGCTTTCAGACATTTACGGGAGAAAGAAGTTCCTATTAGCATCAGGCTTCGTGTTTGCAACCGCACCTTTCTTCTACCTTTTCATATCAGCATGGTGGCAGCTCATACTCGTCAGGTTCTACCACGGGTTTGCAACTGCCATCTTCGTTCCCGTGGCCGAAGCTTCGATGGCCGAGTTGTATCCGTCGCAGCGAGGGGAACGCATATCACTCTTCACGTCTGCAACGTACGTCGGTAGAAGCATTGCACCTTTCCTCGGCGGATACATACTGTTCAGCACCGCAAGCACTTCCGACCCATTGTACAACTATCACATCATGTACCTAGCGGTCGCAGCGACTGGGCTGGCTGCCTTCGTCATAACACTGCTGTTTCTAGCCAAGAGAAAGCCACCCACAGTCGCCGCGTCGAGAAACCAAGACACCCTGAGGCGAATGTACGCTGGATGGGGCGCCTTGGCCAAGAATCATGCCGTGCTGGCTGTCAGTTTTGTGCAGGCTAGCTTGTACTACTCGTTCGGCACAGTGGATTATTTTCTCTCCGGATACTTGAAAAAGAGTTTGCACTTCGACTTCTTCTCGACGGCCGCTGTTTCGGGCAGCATAATCGTGCTCGCCATCTTCGTCAGAGTATGCATGGGCTGGCTCTCGGACAGAATGGGAAGACGGACACCGATAATCGTCGGTCTATTAGTGTGTTCTGCCCCGTTGATAGTGCTGCCATACACTTCGGACCTTAGGATAATCTTGCTGCTCTCGCTCGTGTACGGGTTCGGGTTCGCTACGGCCACGGCTTCCACGTGTCCTCTGATGACAGAGCTTGCTCCGAGCCAATTTGTTGGTACCTCAACGGGTTTTCTGGACATGATGATGGATGTGGGGCAGACGATCGGCCCTGTAGTCGGCGGCTTCATCTTGGGAGCAAGCCTTGGATACGTTGGCCTGTTTCTGTCGTCCACGATGGTACTGCTTTTCGCCTGCGTCGTTTTCGCCGTGTCCAAAGTCGCGAGGAGAAGATAGGTGCTTTCAGCATTGTGGGACATAGAATCTAACGCTTGATGCGAATCAAAAAAAGGAGAAGTGGCTCTTGAGCAACTATAAACATCGGTGAGTCCTGAAAGGCTGATAAGGGTCTAACTGAGCGCTAACTGAGCGCGCCGCGTCCACATGTGTGGGCTGACAAATAGTTTCGAGCTATTCCCTAGACGTTTTATCGCTTTTTCTTTGTTTCCCTACCGATTAGCTCCAGCCAAACACCGTTAGGATCCTTGACGAAGGCGAGAACCCAAGAGCCTTGATTGAAGGGCTCCACTGCAGGTTCACATCCAAGTTTGATCAACCTTTCATACTGCCCCCTCACATCTCTCACGTACAGCCCGAGGTGATCGAGCTCTGATCCATTCACGTATTCTTCGTAGAATTTGCTGGTCTTGGGATAGTAGTTCAGTTCAAGTATCTGCTTGCCCGTCGGCGTCCTCATATGAGCATAAGTGCCCTCGTGGGCCTTCATCTTGCCCTTCAATACAGTCCGGAATCCAAGCGCTTCTCTATAGAACCTGATCGGCTTCTCAAGATCCTTCACGCGAATACCAGTATACCAGAAGCGGACACCAAGCAGGTTGGATTTCCCTTTCGAGCTTTTCTTAATTGCCATAGATTCCCCTATCAATGTGGTCAGATGTTCAGATAAGACTTTGCCCCTCTAGTTGGGATAGGGTTTTAATCAAGTCTGGGTTGGTAAATCTCGTGCACATTCTTTTTTCTACACGCTCTGAGGCGGCTAGCCATGGTATCGTCAATAAGTGTGGATTCGTCAAGACTATTTTGGTGAGAGTTTCTCTTTCAGGGCTATTTTAACTTGTCGTGTATCTCCCGGGTAATAGGAGATCGACTTGCCGTTTAGTATTACGCAGAAGGTTCCGTACGGGTGAACACTGTTCTTCTGCGCTTCTTCGCAGCTTGCGATGTGTTTCACTTTCACGGGGATCTTGGCTTTTTCTGCCATCCTTTTGATGCTCGTCACGGTTTTGTAGGCGTATGGGCACTGGTATGACTCCAGTATGGTCAATCCTTTGCCGAAGTTGGCGAGTTTCTTCTTGGAAATGGGATAAAACTTCGGCGGTGGAACGTTGTTTTTTAGTCTCTTTGCGTAGAGCTCGAAGGGGGGCATTTCGTCCATTTTCTCAAATCCGTTCTTCAGGTAGAGTTTCTCGTTAGCTAACCAATGCGTCCTTGATGTCATCCCCACTACACCGTTCAATCGATTCTTCTTCGCGTCCTTGGAGCATTCTTCCAACAGTTTTGATCCGAGTCCTTGACTTTTGTGTTTGCCTATGATCCAGAGGCAGTGTATGACTATCCAGCCTTTCGCGTTGATTCCCCGCCACGCGTACTCGCTAGGTGCGTATTCGATGAAGCCCACCAGGACGAAACGTTTCTTATCATTTTGAAAGCCGACAAGCTTGGTGCGCAGTCCCCTCTTATACTGCTCTTTAAACCAGTTTAGCTTGTTCCGGTATCCTTCTTCTTTGCACTTCGACTTCTGGCAGAACAGACCAACTTCGCCAACGTTCTCGTCAGTCACATCAACCAATTCATACTTTAACGCAACCATAGTGAACGATCCACTGCTTTTACACGGTCAATGGATACTTCTTCGTATCACCTTATATCTCTCTGGTCTGCATTCGAAAAGAGCGCGCTTGTCGGGGTTCTTTTTCACGGCTCTAAGCGTTAAATAGTTCTTGTTTTGAACTTGTGATACTGGGATACTAGTTATGTCTGAAGAGGCAAAAGTAGCTTACATTCAGGAAAGCATCAAGCAGGCAAGAAGTCGCATAATAGCTGGGGGCATCAGCCTTGTTTGTGGGGCAGTGTTACTAGTGTTTGCGGCTATTGCATTTTCCTCGTTGGGTGCAGCAGCGTGGGTTGTAGGCTGCATTGGCGTGTTCTTGATTGTGTTCGGGCTGTCTTTGTCTTTGTATTACGCCAATGAACGCAGCATACTGCAGTTGCAGCTTAAGGGGAGGGCGACGAAAACGCCGACGTGTCGTAACTGTGGAAAGCCGATTCCTCAGGGGAAATACACGCTCTGTCCTTTCTGCGGGTCTGCGCTGGTTCAGCCGTTGACTCAGAACATCGGTGAAAATCAAGAATAAGCTTGGTTTACTGCAAAGAGAGGTTTCTAGGGATGAAAATAGGCAAGGGTTGAGTCGGGGCTTCACTGTTCTAATGCTTAGAACTTTATTGCACATTGAGTCTTTCTTGTTTGGTCGTATTGTTTGGGTTTGAAGTGGTGGATTTTGTTGATCATGCTTGGAACTGCATTTGTGGTGACAGGCACGTTGGCGTTGTCGGTGCAGCCATTGCAGTCACCAGAAAAAACGCGCAAGGGGAAGATTCAGGGGATTGGTACGGTGAGATACTTGAGTTTTGAGGGAGGTTTCTGGGGTATAGAAAGCGATGATGGTGCGCATTATGATGTTGGAAGTGTGCCTCGAGAATTCCAGGTGGATGGTTTGCGGGTTCGATTCTCAGTCAATCTTGCACATAATATGCTTTCTTTTCACATGTGGGGACAAGTTGCCGAATTGGTTTCGATCGAAAAACTATGATGAAACGCATGTGCATGTTCTGGCGAAAATTGTCAATATTGTATGAGTATTTTTGTTCTCGCACTGCTCTGGGTGCACGCTTTCTGCGGAGTCCTCTGGGCTGAACTCAACTCTGAGTAATAGTGTGCACCGAGAGTCCGCTTTTTTCTCGTATCACAATGGCGCGTCGTAGCGTGCGAGTTGTGCTGTTCAATGGAGAAAAAGAGAGTGCTGGCGCGCTGCTACGTTGATAGTGGCGGTCGCGCTTGCAGCTCAACTGGCAACGTTAGGGTTTGGTTGGTTCTTACTATCGTCACGTTTATTGTTTGGCCTGGTAGAGTATACTCTTCTAGGTAGGTTGAAAGGTCATCCATGTTCTTGATTCTTGTGTCGTTTATCGCTGTTATGATGTCGCCTCCTATCGTTATTGTTGTTCCGTCGACTTGAGTTTGAGTTGTGCCGCCTTTGAGGCCTGCTTTGTCAGCTGCTCCTCCGCTTGTTACTTGGGTGATTAGCCATCCGTAGGTCACGTTCACTTTCATGGCTTGCGAGATCCCATAGGTCATGTCTGTTCCAGATGCTCCTAAGGCAGGATGGCTGGTGTACGAGCCGTTTGTGGTCAGAGACTGAATTTCCCGGAGTATCGTGTTCGATGGAATTGCGAAGCCTAGCCCTTCGGAGCTGGTTACGATGGCCGTGGTTATGCCGACAACTTCGCCTTGATAGTTGAGAAGTGGGCCTCCGGAGTTGCCGGGGTTTATGGGCGTCGTGGTCTGTATGCAGTCGGCTATGACGTATCCGCCTGTCGTGCTCTCGGAGATCGTTCTACCGAGTGCGCTGACTATTCCCGAGGTTACGGTTCCGGCCAGTCCGTAAGGAGTGCCTATGGCGATTACTGGGTCACCCACGCTCAGGGTTGATGAGCTCGTGATTGAGAGGGGATTGTACTCGTCTTGTGATGCATTCGACGTTAGAACTGCAAGGTCTGCGTAAGGGTCTGAGCCTATGACTTTGGCTGCGTAAGCGTCTCCGTTTGTGAACGTTACTGTAATGTTGGTTGCGCCGTTCACGACGTGGTAGTTTGTGACGATTACAATTTGGCCTGTTGAGTTATAGACGAACCCTGATCCTTGTACTTCTCCGTATTGGTAGTAGGGTTGCCCCCAAATAGTGTAGTATTCTGTCGTGGTTGTTCCTTGAACAACGACGACGGAGCTTTTGGCCTGCTCGTATAGGCTGGGCAGGGAAACGTTTTCTCCCAGAATGTAAGTGTTATTTTCGATTGTGCTGGCTTGGGATGATGGGTCTTGTGACTGGGAGTCTGATATGGTTTGTTTAAGTGTTGACACTTGGTTTTGCAGGTCGTGGATTTGGCTTGATGTCGTAAGACTGCTCATCGCGTAGCCGATTATTCCTCCTATGAGTAAACATGCCATGATCGTTCCTGCTAGAACGATGGTCAAACGAGGCGTAAGAGTCAAAGTTTTGGTTTTTCTTTCCAATTCAATCACCTCTTTGCGACGCTTTCAACGGGCTGAGACGCTTCAGGTTATTAAGGGGTTTTTCAGAATTAGACCCTAGTCTATACCTAATTCGACATGTAGGGCTGTTGAGCACGTGTTGATGAAGAAAAAGGATGGGAGGTTTAGGCGAGTGGGATTTGGCCTATCTCGCTCATGTCTTCGAGGCTGTTCATCTTTACCATTCGGTCTGAGATTGTGTAGAGCACGTCTTCGATGTACAGTGATCTCTTGATCCAGTATGCTTGGTCGGTAATGCTCGTGCCATTAGGTATGTGGGTGATTTGTCCTTCGACGATCAGGTTGTGGAACAAGGATATGTCGAAGACGTAGGCGCCTTGCCACACAGGATCTCCGTAAGCATAGGGTGGAACGTAGCCAGGGTATTTGCTTTCGTCTATCGTTGCGTTCAGGACTGGTATGACGAGGAGATCCTTGGATCTGTCGAACAGGAACGCTTTGGGGTCCGATAGGACTGGTGTGTCTGATCCTCTGTCGCCGATTACGTAGCTTGCGTCTTGTATGGGGTTGGTTACGTTGGTCACGTCGAAGAGGGATATTTTTATTCCTTGGTACCAGGCGAAGTATCCGCTTTGGTCTTCGACCGTGTTTTTGCCCACGCCGATCAGGTGTGTCTCGTCGTATGGGTGGAGGTAGTCTGAGTATCCTGGGATTGTGAGATTGCCTAGGACCTGTGGGTTTGTCGGGTTGCTCAGGTCTATGACGAAGAGGGGGTCGGTCTTCTGGAAGGTTACGAGGTAGCATCGGTCGCCCATGAAGCGGGCTGAGTGGAAGTTTTCTCCTGGTGCAATGTTTTCGAGTGTTCCTACTATGGTGAGGTTCATGTCGAGGACGTACACGTTCGTCGCGGTGACTCCGGTGATGGTTTGGGTTTGTATTCGGAAGTAGTCGCCGTATTCGTCCATCGAGTACTGGTTGTGTTCGTATCCTGGGATTTTGCCGGTGGCTTCAATCGTCATGTTGTTGGCTTGTAGCTGTATGCGGTAGATCGTCGTGTTTCCACCCCAGTAATAGTCTTGGAATGTTACGTACATGTTCTGTTGTGAAACGTACATGTTGCTTGCTGCTCCGAGCAGTGCCGTCAGGTATGTTGGGGCTTCTGTGGCGTTCTGGATGTTCACTGCGACAAAGGTCGTGTATTGATAGTACTCTTCTGTCCCGTTAAAGTAGTAGATGTCAGTTGGAGGTATCTCGGTGGTGTTTCCGTTCTGAATGATCTCTGGGAGGAAGATTGTGTCGTTGATGGTGTATGCTGGTTTACTTGCGACGAGGTAGACGTAGTCCCCGATCATTCTTGAGTTGAAGTAGCTGCCAGTTAAATTGAAGTCTTTGATGAGAACGGGGTTGCTTTTGTCGCTGATGTCGTAGAGCCTTATGAAGGTGTTAACGTCGGTGACGTAGTATCTACTGTAGAGTGGAAATATGGTCAGTGGGGGAAAACTGTACTGTGATCCCAGGACGGCTAGTCTTTGGCCGCTGACGAAGATTCCGATTGGGTACATGTCGGTGTACTTTATCTTTGCAAGCACGCTGGCTTGTGCTGCTGGATAGGCGGACAATATGTAAACGGCCTCGTTTGATATGACGTACATGTATCCGTTATCGTCTGTTTTCACTGTGTCTGCTTCGTCGACTCCTGTGACCTGAATGTTTGTGGTTGAATGTTGATAGGTTTCTGTGGTGCCCACAGATGCGGAGAATATAGTATTGACTGACATGAGGCTTGGGGGCATGCCGCGTAAGAGGGCGCTGCCGGGCGTGTTGAGCAGCTGAACGTCTACGGGTCCATAGAGCGAGAATGGTCCTTGAGTCTGTGAATTGGTCTTCAAGAAGTTCGTCAGTGCTTCAGCCGAAGGGAAAGTGGCCATGAAAGAAGTATGCGTGACCGGCGTTGGGGGACCAGCGGGAATCAGTGTCGTCTGGAAAACTCTGAAGTTGTAGATTGCGCCTGCGACGAGTGAGGCAAGAAGGATCGCGAGGATTCCGTAGAGGATGGCTTTTCTCCTGATTTGTCTTTCCATCAAGTTAATCATCTGCTTAAGATATGAAGACCCCATACAATATTATCCTAAGCATTAGTACAATGTTATTCCAAGAGTTAGAACGATAGCGAATGGACGAATAAAAACCTGTAAACGCAATAGGAACACAATTTAATAGTTAAGCCATATTTGAACCGTGAAAAGAAGCGCGATTCTTCGATAACTGTCGCTCGTTGGCGCGCGCTCTTCTTCGTTGCTTGCAGAATTAACTCAATTGGTTTTTTTTAGTTGTAGTTCGTTGTCCAGATGTTTGTGGTTGCTCATCTTTTTGATCTTCAAGTATTTCCCGGTGCCTTTTTCTGTTTCCTTATCGTAGATGCTGATTTCGCCTTCGAAAAGCCCGAGAATCGCGTGAAGGTCTTCGGGAGGGTGCATCTGAGGGTCCATTACGCCGAGAGTTGTGAATCCTTTTGATCTTAGTTCTGCGATTAGTGCGGTTAGCCATCTTCTGGTTTGAACTGCATGGTGCTGAAGTAGCACGTCTGAGATCAAGCTTATGCAGATTCTTCTCGGGCCTTTCTGTGAGGGGTCAAGTGTGCGAATCGCTGAAGTTAGGGCGATGCTTATGTCAGTGAGGTTTTCGACTCCCTTCAGCTTGAACACGTTGGGTGCGTTGTTGATGATCGCGTCCGCCTGGGGGTTGCAGAGGAAAAGGTAGAAGTTTGAGGGGAATTCTTCTGCGGTGGTTTTTGTTGCGCCAGCGTCGATGGTGACGTGGAATGTGACTTCGCTTCTTTTTGCTCCGGTCTCAAGGAAGCTGTTGATGAGTGAATCTTTCTCGTCGCACGGGGGCGAAGTCAACACCACTGCATACTTCTCGGGTATCCCACCGTACAGCAAGTCGTCTAGATCTGAGTACCCAGTTGGAACAAGCCTTGGAGCCCCGCTTGGCATCGCAGTAGACTCGGGCTTCGCAGTCGCTTCGTGTCCGGTTTCTGCGTGGATGATGATTGACTCAGTGTTCTCTATGTCTTTCTTGGCACCTATCTTCTGGAAGAGCTCCAGGGCTTGGCTGAGAAGGTTATCTGCTTTTTGTCTGTCGCCTTCTTGGTCTCTATCCATGTACGTTCGAGCGTACTCGCACAGGACACGTTTCGCATAATCGTACATGTACCATCGTCTTGCGTTGAAAGCTTCGAAGTCTTGAAGGCTTTTTTCAAAGTACTCGATGGATTCTTCCCATTTCTTCTGTGCGCGAAGCAGCTTCGCTTTCAGTCGATTCGCGTAGGCAATGAATAGTCTGTTGCTGGTTTTCATTTCGAGTCCAAACTTGTACAGGTCGTCAATCTGGCTCTGGGCCTTCTCGATTTCTCCGAGTTCTATGTTCATGTCAGTGATCCAGTAGAGGTACCACATCTGCACTATCCTGTCTCCGGTTTTCTTTATGGCCTCGTAGCCTTTTTCAGCAACCTCTTTTGCCTTGGCGTATTCGCCCTTGTCATAATAGAAGAATGCCAGAGAAGAATAACTGTAGCTTATCGATTGGTAATCCTTCAGTCCTTGAGCAATGTTCAGAGCTTCTTTGAGGCATTTGTCGCTCTTTTCCCATTCTCCTAGAGTCATGTATAGCTGGCCAAGCCCGTCCAGTGACATGGAGAGGTGATTGAGATTGCCGGCTTTCCTGTCGAGCGCTACTGATTCCTCAGCCAGAGAAAAGGCTTTGCTCATGTTTCCTGCGCCGAGATACATCTGGGCCAAATTGGCGCCGAGCCAAGCTACATGGCTAATGTCTCCGGTCTTCTTTGCCAGGTCATAACCTTTCTCGTAGTATTGCATTGCTTTTTCAGTTTCTTCGGGTGGAAGTGCCAGTGCGAGGTTGTTGTAGGCGCGTATGGCCGTCTCCACACATTCGTTGTCGAGGGCTATTTCTAGGGCCATCTGCTCGAATTCGACGGCTTTCTTAGTGTCTCCGAGCACGTTGAATATGGTTCCGAGGCTGAGGCATGAACTCGCGATGATCTCGTAGTCGTTCAGTTTTTTGGCAAACTCGAGGGCCCTTTCTGCCCAGGAGCGGCCGCTCTCGGTGTTTCCTATGCGCCAGTACATGTGCGCCATGTCATCGTACAGCCGTGCTAATTCGGCGCTTTCAGGCTCGTTCTCCAGGATCTTCAGGGCCTTGTCCTGATGTTCTATGGCCTTTTCCGTTTCGCCCATCTGCTCCCAGAGGACGTGTGCTATTTTGCGGTGTAATCGTGCGGCATTTTCCTTCTCGCGTGTTTGCTCCCACAACAGTAGCGCCTCGTTCCAGTATTTCATGCACGCGTCGTGTTCTCCAACGAGCCTTTTTATTTCTCCCAGTCTTTCAAGGACGTGCCCCTTCTCTGAGATCGCGCCTTCTTTCTCTTCGAGCAGTTTAAGGGCAGACTGGAGATTCGAAGCGGCCACATCGTGGGCATAAATTCTAGTGGCCTTTTCGCCTGCCTTTAAGAAGTAATCGAGTGCCTTGTCTTGTTCTCCAGCCTCAAGGAAGTGGTAGGCTAGTTCTCCAAGGTGTTCATCTATCTTGTCGGCGTACACTCGTTCTAATGCGGATCCTACGACACCGTGAAGCTTCTTGCGTTTTAGGGGGCTTACTTCTTCGTATACGACGTCTCTGACGAGTATGTCGGCGAAGGAGCAGATTCCTTGTCCGCGGGTCACTCTTTCTTTGATGAGTCCAGTTTTGAACATTCTGTCCATTAGTTCAAGCAGTTTGCCCTCTTCGATTCCTGTGACTGCGCATATTGCTTCTATCGTAAAGTCGTTTCCGATGAAGGACGCTTGGGTCAAGACGTTTTGGCATTCTTCGTCTAATCGGTCTATTCTCGTTTTTATGACGGATTTGACGGTTTCTGGAAACTGGATTTCGGAGACTTCTTTGAATTTCCACTTGTTCTCTTCGCGGCGGATGACGCCTTCTTCTTTGAGGGATTTCACGACTTCTTCGACGAAGAACGGGTTGCCCGCGGTCTTTTCGTAGATCAGCCTGCAGAAGTCTGGAGGAGCGTCTTCCTGCTCCAATATGCTCTTTATCATTTCAGAAACATCTTCGAAATTCATTCGCTTCAGCTGAACCGACCGGAGCAAACGTTCTCTGTTCAATTCTGTCAGAACTGAGGTCAACGCATGCTTGGCGTCGATGTCGGTGCTGCGGTAAGCGCCCAGTAGAAGCAGGGGAACTCTGTAGAGGCCTCGGGCCAAGTAGTGCAAGAGCAGAAGCGAGGATGGATCCGTCCACTGCAAATCATCGAGGACGATCAGCAGAGGAGCCTCTCTGGAGATGTTTGTCATGAACTGTGAAACCGCTTCAAAGAGCCTGTTCTGCTCCTGCTGGGGGCTTATTGGAAAAGACTGGGGGATTGTTCCGAGTTTTTGTCCAAGTTCTGGAACCAGCTTGGCAACTTCGGCTGGGTAGAAGCCGATGACCTTGTACAAGTGCTCGGGACTGCAGGTCTCCAGGTAATCTTTGATCACTTCGCTCCACAGGACGTAGGGTGGAACGCCGTCCATTCTGAATAGGGCTGGGCATCTTCCATAGAGGACTTGAAATCCATGCAGATGCGCGTATGCCGTGAGCTCTCTGGCCAGCCTCGTCTTTCCGATTCCAGCCTCGCCATGCAGGAAAACAAGACCACCTTCATTTTGAACTACCCTGTCAACCGCTTCTTTCAGAATGTTCATTTCTTCAACTCTGTCTATGAGCCGAATCTCCTTTACGGCAACAGGACGGGGGCTTGGAACGCGGCCGCGTTCAAGAGACGTCAAGAAGAACTACTCCACACGATTACGAGGATCATTGTGTAATCTGTTGTGCAACCTATAAAAAGAATACGTAGACATGGAAATCAGGGACTTGATGATTTGACAGGACACTTTCTGCTGAAGTGATCTAGCGAGCTCTTGATTGAACACGTGGTTCGATTAAGGTCCATAACCAATCGACGAATTCCTTCAGGTTCTTTGTCTGTATGTAAATGTCACCTGGGCCTGTGATTTGAGTTACTAAACCTTCTCCGCCTAGTAGAGTTTCTTTCAGGCCGCCGAATTTGGTCACTTTATAATTGCATGTATCGCTGAAGGCTACCAGGTGGAAATTGTCGACTATCATGGTTCGTCCAGGACCAAGTGTGTGTTTGTCTATGGCTCCGAAAGTGTTTATGAATAGCAGGCCATTGCCCGTCACTTTTATCATGAACAGTCCTTGCCCGAATAGTCCCTTGGTGAAGCCCTCCCATTTTATGTCGAGATCCACATCCTGCGTGGAGGCTACGTACGCGGACTTCTGTATTATGTAGCCTTGGTCTGGCTTGACTTCCAGGGTTTCTATGTCTCCGACGGGTGCTGAAACAAGCCCGACTTCTCCAGGGCCTGCCTCGGCTGCATAGTCGTTTACCCAGAAAGATTGCCTGCCGATGATTGACAATCCTAGACTGCCCAGGAGGCTCTTCTCCCTCTTTCGTGTGTGCGGTTCAATGGTAGTATCCATGTACGTCATTGCACCGGCTTCTCCTGTGATTGTTTCACCCTTTTCGAGAGAAACGACAAGCATGGAATAAGCAGGTTTGTATTTTATTTCGTATTTCATTCTGTGACCTCTCGCATGATATTCGATGTGAACGTTATTATTTCTATCGCGTGAAGTGCCTAGCGCAAACAGACGCTTATGTTCTGGGCTTAGCGGAATGCGGAGCTATGTGAATGGGTCGCTATGATAATTTAGCATGATATACAAGAACGTGAGTGCTTTCTCGTTCTGTTTTAAGCTTGGGGATTTTTCTTTGACGATAGGTAGAAGACATATTCCTTCAGCCCTTTCAAGTACCATCCTTCTTTGTATCCGTGTTTGTGGCATATGGCAACTGCAGCAGGATGATGAGCATAGAAAATAATGTCAGAGTAGCCTTTGTCTTTCATGAATTTCTCAAAGAAGTTGTGGAACATTTCTCCGTAGCCTTTTCCTCTGTACTCCTTGATCAACCAGATTTCATGAAGCTCAACAAAGTCTTTCTTTCTACCAAGAAGTCTCTCCAACGCCTCTCTATCTTCTTTGTCTCTAGGATCACCCTTTCTGTGTTCCTCAGTATTGCTTTCATGCCAGACCGCGTGACCCACAACCTTGTTGTCTTCCCTCCAGACTATAAGCTGAGACGAACTCTTGATTACAACATTAATCAGATAGTCAAGGTTTCCATCATAGCCGCTTCTATTCCAGTATTCTCTCAATTCCTCAAGATCACAACCAACCTCAAATCTCAAGGACTAGCCATCTGCCTATACGTTTGTTTGTTGAATCTTCTGTTCTCTCTTCTTCATTTCATTGTATAGGTATTCAAACTCTATATACATGGACGGATTGTCGAATTGTTTTCTAACTCCCTCCACGATAGGTTTCAACTTCCTCCATGTCATGCCAATCGGGAGCTGTCTCACTATCTCATAGTCTACCAGTTTCTTTTGGAGAAGAAAGCCCATGATGAGAAAACTGTTCAGGACAGAGAGAACTGCTGCGTTCTCTGAGTTTTCAGAAAGGTATGTGCCATATTTCCTCTTGAAGTCATCGTAGTCTGCGAATTCAAGGTTCCATACTTTCAACCATGGTTCAGTCATTTCTTTGCTAGTCCAGCTCGTGTACAGTCTCATAGTCATATCTGTTTGCCTCAGCTTGGTTTGATGACGAATATCCAGAATGTAGTAGACAACACCTATCATCACCCCTGCAGCTGCTACTATCGCTGAAATCTCCGTTATGTCAGCCATTCTTGGCACTCAGGAGACAAGATTAAGTGAATCAGTATTAAAGATACATCATTGGCTATGGATAGAATATCAGATAGAAAAGAAGCTCAATCATAGCTCATTATGTTAATGACAGACAGAATCTTTCTACTTCTTCTCGGTTCTCGTCAGTATCTTTGGTTCTTTCCATTCTTCTCTGAGAATGCTGTACATGCAGTCATCTCTCCATTCTCTTCTGCAATAGCATGTTTTTCTGAGAATGCCTTCCCTTGTGAACCCAGCATTTTCAAGAGCCTTCCATGATGCTAGGTTTTCTGGGTCAGCTTTTGCTTGTATCCTGATTATGTCCTTTGAAAGGAAAAGGTACTCAACCATTATTCTGACGGCTTCGCTGGCGTAACCCTTTCTTCTATCTGTTGGCACAATGTTGTAACCAAGCTCTGTTTCTCCAGCCCTTAGAAAGTGAGCTATGAAACCGATTTTGACCCCATCCTTCTTCTCCACAAAAAACCACTGAGAGTCTTTCAGACCATCATAGAGTCTTTCCAATTCGGCCATGGTCTCCTGTTTAGGAGGCTCATATTCGCCCCTAAACTGGGGGTTGTTGTCCCATTCATGCAAAACTGGCAGATCTTCTCTTTCAATTATTCTGAGGTTAACATTCTTTCCTTCAAGCAATCTCTAGCACCACCTAGCAAGTCCAAGTTCTCAGTTCTTATGGTTTGTGAATGACCACTCTAAGCGTGGGATAGCTAGAACTACGGTGAGAAACTTCTATGGAGTCCCTGGAACCATTGTGAAGTGCGTGTCTAGAGGTCTTCCGTGTGGCAAGTCTTTTATTTCCATGAGGACATACTGTTTGAAGAGTGGTTTCATGGCTAAATGTCCTAAGTGCAAAAAAGAAGTAAGTAAACCAAAGAAAACTTGGAAGATGGCCGGAAGAAAAGACAAGAGTGGCAAGAGAACAGAGCTTACTATTGGACTCTTTGAATGCTG
>Ga0315277_10002266_pt1 | contig 26961 bp, 34 predicted proteins | sample YL17G05_15_MG_FD_203695 | JGI IMG/M metagenome (GOLD analysis project Ga0315277, IMG submission 203695) | Sediment microbial communities from Yellowstone Lake, YNP, Wyoming, USA - YL17G05_15 | ecosystem: Environmental > Aquatic > Freshwater > Lake > Sediment | place: USA: Wyoming | collected... | reverse complement strand
GTTTCTGATATAATGAAAGAGGAGGGAAAAGAATGAGAAGGATAAAGATCTTCGCTGCGGTCTTGCTTTTTATCGCTCTGGTGACCAGGCCGGTCTTCGCCGAAAAACAAAAGAAGCTGCGCCCCAATATTCTGTTCATCCTGACCGATAACCAAGCGGCCGGCATGGCTGCCTGCTACGGCAACCGGGCGTTTGTCACCCCGAACATGGACAGGCTGGCTTCACAGGGGATCCGGTTCAACCAGGCTTTTGCCGTCCACGGTATGAGTTCGCCGACGCGGGCGTCGATCCTGACCGGACTGATGCCGTCCCAGCACGGCGTGCACTTCGCGCTCTACGATGAAGAAGAGAAGATCGACAAATGGCCCAAGGACTGGTGCGCGATCGAGGAATTCAGGAACCTGCCGCAGACCCTGCACGATGCCGGCTATACCACCGCCATTATCGGCAAGTATCACCTGGGCCTCCCCTGGAAACCCCAGTTGAAATTTGACTACTGGCTGACTTTCCCGACTGGGCACACCACCAGCTTTTACAACAACGAGATCATCGATAACGGCAAACGCTATAAACATGCCGGGCATCTGACCGATTTCTGGACCAAAAAAGCGATCGAATATATCAAGGCGCATAAGGAAAGCGACCAGCCATTCTTCCTTTACCTGACCTACAACGGCCCCTATGCCATCCCACCGGCCATCCTTTTTGACCCGCCCAATGAATATGACAAGCTCTATGAAGGGAAAGAGGAGCAGATCTCCCCGCGCGAAAGGATTAATGATTTCCTGTTAACGTCACTGGGAATGTATCCGCCGACTAATTTCTTTGTCAAACGCGAGCATCCGCAGCTCTGGCAGCTCCCCTGGGGCGCAGCCATGGCGCTGAACAACAAATACGCCATCCGCCGCACTGCCGCGGAAGTGACCAAGGTCGACAACGGGCTAGGAAAAGTTATGCAAGCTTTAAAAGACAGCGGCCTTGATGAAAATACGCTGGTTATCTTTACTTCCGACCAGGGAGTGGCTTCCGGCCAGAACGGGATCTGGTGCCAGGCTTTTATGACCTACCCATCCAACCTGTATGATTTCCAGGTCCGGATCCCGTTTTTTGTCCGGCAGACCAGCAGGATCCGCGCGGGCCAGGTATCAGACCGGCTGGTCTCCGAGGTCGACATCCTGCCGACCATCCTCGATTATATCGGGTTGGGCGACCTCAAGATCGAGAACGGCACCGGCCAGAGCTTTGCCCCGCTGCTGAAAGGGGAAAAGAAAAAAGCGCCGGCCCGCGACGCGGTATTTTTTGAGGAAGAGCAGACCCGGGTGATCCGCACCGATGATTGGATGTACGCCAAGCGCTACCCCGGGTTGGGTCCGGAAGAGCTTTATGATATGAGAAAGGATCCCGGACAGACCAAGAATTTAGCTGAAGATAAAAAATATGCGGGAATAAAAAGCAAACTGGAAGCACGGCTGGACCAATTCTTTAATAAGAACGCGAATCCCAAATACGATCTCTGGAAGGGCGGCACGGTCAAATCCAACACCGGTTTCCCCAAATGGTACATGCTCTGGCCGCACTGGGGAGCCGAGACGGTAAAAGTGAAAAAGCCGTTCTCAGACCTGAAATAGCTACTTCATCAGTTTGGGCGATATCACCGCTATATAGATAGCGGCAACGCCGACCAGCATATAGATCGTCCGGGTCATGGCCGTCATCGGTCCGGTCAGCAGGAAGAAAAGGTCAAAACGCGCCAAACCGACCAGCAGCCAGTTCAACCCGCCGATGATCAACAGCACCAGCGCCGTCCAGTTAAGGATCTTCAAATCAATTCACCGCCCTTTTTATTTTACTCATATCGCTGTTATTATCCCACCGTCTCTTCTTGTTTTCAATGTCAAACGCTTTGGGGCCGGTTGACAGACCGGCGCTATCCTGTTATCTTTTCAATCGAGGTTAAATTGATATGTTCAAATGGTTCGCGGATTATGTAACCTACCAGTTGCTTCACCTCCCCCAGGGCAATCACCTGGCCGACAGCCTGAATTTCTTTTTGTATGACGTTCCCAAAATATATTTTCTGCTGGCGGTTGTCGTATTCCTGGTCGCGATCATCCGCACTTACCTGCCGCCGGAGCGGATCAGAAGGATATTAAGCCATGAAAAAGAATTCATAGGGAATATAACCGCAGCGGCCCTGGGGATCTTCACCCCTTTTTGTACCTGCTCCGCTATTCCGCTGTTCATAGGAATGCTCGAATCAGGCGTGCCGCTTGGAGTGACTATGTCTTTTTTGGTCTCTTCCCCAACCATTAATGAAGTTGCACTGGTCATGCTCTGGGGCTTGTTCGGCTGGCGGGTTGCCGTTATTTATATTCTGAGCGGTATGTTCATAGCGATCTCGAGCGGTTTTATTATCGGCCGCTTGAAAATGGAGCGGTATGTTGAGGAATTTGTGTTTAAGGTGAAAGCCCAGCAAGAAGGATTTGAGGAAAAGTTAACCTGGAAGGACCGGTTGTCTTACGCAGCTGAATATGTGCGGGAAATATTTTCGCAAGTCTGGTTATATGTTCTGCTCGGGGTGGGATTGGGAGCTTTTATCCATGGCTATGTCCCGGTTGAATTCGTGACCAGATACGCGGGCAACGGCAACCCGTTTGCCGTGATCATTGCGGTATTGATCGGCGTGCCGCTTTATTCCAATGCCGCCAGCACCATCCCGGTCGTCCAAGCCCTGTTCAGCAAAGGACTGGCCCTGGGAACGACCCTCGCTTTCATGATGGCAGTGACCGCTCTTTCTCTGCCGGAATTCATAATCTTGCGCAAGGTTTTAAAGCCGCGCCTGCTTCTCACTTATTTTGGGACGGTAGCCGCCGGGATCATCATTATTGGTTATTTGTTCAACTTGATATTATAAATGCGCTTATCGCTGGAGGTGAAAAATAGTGGAAATAAAAATATTAGGGCCTGGCTGCCCCAATTGTCAGGACCTGGAGCGGCGAGTTAAACAGGCGCTCCAGGAATTAAATGTTCAGGCCGAGGTTGTCAAGGTGACTGATTACGCTGAAATAGGGAAATACATCATGACGACGCCCGGAGTGGTCATCAATGAGAAATTAAAGCATGAAGGGAAACCCCTGCCGCGTATGGAGAAGATCAAGGAATGGATCCAGGAAGAAAATAAATAACGAAATTGATTTTCCGCTATCTTCTTGATAAAATCAGATCAAATGGACCTTTTTTCAAATGAACCTGATCTATTGTCCCTTCCTTATGAAGAAGTAGAAAAAATCGCTTCCACCTGCCAGAAATGCCCACTCTCAAAAGAAAGAACCAAAGTGGTTTTTGGCAACGGACCGGTTCCCTGCAATTTAATGCTCATCGGTGAAGCTCCTGGAGCGGATGAAGATCTGCAAGGCCTGCCTTTTGTCGGCCGCGCCGGACAGCTGCTGACCCAGATCCTGGCTTCAGTGGGGATCAATCGTCCTGACGATATTTACATCACCAATACGGTAAAATGCCGTCCGCCGGAAAACCGCACGCCGCTCGCCACCGAACAGGAAGCCTGCGCCCCTTACCTCGAAGCTCAGATCAAGTTCGTTAGGCCAAAAATAATTCTCCTCGCCGGCTCCCCCGCCGTCAAAGCCATCCTGAAAACTGACGAGCCCATCACCGCTATCCGCGGCAAATGGCTGAAACTGCCGGGAACCGATATCTCGGTTATGCCGATCTTCCACCCGGCTTACCTTCTGCGCAATCCATCAAAAGAAAAGGGAAAGCCCAAGTGGCAGACCTGGCAGGATATGCAGGAAGTCAAGAACGCTCTGGAGTACTTCCGCAAAGTGACGGAACTTTCAAAAGAATCGGAAGACTGATGGCTTCAAAAGTTTATTTCACCAAAGATCCCACGCAAGCCGCCGCATTATTCGAAGCCGCAGGTTTTGATAAGCTAATCGCCCCGGGCGAAGACGTCGCCCTCAAGATCCACTTCGGCGAACCGGGGAATAATGCCTACCTTAAACCCAATATGGTGAAAGGGATAAGGGAAAAGGTAAAAGAGGTGGGGGGAAAACCTTTCTACACCGATGCCAATACTTTGTATAAAGGACCTCGTGACAATACCAAAGATCATCTGAAAGTCGCGCAGGATCATGGATTCGAACCGGTCATTATCTCGGCAGAGGATGATTTTGAAACCATTGAAGTAAACCTCAAACACTTTAAAAAAGTTTTCATTGCGGGGGATGCCGCGCGGGTCAAAACTATTGTCACCCTCACCCACTTCAAAGGGCATGATGTCACCGGCTTCGGCGGGGCCTTGAAAAACCTCGGAATGGGACTTGGCACTCGTCAGGGCAAGCTCAAAATGCATCAGGACTGCGAGCACTGCCCAGAGTTGAAAACCTGCAAAAAGAATCTCACCATCGAGTCCTGCTGGGTGGGCTCCCCTGCCCTGGTCCAGGAAAAAATGGTTGAATACGCCTGCGGAGTCGTCAAAAATAAAAAGGTCGGCTACCTCAGCTTTCTAACCGATATTTCCCCCGACTGCGACTGCTACCCTTACAACGATCCGCCTATTGTTCCGGACATCGGAGTTTTAGCTTCCCTCGATCCCGTCGCCATCGATCAGGCCAGTATTGACCTGGTCAACCAGGCCGCCGGCAAAGATGTCTTCCGGGAGCTTTACCCTCAAGTCGACTGGACTATCCAGCTCAAATACGCCGAGGAAATCGGACTGGGTAGCAGAAAATACGAACTTGTAGTAAAATAAGCTTCATGGACTTTATCAACGAGATCTGGAACAAAGCCAAAAGATTAAACAAGACCATCGTCCTTCCTGAAACTGAGGACGCCCGCATATTAAAAGCCGCCGAAATTATCATCAAAAGTAAAATTGCAAAGCTCATTCTGATCGGAGAAGAAGATAAGATCAAAAAAGTCGCCGGCGCCGGCGATGTTGATCTTTCGGGCGCAAAGATCGTCACCCCCCTCAAACACCCTAACCTGGATAAATATATCCAGATGCTCAAAGAGCGGCGCGCCGCCAAAGGCATGACCATCGAAAGAGCCCGCCAGCTCTTGGCTCATGATTACCCTTATTTCGGCGCCATGCTGGTCGCTCAGGGAGAGGCGGACGGAATGGTCTCGGGCGCTACCCACTTTACCGCCGACACCCTCCACGCCGTTATCGAATGTATCGGTAAAGCTCCGGAACAGTCTATCATCTCAAGCTTTTTTATAATGATCCTACCTGATAATAAATTTGGTGAAGAAGGCCTCTTATTTTTTGCCGATTGCGGCGTAGTGCCCAATCCCACCGCGGATGAGCTGGCGGATATCGCCATTCAAACCGCTGATTCATTCACAAAACTGATCGGGAAAGAACCAAGAGTGGCCATGCTCTCTTTTTCCACCAAAACTTCCGCCGTCCATCCGGACGTGGACAAGGTCATTAATGCCACCAGGATCGCCAGGGAAAAGAGTCCCAACCTGCTTTTGGACGGAGAGCTGCAGCTGGACGCAGCTTTAATAACGCAGATAGCGCAGCGAAAGGCTCCGGGTAGCCCCGTTGCCGGTCAAGCCAATATTCTCATCTTTCCCGATCTGGATGCAGGGAATATCGGGTACAAGCTGACCGAAAGATTAGCTCATGCGCAGGCTTTCGGCCCTATCTTGCAGGGCGAGGCCAAACCGGTGAACGATCTTTCGCGGGGGTGCAGTGTCGAAGATGTGGTCAACGTGACGGCGATAACAGCGGTCCAGGCTCAGTAATCTTTTTTAAGCCCTATACCATTCTCGATAGAAATCCTTGAACTCTTTCTGTTTCTCTTTGATGCGTTTCCACCAGGCCTGATTAGCCTGATACCATTTAATGGTCTGCCTTAATCCTTCTTCAAAGTTCGTCCGCGGCTGCCAGCCCAGCTTTTTAACTTTCGAGCAATCCAGCGAATATCTGCGATCGTGGCCCGGACGATCTTTTACGGGCTCAATGAAATCTTCAGAAAGCCCCATTTCTTTTAGTATGAATTTTGTGATTTCAATATTTTGCCTTTCATTTCCTCCGCCGATATTATAGACTTCGCCGGGCTGCCCCTTCTGCAAAACCAGATCGATGGCTTCGCAATTATCTTTCACATACAGCCAATCCCGAACGTTCTTTCCATCACCGTAGAGAGGAAGCTTCTTCCCTTCAAGCGCATTGGTGATGAAGAGCGGGATGACTTTCTCCGGATAATGATATGGGCCATAATTGTTGGATGAGCGGGTGATGATTACAGGAAGGCCGTAAGTTTCACGATAAGCACGAACCAGCAAATCGCCACCGGACTTGGAGGCGGCATAGGGAGAATTGGGGTGCAGCGGCGATTCTTCAGTGAACGACCCTTTTTCGATGCTGCCGTAAACCTCATCGGTTGAAACATGAATATAGCGGGATATGCCAATTTTTTTTACCGCTTCGAGCAGAACGTAAGTCCCGAACACATCCGTTTGCACGAAAGAACCGGCGGAAAGAATGGAGCGATCAACATGTGTCTCCGCGGCAAAGTTGACGATCATACCCGAACCACCTAACCACCTAACCACCTTTTCTACTGCCTCCGCTTCACAGATATCACCTTTTACAAAAGAGTAACGTGAGTCATTGGCAATATCGGCTAGATTTTCCAGATTCCCGGCATAAGTCAGCTTGTCAAAATTGATTATTTCCCAGTCGGAGTGTTTGGTTAAGACATGGCGGATAAAATTGCTGCCGATGAAGCCGGCGCCACCAGTAACTAAAACCCTCACAGCTTGATCTTTCCTTCGGCGAACAGGGAGGCCTTCTCCAGCGACTCAAAGGTGCCGGCGTCGCTCCACCAGCCGCTTAAGACGTCATAAGCTAAATTTCCTCTTTTCAAATAAGCTTGATTCACTTCGGTGATTTCCAGCTCCCTGCGGCGGGAGGGCTTGAGGCCCGTGATGATCTCAAAAACTTCTTTATCGTAAAAATAAATTCCGGTTACGATATAATTGCTCTTCGGTTTTCTGGGTTTTTCTTGGATCGAAATGATCTTATTCTGTTTTAGCTCGACCACACCAAATCGCTGCGGGTCCGGGACTTCCTTGACCAATATTTTTGCCCCTCGCTTCTGGGATAGATAACTTTCCAAAAACGGCTTCAAACTGTCTTCGAAAATATTATCTCCCAGAATGACGCAGATCCGGTCGCTGCCGGCAAAATCCTTTGCCAGTCCCAGGGCTTCGGCAATTCCACCCGCCTGGTCCTGAACCTTGTAAGTAAATCGGCACCCAAATTCCCTGCCGCTCCCGAGCAGATTAACGATATCCCCCATGTGATCGATCCCGGTGACGATTAATATCTCATTTATTCCTGCTTCAATCAGCTTGCCAATGGGATGATAGATCATCGGTTTTCGGCCCACCGGCAGCAGGTGTTTATTCGTCACCTTGGTCAGGGGAAAAAGACGGGAACCGGTCCCGCCTGCTAAAATAATGCCTTTCATTTTTTCAAAACTCGCTTCTCGACCGAGATCAACTGCTGTATCCCCTTCCCCGCTATATCGACCAGCTGGCTTAAGGTCTTTTTGGAAAAAGGCTCCCCTTCGGCCGTTCCCTGCACTTCGACCAGCTTCTCTGATTCGGTCATCACTACATTCATATCCACTTCCGCGCTCGAGTCTTCGAGGTAGGGCAAATCCATTACCGGAACCCCCTCCACCACCCCAACGCTGACCGCGGCCACGAATTCTTTAATGGGGTCGGCATCGATCTTTCTTTCTTTCCGCAGCCAGCTGATTGCGTCATGCAGCGCCACAAAACAGCCGGTGATGGCAGCCGTTCTGGTGCCGCCGTCGGCTTGAATTACATCCGCATCCAGGGTGATGGTCCGCTCTCCCAATTTTTCCAGATCAACCACCGCCCTCAGGGCTCTGCCGATCAGCCTTTGAATTTCATGGGTGCGGCCGCGGGCGCGGCCAAAAGCGTGCTCGCGCGGCGATCGTTCCGCGGTCGAGCCCGGGATCATCGAATACTCAGCGGTTACCCAGCCTCTGCCGGTCCCCTTCTGATGTTCCGGAATTTTCTCTTGAATGGAGGCGGTGCAAATGACTTTGGTGTTCCCCATTTCGATCAGGACCGAACCGGCCGGATACTTGAGGTAATGGCGAGTTAGCTTGACCGGCCGCAGTTGCTCGGGAGATCTGCCGTCTTCTCTTTTCACTTCTTGACCAACCTTTCGCGTCCGGCTTTAATGGTCCTTAAGATCCGGGTTGAGGTCGCTTCCAGGTTGGCTAAAATCTCATCCGCGTATCTATCCGCGCCTTCACGCACCTCTTTTGCCATCTGATAAGCCTGTTCAATCACTTCCACCGCTTTTGATTCCTCGCGCGACCGGTCTTCACTTCCCGCCGTCTCCGCCTGGCCCTTCCCCTCTTCGCGGCCGATCGCCTTCCTGGCGTAATCGGAGCCCCCCTGAATTACCAGCCTGATCTTATCAATCACCGAAAGCAGCTGCTCCTCGTCCACCATCACTTTTTTGGTAAATGGTACTTTCATTCCGTCCAGGATCATCGATTCCAGAGCATCCAGCAATCCCAATATTTCCATTTTAATCTACCCCTTTCCTACCTGCCGGTAGGCAGGCTTAAACGCTTGGCGACCGGGGCCGGAACCAGGCCCGAAACGTCTCCGCCCAGATTGGCAATCTGTTTTACAAAACTGGAACTCAGATAAGAATAGCGGTAATCGGTCATCAAAAATATGGTCTCGATTTCCGGAGCCATGCGGCGGTTGGTCAGCGCCATCTGGAACTCATAGTCAAAATCGGAAACGGCGCGCAGTCCGCGCACAATGGCTTGAGCTTTTTGCTTGCGCACATATTCAACCAAAAGTCCGTCAAAGCTGTCCACCCTGATATTTTTAATACCTTTAACGGACAATTTAAGCATTTCGATCCGATCTTCAAGAGAAAAATGCGGGGTCTTTTCGGGATTGCGTATAACCGCAACTATAACCTGGTTAAAAAGCTGGGCCGTTCTTTCAATGAGATCCAGATGACCATTGGTTATCGGATCAAAACTTCCTGGATAGATTGCTGTTTTCATGTTTTAGTCCTGTAAAAACTCAAGACCGTCTCGCCGTAACGAGCCTCTCTGAAGCTTTCCAGTTTTCCATATCCTTTTAGCAAAGTTTGCTGCTTTCGGTGTTCCGCGATCAAAACCCCGTCCGATCTCAAAATTCCGGTCTCGGACAATTTCCATAGCGCCTTTTCCAGGATCGGGCTGTCGTAAGGCGCTCCCATGAAAATAATATCGAACCGCGCTCCTTTGCTTTCCAAAAGATTGAGCGCCCTGATTACATCTACCGCATAAACTTCCGCCCGGTCGGAGCATCCGGTTAATTCCAGATTTTGCCGGATAACTGAAACCAATGAACGCTTGATCTCGACCAAGATCGCGATCCTGGCTCCGCGTGAAAGCGCTTCGATCCCGACCGCGCCGGTTCCCGCAAACAGATCAAGAAAATAACTGTCAGCCGCTTTCGCGCCCAGAATATTAAAAAGCGCTTCCCGCGCCTGATCAGTTAAAGGCCGCAGACTCCTGGTCTTTCCGGGAGTTTTCAACCTTATGCCTTTGGCTTTCCCAGCGATTACGCGCACCTTCAGGGTCCTTCATGATAAATTCCGCCGCCGCCGCTCGGGCATCCTGCAGAATTTTTTCATCCCTTATTATATCAGCCACCCGGAAATTTGGCAAACCCGACTGACGCACACCGTAGAAGTCACCCGGCCCTCGCAGCCTGAGGTCCGCTTCTGCAATTTTGAATCCGTCGCTCATGTCGATCATAGCTTTCATCCGGGCTCTGGCTTCGGGAGTCCTGGGATTGCCGATCAGGAAACAGAAGGACTGTTCGGTTCCCCGGCCGATCCTCCCCCGCAGCTGGTGCAGCTGGGAGAGGCCAAACCGCTCCGCGTGTTCGATCACCATAACGGTGGCGTTGGGGATATCGATCCCTACTTCGATCACGGTGGTCGAAACCAGGATATCGATCTTTTTTTCGTGGAAATCCTGCATGATCCGGTCTTTTTCCTCGCTCTTGAGGCGGCCGTGCATCAAGCCGATTTTCAGTTCGGGGAAAATCTCGCGCTGCAGCCGCTGCGCCTCGTCCTTGGCCGCTTTGAGATCGAGCTGCTCCGATTCCTCGACCAGGGGACAGATCACGAATATCTGCCGGCCTTCTCCGACTTTCAGCCGCATAAACTCATAGGCATCAAATCGCTTATTCTCCGGCACAAAATAGGTTTTCACCGGCAACCTCCCGGGCGGCAGTTCGTCGATGATGGAGCGGTCGAGATCCCCGTAGAGGGTCAGCGCCAGGGAGCGCGGGATCGGCGTGGCGGTCATAACCAGGATATCGGGGCTGAAACCTTTTTTGATCAGACGGGCCCGCTGTTCCACGCCGAAGCGATGCTGCTCGTCAATGATGACCAGTCCCAGATTGCGAAACTTCACCTTTTCTTCGATCAAAGCATGGGTGCCAACGATCAGGTCATCGCCGATCAATCCAGCTCTTTTCCTTTCCCGTGAAGTGGAAGCAGTGAGAAGATCTATGCTAACGCCAAAACTTTTTAGCATCTTGACCAATTTATGATAATGCTGGCCCGCCAGGATCTCGGTCGGCGCCAGGACCGCTACCTGATAATTATTCTCTACCACGACCAGCGCCGCCAGGGCTGCCACTACGGTTTTCCCGGAACCCACATCTCCCTGAATTAAACGATTCATCGGCCGTTCGCTTTTTAGATCGGCAAAAATTTCATCCAAAACCTTTTCCTGTGAATTGGTCAATCTAAAAGGTAGGGTCTCCTTAAAACCCCTGATCCTCCCCTCATCGATCTTAAATGCGATCCCTTTTAATTCTTCCTTATAGAGCTTGCGCTGTAGCAGCAAGCCCAGCTGAAAGATGAATAATTCTTCAAAGGCAAGATAGTTCCTTGCCGCTCCGGTCTCATCCATGTCTTGCGGCAGATGCAAAGCACGGATGGCTTGCCTCACCCGTTCATCTTCAACATATTTTAGATACTGATCAACCGCCGTTCCGATAACCGATCTTAATTTTTTAGGATAAAGGCCTTCGGTCAAAGGATAGCGGGGGATGATCTTCAAGTTCTCGCCGGTATCGATCTCAAAGTCCCGCACCGGGACCTGCAGCAAACCATCATAGCTGGAAAATTCGACCTTTCCGGAGATTATCAGCTTCATTCCCTTTCGAAAGAGCTTTTGCAGATAGGGCTGGTTAAACCACACCGCCTGGATGGTAGCCGTCCTATCGCTCAGGTAGACCTTCAGGATGGAGAAGCGGTTTCTGGTCTGCTGATGTTCGATCTTGGTTATCTCCCCTTTAACCACCTCAAAATCCGCGGCGCGGATCTTTACTATGGGCTTGATGTCGCGACGGTCTTCCCAATCCCGCGGGACCAAATATAATAGGTCCTCGACCGTATAGACCCCCAGCTTTTTAAAGATCTGGGCTAGTTTTGGGCCGACCCCCTTGATATATTGAACCGGCGTCTGTAACTTGGGATTTGACATTCGATTGGTTTTATTTTATCATATAAACACTATGAGTCGAAGATGCTACAGTTGCGGCAAAAAGCCCTGGACCGGTATGGCGGTCTCACACTCCATGCAGCACACCAAGCGCCAGTGGCTGCCGAATCTCCAGAAAGTTACCATTCTGGTGGAAGGCAAAAAGAAAAAAGAATACGTCTGCACCAAATGCCTGAAGGCGGGAAAAGTGCTTAAGGCTCCTGCTCGTGCTTGAACCGCTGGGTAGCGATCTCGTCCATAAATTTCAGCTCCAGCTCCTGCATTAATTTTTTATATTCATCCAGTTTTCTCTCTTTGTGCTTCTCCATGATCTTTTTATCCTTCATGGATTCTACCAGGCGCGCGCGCTGCTCTTCCAGCAGTTTGCTGGCCTCGATCACTTTTTCCACCTGGTCATCCAGGTTGTCCTTTAAGACCTCGAGGTGAGCGCGCCGCCGCATCACTTTTTCAAAATTGGAGATCGGACCCTTGCGGAAGACCCCGCGCAACTCTTCCTCTTTTCCTTTTTTCTCACGTTCGATGGCTTCCTCTTTTTCCTTTTCGGTCATGTATTCGCGCTTTTTTTCGGCAAATTTTTCCTGCTCCTTCTTTTCGCGTATCCCTCTCACTTTCAGGACCGCTTCAAGGTCATAGCTGAATTTTTTGCCGGGTTTGGGTTTTGCCATCTAAGAGCTCCTATTCAAAGATGCCGAGCAGCCGGTCAACCGTTTCTTCGTAGCCCACCTTGTCAAAAGTGCCCTGCTTCAATAAATCGTTCACCTGATCGATTTTCGACAGGGCGTAATCGATCTTGGGATTGCTCCCCTTGACGTAAGCGCCGATGTTGATAAGGTCCTCCGCCTCGGCGTAGCGCGCCAGCACTTCGCGCAATTTACCTGCCGCCGCTTTATGTTCATCCGAAACCAGGTTAGTCATCAAGCGTGAGACACTGTGAGGAACATCGATGGCCGGATAATGGTTGCGGGCCGCCAGGTCCCGGGATAAAATGATATGACCATCCAGGATTGAGCGGGAATGATCAGCGATGGGCTCGTTAAAATCGTCCCCTTCAACCAGGATAGTGTAGAATGCGGTAATGGTCCCGATTTCGGAGGTCCCGGAGCGCTCCATGAGGCGCGGCAGCAGAGCGAAAACCGAAGGTGTATATCCTTTGGTCGTCGGCGGCTCGCCGGCCGCCAGGCCAATTTCACGCTGGGCCATGGCAAAGCGGGTGACCGAGTCCATCATGAGAATTACCATTTTGCCCTGATCGCGGAAGTATTCGGCGATAGCGGTAGCCACAAAAGCGGCTTTGAGACGGATCAAAGGTGGTTGATCGGAAGTTGCCACCACCACCACCGATTTTCGCATCCCCTCCTCGCCCAGCGATTCTTCAATAAAGTCACGCACTTCACGCCCGCGCTCCCCCACCAGCGAGATGACGTTCACCTGGGCTTCCGCGTTACGCGCGATCATGCCCATGACGGTTGACTTTCCCACTCCTGAACCGGCAAAAATCCCGATGCGCTGGCCTCGCCCCACCGTCAGCAATCCATCGATGGCGCGAATGCCAACCCGCAAGACTTCGGTCACCCGCGGGCGCTTCACCGGATCGGGAGGATTAGCATCCAGAGGCCGCTCTATTTCCCCCAGCAGGGGGCCTTTTCCGTCGATGGGGTCTCCCAGCCCTCCTAATACTCGACCCAAAATATCCGGACCTACTCTTACGTTCAAAGGTTTTCCGGCCGCCGTTACCTGCGCTCCCGGTGAAATACCCGAAGTGGAACCCAGCGGCATGAGCAGAACGCGACTTTCGCGGAAACCAACCACCTCGGCAAAAGCGTCCCGGTTCTCTTTTTCGATCCGGATCGAACACAGGTCGCCGACGGAAACTCCGCCCACCTGCGCCTCGATGATCAAACCCACTACCTGCACCACCTTGCCGATAACTTTAACTAGGTCGGCGCGGTCGACGGCCTTGTGATATTTTTCAAAATCTATCTGGAGGCTCATTCTACTTTTTTGAGGGCTTCTTCGATGGATTTTAATTTGGTGGATATGCGTGCGTCGATAAAACCCAGATTGGTTTCGATCACACAGCCGCCGGGCTCAATATTGGAGTCTTCGATGATCGAAAAGCTTTTTACCCCGTCTAGCATCCCGGCCAGGCGGTCTTTATAACGCTTGAGATATTCCGCATCCTCACGGTTGACTTTAACGATGATCTGCTCGCGGTCCGATACCCGCCCGATCGCTTCCGAGACGATATTCAGAGATACGTCCCGGTGCAGGGAAACTTCGGACCGGATAATCTGTTCCGCCACTTTCAGCGCCAGGCGCAAAATTTCCCCCTCCGCATCCTTAATAATTTTTTTTCTTTCTTTCACCGCCTGATTAAGTGTCGAAAGTGATTGCTCAATATTGGCCGCAGCTTCGTCGCGCCCCTCCCGCCGGCCTTCTTCGCGGGCTTCCTGCCTTACTTTCTCCGCCTCCGCGTACGCCTGCTCAATAATCTTCTGCGCCTCACTTTTAGCCTTTGGAATATTGGTGGTAGGAATACTCAATAGCAAGCCTGGAGCTGTTGGAGCTTCCTTCCGATGAGTCACGACCGGAACCTTTTCGATCAAAAGGGTTCCCATTTCCTCCAGTTGATTCCTTTTAATTAATCCCATTCCCTAAAAGAGCCTGCCTTTATAAATTTCTTTCATTTTTTCCGCCAGCTTGGGCTGCAGGAAGTTTGGTTTCATCGCGCTCAAAAGCTCTTCGATAACCGCTTTTTCACGCGGCAGGGAAGCCAGCGCTTCTCCCCTCTCTTCATCCGGCAAAAGTGAAAGCAAAAAAGCAATGGTTTGTGGCCGCTCATACATGAACGCGGCATAAGATCTTCTGGGTGCCGGCGGGCGCGGCGGAACGTATTCGGTCCCCCTCTCGGGCAGGGCCAGAGAGCTCTGGTATTCGGACAGGACTTCGGAAAGCACATCCGGCGAAGGAGTGGGAAGATGGTTTATCCCGGCGGCGATCAGATCCGCCAACTCATCCGGCAGATAACGCAAAACCCGGGCCGAAGTCTCCGCCCCCAGGATGGATAAAAATATGGTCGCTTTTTCTCTCCCGGTTAATGCCATTTCATTCGCTCAACCATTTTTTGAGCAGCTCCGCAATCTGCTCCGGATTTCTGTCCGCCATAGTTTTCACCTGGTTTAAAGTCGAAACTCTTTCTCTTGCCAGCGGCGTGACCGGAGCTGCCGCCTCCTCCTCCATCAGCTCGCCCGGCTCAATTCCCCGGCTTTTTCTTATCCAGCTTACCAGCCAGATCAGGATCAGGATGGAAAGAGCGGCGCCTCCCAACCAGGCCAGCAACTTCGGTGAGATAGGTGGCATCCAGGCTTCTACTGGCGGCTTTTCTTTTTCAACCGCCGCTTTCTCGATCGGCGGGGTTGCCAGGTAAAAAGGTACTTTCTCCAGCAGAATACGATCACCGCGGCTCTTCGAATAGCCGATCGCCGCCGCCACTGTGGTAAAGGTTGCCTGCTTCAACTTGGGAGTGAGATCGAGGCGATTATCGACTAAAATGACGGCCATCATTTTCTTTATTTTAAGGTCCTTGGCTCGGATCTCTATCTCCTTCGCGGGCATTATCTCCACCGCGACCCTGACGATAACGCTGTTAGGCGGATAAAAACGATTTAAAAGTTCCTGGGCTTTGCCGGATAGTTCCTGCTCCGCTTCTTTTTTGGCCTGCGCTTTGAGCACAATTTTTTCCTCAGCGGTCAAACTGGGAACCCCGGTTACCGCTGCCGCCTTGACTTCGATGGTTGAAATTCCGGCGGTCGGGACTTCTTTCTTCAATATCACTTCAGGAGAAGCGGCCGCGACTTCGGGGGAAATCTCAGCTGGCACCGGGGCAAGCTTTATTTCCGGCGCGGCGACTTTCGCGGTAAGAATCTTGCCGGATTCATCAATGACGGTAACATTTTCGGGCTGAAGATTTTCGACACTGCTGGCAACCAGATGCACCATGCCGTTGATTTTTGCCGGAGCGAGCTCAAATCCGGGTTGCAGTCGAAGCAAAACCGAAGCGGTAACCGGCGCCACGGTAGCGGCAAACAGTTGCGTTTCAGGAATCACCACCTGCACTCTCGCATCCACTACCCCTTCGATACGCCGGATGGTGCGGGACAGCTCCCCTGAAATCGCCCGGATCAGCTGGATGCGCCGGTCAAAATCAGTGGCTCCCAGACGGGCCTGATCAAAAATTTCCCATCCCACCGCTCCGCCCAGCGGCAGATTTTTTTCTGCCAGACCGATCTTTGCCTGATCGGCTTTTTCTTTGGCAACGGCGATCGCCCTTCCCTCATCTCGGATCTCGTAAGGAATCGCCAGCTCTTTCAATCTTGCAATTACATTAGCCGCATCTTTTAGATCCAGGTTGGAATAGATGACAGTGTAGCCAGGCTTCTGAGTGAGAGCAGGAGCGCAGCCGCGGAAGAGGAAAAACAAGACAGAAAAAACCACCACCACCAGCACCCCCGCAATAAGGGAAATCCTTCTTAGATCCAAACCCGGTGCTTCTGCCATTTATTTTCCTTTCATTGCAATTAAATCTGCATCCCCGTTATTTCTTTAAAGGTGTTTACCGCAGAATTGACGGTCGTCACTGCCAGTTGAACCACGATGCTCATCTTTGCCTGCGCCACCATCACATCCTGCAGCTCCGCTTCGCCTCTCGCGTATTTTTCAACCAGTTGATTGGCGTAAGCTTCGGTCTTGCTCACTCCGTTCAAGGATTCAATCGCCTTTGACAAAATATCTTCGAAGAGGCTGCCGGAAAAATCGGCACTGGCCGGAGCTGCCGGCGCCGGTGCGGCATAAGTGGGAGCCGCTGGCGCGGCTGGCGCCTGCGCCAGAAGATCGCCTTCATTCAGCAGCTGAGCTAACTTTAGATTCGCGCTTACCGGATCAATTGGCACCGCCATTTAAATTTCTCCTTATTTTATTGTAACTGCAGCGTATCCTGCATCATTTTTTTGGTAGCATTAAAAGCGGTAATGTTCGCCTCATACAATCTGGAAGTATAAAGCATATCCACCATCTCTGTCGATAGATTTACATTGGGCATCGAAATAAAGCCCTGTGCATCCGCATCGGGATGGCCGGGGTTATAGACTTTTTGGAAAGGAGTCTGGTCTTCGGCAATCTCCGACACCTCAACTCCACCCCCCCCCTTGCCAAATAGCCGCAGTTCGGCGCGCGAAAGTTCTTCTGAAAAAGAAAGCGGTTTCTCTGCCAAAACCGCAATTTTTCTCCGGTAAGGCCCGCCATAAATAGTGCGCGTCGTGTTCACATTGGCCAGATTGGAAGCGATCAGCTCCATGGTTCTTCGCTGCGCCTCGACGGCAGAAACACTGATCTCTAAAGCCTCATTAAGTCCCATTTTTTATCACTTCTTTCCCTGAGTTACCACATTTCTCAAAACGCTGAGCTTGGAAGTCATAAGCTTAACATAAGCTGAATATTTTACTGAATTATCGGTAAGGGCTGCCAGCTCTTCTTCCAGCACCACCTGCTTCTTATCCAATCTTTTCACCGCCTGCATCAATTGTTCATCAAAAGTCAAAGCTTCATAACCCGGGGTCTTGGCGTTGGCAATGTTGTGAGAAATAACCGCCTGCCTTTTGGTCGCGATCTCCATGGCATGAGTTAAAGTGTTAAAGGCTGAGTCAAAGATTTCAGTCACTTATTTCACCCTCTTCTTCAAAGTTTCCACCGAGCGGGCCAGCAAACGGCAAACCTTTGGCCGCGAGAGCTTCAACTTTTTTGCGATCGTCTTCTGATTGATCCCTTTATGGAAAAATAATTCCACCACCTGCCTCTGCAGGGGGGGGAGATCCTGCACCGACGCTCTAATCTTGTCCTTAAGTTCCGCGAATTCTACCTCGCTCGAAGGGGTGACTTCGCCGGGAACCTGCGCCTCCACCCCGGCCTCGGACATCTCTTCGATCGAAAGCAAATACATCAAGGCCGAAGCCGAAACAATCTTTTTGATGCGCTTCAGCGCCTGCTTGAATTCTTCTTCGGTCAGCTCCTTCTTCTCTAAAAGTTCTTCTTCTTTCTTTTCTTTGCGGCTGACGACCGCTTTGACCCCCTTCTTGGCTAAATCGCGCACCATCACCTGCACCCGATAGGGCACCGGATTATAATGCTTCAAACCGTCTAAAATTTCTCCCCGGATGCGGTAGGAAGCGTAGGTCTCAAACTTAACCCCGCGCTTGGGATCAAAATTCTCCCAGGCCTTCATCAATCCGACGGTGCCGTCCGAAACCAGATCATCATACTCGATGTTGGGAGGAAGCCCTTTTCCCGAAACCATGGATGCGATGGAATGCACCAGGGGCATGTAGGCTTCGGTCGATACCAACGGTTTCTTTTTTTTCATCTCCCCGCCTCACCCACCGAGTACCACCGGGGACGGGTAGCAGCGTTCTTGGCCAGTTCGCGCGCCAGCTGTTCCACCATAATGTCCGAGTTAAAATTGGAAATTACGTTGTCTTCCTTTTCTTCACTGTCCAAGCTTAAATCCGGCGCTTTAAATGCCTGCTTCAAGAGTTCCTTGTAAAAAATAGTCAGGAACTCAGTTTTCGCTTCCGATGGACCATTCGTCCGAGCCGCCGGAAAGTAAGAATTCCCCGCGGCTATGATCGGATCGATCATATTACCTCCAGCTCCGCTTTGATCGCCCCCGCCTTTTTCATGGCCTGCAGAATCGCGATCAGGTCTTTGGGCGAAGCGCCGATTACGTTCAGGGCACGCACTAGGCTCGCCAGGTTCGGAGAGGCGGGAACTATCGTTAACTTGCCCTCTTTTTTATTGAGTGATGCCCGGGTGCTAGCACGGTAACGATTTTCATCCTGAGAATTGTCACCGGTGGAACCTTCGGAAAACAGGGAAACGGGACCGATCACCACCTCAATGTTTTTATATGAAACCGCGACCGGAGCGATGATGACGTTCTCGCCAATAACAATGGTGCCGGTTCTTTCGTTGACAACGATTTTCGCTACCGTATCCGGTGTAACCGTCAGGTTTTCAACGCGTGATACCAAAGCTACTATGTCCTCATCCACCGCCAGAGGGACCGTAATCGTTCCCGCATCCTTGGCCGAGGCACTAAGTCCGGCCCGGCGAATGGAGGCGGCTGCCCGATTAGCCGTAGTAAAATCCGGTTCAGTTAAAACAATAGTTAAAGACCCCTTGCCTCCAAGGCTCACCGGAACTTCTTTTTCTACCAGCGCTCCGCCCGGTATTCTTCCCACGGTAGCTTGACGCTGCTGAACGTAAGGGACATCCGGAGTGCCCGATTCGAGCCCCACTACCACATTTCCCTGCGCTACCGCATAAACCTGATCGTCCACCCCCTGCAAGGCGGTGAGCAGAAGGGTCCCTCCCTGGAGCGAAGTGGCATCTCCTACCGAGGAAACCGTAACATCCAATTTTTGACCGGTTTTTATGAATGGCGGCAAGCTGGCAGTGACCATTACGGCAGCAACATTGCGCGATTTGAAATCCACGTTTTGAGGGACCATTCCCATGCGCGAAAGCAGATTGGTCAAGGCTTGCTGAGTAAATCCGGTTTGACTTTTATCCCCGCTGTTGCGCAAACCGACCACCAGACCAAAGCCCATCAGCTGGTTTTCTCTCGCTTCCAAAACATGGCCGATATCTTTAATCCGCACCGGGGGCGAGGCGGCAAGTATTTGGCCAACCAGCATCACAGAAAGACCGAGGCAAAGAACTAGTTTTTTCATGGTTTCTCCTAAAACAACCAGTTGAAAATTCGGGTCAGCCAGCCCGGCGACTCTGAATCGGCAACGGCACCGGTTCCCTTAACCGACAAATCCGCATTCGCCACCTGGTAAGAAAAAATGGTGTTGGCTCCGCTAATGTCCTTTGCCCTTACAATTCCGGTAAGAGCAATTTCTTGCAGTTCGCCATTGACTTCAACCTTATGCTGCCCCTTGATCGCCAGATTTCCGTTGGGCAGGACATCGGTAACCCAGGCCGCGATCCGTGCCTGGACATTGCTCCCCCGGCTGGTCTGACCGCTTCCCGCATACTGATTACCAAGTTGACCGGACGCCTGATTATTGGTCCCGATTATCGGAGCCAGGCGCTGAATGGTATGAGAAAATTTCATCCCCAGATCGTCTTTAACATCGGTCTTAGTCCCCGCCAAATTCTTGGCGGATGAGCTTTCCAGAATGATAATGTTAATGATATCCCCGACCTTGTAAGCTTTTTGCGTTGAATAAGGCGATGCGCTGTTCTCATTCCAGATCGAATCCGCCCACACGCCTCCGGCAATAATTACTAATGACAAAATGACCAATGCCAAATGAATGTATTTATTTGACACTAAATTTTCACCTCCACCTCGTTTGGGGAAATTACTTTCCCTGCAATCGTCTTTTTTGATTCAGCGCGCTTCACTTTTATTTCAGCGTCTTGATAACCATCTTCCAGGGCTTCTCCTTTAGTTTTAACCGACAAGCCGGGGGCGGAGATAATAATGGTCACTTCGCTCCCGCGACGGATCAATGGCAAGTCGCCTATCATCCACTCAAAAAGAGTGCTGTTCTCTGGAATGGTTATCTTGGCTTCTTTGCCAACCATAACCTCAGAATTAATAAAGTATTTTGGTGGCAGCAACGCCACATCTCTTTTTTCTAATTTAAAGTCGGAAGCTTCCAGCAGCTTGCCTTTTTTTATTAGCTTTGCGGCCGCCACAATCTCTTTTAATGCCTCCACTTTTGCCCGCAAAAAGATCTTCTTTGAGTTCTCTCCGCTTAAAACTTCTAGCGGGAATATCACATTGCCAACCGGCTTGAACTCCGGGTAGACCTCGAGCACCCGGAAACTCGCGTCCTCCGGAAGATTTCGCAGACCATCAAAGGTTTTTTCCGCCAGCTTAAAAGTGATCTGCAGATCATCCTTCGACCAGCCCGGATACTTAGTGACGATGTAGCTCTTGATCACCTCCGCTATCTTTTGTTCAGGGTTATCAAGCGCCCACCCCTGACCGGTAAAAAAAAGCAATATCAGGAGTAATGTAAAAACCGCCCTTATCATTCGCTTACCCTTGTCTCATAGTAGTAAGGGACTGCAACATGCCCTGATAGGACTGGACCGCTTTGGTGACAGTGTCAAAAACCCTCTGCACCGTTACCATTCGCATCATTTCTGAGATCACATCGACGTTGCTCTGTTCCAGGGAAAATTGGTTGAGCGAGCCAAAGCCATCCTGAGTCGCGATCCCGACCATGGGCTGGCCGGAAGCATCGGCCGCCTGATAAAGATTTTGACCGACTGATTTCAATCCGGCAGGATTGGTAAAGCGCACCAGGCTGATCTGTCCGATCTCGCTGAGACTCGTTTCATTATTCACGCCCGCTAAAACCGTTCCGTCCTGGCGGATAACAATAGAGGTGGTTCCCTCGGGTAAAATTATCGATGGTTCGAGCAGTCGTCCGTTCGGATCAACCAGATTACCTTCGTTATCTATGTGAAAATTGCCGGCGCGGCTGTAAGCCAGGGAGCCGTCAGCCATTTTTAGTTGAAAGAATCCTTCTCCCTGAATAGCTATATCCAGCGGGTTGTTGGTGATCTCAATTGATCCCTGGGTGAAATTCTTGGGAGTGGAAGCTATTCTGACCCCGGTCCCGTGCTCCACGTTCACCGGAGGGGTTTCGGCGCCGGTCATCGCTTCATTTAAAACATCCTTAAAACTTTTTTCAACAAAGAAAAGGCTTTCCATTTCGGTCCTTCCCCTCTTAAAGGCAACTGTCTTGGCATTGGCTAAATTGTTGGTGATATCCAGGATCTCATCCTGCAATGCCGAAAGTCCGGTCGCTGCCACGTACAATGGTTGAAACATACTGCACCTCCTATTGTGTCGGTCGGCCTAGATCCAAGGCCCTGGAAAGATTTCCATCTCGGATCGAAACGATTTTGGAATCAAGGCTGTAAGTCTTCTCCAGCAGAATCATTTCCATCATCTGATCCACCACGCTTACGTTGGAAGCTTCAATGTAACCCTGGATCAGGCGCGGTTTTTCTACCTCCTGCATGACGCTGTAAGAATCCTTCTTCTTAAAAATGCTGCCGTTTAAAGATTCCAGGCCAGACTTTTGTTCCGGCATCGCCACTCGAATACTATCAACCGTAACCCCATCAACTTTGATCTCTCCCTCTTGTGTGAATTCAACTTCGGCTCCGGGACTGACCACGATCGGCCCCGACCGCCCCAGCACCGGAAAGTTACCCGACACCGTCAGCAATCTGCCGTCACGATCCAGCTGGAATCTTCCGTCGCGGGTAAAGCCTTCGCCCCAGGGGCCGGCAATGACAAAATAACCGTCTCCCCCCAAAGCCAGATCAAGTTTTCCATCGGTTTTAATCAGTGCGCCCTGAATGTTGCTGTAAAAAGAACCTTCCACCTGTGGTTTTATGGAAGAGAGTTTTTGGGAGGCGGTTTCCAGTTCGAGCGGAAAGCCTCTGACCACCGCTTCGGATTTTTTGTAGCCGGGAACTTCAGCGTTAACCAGGTTATCCATGAGCTTTCTGACCCTTTGATCAGTCGACTCCAGCCCGGCTCCTCCGATCTCGAAAATGCGGTCGGTCATGGTGAGGGAATTATAATTCAACTTTATTAAAAAAGCAACTGCGGTTTCCGGTATGACAGGCGATCCCGCCCACCTGCTCAATTTTTGCCAGAATGGCATCCGCGTCGCAGTCATAATAAAGTTCTTTAACTTTTTGAACATGCCCCGAAGTATCCCCCTTGTGCCATAAAACTTTTCGGGAGCGGGACCAGTACCACATTTCCCTGCTATTAATGGTTTTCTCCAAAGCTTCCTTGTTCATGTAGGCCAGCATCAACACTTCACCCGTTTTCCAATCCTGCGCGATCGCCGGCACCAGACCTTTTTCATCAAATTTAATTTCCATCAAAAATTCACCTCCTCGGAGATCGGCTCTTTTTTGGTTACCCTGAACTCAACGTTTACCGCCCCGCCGCCCAAAAGCTGTTCCAGCCGTTCAATCAGATCCGGGTTGATCTCTACCCGATAATTTTTCCCCAGCTCCACGCTCTTGCCGTCGAGCCGAATAAAGACCGGTTCTTCTCCCCTGAAAAGACTCAAAATTTCTTTCATGCTGGCAAGAACCTGTTTATCGGAAACATCCACCAGCTCGATGTGGAGCGAACGGATTTTCTCCAATTCCTGCAAAGGTTCTACGCTGTCAGCGGTCACATTCAGTTCTTCCGTCCTGAAATCGCGATTAAGCTTCCCCCTGACTATCACCACTTCATCGTCATTCAAAAACGGCGCACAGCGCTCATAAGCTTTGGGGAAAACCACTAACGGAATGCTTCCCGATAGATCTTCCAGAGTTGCCAGCAGCATGGCGTCACCCCGTCGGGTAACCACCCGTTTGCACGCGGAAAGAAGCCCGCCGATCCTGACCGCTTCGCCCTCACGCATTTCGGAAATATCGGCGATCCGGACACTGGTCTGCGCTTCCAGCGAATCCCGCAATCGCTCCAGCGGATGGGAAGAGATATAGAGCCCCAGCAGTTCCTTTTCCATTCGCAGCAGCTGATCAGGTGAGAATTCGGGAACTTCGACCTGATTAGTTTCTGCGGGTGACTGGTAACGGGCAGCTGCCGACTCGATTACAAAAAGCGCTTCCTGTCCACTTTCTGTTTCTTTCAATTCAGCCACAGCTTTATTAATGATCTTTTCATAGGTTGCTAGAAGATAGGCCCGGCTCTGCCCAAAAGAATCAAAAGCTCCCGCTTTGATCAGGCTTTCCACCACTTTTTTGTTTACCGTCCTCAAATTGATTCTCAAACCAAAATCATAAAACGAAGCAAAGGGACCGCCGACCTGCTTGGCTTTAAGGATCGAATCGATCGCCGCCGTCCCCACGTTTTTTATCGCCGTGAGGCCAAAGCGGATCCCTTCTTTTATCACCGTGAAATTACGAAAACTCTCGTTAACATCCGGAGGAAGAATTTTAATTTTCATTCTCTGGGCTTCGGCAATATAAGCTGTGACTTTATCGGCATTGCCCATGACCGAAGTTAAAAGCGCGGCCATGAATTCAACCGGGTGATTGGCTTTGAGATAGGCGGTCTGATATGAAATCAACGCGTAGGAAGTTGAATGCGACTTATTAAAACCGTATCCGGCAAATTTCGCACACAGATTAAAAAGTTCGGTCGCTTTATGCCTGGAAATGCCTCTTTTGACCGCTCCCTCGATGAAGAATTCCTTCTGCATGGACATTTCTTTGGTTTTCTTTTTCCCCATGGCGGCGCGCAAAATATCCGCCTGCCCCATGGAAAATCCCGCGATCTTGCTGGCGATCTCCATCACCTGTTCCTGATAGAGGATTGTCCCGTAGGTTTCTCGCAGGATCGGCTGCAGTTCCGGCAGTTCGTAACGAATGGGGACCTGCTTGTGTTTTCTCTTTACAAAATCTTCCACCATGCCGCTTTCCAGAGGACCCGGCCGATACAGAGCCAGCAGGGCAATAATTTCTTCAAAATTGGAAGGGCGCAGGTCTTTGATCAAAGCTCGCATCCCCCGGCTCTCAAGCTGGAAAACTCCCATGGTTTCTCCGTCAGAGAGAAGTTTATAGGTTCGGGGATCATTTAACGGTATATTATTTATGTCAATTTCAATTCCCTGAGTATGCTTCAAAATTTGAACTGCGTGCGCGATCATGGTTAAATTTCGTAAGCCCAGGAAATCCATTTTTAAAAGACCGATTTTTTCCAGGCTTTCCATTGGATATTGGGTTACGATTACATTTTCATCCAGCTTTGATAAAGGGACGTGTTCGGTTAGAGGCTTCTCGGATATCACAATCCCGGCGGCATGAACGGAAGCATGGCGTGCCATTCCTTCAAGCTTCTTTGCGGTATCAATCAGAGCTTTGATTTTCTCATCATTTTCATAGAGTGATTTGAGCTCCTTTACACTTACCAGTGCCTTTTCAAGATTCACCTCCGGCCCAAACGGGACCAACTTGGCAATCCGGTCCACTTCCGGGAGCGGGATCCTCTGCACCCGCCCGACATCACGAATGGCACCGCGGGCCGCCATGGTCCCAAAAGTAATAATCTGGGCGACGTGATCCGGCCCGTACTTTTTAGTGACATAATCGATCACCTCGCCCCGGCGCTCGAAACAAAAATCGATGTCGATATCCGGCATGGTGATCCTCTCAAGATTTAAGAATCGCTCGAAGATGAGCCCGTATTTTAAAGGATCAATAGAAGTGATGCCCAAAGCATAGGAAACAATACTACCAGCCGCAGACCCCCTCCCGGGACCGACCTGAATACCTTTGGACTTTGCCCAGTTGATAAAATCCTGAACGATCAAAAAATAGGGGGCGTATCCCATCTTCTCGATAGTGTAAAGTTCATATTTCACCCGATCGATAGTTTCAGGAGGCAGGAGATTCCCGTACTTTGCCTTGATCCCTTCCCAGACGATCTTTTCGAGATACGACTCCGGCGTTTCTGCTTCGGGCACGGTAAAGTTCGGTAGATGCAGTACTCCGATTTCTAATCCCAGATTACATTTCTCGGCAATCTCAAAAGTATTTTTAAGTGATTCGGGGATATCTGAGAAAAGCTGCGACATTTCCGCGCCCGACCTGAGATAAAACTCCTGGGTATTAAACTTTAATCTTTTTTCATCATCCAGAAAGGAGTTGGTCTGAATGCAAAGCAGGACATCCTGCGCATAAGCGTCTTCTCGGTTAACGCAATGCACATCATTAGTGGCAACCAAAGGGATACCCGTTTCGTGCGAGAGCTCGATCAGCCTGGGTACAAGTTTTTTTAACTCCGGCAACCCCAGGTCCATAATTTCAAGATAATAATCATCCCCAAAAATCTCCCGGTGCCACTGCGCCGCTTCTTTCGCCTTGTCCTTTTTTTCTTCCATAAGCAAAGACGAAATTTGGCCGCCAAAACAACCGGACAGTACCACTAAACCTTTGCGATATTTTTCCAATAATTCCCGATCTATCCTGGGGCGAGAATAAAAGCCTTCCAGCGAAGCTAATGAAACCAGTTTGATCAAATTCTTATAACCGGTGAGATCTTTAGCTAAAAGCGTCAGGTGGTAAGGTGAGCGGTCCTCTTTGGTCTCCTTGTCAAAACGGGTGCGCGGTGCCACATACATTTCACAGCCAATGATAGGTTTGATACCGCTCTCTTTCGCCTGAAGATAAAAATCAATTGCCGCATACATATTGCCGTGATCGGTTATAGCCAGAGAATGCATCCCCAGTTCTTTGGCTCTTTTTAATAGATCGGGGATACGGCAGGCGCCATCCAGCAGGCTGTATTCGGTGTGGGTGTGAAGATGAATAAATTTATCACGGTGAGGCATAGAGGCGCATTATAACAAAAAAAACTGCACGCCTCAAGTCTGGCCATGCAGCTTTTTCGTTTACTAGCTAGGAAACGCCTGCCTGCCGGCAGGCAGGATTTCTTCTATCCGCCGATCCTGAACATCTTGGTGCCGCATTCCGGGCACTCGCCTTTAGTCGCTTTTCTCTTATTTTTCAAAACAACCGATTTGGGATTTTTCATTTCCCTGCTCTTTTTGCATTTTACGCAATATCCTTTCACTCCTGCCATCACTTACACCTCCTTTTTTTAGAACAGCTGAAATTTTACGACCTGCTTCCTTCGCTGTCAAGCACTTTAAGAAATTCTCGTGCCGCCGGGCATATCTTTCTCGGGGATGAGAATCGATAAATTACTTTTATCTTCGGCTGCCGCGACTAGCAGCATTCCATGAGATTTTATCCCCCTTATGACTTTGGGCTCCAGGTTTGTCAAGACCACCACCTTTCTTCCCACTAAAGCGTCTTTTTCATAATGTCCTTTGATCCCCGCCACCAACTCTCGCATTTCTCCTCCGATATCAACGCTCAATTTATAAATGCGATCAGCTCCGGTCACCTCTTCAACCGTTTTTATCTCACCCACTCTCATATCCAGTTTTTTAAATTCATCAAAAGTTATAGTTTCCATTTCGATACTCCTTCAAGAGATGGTCTTCACAATCTCTTCTAATTTCTTCCTGTGCTTGGGAAAAGGCAGCCGTTCCTCTTTCGGATATCCCAGTGTCAACATGGCAATGACTTCTTGATTTTCTGGAATGTCGAGCAGGGTTTTTATCTTTTTTTCGTCAAACCAGCCGATCCAGCAAGAACCAATCCCAAGCTCCCACGCCGTCAGTACCATATGTTCCAGGGCAATTCCCAGGTCTAGGAAATACCATTTTTT
>Ga0315277_10002265_pt1 | contig 26962 bp, 24 predicted proteins | sample YL17G05_15_MG_FD_203695 | JGI IMG/M metagenome (GOLD analysis project Ga0315277, IMG submission 203695) | Sediment microbial communities from Yellowstone Lake, YNP, Wyoming, USA - YL17G05_15 | ecosystem: Environmental > Aquatic > Freshwater > Lake > Sediment | place: USA: Wyoming | collected... | reverse complement strand
AACGGCTGTGACCACTTTGGAAGCTCCCGATGTGGCGCAGGCTCTGGGGCAGATCATCATCTCGGTTCTCCCGTTTGACGTCTGGTATCGTGAGAAGTTGCAGGAGCTGCACGGTGTCAACCTGGCCGGGTACGAGCAATTCGCACAACCCACACCCCTACCGACCAACCAGGAGTTGCTCTTTGAGTGGACGTTGAGTTCTATTGTTGGCGAATGACCCCTGTGTAAACGCCAGCCCCCGGTAAATGATCGGAGTGGTGCCACAATCGCTTCTCCTCTGAAAAGGGGTGGGGATCAATAAATAAACACGGTATTCCGTGCAAATCAAACATTCGTACAGGAGATAGAAATGAACATCATAATTTACTTAATCGTTGCTGCAGTAATCGGCTGGATTGCGACAGAAATCATGCATGACCGCTCGAACCTGCTTATCAATATCATTGTGGCGGTCGTAGGCGCCTTCCTAGCTGGCTGGTTCATTAGCCCCCTGCTCCATGTCGGGACGATCAACGATGCGATCACCATTCCAACCATGCTGGTGACACTGCTGGGTGCCATCATCTTGCTGGCGATCGTTAACCTGATCCGCCGCAGACGATAACCCTTGTCACGATTCCTATCATTTACGATCCGATGAGCAGGGGTGAATCACACCACCCCTGTCAACCTCAGATATAAATACTCAATCACCGGGTCCCATTTGATCATCCGGACAAGGAGAGTCCTTATGGACGAAAAAGAAACCATCCAATCCGCAGCCAAGCCTGAAACACGGCCACAAAAATCCATGCGCGGTACCCTGCGCTGGCTGCTGGCAGTGCTGTTGGCATTTGGGTTGGGTGCATTGTTAATCGCCTTCCTGCTGTACATCCCCACCCGGCAGGAGCTCGTCAAAGCCAACACCGACCTGGAGCAAGCCACCGCGACCATCACCAGCCAAACCGATCAGATCGCCACGTTGCACACGGGTAATGAGACCCTGCAAAAGGATCTGGATTCCGCTAAGCTGCAAATATATGTACTCAGGGCACTGTCAGGTGTGCAAGGAGCCAGCCAGGCGGTGGCTGCCGACAATTACGCTGGAGCGCGACTGTCGTTGATCCAGGCCTCGGATGCACTGGATATCCTCTCTGGGCTGCTGGGGACGGATCAAAAAGATGTGCTCAACGCCATGCAACAGAGCGCCTCTCAGGCTTTAATCAAGATGAAGACCAACCTCACGTCAGCCCAGCCGGAGCTGGATCAGTTAACGAATAACTTGGCACAGCTGGAGGGTAACCTGTTCCCCAACCCATAAGATGGGTGGAGAATTCAAATTCCGCCCACACCAGACGAGAACGTAATGGAAGGTTGGCGAGCTACACTGCCCGGAGCGCCAGCGTAAATCGCAGGGACAGCATATCCGAAGGATAATAGGAGTACGAAATGAACAAGGACATTTTCGAAGGCAAGTGGAAGGAAATGCGCGGCCAGATCAAAGAATGGTGGGGTAAGCTCACCGACGATGACCTGGACCAAGCAGGCGGTAATGCTGAACAAATCGTTGGCTTGCTCCAACAGAAGTATGGCTACACCCGCCAGCGCGCCGAAGAGGAATTCAATCGGCGGATAAAGGATGTTAAGGCGAAAGCTAATAAAGTTTAATGCTCCCTAATACATTCATATCAAAAGCCAGAAAGGAAATCGATCATGAACGATAAGAAATTCGAAAAGCAAGTTAATCGCGACATTATCAAGGCGAAAATTGATTTAGCTGCATTGAGGGATGATGGTATCACCGGGTTGAACAGGATATTTGATCAATTGACAGGCGACACAATGAAAACGGTAGATGAGGGAGCAAAGACAATTAACAAGACTGTTGGACAAGGATTGAGCCAATTCAATGCGAAAGTCCAGGATATTGCAGACAGAGTTCCGGGTGGCTTAGGCAAGAAGGCTACCGGGTACCCCTGGGTGACGTTCACAATATCCCTAGCTGTTGGTCTGGTGTTAGGTGTATTGCTGAAGCCAGGCCGGCAGTCTATTGGGTAGCTCCAAAACGGCAAGTTCGATAAATTAATCGGCCTGCTCCAGGAAAAAAGTTTCTCCCAGCAGCAGGCCAAAGAAGAATACCAAAAGAGGAAAAAATGACAGATTATAAAGAGGTAAGAACTACAGAACACGAAGCAGGAAGAGAACAGCGTGTCGCAACCTTTAAAGCCACACAGCTGATCTGGCTGCTGCTGGGTCTTCTCGAAGCTGCAATTGCACTACGGGTTATATTTAAGTTGGTCGGGGTCAATGAAGCCAATGCATTCGCAACGCTCCTTTACAGCGTGACCGGCTTTTTCTTGGCTCCCTTTGCTAGTTTGGCAGGAGCCCCGGCTGCTGGCCGCATGGTGTTGGAAGTTTCTTCCATCATTGCGATGATCGTGTACCTGCTGATCGGTTGGGCACTTGAACGGATTGTGTATGTGCTTTTTTACCGCCCGCGCGGACCCGTGAGCGTCAAACAGACAACAGTTGCCGAGCATACCCCTCCGCCAGCACCTTTGGGTACAAGCCAAACGATGACGACTGAACGCACAACGACGCAAGCACCTGCAAACGCCAGTCAAACGATCGTCACCGAACATACGAATACCCAAACACCGGGGTCCGTTTGATCGTAGGCTAGGCACACACTACCGGTTTCATCATGTAACCGCCGAACGCCCGAAGTTGTATAACACTCTGAAAGGAGAAAATAATGGAGCTGATTAAATTCATTATGTGGCTCATTGCTGGAGCCGTTATTGGCTGGTTTGCCAGCCGGGTCGTCACGACAGAACACGGGTGGGCGCATAAACCAATGCCCGTCAAGGTTTCCAGCTCTGAAAAGAGCTAAGCTACCGTGTTGAAACGGTCATACGAAGGATATATACTCTTCGGATGACACCAATCGATAAACCTGATTTATAAGAAAGGATACTTGCATGGGAAGATTCACAAAAAATATCGGCATGCTCTTGCTGGCCATCTGGCTCATCCTGACCGGGCTGATTGCATTGTTCAGCTTAAGCTTTAATGGCCTCGGTATAATCATGGGACTGCTCGCCATCGCGGCCGGCATCTTCATTTTACTGGGGCGCTAGATTCGACCGTTAGGTCAACGGTCACTTGGTCAACCGCGACCAGGGGACTGCCAATAAATCATAAGATAAGTTAAAAAAAGGAGAAATCTCATGTCATTGTTATGGATTATCATCATAGTTCTGGTAGTACTTTGGCTGCTTGGCGCTTTCGGTGGGAGAATAAGTCCAAGTTTCCCAAAAACCGGCAATTGGATCCACACGTTGCTCGTTATTGCCGTCATACTTATCATAACGCACTTCCTTTTTGGGTGGCCGTAAATCTCTTGCGCTTCAACGATTGGACGGGTCTGTCGAAGCTGGTAAAGTCTTCATCTTGATAATCCGCAAGGCGATCTGCCATCCAGTTAATCGACTGGGTGGCAGATCGTTAGAATTTTCCAATTCACAACGGATGATCCCTTGCGTGAAATAGTGATTTATCGATGGAGAAGAAATTACTACCTGTGATGCGAATGATAAACATCGCTGTGCGATTTTACAAAGCGTCAACTTCAAGGTGATGTTTAGGAAAGGCATTATTCCCGGCTTTTCTAACGGAGCGCTCGCTGAACTTAAAAAGGGTCAGTACTCTGCAGCGTTAAACGGTAAACCATCCCGCGACCTCAGGGGGCTGTGTATCTGACTCTTAATTTATACTAAAATATAAGGAGTAAAACCTTATGTTACCTATTGGTGATGATGATTCCGCTCGTAGAACTGTTCCGCTGGTTACGTATGGCTTGATTGCCCTGAACGTCCTGTTTTTCATTGTAGAGCTGACCGGTGGTGATGCTTTTATTGGGAAATGGGCTTTCGTCCCTAGCCGCTTCCTTGCCAATCCCTTCGGTGATTTTCTAACCCTCTTCACTGCCATGTTCATGCATGCCGGGTGGCTTCACCTGGGAGGCAACATGCTTTACTTATGGATCTTCGGTGACAATGTGGAAGACCGTTTCGGGCATATCAAGTTCTTAATCTTCTACCTAATCTGTGGGCTTGCGGCAACTTTTGCACAGTTGGCGTTTAGTATCGGATCGGATGTGCCGAATTTGGGAGCATCAGGAGCGATTGCAGGGGTGCTTGGTGCATACATTTTACTATTTCCAAAGGGTAGGGTCAGAGTATTGCAGGGCTCACAAGTGATTCAAGTGTCCGCGCTGATTGTCATTGGAATCTGGATCGTTCTACAGTTTTTTAGCGGCATCGGTTCCATTGTCAGCACCGCGCAGACGGGTGGCGTCGCTTATATAGCGCACATCGGAGGATTTGTGGCGGGGTTTTTATTGACCTTTTTGTTTCGTGGGAATCGAGGACAGCCGGCGTTGATTTCGTGAGCATTGATCTGGCTGGTCACGAAAGCGGGAGTGGCTCGTTTCCAGATGTGCCGAAGGATTGATTAAAGCATGACAATACAACAACCTTCACAACCGTATCAATGGACATTTCGGCGCGTCATGTGGGCAACTCTCGTCCTAGTTTTTGTCGCCCTTAGCTTTTGGCTTCTCTATCGATTTAACCAAGTCGTTTTCATCTTATTCATCGCCATCGTGATGGGCACGGTGATCAGGCCAGTCGTTACCTGGTTGTACCGGCGAGGACTTCCCCGGATTGCGGGAGTCATTCTTGTCTACCTTATCTTGCTCGCCCTGCTCATCAGCTTCGTGTTATTGTTATTCCCCTTGATTATCGAGCAAGGTACAACAATTGCTGCCGCCGTGCCAGGTTATTACCAAAGCCTGCGCGATTGGATGGTTAATTATCCCAATCTATTGATTGTGCGTCTAAGTGAGTTCCTCCCAGCGACACTGCCAAATCTGCAACCGATTCAGCAAACCGCACAGCAGATGTTGGCTTCTGCTGGGCAGGCGCTGGGTTACGTGGCTCTGGCGGCTAAGGCAATCTTTATAGCCATAGTTATTCTGATATTGGCCTTTCACTGGACGCTCGATGGACCGCGAATCATTCAATCCTTGTTGCGGCTGATTTCAAGGGACCAGCGCGAAAGCATTAGCGAACTGATTTCAGCCATGGAAACCAAGATTAGTTCCTATCTCGCCGGACAAGGCGTCCTTTGCCTGGTCATCGGTATCATGGCACTGATTGCTTATCTGCTCATTGGCTTGCCCAATGCCCTGGTGCTGGCACTCTTGGCGGGCGTGTTTGAGGCTGTACCGATGATTGGACCACTGCTTGGCGCCATCCCTGCGGGGGTAATTGCCTTATCCATAGCGCCTACCAAGTTGATCTGGGTGATCGTCGCCACGATAATTATTCAGCAGTTGGAAAACAGTTTGCTGGTGCCGCGCGTCATGCGCAAGGCGGTGGGGATCAATCCGTTCGTCTCCCTGCTGTCACTTTTTGCTTTTAGCTCGTTATTCGGCATTGCCGGTGCGCTCATGGCAATTCCCATCGCGGCCATTGTCCAGCTCTTACTCGATCGCTTCGTATTTCATCCAGGAATGATTGAATCAGAGGTTTCGACCGGGCGCGACCTTACCAGCCGGCTGCGTTATGAAGCGCAAGACCTGGCCCAAGACTTGCGCAAACAGGCTCGGCTCAAAAAAGGGGGCTCGGATCTAAGTATTAAGCAGGTCGATCAGGTTTTGGATGAAATTGAGACCATAACAACCGACCTTGACTCTCTGCTGGCTCAGGTTCACACATCAGGTGCACCATGACGAAGCGACTGATATGGTTCGGTTTTGCGGTGATGACCACGTTACTGGCATTGGTAGTGTTATGGCAGTTCCGGATCGTCGTCGTTTACGTTTTAATCTCGCTAACGCTTGCGGCAGCATTACGCCCATTGTTTAACCGCTTGGTCGGACGAGGCTTAGCGGTGCGCATGGCCTGGATTCTACTGTATCTGGTGGCCTTGGGCAGTCTTGGCTTCTTACTCTTCCTAACCAGTGAGACCGCAATCAAAGAGATTCAGCAGTTAGCCCATACTGTGTCAGTGCAGGATAAGTGGGTGCTGCCGGTATGGCTGGAGGGCAGCTCTTTCCAACAGGTTCTGTTAGCACGACTGCCACCGCCAAGCAAGCTCTTCGAAGCAGTTACCGGCAACCAGGGGCAACTCGTGATACCAGCCATCCTCGGCTTCACGCAGGGCATTGGCAGCGTCGTGAGTGCCGTAATCGTCATTCTGTTCTTGAGCCTCTATTGGAGTATCAATCAAATTCATTTTGAACGACTCTGGCTTTCGCTACTTCCATCTGGTCAGCGTAAACAGGCGCGTGGTATTTGGCGGACAGTCGAGCCAGACATCGGCGCTTACATTCGCGGCGAGGTAATCCAAAGTGTCCTGACCGGGCTGCTAATAGGCCTTGGTTGTTGGCTGCTCGGCTCCCCATACCCAGCGCTATTGGCGTTGGCTGGCGCTCTGGCATGCCTGATACCTGTGGTTGGGGTAGCCATAGCGGTCGTTCCAGTGCTTCTGGTGGGGCTGCTGACCAGTGTTCAGCTTAGCCTGATTACGGCTCTCTACGCGCTCGTCGTAATGATTGCCGTGGGAGTTTGGGTCAAGCCTCGGCTTTTCAACCGCAGATGGGATAATCCCATTCTAACTATAGTTCTGCTCATTGCCCTGGCAGACGCTTTTGGCCTTGTCGGTATCATCGTGGCGCCACCTATATCAGTTGTATGCCAAATCCTGTGGAGCCGCCTGATTAGTCGCCGTGCTGTTTCAGGGGCTGCAATCCAGGTTTCAGACCTCAAAGAGCGGCAAGCACTGGTGTGGGCTGCAATAAAGTCAATGGATGAACCACCTCTGCCATTGGTGACCAGCAGCATGGAGCGTCTCACCCATTTGATTGAGAAAGCTGAACCAATTCTGCAAGCCGGCCTGCCGGCTGAACCATCCGAAACATTCTCCTCGCCCCAGCCTGTCACCGCTGATGGTGAGCCAGCTGAATCCACAAATCCCTGAAGAAACAGACCATGACCGTACCTCGAATGGCTAGAACAATAGCAACGCTTTGGCAGCAGGGCGTCCGCAGCGCACACAGGTTTAATCAGCGTACACATGGCTGGTTAGGGATGTTGGTAGGCGCAGGCTTGGAAGCCTTAAAGCCCAACTCGGCAATTACGGCCGCCGCGATTGCCTACTTTGCCCTCTTCTCCCTATTTCCCCTCACCCTCTTGAGTATTTTCATTGCCAGCTTCAACCTTAGCCTGTTGGTGGACCAGCAGCTCATCGTACAAAAGTTAGAGTTCATTGCACCAGCCCTCGGCCAATTGTTGGGTAAAAATATTGATGAAATCATCCGGGCGCGCGGACCAGTTACCGGTATCGCTTTAGTTGGTTTGATCTGGTCTGCCTCAACCATTTTTTACACGCTCACCCAAACCTTGAATGAAATATGGGCAAATAAACGGAGGCGACCTGTATGGAAGCGCCGTGGTCTGGCAATACTATTTGTCCTGACCTTCGTCGGCCCGGCGCTCCTCCTGGCTTCGTTTGCCGGTAGCCTGCTTGCCAACCTCCGCACCTGGTTACCCGACCAATTCATTCCAATCGGGGGCGTGCTCAGTATTGTAGTGGCTATCTTGCTCGATATTGCCTTGTTTATGGTGCTCTACATCATGCTCCCACATGGAGCTGCTACCTGGCGCGAGATTTTACCCGGCGCGATTGGTGCTGGCCTGCTCTGGGAACTTGCCAAGAAAGGCTTTTTGTTCTTTGTGTCCACCTACATCTCCGTCTCGAACCTGGTCTATGGTTCAGTGGCAGCCATTATCGCCTTCCTGGCCTGGGCTTATCTGTCCGGCCTCATCTTTCTCTTTGGCGCTTTCTTGAGCGTTTCTTATTACCAGCTAAAGCAACAGCAACACGAAATGGTAGCTTAAAAATAGTGTGTTAATAGTCTCTACGCCAATATATAAAGCTGTGGACGGAGTATCCATATTAAAAGTGATCGAAAAGAAATAAATGGAGGAGTAATTTATGGAAGAGAAACAGTTCAGCTTTGACAAAGCAAAGCAAATCGGCGATGCTTTAGGCATAGACTGGAGTAAATTCGAGGTCGAACAATTCCGGATGGGGCTCGATGTGGAGCTTGAGCATGGAACTATAGATCCAAAAACTAATGTAACCAATGATGACCCACTTCTCACCGGCAAGATTGCCTCAGCCCATCTCAAAGAATTTCCAGATTATTACACCCGTCTGGCAAAAATGGAAAAAGAGGCAGATGAATTTTGGGCCAAAGGATAGAGACGCATGGAAGAAATCCGTGACAAGAAAACTCGCTCCACGAATAAACACCGCATGCGGGCAAAGCTTATCTTTAATCCCGGTTCGGGGACATCCGGCGAGTCGCCCGTGCAGCTCATGGATGTAATCAGTGAGATGCAAGCCTGGAAACTTGTGCCGGAAGCCTACCTAGTCGAACCGGATAGTGATCTAACAGCCGTGGTCCAGAACGCCCTCGAGGATGGGATCCGCATGTTCGTGGTTTGTGGGGGTGACGGGACGATTGACGTCATGGCTGGAACCCTGGCTGGCACTAATGCCACCCTGGGAATAATACCCACCGGTACACAGAATAATGTAGCCCTCAGCTTTGGGATTCCTCCGGCAGATATCCCAGCTGCCATCGCCATCCTGCGAACAGGTCAGTGCATCAAAGTAGATATGGGTCTGGTCGAATTTGGCGAAATAAAGCGGTCTTTCCTGGAGGTTTGCTCGGTGGGTCTGCCTTCGGCCCTTTTCTCTTCAGCCGACGATATCCAGCATGGTAACCTGACACGGGTCGGCGATTTCCTGGCAACACTGGTGACTGCCTCGCCAGCCGAGATGCACCTGATCCTGGATGGCAAGCAGGAAATCAACACAAAGTGTCACGCAGTTCTGGTCTCCAATATGCCCTACATTGGCCCGCATTTCCAGGTTGGTACTTCAGCCTCGATTAATGACGGCTTGTTGGATGTGCTGCTCTTCGCCGACCTGTCGAAGCTGGACCTGCTGGGCTATGCTGTCCAGGCCGCCCGGGCTAGTGACGGGCAGGAAGACGAACGCATCCAGCACTACCACGTGCGCAAGGTGGATGTCAACACCAACCCGGCGATGCCAGTCATGGCGGATGGTTTGGCGTTAGGTGAAGGGGCATTGCACATAAGTGTGCAGCGGCATGCCCTGGCAGTCATGGTCGGTTAGCCGGCGCCAGTGTCACTACCTGCCAAGGTCACGATTCTTGAGGAACCCACCGATGAATCCACCCATCGGTGTGAGATTTCCAGGTACCTGGGGACGACTGATCCATGCACTGAGGGTGTATCGCCCGGTTGCCTGGCTGGTGTTTCTCTCAGCCAGCTTGGCTCTGTTCCTCGCATGGATGTCTTCCCAGATGCGGATGATTATTTGGTACGGCCGTGTGGCTCGGGGAATCCGGTCGGGAATGCTGCTAGTTTTCAGCTTTCTGGCGTTTTGTGACGCTTTTGAGACTCTACGCCACAATACTTAGATAATGTGTACACAGGATGAAAATCCTCTGCATGTAAACATATAATCTCGGTACAAAAGATAAAACAACCCCTATTTAATGAAACGATAACTTTTTATATAAGTAAGGAGCAGACAATGAAAAACCAAATTACATGCCCTCACTGCAAGAAAACGATATTGAATAACTAAGTGATTGACTCTACAGCAAAAGGAGAGAATCTTGGATCACCTAATATCATATGCGACTGTGGTGAAAAGATCACATTTTGGACTATTACGCCCAGCAAAGAAACAAGAAAAAAACTGTTACAATACTATAAATTTCATATACTTGCCTTGGCTCCAGGCTAGAGGAATATTGCCATGAGAATCTTACTGGTTTACCCTGAGTTCCCCGACACCTTTTGGAGTTTCAAGCACGCTCTCAGGTTTATCCATAAAAAAGCTGCTTCCCCCCCATTAGGTCTATTAACCGTGGCGGCTTTGCTGCCTCCAGAATGGGAAAAACGGCTGGTTGACCTCAACGTGACCAGCCTGACTTCCAATGACCTGGCCTGGGCTGACTATGTGTTCATCAGCGCCATGATTGTACAGCGTGAGGCCGCACGAGCGGTGATCGCCCGGTGTAAAGAATTTGGAGTAAAAGTGGTGGCAGGTGGACCTCTCTTCACCATGGAGCATGAGCAATTTCCGGAAGTCGATCATTTCGTGCTCAACGAAGCCGAGCTGACCCTCCCGTTATTTCTGGAAGACCTGGCAAACGGGCGCACCCAACCCCTTTATGCCACTAGCGAGTACCCGGATATCCACCAAACCCCGGCGCCTTTATGGCAGCTGGTAAATCTCAAGAATTACGACACTTTCAGCATCCAATTCTCGCGAGGTTGCCCATTCAGTTGTGACTTTTGCAACGTGACTGCGCTACTCGGTCATCGTCCGCGTACCAAAACCGCCCCACAGATCATCGCCGAGCTGGACAGCCTGTACGCGTTGGGCTGGCGCAAGAGCATCTTTTTCGTGGATGACAACTTTATCGGTAACAAGAAGCAGATCAAGTCCGAAATCCTGCCGGCTTTGATCGAATGGCGAAAAGGCAAGACCGGCATGCCGTTCAGCACTGAAGTCTCTATCAATCTGGTCGACGATCCAGCGCTGCTCAACCTCATGACGCAAGCCGGGTTCGATACAGTGTTTGTCGGTATCGAGACACCCAACGAAGGCAGCCTGACCGAATGTAGCAAGAACCAGAACAAAGGCCGTGACTTAGTAGAAAGCGTCAAGCAGCTCCAGCGCGCCGGTCTTCAGGTGCAGGGCGGTTTCATCGTTGGTTTTGACAACGATCCGCCCTCTATCTTCCAACAGCAGATTGATTTCATCCAAAAGAGCGGGATCGTGACAGCCATGGTGGGATTGCTACAAGCCCCTCCAGGAACACGGCTTTATGAGCGCATGCGAAAAGAAGGCCGCCTGGTGAATGAAATGTCAGGCGATAATGTGGATGGCTCGACCAACATCATCCCCAAGATGGGCCTGGAATCACTACAGGAAGGTTATCGCAAGCTCCTAGCCCAAATATACGCCCCCAAGTTCTATTACGAACGCGTTTTAACCTTTCTGCGCGAGTACCATCCGCCAGAGATCCGGATTCACCTGGATGCACAATATATCCTGGCATTGTGGCGTTCGATTTACCAATTGGGAATCCGCGGCGTTGAGCGCGTTCAATATTGGCGGCTCTTTTTCTGGACTCTGTTCCACCACCCACGGCTGTTCCCATTAGCAATCACGCTGGCTATCATGGGTTTCCATTTCCGTCAGGTGGTTGAGTTGCATGTCGGTTGAGCAATCCTTGGGTTTGAGCCATAATCCGTTAAAAAAGGAGTTACATTTATGCCAGACAATAAAAACAAACCGAAGAAGAAAAAACGATTATCCAAGGGACAGCGCACGCACGTGCGGCGGCTGAAGCAAGAAGCAGGCAAGACCATTCCCATTCACAAGTAGCCGACCCGTACCCGGCTCACCCATTCAAGGTCGTCCGAGCACCGACTTGGTCGCCCGAAACCACGAACAAGTCGGTTTTCCATGTCTGGCAGCACTGGTCGCATCATTACTGATACAATAAGGGCTGGTCGGTTTGATTTTTCTCTTTTTTCTGATCACATCGCCTCTGGTGTGGTCAGCCAGCTAGCACAGGGAATCTTTGGTCTTATTGCACGTCGACCTTCGGGGCTATTGCGGTGCTGCTAAAATCGTAGCCTAACCACCCAGCTCCATCACCGATTTCTGGATTATCATAGCTAGCCCCACCATAAGTATTGCTTGGGTGATTCTCTTTAACCAGCTGCAGCCTACCACTCATGCTGAGCGTACTTCAGACGATGCTCATCGGTGAGCTGCCTGGCGTAGTTATCAAGCCCAGGCGATCCCTTCTTTAGGTTTTCTTGATGGGAAGGAGTTAATATCATGTTTACCCGAATCCTAGTGCCATTGGATGGATCGTCGCTCGCTGAAGGAGCGATTCCTCATGCTGAGCTGTTTGCTCGAATCTTTGAGGCAAGCATACATCTTTTAAGGGTCCTTGAACCTATTTCTTATCACGAAAACCCTGCAGCGGTTGATCCATTGCGCTGGCAACTTCATAAAGCTGAGGCTGATGCATATATGCAAGGGATCGCAAACAGAGTTCGAGAAAATCTGGGCGAAAATATCAGGATGGGTGAAGGTGAAAAAAAGAGCCGGGTCGATTATTCCGTCCGAGAAGGAAAAGCTGCGGAAAACATCGTCGACTTTGCGCATACCGAGAATATCGACCTGCTGGTTATCAGCACGCATGGGGCAAGTGGTCTGAGTCGTTGGAACATCAGCAGTGTCACCCAAAAGGTGATCAACCTGATTTATCTGCCCGTTCTGATCGTGCGTGCCTATGACCGATCCATCATGGATGAAAACATAAAACGTTATCGCCGAATCCTACTCCCGATTGACAGCTCACGCCGCGCTGAGTGTTCCCTCTCTGCCGGGATTGAGTTGGCGCGAGGCGAGATGTCTACCGGTAGCGCACCAGAAGCCGCGGGTAACAAATCGACACTTTTCTTAGCAGCAGTGATTCGACCGCCCGAATTACCTATACCGGAGCCCTTCCCGATCGAAATTAGCCAACTTACGGAAAAGTTATTACGACTAAGCCACCAGGCTGTTGATAGATATCTTCTCGAGATGAAAGAGCGTCTGCCGGTAAATGTTGATATCTGTGTGGTCGAAAGTACAAGCGTGCCTTCCGCACTACATGAATTAGCCGAGCAGGAGGATATCGACATAGTAATCCTTTGCGCTCATGGTTATTCTGGGCAAGTTACCTGGCCTTACGGAACCGTTACATGGAATTACATAGAGCATGGCACCAAACCCCTCCTGATTATTCAGGATGTGCCACGTTCTCAAGTAAGACCGACCGCGGCGGAGGTTGCGGCAGAAAAATCCGGGAGACGTTAAGCATGCCGGAAGACCATGATAATAAAATCCGAGAACAGGACTTTCCTATCTCGGGAAATTCATTTTCATCTAAAACTGAACAAATGCAAGAACTGGCCAATTTTCTGGTAAGTAATTACCAGGAAATAAGCCGATTCCCGATGGAGCCTGGGAAAAGGACCGTTATGGGGGGAGGCGAGCTCAAGGTGTATGAAGATTGGCTGGAAAAGGCGCATGCCTCTTTCCGGGAGGCTTCGAATGAGGATCTAACGCTTACTCTGGCCTCAGAATGGGTACTGGACAATTACTACATCATCCGGCAAGCTCTCCGGCAAATCGGTGAAGATTTACCCGCTGGTTATTATAAGCAGTTGCCTAAACTGGCAAGAGGACCATTGAAAGGTCTGCCGCGCATTTATGCAATTGAGCGTGGTATGCTTTTCTTCCAAAATTATTTGTTGAATGTGATGGACCTTCAAGCCATCCTGATCCAGGTACAAGAACATGTACCCCTGACAATGGGTGAATTATGGGCTTTACCAATTTTCCTACGTTATAGCCTGATAGAAACCCTGGCGCACACACTCGAATGGTTAATCCGTCCTCAACCTTCACCTAACTTACCTGTCTTCCCTCCACAGCTGGTTGGGACTGGCAATCCTTTGACAACAAACCAAACTGCAACGGGCGATACGTTAGCCAGCGGAGTCGTAGCCAATATAATCCTCAGTTTACGTACCATTTCTGAACAAAACTGGAACGACTTTTTTGAGGCAGTTAGCAGCCTGGAACGGACTCTACGTGAAGACCCGGCGGGAATATACCCATTGATGGACTTTAAAACCCGGGATCTGTACCGAAAAGAAATCGAATCGCTTTCGTTTGCAAGTGGTCAAGCAGAAAATGAGCTTGCCAAAATCACACTCGACCTGGCTCGTGAACGTAGCACAGGTGAAACCGAATCTGCTGGAATATTTCCAGGTACAAGTGGGGTTGAAAGCTCGCTCAACGATCCAGTCCCACATGTAGGCGACTATTTGCTTGGGATAAGGCGGTCTGCATTAGAGAAGAGGATTGGCTATCATCCGGATGTGAAAACAACCCTCAAACGGTGGGGGTTACAGCATGCCAGTGCCTTATACCTTGGCGGCATCTTTTTCCTTAGCTTGCTGATCCTGGGGCTCATCTCATTTGAAATCAATTTGCGGGAGATATTTCAGTCAGGGTCTGCATTGCAATGGATCTCGGTTCCCGTGCTGGCGATTGTATTGTTGGTTCCCATATTGACAGTGTCCGCCAGCCTGGTCAATTGGTTAATCACATTGAGGATAAAACCACGCATCCTTCCCAAGCTGAATTTCGTGGATGGGATTCCAGCCCCGTTCCGGACGCTGGTAGTCATCCCAGCTTTAATCACCAGTCAAAGGGAAATTGACAACCTGACTCGCCAGATCGAAATGACTTTTCTACGCAACTCAGACCCAGGTCTGCTTTTTGCTTTATTGACAGATTTCGCTGACGCGGACGACGAAATCCTACCCGAAGATGAAGAAATGATAAGGTACGCCGCCGCTGCAATTGAGAAATTGAACGCCAAATATGGTCGTTCGATCCCTGACTGTAATACGACTGTTGACAGCAGTGTTGCTCAATTGGTAGAGGCTGGGAACCTGGAATATGATGAACGAATACAACAGCCCATCGTGGAAGGCGTACAACTTTTCTATTTGCTTCACCGCAAACGGTTATGGAACCAATCTGAAGGAAGGTGGATGGGATGGGAACGTAAACGTGGCAAACTGCATGAACTGAACAAGTTGTTGCGAGGCAGTAAGGATACGTCGTTTTCAACCATCACTGGCGAGACGACTGACAGCGCAGAATTACAATGCGTCCGTTTCGTGATCACCCTAGATGCAGATACCATCCTACCGCGCGGTTCAGCCAGACGTTTGGTTGGTACACTTGCCCATCCACTGAACCACGCCAAGTTCAATGACACAACCGGCCATGTATTTTCCGGCTACACCATACTGCAACCCCGCATGGAGATCCATCCCAGAAGCGCCAATTATTCGTGGTTTACCCGAATTTTTGCTGGAGATACCGGGCTGGATTTGTACACTAGGGCGGTCTCTGACGCTTACCAGGACCTATTCGGTGAGGGAAGCTACGTTGGCAAAGGTATTTACGATGTAGACGCATTTGAGCACAGCGTGGACAGACATATTCCCGAAAACACTGTGCTCAGTCACGATCTGTTGGAAGGGATCTTAGGCCGCGCCGGACTGGTCACTGATATCACCATGATCGAGGATTACCCGTCGAATTATATTGTCCAGGTCAAACGCCAACAGCGCTGGATCCGTGGAGATTGGCAGCTTTTACCCTGGCTGATTCAGCCAGCGAAATTTAGGATTAAATTCACAGGTATCGATCGTTGGAAAATGATTGATAACCTGCTGCGGGCAATGCTTGCTCCTTCTCTCCTGTTTATCTTCTTTTTTGGCACAATTTCTATGCCTGATCTCATAGGGCTTTGGATGATAATTATCCTGCTTTCGTTGGGCATCCCAGTTCTGACAGGTATGGCCAGGAGTGCTATGCAAACTCTGGGAGGTGAAAGTTTCGGCGCAGCATTTCATCCTATGAGATGGTCTTTCGTACGCTGGTCATTAGCTGTAGCCTTCCTACCATATGAGGCATATAACGCTCTGGATGCCATCCTGACCACCTTCTATCGCCTTTTTATCAGTCACCGTAACCTATTACAGTGGACCACAGCTGCCCAAGCTGCCCGCCTGTTTGGCTTGCAGGTCTACCGGAATACAGCCTGGCTGAGGATGATCGCATCGACGCTTATAGTGATGATTTTGGTCAGTGGAATCCAGCTAATATATAGCATTACTGGAAGTGGAGTGTCACCCGCCTTAATCTTTGCCATACCCTTGCTGTTGCTTTGGATGTTCTCGCCGTTAATCGCCCAATGGATCGACCACCCCATCACGCAGCGCACGAAACCGTTGAGCAAAGAGCAAACAATTCTCTTTCGACAGGTTGCCCGGCGCACCTGGGGTTTCTTTGAACGCTTCGTTGGTCCTGAAGATCACTGGCTGCCGCCCGATCACTTCCAGGAAGCACCCGTTGGGATAATCGCCCACCACACCTCACCGTCCAACATCGGCCTGCTACTCACCTCCACATTGGCTGCATACGACCTTGGCTACCTGGATCAACTCGGGCTGGCAACCCGCCTCTCCATAACGATGGATACCCTGGATCAGCTGGAACGTTTCCGCGGGCATTTCTTAAATTGGTATGATACGCTAACCCTTCAGCCGCTCAAGCCGCGTTACATTTCTACTGTAGATAGCGGCAACCTGGCTGCCAGCCTGATCGTAACTGCACAGGCGTGCAAGAGCATGCCAACAGAACGAATTTTTCGTTGGGATTTATGGCAGGGTTACCTGGATACACTTTCCAATCTTACCGAAATATTAAAAGAAATGCGCAAGGCCGAATTTGACCACCCGGTTCAGGAAATCAACCGCAAAATTGCCGAGATGAACGATAAAATCTTGGCAGTACGGACGGAACCCAACCAGTGGTTTGCACTCTTTCAGACTGTAAATGAACTATTCTGGCCGGACCTCTCGAAGCGGCTGATTGAGCTGATAGAGGTAGGCAGTGCAGCTTTCGATTTGGAAGCCCTACGCAAGCTGCAAGAAGTCGCATCCCAGGTTGAACGCCATCACCAGGCCATACAGCGAACGCTTACTGAACTGGTGCCCTGGATTCACTTGCTGGAACAGGTTCCCGTGCTTTTCAATGAGTCTCAATTTGTGCAAGAGTTAAGCGCGTTAAGAGCTAATTTACCTTACAATCCACACCTGGGCAAGATCCGCACCTATGCCACTGCTGGCCTAACCAGCACCGCCGAATTACGCAATCTTCTAAAGGAAAAACAACTCATCTCTGTTCATGATTCTGGTCCGGAGCGCAAAGCGATGGAGTGGTTGGATGCTATGGATCAGGCTTTGACACAGGCCGAAGCCAATTCTGATGAGCTGTTGAATAGTTACGCTCAAAGTGCGATTCGCGCTGAGCGGTTTGTGATGGAGATGGATTTTCAATTCCTTTATCACCCACAACGGCGAGTGTTCCACAACGGTTTTAACCTTGACAACGGTCAGCTCGACAATAACTATTACGATCTACTGGCCTCTGAGGCACGGATCGCCTCCATCATTGCCCTGGCAAAGGGAGAGGTGCCTCAATCCCACTGGCTGCAACTTAGCCGGCCGTTAACCCGGGTAGAAGGGATGTATGTTCTGCTTTCCTGGAGTGCGACCATGTTTGAATACCTGATGCCGACGCTTTTCCTACGCTCCTACCCAGGCACGTTGTTGGCAGATAGCGCGCAGGGAGCAGTCCTCCATCAAATCGCATATGGAAAGGCGAAAGGTGTCCCATGGGGTATCTCTGAATCAGGTTTTTACCTCTTTGACGCCAATCAAAATTACCAGTACCGTCCATTTGGAGTTCCAGGGCTGGGCTTTAAACGTGGATTGGGAGACGATCTGGTTGTTACACCTTATGCCTCGCTTATGGCAATCGGTTACAACCCCCATGCGGTAGCCCAAAATCTTGGGAGCCTAATCGAGCTAAACAACTTTGGATTGTACGGTTTGTATGAGTCGATTGATTTCACCGCAGACCGACTGTTGGTAGGCGATAACTCATCTGTGGTGCTTGAGTATATGTCTCACCACCAGGGCATGATCTTAATGGCCTTGGTAAATTATTTTGACAAAAACATAATGGTACGCCGGATGCACAGCGACCCCCGTATCCAGAGTGTCGAGCTGCTTTTACAAGAGCAGATCCCACAGGCGGTTCCCCTACAAAATCCTTATGCAGAGGATGTTAAAGGAATAATGCGGTTTTCAGTAGCCCCGATCGAAATAGATCCCTGGAGTGTGCCGGTTGAGACCGCTATCCCACAGGTTAATCTCCTCTCAAATGGCAATTATGGTGTGCTAATTACCAATATGGGGGGTGGGTACAGCACCTGGCGCGATATAGACCTGACCCGCTGGCAGGCTGACGGGGTACTCGACCCATGGGGAACCTGGATCTACATTCAGGATATGAATCTCACAAACGATGAGAAAGCGTCCGCTGGAAAGCTTTGGTCAACAGGGTACCAACCCATCTCCACCAATACAGAAAATATGCAGGTGACTTTCTTCGCCCATATGGCAGTCTTCCACCGTACGGAGAATGATGTTACCTCTACCATGGAAGTCACTGTGTGTACGGATGACCCGGTTGAGATCCGTCGTATCCATTTGCACAATACGAATAGCCAGCTGCACCACCTGCGCCTGACTTCCTACGGTGAAGTGATCCTCACACAACAAGCTGCAGACAGGCGCCATCCAGCTTACAACAAGCTATTTATCGAGAGTGAATTTATACCTGAGCTAAATTTGCAAATTTTCTCACGGCGCCCCCGTTCCGGCGAGGAAAAGCCCGTCTTCATGGGACACATGCTGGTAGTCGATCGTAAAGGTGAATTTCATGATAACCAGCCAACGGCGCGGCATGAAGCAGATCGCAATCGATTTATCGGCCGAGGCGGCACTCTCCGCAACCCAGCCGCACTCAATTCTGAACAGTACCTCACAGGAACCACTGGCGCCACTCTTGACCCAATCTTTGCTCTTGGACAGGAGGTCATACTTAACCCACACGAAAGTGCTGAGCTGGCATATCTGACCTTCGCTGGAGAAAGCCGGGAAGCGGTCCTGGCATTAGCCAGGCGATATTCTAGCTGGTCTCTGATTGAGCGTTCCTATCATCAAGCTAACATATCCGTCCAGACCTGGCTGGGGAAGCAAAACTATAATTCTCGGGCATTCAAAAATACCTTGCAGGTGCTCTCAGCACTACTCTATCCGTTCAAGTCATTACGTGCTTCATCTGAAACGATCGCCGCAAATCGGCTTGGTCAGCCCGGGTTATGGCGCTTTGGTATTTCAGGCGATTATCCCATCCTGCTGGTCGAGATCGAGGAATCCAAACAGATCGACCTGATCCGTGAGGTTTTACAGGTACATGAATTTTTACGTAGTCGCCGCTTTATGGTGGATATTGTCATTCTCAATCATCAACAGACCGATTACGGCGCTGAGTTGAATGGGTTGCTCTACCGCCTTGTTAACCGTTTAAACAGCGAGCAGTGGTTGACCAAGCGCGGGGGAATCTTCATCCTTTATGCGGATCAGATCAATCCTGAGGAAGACACTTTGCTGCAAACCGCAGGATGTATCCTCTTTAGGGGGGATCACGGATCCATGGATGATCAAATTCCGGAGTACACAATCCAGGCTGCTCATCTGCCCGAATTTATTCCAACCAGGTCCACTGATGGCATTGCCATTCCTAGTCATGAGGATCCCCTCCCCTCAATAGGACCCTTGCAGTTTTATAACGGTTATGGCGGTTTTAGTGCAGATGGCCGCGAATATATCATTGAGCTGAGCCCCGGCAGGCGTACTCCTGCCCCGTGGGTCAACGTAATCGGTTATCCTTATTTTGGTTTTATGGTTAGCGAAACCGGCAGCCAGTGCACTTGGGCGGTGAACAGCGGAGAAAACCGCCTTACGCCATGGTCCAACGACCCGGTACGCGACCCAACGGGTGAGGCCCTCTACCTGCGGGATGAAGAAACCGGCGATGTTTGGACCCCAACGCCTCTGCCTGCCGGTGCAGACCAACCCTATCGGGTTAGGCATGGTGCGGGCTACACCATCTTCGAGCATAATTCCCACGGTCTTCGCCAGCGTCTGACGCTATTCGCCAGCCCAGAAGACCCGGTTAAAATTATCCACTTGCGAATTGAAAACACATGGAATCACAACCGCCGGATTACAGCCACCCAGTACATCGAATGGGTGTTGGGTACTACTCATGCCGCATCACTGCCATATATCATTCCAGAGTATGACGCGGCTGAGTACTGCCTGCTAGCTACCAACCCCTACAACGCCGAATTTGGTGAGAGAACCGCCTTCCTTATCGCCAATAAACCAGTCCATGGATTGACTACCGACCGGACCGAGTTCTTGGGGCGGGGCGGAAAACTCACCTATCCGGCTGCTATGCATCGAATCGGGCTAGAAACACGACTTTCACCCAGTGAGGATCTATGCGCCGTCCTACAGCTACACCTCGATCTACTCCCTGGCGGGGTTGAAGAGATTTACTTTGTGCTGGGGCAAGGGAGTAATAAGGCACATGCCCTTGAGCTGGCGAAGAAATATCATGACTCCGCATATGTGGGAGCTGCTCTGGAGCGCACCCGCGTGTTCTGGAACCACCTACTGAGTACAGTCCAGGTGCATACTCCCGAACCGGCTACCGATCTGATCCTCAACCGTTGGATGCTCTACCAGAGTCTCTCCTGCCGCATCTGGGGGCGGTCGGCTTTCTATCAGCCCAGCGGGGCATTTGGCTTCCGCGACCAGCTCCAGGATGTTTTAGCCTTGCTTCCGATCGATCCGGCTATTTCCCGTGGCCAGATTCTCAACGCTGCCCAACTTCAGTTCGCTGAAGGCGACGTAATGCATTGGTGGCACCCGCCTTCCGGTCGCGGTGTGCGAACGCGTATCTCAGATGACTTGCTGTGGCTTCCTTATGTGACTGCTTTGTATGTCGAAACTACTGGCGACGTGAGTCTTCTTGAAGAAAAAATTCCCTTCCTGGAGGCGCCACCATTGAATAAAGATGAAAACGAACGCTACAACCAATATCCACAGACCAAAGAAGCGTATCCTCTGATAGAACATTGCCACCGGGCTATCAAAAAAGGGGCCACCAGTGGCTCGCACGGCTTACCCTTGATCGGTACTGGCGATTGGAATGACGCCCTAAACCGGGTTGGTGAAGAAGGAAATGGGGAAAGTGTTTGGCTGGCCTGGTTTCTATGCGATGTCCTTGAGCGTTTCGCAAGAATATGTGACCAGCGGGGAGATAGCGAAACGGCCGAATATTACCGGTCACGATCCAAGGAATATGCTGCCGCAGTTGAACAAACAGCCTGGGACGGAGCTTGGTATCGTCGTGCTTATTATGATGATGGTTTCCCACTCGGTTCGATCCAGGATACCGAATGCCAGATTGACGGAATTGCCCAGTCGTGGGCTGTATTGAGTGGTGCTGGCGATCCCATTCGCAGCAAGAAGGCGATGCAGTCAGTATTGGAACGGCTGGTTCTCCCGCAGGACCGGTTGTCTCTGCTCTTCACTCCGCCTTTTGACAAAACCGAGCATGATCCAGGCTATATTAAAGGTTACCTTCCAGGTATACGCGAAAACGGCGGACAATACACACACGCTGCCATCTGGACCGCCTGGGCTTTCGCCCAACTAGGCGATGGAAAACAAGCTGGTGCACTCTTTGATCTGCTTAATCCCATCTTCCACTCCGATTCAGAGGAGAAGGCGGCTGAATATCGCGTCGAGCCATACGTAATATGTGCCGATATCTACAGCAAACGACCTTTCTTGCATCGCGGGGGATGGACCTGGTATACCGGTTCGGCTGCGTGGATGTACCGGTTCGGTCTGACGGCTCTCCTTGGCTTCAAGAAAACCGGTGACACCCTGCTTATCGATCCTGTCATTCCACCAACCTGGGACGGATTTGAGATCATCTATCAATTCGGGGCGACTAGCTATCAAATAAAGGTGAACAACCCCACGCACATTTCTCACAATGTCCAGCTTGTGAAATTGGATGGAAAAATACTGGACCCAAAAGCCATTCCACTGGTTAACGATGGGCAGAAACACAGTGTTGAGGTGATGATGGGAGACCAAGGAGAGGGTCAAACTCCGCCATACGAATTACATCCAAACAACACTTAATATAAGGTCCTGTAAATTGCTACCCCAAGCGAGCGATCTTTACCATAAAGTCTCAGGCGTAGGTCAACTGAAATACATTCGATACCAGGTAATTGAGGCGAACAATATTAAGAAATAAAAGAAGGAGCACATGAACACATCGCATACCCATGACCAAAACCACCACACATTGTTACAGAGCATCGCTCACCGAATAATGCTCGAGCGAGGTTTGCTCCCTGATTTTTCTAACGTAGCGCTTGCTGAATTGGGCAAGCTTCAGTCGCCAGCGATGAAAAATGGTGCGCCAGTCGGTACGGAGCACCAGATTCGTGACATGCGGGACCTTCTTTGGGCTTCCATCGATAACGATGACTCGCGTGACCTGGATCAGTTGACTGTTGCCGAAGCAATGCCTGCGGATGAAGTTAAGATTCTGGTTGCCATTGCGGATGTGGACACGGTTATTAAAAACGATTCGGCCATTGACCAACATGCGCGCCATAACACAACCTCGGTTTATACCGCCGCCGAGATCTTCCCGATGCTGCCTGAAGAAGTTTCGACCAATATCACCTCCCTAAATTTCAACGAGGAGCGTCTAGCCATGGTCATCGAAATGGTGATCGGCGTGGACGGATCCCCTCGGGATTCAGATATCTACCATGCCTGGGTCCGCAATCATGCCAAGCTTGCCTATAACAGCCTGGCCGTTTGGCTGGAAGGGAATGGAGATATCCCTGCGGCTGTTGCTGCTGTAAATGGGCTGGAAATGAATCTACGCCTGCAAGATAAGGTAACCCAAAGGATGAAGAATTTACGGCACATTCACGGGGCACTTAGCCTCGAAACCATCGAAGCCAAACCGGTATTCGATGGCGACCAAATCCGTGCACTAGAAATAGAGGAAAAAAACCGTGCTAAGGAGATCATCGAAGATTTGATGATCGCGGCTAACGGAGTGACCGCCCGATATCTCTCTGCCAGAAAATTCCCCTCGATCCGCCGCGTTGTACGCACACCAAAACGGTGGGAGCGGATTGCCGAAATTGCCAACGAACATGGGAGCAGGCTTCCTACTAAACCAGATTCAAAAGTTTTGGAGGAGTTTCTCATCAAGGAGAAAGCCGCTGATCCCTTGCGGTTCCCCGACTTATCCCTGGCAGTGATCAAACTTCTTGGAAACGGTGAATATATTGCCGAACTCCCTGAAGGCAATGCCCCGGGTCATTTTGGACTCGCAGTCAAAGACTATGCTCACTCGACAGCGCCCAATCGTCGCTATCCCGACCTGCTTACCCAACGTTTGTTGAAAGCAGCCTTGGCAGACCAACCCATACCATATAGAATTGATGAGCTGGATGTTCTGGCAGCTCATTGCACAGCAGCAGAAGATGCTGCCACTAAAGTCGAACGTCAGGTCGAAAAATCCGCGGCTGCGCTCCTGCTCGAATCAAGAATCGGTGAGCAGTTCGATTCAATTGTCACGGGCGCCTCTGAGAAAGGCAGCTGGGTCCGTCTTCTTAGTCTACCAGTTGAAGGCAAATTGGTGCAGGGGTTTAACGGTATAGATGTTGGCGACCGAATACGCGTGCAGTTAATCGATACGAATGTTGAGCAGGGGTATATCGACTTCAAGAATGTCAATGTGTCCAAACATAGGTAAGGAGACCTTTATGAAAAAGGAAATCGGTTTATGGATTGACCACCGCAAGGCTGTGGTTGTTATTGTTAGCGATGAAGGCGAAGAAGTTAAGGAAATCACCTCCCATATGGAAAAGCATGTAAGATTTTCAAGTGGCGACTCCGAGGATGGTTCCTCGGAGGATGTGCGCGATCGCCAGTTTGGGAATCGCCTCAACAGCTACTACGATGCCGTCATCGCAGTTATTTGTGAAGGAGACTCGGTTCAGATATTCGGCCCAGGTGAGGCCAAAGGCGAGCTTAAAAAACGCCTGGAGAGCGCAGGATTCAAGGGACATATCTTGGGCATTGAAACCGTAGACAAGATGACCGATCGCCAGATTGCGGCGAAAATTCGAGAACGCCTTCGAAAAAAGTAGGTGCAATTTGTAAAGTAGGCCTATTGCATGGGTCACTTTGATCCGAACTTCTGAAACATCTCGATCGCGAAAATAAACCAGGTGTTCGAAACAATCAGGGAGGTATTGCCAATAGTAGAGATCCAACCGCGGCTCGCATGTTATGTTTCGTAAGGTTTTGACGCATTAATAAAAAGTGGCGTAAGACATACAATCTTAGACTAGGCACTGATTCACAGATGCTTGAGAACAAGCTCTCGAACGCTAAACAATGGCGAAGCGGTTATTGAGCTATCTAAGAGCTGTGAGATGCAAATTGGTAACTTTTTGGTGAGTTTTTATTTACGCAAAATGATCGATAATATTAACCCGGATAACTCTAAACAAATTAATCCGCCCGCTGCCTTTACTACGGTTGAAAAGCTGACAAACGAATGATTGGATGTGAGCTGCAGTTTGAAGGTGATGTAGAAGTTAAAATAGGATTATGATTGGCAATACACCATGCAGAATTAAAATCAAGGAGAACTTATGCAGCAGGCAATCATGGTTCATCCCGGGAAGATAGAATTTCGTGAAATCCCCTTACCGCAACCTCAGCCGGGTGAAGTGCTGATACAGGTGAAGCGGATTGGTATCTGTGGCTCAGACATCCATGTCTACCACGGGCTACATCCCTATACCAGCTACCCGGTGGTGCAAGGCCATGAAGTCGCAGGTATGATCGCTGAGGTGGGCACACAAGTGAAAGGGTTTGCCAGGGGTGATAAAGTGGTTTTCATGCCCCAAATGACCTGTGGGAAGTGTTATCCTTGCCGTCATGGGATGTACCACATCTGCGACAACCTGAAAGTAATGGGCTTTCAGACCTATGGAGCGGCTCAGGAATACTTCCCGGTCAGGGCGGACCTGGTTTTGAAGCTGCCAGAGACTGTGCTCCTTGATCACGCTGCACTGATCGAGCCAATATCGGTGGCTGTGCACGCACTTTCCCGCTTTGGCAGTATGACGGGTTTGAACGTGCTGGTGCTAGGCGCAGGCACGATAGGTAATCTGGTAGCCCAGGTCGCTGCTGCAGATGGTGCTAGGAGGGTAATGATCACAGATGTCAGCGAATATAAGCTGGATAAGGCTCGCCAATGTGGTTTGATTGATGTGGTGAATCCCATCCAAGAGGATCTAGACCAGGCAATCCTGAAAGCCTTCGGTCCGGATAAAGCCGACCTGATCCTGGAATGTGTGGGTGTGCAAGATACCATTACCCAGGCAATTGATAACGCACGCAAGGGGAGCACGATCATTGTAGTGGGTGTTTTTAGTAATAAACCATTGGTCGATCTGGGTCTGGTCCAGGATCGCGAGCTGAGCCTGATCGGCACTCTCATGTATCAAAGGAAAGATTATGAGCGAGCGATTGAGTTCGTGTCGAAGGGAAAGCTGCAGCTGGATCAATTGGTCACCCACCGTTTCGCATTTAAGGATTATTTGGAAGCTTATAAGGCCATAGAATCTTCCAGGGGAAAGTACATGAAAGTCATGCTTGACTTATGAGATTCCAATTCCAGCCAAACCTTGGAAATTAAACCGAAATCTGCGATCCGGCAGGTTTTTATCTAATTACTAATAGCTTCTCTATTCAGCGTTAAGCGGCTCGAACGCTCAACCAATGGCGCAAAAAGCCAATATCCTGAAATCGCTTCTCACGTCCAATGGTCTGCAATTATTGCTGAGTCCACTGGACGGATAGCTAATCAAACACATCGGATGCTTCTAATAAGGTCGAGCCAACGCGAAAACACCCAATGGATTTGGTTACCAATGACCTAGAGATGTACACCTATACAGGATAAATTTCCCACTCTTTTTGATCTAATTGACGATAGTTAACATCCCATCAATAAATAATACGGGCATGATCACCGGGTACATCTTTTGAAAAACAAACGCTAGAGATGCCCGCGATCGAACACCTATCCAAAGTAAGACAATAAACCTTACCGAAGACAGGTTTCTTGGCATTAGATTTATGTTGTGCTAAGAACATAGTTGGAAAATCTATCGGAGATGATGGATTCTGTGTAAGGCAATTCTTGTAGTGTATTTACTATCGATGAGAAGCATTCCATACTAAATAGTAAATAATGCTTGCAGGCAAAATATGAACATCTTTCGCAAACTTCGCTGGGATTGACCTTTAATTACACTATCGTGACGGTGAGTGCTTTCCTGGTCGTTATCTTGATCCTTGGGGGCATTGTTTTACCTCGCATATTCGTGCCAATTAATATTGTGAGTCCCCAGGACATACTTGAGATATTACAGGAAAACTCATCTCCCTTATTCAGCCATGTCCTCTCTAAATCTCCAGTTGACACACAATTGTTGAATTTACTTATGCGAGAAGCTAACGGAACAATCACCAGTTTCAATTTTCTTCGCATTGGTTCAGTGCAGCTCAATATAAGTACAATAGCTATGCTTCGCGCGGTAGTTATTGGGGCGGATGGAATCATATTTGGGAAGACCGAACCTGGTCTTCCTACCAATTTGCTAATTGGACAACCATTCGATCCCAAGCAGTTTCAGGGCTTGTAGGCTCCCTTTAATGCCGCACTGGCGGGTGGAAAAGATTCGAATTATTTGTACACCATACTTGAGCCAAATAAACGATTTTTATTGACCCTTCCGTTATTCGATAGTACCAGTGGGGCTGAAAACCACGTGGTGGGGGTTATCGTGGTATTTATCGATAATTTTCCCACCCAATTAGATGTTCCCATACATATCCTGAATATTGCCGGTAGAAGCCTGTTGATCTTCCTCCTTGGCACAGGCATTATGGGAGCCATCTTCGGTGCTTTTTTTGCCCATTTTCGGCAATTCAAGTGAGCGTGGAGCGGCTCGAACGCTCAACCAATGGCTTAAAAGGCCACTGCTCTACCTTTGAGCTACACGCCCGGTTTTGCGAAAAACATTCTATCACGCGCGGTC
>Ga0315277_10002264_pt1 | contig 26976 bp, 22 predicted proteins | sample YL17G05_15_MG_FD_203695 | JGI IMG/M metagenome (GOLD analysis project Ga0315277, IMG submission 203695) | Sediment microbial communities from Yellowstone Lake, YNP, Wyoming, USA - YL17G05_15 | ecosystem: Environmental > Aquatic > Freshwater > Lake > Sediment | place: USA: Wyoming | collected... | reverse complement strand
ACCTATGAAGGACTTTGGTGATCTGCGCAAGCCGAAGGCGAGCGTCTTCAGGAAAGCCGGATGCGGGAAATCCGCCTGTCCGGTTTGTCGAGGGGGAGGGGCGACTGCCCCTCCCTACTCTACCGGCGAATATCTTTATTGGTTTTGCAGTTCAGTGAGCAAGGGATTTCGGGTTCGCTCAATGCCGAGGGTTGTCGCCGGGCCGTGTCCGGGCAGGATTTTGGTCTGATCGGGGAATTGGGCCAGGGTTTGCTTGAGCGATTTGACCAGGGTTCGGAAACTTCCGCCCGGAATGTCCCATCTGCCCACGCCTTCGGCGAACAAGAGGTCTCCGCAGAAAAGTTGGTCTTCCAGCAGGTAGGACACGCTTCCGGGCGAATGGCCGGGCGTGTGATAAACCTTGAAGCTGAGGGAGCCGAAGGGAATCAAGAGGCCGTCTTCCACCGGCGTGAATTTGGCGAGAGAAAATCCGAGCCAGCGCCAGCGATTCTTGATGTCCAGCGGATGAAGCAGGCAGGGCGCCCGGCTTTTTCTTTGCAGATAATGTGCGCCGGCAATATGATCCAGATGGCCGTGGGTGAGAAGGATCAATTGCAGATCCAGGGATTTTTCCTTGATCCCCTGCCAGAGCCGGCGGGGATTGGCGCCCGGATCAACCAGGGCGCAGATTTTTTCCGAGGCGTCCTGGATGATCCAGCAATTCGTCTGCCAGAAGCCGAGAACTTTTTGCTCTATTTTAAAACGCTCATTCATTCTTATCGGGGAGACGCGGGGGCGGCGCATGGCGCCGCCCGTATGGTTTAAGGATTTTAATCCGCCAGGATGATGATTTTGTCTCCGGGCCTGATCTTACTGGTGGAGAGGTTGTTCCATTCCATCAATTCTTGAGTGGAGACCGCGTAGATTTGCGAAATCTTCCAGATCGTGTCCCCGGGCTTAACCTCATAAACCGTTTTACCGTTGGTCTTGCTGGATGCCGCCTGGGTTTTGGTTCCGGTCTTGCCGGCGGTTTGGCGGGGTTGGGTTTTCGGCTGGGCTTTGGCGCTGACCGTGGATTTCGGATGGGTGCTGGTTGGAACATAAAGCGCCAGCACCTGATTAACCTTGATGACATTGCCCTTGAGATGGTTCCACCGTCTCAGGTCTTCCACGCTAACCCCGGCGCTCTTGGCGATTGACCACAGACTGTCTCCCTGCTTCACCCGGTATTTGATTTCGGTCTTTCCGCCGGTGCCGGTCTTGGGCTGGGAGTAAGAAATGATTGACCCGGCTTTTCCCCGGGAAACCGGAACGATTAAATCCTGTCCGATCTTGAGTTTGGATATTTTGGATAGATGATTGAACCCGCGGAGCTCCTGCACGCTCACTCCATATTTCTGTCCGATCTCGCTCAAAGTATCTCCCTTTTTCACCCGGTGATGCAGATAGGTGAGCCGGTCCTCGGGCTTGAGCTGTTGGTAGGCGGCCAGAAGTTTTTCTCCCATTCCGGGCGGAATGTTCAATTCATACTTGCAACCGGGCGGGGTGATGCCCCGGACCAATGCCGGGTTCATCTTTTGGATCTCCTCGTAACTCACCCCGGCGAATTCCGCCACCTTGCTCAAATCCACCGCGTCCTTGACCAAAAGTTTTTCCAACTGCGGCGCCGGCTGCTTTTCCGGTTTGGTGAATCCATATTCGGCCGGACTCTCCGCAATAATGCAGGCCGCGATCATTTTCGGAAGATAGTCCTTGGTCTCCTGCTTGAGCCCGGGCAGTTCAATCAGCTCCCAGTAATCGTCCGAATCGTTCTTTTCCATAATCCGCGCCACTTTTCCCTCGCCCGCGTTGTAGGATGCGAGCGCCAGGGGCCAGGACCCAAAGCGCCGATAAAGCTCGGTGAGATACGCGATGGCGGCTTTGGTGCTTTTGTCCGGGTCTCTCCGCTCATCCACCCAGAAGTCCACCTGCAGATCAAATCTTCGCGCGGTTCCGGGCATAAACTGCCAGATCCCGCCCGCGCCCCTCCGGCTCCGCGCATACGGATTCAATCCGCTCTCAATCATTGCCAGGTAGAAAAGACTCTCGGGCAGATTATTTTCCTTTAAAGCGGTTTGGATGTAATCCTGAAAAAGCGCCGAGCGGTTCAGGTAAATCTGGAAGTTGCCCCGGGCGGGTCCGGTGAAATAATCCAGGTAAAATTGCACGCGCGGATGATAGAGATGCTCCAGTTCCAAAGTTTTGGCAAGTGTGAGCGGCACCGGCTCTGGAAGAAGTTCCGGCGATTCCAGCGAGTTGGAAATCAGGGTAAGCAAATCCGGTTTTTGATAAAGCTGATCCAGCCGGCTTTCCAGGGGAAGGCTCTTATCGCTGAGCAAAGGATGGGAGGCGGAATGGGCAAGTCCGCCAATCATTAAAATCAGCAATGCAAAAAATATCTGATCTCTTCTCAATCTCATCCGTTTGCCCCGGGCAAAATAAATTCCCAAAAACCGTGGTAATCCTGCCCAGTCGTTTTATCCCTTCACCTCGCTCCTGAAGATTTATCAATTATACCCGAGAATTTCTATGCTGGCAAATTGACTGAGGTCTGACCGTCTAACACTTTTAATTTTGCGTTTTCAAAGAATTGCTTCTTGCCGGGCGGGACTCTTTGGACTGAGGCGTCTGCGGCTTTTTAATGTTTGACGGCAGGATCAGCTTTATGATAAAATATTTCAACAGAATGACGAACGGACGAAAGGTCTTCTCTGGCGATTGCAGCAAGCCACAATTTTTTTTACTTTCCTTTTTGATCTTGCCCAAAGCTGAATTCAGGCAGGGGAGGAGGAAATATGGCGGTCATTAAAAGAAATTTCCGATGGCTTTTGATGGTGGTTTTTATAATCGGCTTCGCCTTGGTCCTGATCAAATGCCTCGGGGATCGGGATGCTTCTGATCATTCTCCAGCCACGGAAGCCACCGGTTCAATCCGTCGGGAAATGGTTGAGCTCAGGACTCTCAATTCCAAGACTTTTGATAACGGCGATGGCACCAGCACGGCAATCATCAGCGTTATGGGACCGGTTCATTACCAGGATCTTATCACCAACAACCTGGAGGAGATCAAAACCGGGATTTCAGCTCAAAGGCAATTGCCTCTGGCGTCAAGATTGAAGGAATCCGGGAAGCAGGCTTTAAATCCGGCTGACCAGGAAATGTATGATTTTGCCAATGAGACCAATCTGCTCCGGTCTTATTTCAAGGCGCGCTCAAAAGGGGCGAATCTGGTCAGGGTTGAGCTCTCGGAGAGTGATTATTTGAGCTGGCAGCCGGTTGCGGTTAAGTGGGCCGATGAGGCCGGGGAAGAGAGGGAAATCCGCGGCCTGAAGGATGTGCCCGGCGCGGTCCAGGACAATGTCGTCAAATACCCGGGCATTTTTGAAGATATTGACGAGGAATTTATCACCGGGCCGGGAATGATTAAGGACCGGATCATTCTCAAGTCCGCGCCCGCGCCCGCGGTCCCGAGTCTTTCCGGGCAAAAGATCAGCCTGAAGATTGAAGGGGTGCTGCAAGTTTCCCCCGGCTTGAAAATGCTGGTCCAGGGCCAGGAGCAGTCCGGCGATTTTGAAACCAGCTCCGAGATTGAGTTGCAAAATTCCAGGGGCGAGTCAATCGCATTTATTCAAGAGCCCAAGGTTTCTGACGCCGACCAGGCCGCGGCATCCTCCGCGGTCTATCAAATCCGGCGCGGGGGCGGGGAGATTTTATTCAGCGTCAAGATTTCCGGCGAATGGATTTTATCCCAAGAGATTGTTTATCCGGTTATGGTTGATCCGACGGTCCGGGCAAATCTTCCGGTGGATACGATTATCGCGAGCGGCTGCGCGGATTATAATTATCATTTAAGCCCGTTCACCCAAGTGGGAGAGCATGACACCGGTAATGGCTGCCAGACGGATTGGGTTGGCATCGGCTGGGGTATGGTCAGACCGGGTCAGGACCCGGTCCCGGCCTGCATCTCGGCCGCGAGGATCTCCCAGGCGGACCTCTATTTATATGTTGACCCGGCAACCTCGGTGGGCGCTCCGCCCGCGGTCAAGCCTGAAAGGATCGGATCCTCCTGGAAAGGAAACAGTGTGACCTGGCAGAGCCGTCCGGGTTATATTGAAGATGGAAATGAAAAGCGGGTCCCGGACAACAGCACGCCCAATTGGGAGCAATGGGGAGTAATCAACAGCGTCCAAAAATGGCACCGCAGAAATGCCTTTTACGGTTTTTATCTGATGCCGGTCAACCCCCAGGCCGGAGATAATTATGTGAGCTTCTACGCGGCCGATCATTCCGCGGATTGCAGCCCCAAGTCCCCGCTGGGATTCTGTTCCGGCTATCTGGAAATTCAGTATGGCAATGAATGCGCTCCCGGTTCAACCTGTTGCAGCGCCCAGGGTTGCTTCCGGCCGGCCGGCTATTCCTGCAATGATCATAATGCCTGCTCCACCGCGGACCATTGCACCGCCGGGGGAGTTTGCAAAGGCTCCTATAAATGCGCGCCCAATTCCAAATGCTGCGACGCGAGCGGATGCTGGGACCCGTTCGGCTCGGTCTGCGAGGACGGCAATGCCTGCACCAGCGGAGAAACCTGCAATGCCAATCACCACTGCGCCGGAGGCGTTCCAGAGTGCACTCCCAATTCCACCTGTTGCTCCAAGAACGGATGCTGGCGCACAGCAGGCTCTTCCTGCAGTGACAACGATGTCTGCACCTTCGGCGAAACCTGCGACGCTTCTCACCTGTGCGCCGGAGGCTCCAACTACTGCACACCCGGCTCAACCTGTTGTGATGCCAGCGGCTGTTTCCTTCCCACCGGGTCGGATTGCGGGGGCGGAAGCGTGTGCTATCAAGGAATCTGCGGAAACTGCGCCTATGACATTCTAAGTCCGGATGGCGGGGAGAAATGGCTGGCCGGGTCTAAACCGAAAATTAAATGGGCAAAATACGGCTCTGCTTGCAGTGCCGATGTAATTCTCAAGTATTCCATCAAAGGCGCCAAAGGTCCCTGGAAATTGATCAAAGGAAAAACCCCGAATGACGGCGTTTATGCCTGGAGAATTCCCAACTCGCCCACCAGCCATGCAATGGTCAAGGTGATTGATTATACGGATATTGCGGTCTCCGACCAGAGCAAAAAAACTTTCCGGATTGTGCCGGCTTCCGCGGCTTCCCGGGCTTCCCGCGCCGCTTTTGAGGACGAGGAGGACGGGGATTTTTGTCAGGAAAATCCCGGGATGGAAGAGGAAACCGAATAAGAATTATTCGTAAACCTTTTCCAGCGTGAGCTCCGCGTTTACCGCGGAATACTCTACCTCGCTGATCAGCCGTTCCCGGTCAGGTTCTCCTCCCGGATCAAGGTGTATATCTTCCCCCAGTATTAGTGAGAGATTGCCCGCCCCAGATAATCATTTGGCTTCCGGTCCAAACCGCAGTATGATCCTCTCTTCTAGTGGGAGCCCCTATAGTATATACTTCTTTCCATATATTTGTTGCCGGATTATATCTCCCGCCATCGTTGAAACTTTCGTCAGATGAAGCGCTGCCCCAATATCCGCCTCCCCAAACGATCATTTCCGAGCCGGTCCAAATTGCAGAATGATTGTATCTTGGCAAAGGAACATAGCCGGTATTAGAAGTCATCGTCCAACAATTTCCGGATGGATTATATAAACCGCCGGTATTGAAAAATGAATCATAAGAATGATCCGTCCCACCTCCCCATATAATCATACGATCTCCGGTCCAAATAGCGGTATGCTCTATTCTCCCCGCAGGAGCGCTGTCCAGGGAAGTCGCGGACCAGGTATTTGCGGCTGGATTATATCTTCCCCCGCTGTTCAAATAACTATCAACGCTATCCCAATAATTTCCTCCCCAGACAATCATCTCGGTATTTGTCCAAATGGCCGTATGTTTATATCTTGCCGAAGGAGCATCAGTTAAAGATATGGCAGTCCAGGAATTAGACCCGGGATTATATCGGCCGCCATCGTTAAAATAATGACCAGAACCATCCCAATACCATCCTCCCCAGACAATCATCTCGGTTGTGGTCCAGATGGCGGAATGATTTTCCCTTCCTGCAGGAGCATTGGTCAAAGAAATTGCGCTCCAGGAATTTGTTGCGGGATTATATTTGCCGCCATCATTCAAATAATGATCCCCTGCATCATAATAATATCCTCCCCAAACGATCATTTCGCTATTGGTCCAAATGGCAGTATGATGACACCTTTGCGAAGGTGAGTTGGTCAGGGAAGTTTCATTCCAAGAATCAGTAGTCGGATTATACCTGCCTCCAGTTGCCAAGCTACTATTTTCAGTGCCAAGATTGTTGCCTCCCCAAATAATCATTTCGGTTCCAGTCCAAATTGCACGATGCCATAATCTTTGCTCAGGAGCCCCGGCGGTTGAGGTTGGCGTCCAAGATCCTAGCTGGATTTTCCAGCCATAAGTTGCGGGAGTGGGATCTTTTCTTCCGGAAGAATTAATCGCTCTTACCATAAAAGTATGCTCCCCATCTGATAATTTCATATAAGTTTTTGATGATTTGCATTTTGCCCAATTACTCGCATCAAGCTTGCATTGGAAGGTGCAGTTTGCCACATTGCAGGAATATCTGAATACTGCGGTTGTGGAATTTGTTGGATTGGGTGGGGTGGATTTAAATTTGGTTTGAGGTCCACGGGCATAACTTTCCGACAAGTCATAAGGCGATGCCGATGGCTCATTATCATTACTGTTTGTTTCATCCTCAGCGCATGCGATAAAAACACAAAGGCCCAAAAATATCCAAGGAACCCATAGCCCAACTCGTTTTTCCATTTTTCTCCTCCTTCCCTGGTTTTTCCCAATGAATCTTAACTTAACTCCAAAAGGGGATGAGAAGCGGAGAAACTGCATCAAATTGTTGCTTCCATCCTTATACGGCTAATCCTCTGGATTCTAACCGCAGCGATATCTTAACAAAAAATTTTGCTTCTGTCAAAGAAAATTTTTGGGAATCCACACAAACTTATTCATAAACTTTTTCCAAATCCAGCTCCGCATTCACCGCGTCCTTTTCAATGTCCCGGACTTTTTTCAGATCCTCTTCCAGCTCCTCGTAATATTCGTGCTGGATGAGCGCGGACATAATTTCGGAGGTCCCGGTCCAGATCATACACAGCCGGGTGTCGCGCAGCGCCCGCTCAATCGGATAGACATCGGTATAACCGATCCCGCCCATCATCTGCATGGCGTTGTTGACCACTTCCCACGCGGCCTCGGTGGCGAATTTTTTCGCTTCGCTCACGATCCTTCTCGCCGGCATCCCGGAATCTATCACTCTTGCCGCGGTATAGACGATTCCGCGCGCCGCGTCTATTTTCGCCAGGCTGTCCGCAACCTTGAAGCTGACCGCTTGGAATTTCCGGATCACTCTGCCAAAGGCCTTGCGCTTCATTGAATAGCGCGCGGCCAGCTCCAGCGCGGATCGCGCCCCGCCGACCGCGCCCGCGGCGGATGTCATTCGCTCCGGAATCATCATCTGGTTGAAGATCAGGGCGCCGCTATTTTCCGGGCCGACTAGATTTTCCCTGGGAACTCTCAATTCATTGAAGGCGATCCGGGCCGTGCCTCCTCCGCGCGTGCCCATTAACCCGAACAAAGTCTCAACCTTCACTCCCCGATCCTTCTCCACCAGTAAAACGCTGATGCTCTTATGCGGCTCGGCTTTCGGGTCGGTCTTGACATAGACCAGGAAATAATCCGCGCCCTTGCCGCCGACAATAAATCTTTTCGCGCCGGTGAGGATGAAGTCATTGCCGTCTTTCTTCGCCACGGTGGTGCAACCGAAAAAGTCCGAGCCTCCCCTCGGCTCGGTCAGGGCCTCGGCGCAGATCAGTTTCCCCTGCAGGGTCGGCTTGAGGAATTTTTCCTTTTGCGCGTCATTCCCGAACACATTGATCGCCTCGCACACGATGCTGGGAAGGGAATACTGGCAGGCGAGCGCAGTGCCGAGCACCCCGATCTCTTCCAAGGCCGCGATCTCGCCGGTCCATTTCATGCCCCGGCCGCCCCACTTTTTGGGGAAGCGCAGCCCGATCAGGTTTGCCGCGGAAACCGCCTTGTCAAACTCGTAGGGGAATTCAATCTCCCCCTTGTCCATCTTCTTGATCAAATCGGATGGAACGCTTTTGACAAATTCCCTTACCTCGTCCCGAACTTTGAGTTCCTCCGGAGTCAATAGCACTGACTGGATATCCATCTTTCCCTCCTCTTTGAAAGTTTATAGGTTGATAGGTTGATAAGTTGATACGGCGCTACGAGGAAACCTATCAACCTATCAACCATAATTCAACATTCTCTCAAGGGCAATCTTGGCTTCACTCCTAACCGGTTCCGGCACCACAACCTGTCCGATCCAATATTTTTCCCCCTGCTCCAGCCGTTCCAGGGTGAGCGCGAGATTTGCCAGATTGATCTTATACATATTCGGGCAGGGACTGACCGCGAGCGGGATCACGATACGCTTGCCCGAATTTTCCTTTGCCAGCCGCTCCACCAGGTGAATCTCCGTGCCCACCGCGATCGTAGAGCCTTCCGGCTGGGACTCAACATATTTTATGATCTGCTCGGTTGAGCCGGTTGCGTCCGCAAGCTCAACCACTTCCCTCGGCGTTTCCGGATGCACGATAATCCTGGCGGCCGGGTATTCCTTCCGGATCCTCGCCACATCATCGGTCTTGAAAAAAGTATGGATATGACAATAGCCTTTCCAGAGGATCACCTTTGCCCGCTGGATTTGCTCCGGATTCGCGCCTCCGAGCTTGAGCTCCGGTTGATAGACCAGCAAATCTTGCTCAGAAAGACCCAGCCTGGGGCCGGTGTTTCGGCCCAGGTGCTCATCCGGGAAGAAGAAAACTTTTTCCCCGAATGAAAACGCCCACTGAAACAGCTTGTCCGCGTTGCTGGAGGTGCAGCAGGCTCCGTTATTCCTTCCGCAAAAAGCCTTCAGTTCCGCATCGGAATTGACATAAGCGATTGGGACCACTTTCTTGAGCTCAGTCGCCTGGCCGATTTCGCTCCAGGCCCGATCGACCATCCAGCTCTCCGCCATATCCGCCATCGGGCAGCCGGCTCTCGGATCCGGGATGAAAACAAATTGACCGGGCCGCGCTAAAATCGCGGCGCTCTCGGCCATAAAATGCACCCCGCAGAAAACAATATATTTCGCCTGATCCTGCTCGCTCGCGACCTTGCTCAGCTTGAATGAGTCTCCGCGAAAGTCCGAAAGCTCCACAATGTCATCGCGCTGGTAATGATGCCCGAGAATGACCAGATTTTCTCCGAGCCTTGATTTGACGGCCCGAATTTTTTCCTTTAACTCCGAGCTTTTCAACTGACGATATTTAACCAGTTCCTCTGCCAGTTCCATTTTCAATCTTCCTCTGTTTCCGCCTATTATAGCGGTAAAGTCTCCAAAGCCAAAAAATCGGGTCAAGGGGGGACCGCCCACTCCGCCGAACTGGCTTTTGTTATCCGTAGCAGTTGCCTTGCTACTGCGAAGGATGAATCGGCTACGAAGGCCGGGAGCGAGTCCTGCGACCTTTGCTTGACTTTTAATCCATCCAAAGGGATAATGAAATTCAAGCGAGAGGTTTGGAGATTTAAAAGTTGCCGACAGTTTTGAGATCAGGTGGTTATAGATTTTTCTTTTTCAGCAATGAAGGCTCTGAATCTCCTCATATTCATATTGAGCGGGATGATCGTTATGCTAAATTCGGGCTGGCGCCAGTGAGACTGGAGCGTTCCAGCGGGTTTAATTCAATTGAATTAAACAAATTGCGCAGGATGGTTGAGGAACAAGAAGAATTTTTTAAGGAGAAATGGGATGAGCACTTCGGTGGCAAGAAAAGAGCCTAGAGCGGTTTCGGTTGAAGTGGCAAAAGACCATCTTAAAGTTACGCTTGCCGACGGAAGGGTGATCTCCGCGCCGCTGGAATGGTTTCCGATCCTCCGCGACGCTCATCCGAAACAACGGAATCATTGGCGCTTGATCGGAGGCGGAATTGGCATCAACTGGCCGGACCTGGACGAAGATATTTCCATTGATGGTTTGCTGATCTAATTTATCCAAATCATCGCACCGCACCGCAGAGCAGACGCAGAGAGCGCGCAGGATTTTTGCCCGAAATCCGGATTTGGCTCCGGGATGGCACCGGCCGGGAAAGCGCGGGATTTTTTATCAAGGTTTAGAGTTTTTCCGCGGTCAGTTCCGCGAGCTTTGATCGTTCCCCTTTTTCCAGAAAGAGGTATCCGAAGAGGGGCTCGCCTCTCAAGCGGTTGGCGATATAGCTCAGGGCATTACTGCTGGAATCCAGGTAGGGATGATCAATCTGGTAGGGATCGCCGGTGAGCACGATCTTGGTGCCTTCCCCGGCCCGGGTGATGATGGTCTTGACCTCGTGGGGGGTCAGGTTTTGCGCCTCGTCCACCACGATGTATTGACCGGGAATGGACCGGCCCCGGATATAGGTCAGGGGCTCCACCTGGATCACGCCGAAATTGATCAGGTCCTGATAGTCCGGAATCCGGGGACCTTTGCCCTTTTTCCTGGCCCCTTCTTCCGCTCCGCGCTTTCTCTGAAAAATGAAATCCAGGTTGTCAAAGATCGGCTGCATCCAGGGCTGCATTTTCTCCTGGACATCTCCGGGCAAAAACCCCAGCTCCTTGCCCATCGGGAAAATCGGCCGGGATACCAGCAAACGCTCATATCGGTTGTCCTCCATAGTCTGATGAAGACCGCAGGCGATCGCGAGCAAAGTCTTGCCCGTGCCGGCTTTTCCGAGCAGGGCCACCAGTTGAATCTCCGGGTCCATCAGCAGATCAAACGCCAGATATTGCTCCGGATTTTTTGGCTTGATCCCGGTCGCGCCCTGGGAGTAATCCGGCAGCCGAACTATTTTTCCCTCCTCGCCGTCAAACCGGCCGTAAGCGGTTTTCTCCGGGTCAGATTTTGGAGAAAAGATCACCATCCGGTTCGCAAAAAAGCCGTCCTCCGAAACCATCCGGCCCTGGCTCTCAAATTGCGCAAACTCCTGATCGCTCAACTCCTTCCGCACCCACCCCCGATCCATTTCCTCCAGCGCCACTTTTCCCTTCAACTCGTAATCCACCGCCTTCATTCCCAGCGCATCCGCCTTAAGCCTTAAGTTGATGTCCTTGGTGATGAACACGGTCGGGACCTGGGGCTGGTCGCGATGGAGCGCGTAAGCCGTGGACAGGATCAGGTTGTCGGCCTTTTTTCCCATCAGGGACTTGGGGAGGATGCCCTCGTCGCCGGAAAGGTCAATCCGGACCATCCCGCCATGGGGGATCTCAACCCCCTGGCTGAGCGATCCCTTTTGCCGGAGCTCATCCAGGAGACGACCAATGGTCCGCGCGCTCCTCCCCAGCTCGTCAACATTCCGCTTAAACTGGTCCAGCTCCTCCAGCACCACGATCGGGATGACAATATTGTTGTCCTCAAATTTGAAAACACACTGCGGATCATAAAGAAGCACATTGGTGTCAAACACAAAATTCTTCTTCATCTTTCCACCTCTAAAACATTTTCCCGAATTTCCCGGCCAAGATCAAATGGCTTTCTTGGCGAAGAGCCGGCAGCCGGGGGAGCAGACACTCCTGTCTGCGTCATTGTGTCTGCTGAACCGCCATTCCCAAAAGCCCCATAATTATTGGTTTAGAGTTAATCCGAGGTTGTGGTAAAATACCTGGTATCAGGAGGTTTGATTATGAAGATCGCGCCCGGAATAGAGATTGACCGAAAGGTCCGGTTTGGAAAGCCGGTAATCAAGGGCACGCGGGTGCCGGTGGATCTGATCCTCGGCAAACTTGCCGGGGGAATGACTTATGAGCAGGTGATGGCTGAGTATGATCTGGCCAGGAAAGACATCCTGAACGCCCTGAACTACGCTTCCAAACTGATGTCCAGCGAAGAAGTCAAGGCACTGGGATAAGATGGTCAAATTTTTGGTTGACGAGGATTTGCCTCGGTCAACCTCCAAGATTTTGAGGGATAAAGGTTTTAAAGTCCTGGATTCCAGGGACTCCGGCTTAAGAGGGAAAAGCGATCAAGAGGTATTCAGTTTTGCCCGAAAGGAGCGGGCGGTGATTTTAACCGGCGATCTGGGCTTTGGCAATGTTCTGAATTTTCCGCTCGGAAGTCATTTTGGAATCGTCATTATTCATTTTCCCAGCGAGATATCCGCGACCGGGCTGAATCAGCAAATCAGCCGGGAGTTTGACAACCTGACCGAAGATGATTTTAAAGGGAATCTGATCATCCTGGAGCCGGGCAAGATCAGGATCAGAAGGCGTTAAATAAGCGGCGCTCTTGCTTCTTGGAGTCAAATTCGGCGCGGGGTGCATCTGCGTCCTTTGCGCCTTTTCGGCAAAGGTTTATTTTGGATTTGAAGTGAGATTCTGATATTGCCCTTCCAGATAGGGCGCAAAGTCTCTTCCGTAAAGGCTCATACACGCCTCATAGCCTCCGAAATCATATTCCGCGGGCGTGAGCAAATATCCCTGCCAGTCGTTGCTCTGCGCGAACACCATCACCTTTTGGTCCGGATGCCGGGCTTTCAAGTGGAACCCGACTTCAACCGCGAGTTCCGCGCCGACTCCATAAATCAAGGTGTCATTGATCTCAAGCGCCATAAATTCCGCGGTCTCCCGCTCCAGTCCCTTGCCGGCTTTGGTCATCAGCCATTTCAATCCGACCCAGCATCCCTTTCTCAGTTGCATTTCCGGCATTTTCACCTGCTCATCATAAAGACCGATCTTGACCTGATCCGTGATCGCAATCTTTGAAAACCTGGACCAGGATTCCTCGGCCAGACCGTTCCCGAGCCGATTCACACAGGCAAGATCATCCTCCTGCATCTGGCAATTGGGCGCCTGATCCCCAAGCGATCCCGGAAAAAACATTGCAATCGCGTCTGGTTCTTTTTCCTCCAACGCGCGCTCAACCGCTCCGGCAAAATCGCCCGAGATTTCCAGATTCCGCTCCGAAAAGATGGTTGAATGCGCCGCGTAATTGACCAGGAAAGCAATTGGTTTTCCGGAAAGGTCTGTGATCTTGATCAGGCCGAGTCCCGGGTCTTCAGGAGCTTCCGGTTCCGGGTGCCTGCGGTTCCGGCCATAGCCGGGGGCCTGGACAATTTCCGAGCCGAACTTTGCCGGCTTGAGATTGGCGTTTGCCTCGCGGATGCATTGGCTGATCTGATCCACCAGGAATTTCCGGTATTCCGGAACATAATTGCCCATCACCGCGATCTTGACCACCGGAATATCGCTGTATCCTCCGGGACCGGAATGGGTGTGAGTGGCGGAAAGCATAATGCCGGCCAGGTTCAAGTCCGCGACATTTTTTTCAATCTCATCTTTAAGGTCGGCCAGGATCAGGAGGATGTCATTGGAGACCAACGCCGCCCTGGTCTCGCCGTCGTCAAGAACCAGCGCGCGGGAGTAAATGTGATCCATTACCCCCCTGGAGATTTCACCCTGCCGCGCGCCGTAACCTGCCAGGGGCGTGGGTATGGTCGGAGTGATGTCAACTTTGGCGACTCCGGCTCGGAACTGGCCGCTGAAAACCGGAAGCGCAAACGCAAATAAAATCACGGCAATTTTCATTTTGATCAAGATTCTCATTTCATTTCTCCTTATGCCTGCGCGCCGCTGATGGGCGCACACCTGGGTGCGCCCGTACGGGCAGAGCCAGGTCTCTGCCCGGCAAAATTCATGCTCTCTTGAGCACCAGATCCCCTTGCCGCACCCCGATATGCCCGGCCACCGCCTCGCATTTGGCTTTCAGGATGAAGAAGATGTTCAGCCGGGTGCCCTCCAGGGTCTCATAATTGCCCTGGCCCTTGGCAATCACCACCTCGGCGCTGTCCAGCGCTTTCAAAAAAACCGCCGAGCATTTCTCGCGGTTCACTCCCACGAAATTATTTCCGGTGTCAATCACCTTGCAGATTTTGTCCAATCCCACCCGCCGGGCATCATCCATCACCGCGTCATTCAAAATCGGTCCTCCCCGGACCGCGGCGATCACGGCCTTGCCGATCTTTCGGATCTGCTCAATCAAGAGGCTGTCAAACACGATCTCGCCGGCATTATCCAGCACATACAGCACCCGCTTGGCCTGATCCAGCTCCCTTTTCAGATCCGCGATTTCAAAAATCTTGAACCCGTCTCCTTTGGCCTGCTCCATCGTGCCCGCAATGTCCACCTGCTCCTTGATCCCCAGATCAATCACATTCCCGACCACGCTCATCCGAACCGACATCTCCAAAGGGTCCGGGCTGGACTCAATCTCTCCCCTCAGCTCCGGCACCAGCTCCATTGCCAGCTTGTCATACTTCTTCCGCTCGTCCTGATACGGGTCTGTGGCCCGCATCAGCTCATTCACCTTGAACAAGACCAACGATGAATTATACGCCGGGTCCTTTTCCGGATTCAGGGCGGGAAGCATCTTTGCGATTTCCTTTAAAACCCGGATCCGCTTTGCCTCCTCCCCGGTAAAAAAGCTCACACTGGAATGCGCCTGTTTCAAAAAGCAGGGATAGCAAAGGCTGACCGTTTTCATTCTCTACCCTCCACTCTTCAATCCTCTCTCTCCAGACCATTTTTCCGAAAATTTATCATTTATTATTATGCGCCGGATCAGGCTTGATTACAATCCCGCCTTGAACTGACCGTCTAACACCTTTTTATTTACAAAGCAATAAATTTTTCAATTAGTTGCGGCCAGCGGAGCGGGACGCTTTGGAGTGCGGTGTCAGCGACACCGCTTTTCCCAAAGCGACGCCGCACTCCAAAGCGCCTTCGGCGCGGATAATGAAGCCGTTGATTTTACTAAAATAAAACTGTTAGACGGTCAGCGCCTTGAAGGGCGGCAGATGCTCCGGTCGGTTGAATTCCTGAACGATTTTGATCGGCATAAACCAACAGGTCTGAATTCCGCCGGCTTCAAGCCGCGGGGAAAAATTTTCCTTCCAGCAAGGCTGCCTGGGGGATGATTCTCTGGTTTCCGGTTCGGGATTGACCCCAGCAGTCCTTGAGGCGGAATCTGCCCTGGTCCAGGCGGAAGATGGTGATGCTTGCGGGCTTGCCCGGGGCGATTTCGCGCTCCAGTCCGAGGATGGCCGCGGGTTTGGAGGACGCGCGGAACATTACCTCTTCCAGTTTCATCCCCAGGGCCAGGAATTTGGTCAGGACATTGGCGAAATTTTTGGCGCGGAAAGGCGTGCTCAGCAGATAGAGGTCGGAGCTGATGGTGAAATCGTCAAAACCCTGGTCCAGGGCTTTTTGGGCGACGGGGAAGGAAAAAGAGCGGATGCCGTGTCCGATGTCAAAGCGGACGCCCCGGGATTTTGCGAGCAGGATGTCTTCCCGGATTTTTCCGGATGGGTCCAGGATGGTGTGGTCGCTGTTGCGGAAGCAGTGGGTCAGAATGTCCCCGGCCTTCATCAGCGGGAGCAAATCAATCAGCGAAGGCGGAGACCATCCGATATGAACCATAATCGGCAACCCCAGCCGATCCCCGGCTTCCCGCGCCTTCCTCATATAATAGAGCGGGTCCTCCGCAAGCATATGCTCCCGGCTGGCTGTGATCTTGATCCCTTTGATATACCCGGGATAATTTTTCAGCGTCCGCTCCATCGCCTCCAGGTCATCCTCTTTCTCCCGGCCAACCCCGATCTGCCAGAAGCGAATCCCGGAGCCCTTGATGTTCAAAAACGCCAAGACCGGAGTCGCGCTTTTCCTGATTACCTTCTCATAAAGCAGGGGGAAATTTTTCGCGCCGGTGGTTCCCACATCCAGGAGCGCGGTTACGCCCGAGTTCAGGCCGATCCTTTTCGCGCGCGTGCCGATGCCGGCGGAGCGGAGCGGCAAGAGATGGGTATGAAGGTCCACCCATCCGGCTGAGGCAAAAGAGCCGGAAAAATCCAGGGTCTGTCCGGCATCCAGCTTCTCCGCTCCCGAGGGCGAGAGCCGGGAGATCATTTTCTCCCGGATGGCAAGGTCCCAGGCCTTCCATTCCCCGGCCTGGAAAATCCTGATCCCCTTTACAACCAGATCGTATTTCATCATTGATCCATCCTGACGCGCCGACGATTTATATTCTATCATCAAGCGCGCAAAAGTTTTAGCGGGCCGGATAGTCTTTCCCGGTCGTCTGCTTCCAGGTTTGCCTCGCTTCCTTCTGCCGGGCGCGGTTGTCGGCCTGGTATCCTTCAAGCTTGTCGGGATCGTGGGTGAGCACGAACTCCAGGTCTTTGAGCGCCTTTTGTTTGTCGGGATCGTTGCCGACCTTGAGATAAACCCCGGCCCGGGTGGTGTAGTTGCCGAAATAATCCGGCGAAAGCTCAATCCCCTTGTCCAGGTAGGGCAGGATGATCTCGGGGGTGAATCCGAAGCGGGCCGAGAGCCAGGTTGGCACGGTGGTCAGGACAATGGCATAAGTCCGGAAGACCGCGCCGTGCTCATAATAGGGATCAACTGTGGCGACCTTGTCGGTCAGCTTGAAGATGGTGGGCAGGATCACCGCTCCTTTCAGCCAGTTGCCCATTCTGGCTTCGGTGAGCAGGATATTGCTCAGCCAGTAATTTCCGCCCGGACTCATCGGGTCTATCTCCAGCGCCTTCTGGCACGCCTGCTTGGCTTCGGAGAGGACTTTTTGCAACTCGGCTTTTTCTTCTTTGGTTGACCTGGGCATGAAATTGGTCCGGTTCCAGAGCGCCATTCCCAGACCCGACCAGGACTGGTCATAGTTGGGCGCGATCCTGACCGCCTGCCGGTAAAGCGCGATCGCCTCGTCTTCATCCTTAACGCAATCGGCCTCCGCGTTCAAGGCTTCGGCCTTCTTGATCACAAGCGCAGCTTGTTCTTCTTCAGTACTCAGCTTCCTCGGAGGTTTCTTCCTCGCCTCCAGACTCCTCTGCGCATAAACCTCCGCTTCCGCCTTGGCCTTCTCAATCCGCTCATCCTCCTGGGCAAATCCTGCGATGGAAATTGAGCAAATCAAAAGAATCAAACCGGCTTTAACTAACAATCTTTTAACCAGCATGGTGATTCCTTTTTTTATCATTCCTGCTCAACCAGCCTGAATCCCGGTCTCTGATTCATTTCAACCTTAGATTTTGGGCGCGCCAGAATTTACAGCGTTCCTGGTTTTCCGCCGGCTCGGCAAAAGGAATGCCCTGATAAACGCAGACCTTGCCGTCCGCATCCGAGGCGCCGATCACCGGGCCTTCCCGGGTCGGAACCGGGGCTGAGCAAAAGGAGTCATTGTCTGCGAACAGAGACGCTGTGAACAAAAGGCCGATAACAAAAATGCCCGCGATTAAACCTGCGCGCCCCTTCATTATCTTGCCTCCTTCAATTTTTTAACCATTTTTTTCAACTCCCGCTTTTCATTCCCAGGAATGTTTTAATGAATCCCGGATCTTCCTCTTCCATCACCCGCGCAGCCTTTTCCCGCAGACCCAGCTTGTGCCGGGCATAAGCGGCCGGATTTTTTTCCGCAAGTTTTTTCGCAACCGCGACGGCTCGGGGCAAAACCTCTTCGGCTTTTGCCGCTTCATCAATCGCGCCGATTTTCAGCGCCTCCTGGGCAGTCAGCCGCTTGCCGGTCAGCGCCAGATATTCCGCGTTTCTTTTGCCCGCCACATAAGCGATCAAGGCAATGGTTCCGGGCGGAAGTCCGATCCCCAGATCAATCTCCGGCACACAGCAAAATCCCCGATCTTGGCGCATCACCCGCCAGTCTGCGGCAAGGGCCAGGAACAATCCTCCGGCAAAGGCGTGGCCGTTGATCCCGGCGACCGCGGGCTTGGGAAAAAGGAATAGCCGATGAATCAAGCGGTCAATATCGGTCAGGAATTCCACCCATTCTTCCTTGGGCCGGCTCATCAGCCATTTGAGGTCCAGGCCGGTGGAAAAATACTTCTCCTCCGCGCCGGTGATCACCAGGGCCCGGGCGCCGGGATCCGCCTGAATCTGATCCAGGGCCTGGTTGAAATCCTGGAGAAAAGGCCTGGTGAACCGGTTCTCGCCTTGATTATTCATCCGGAGAATCCGGATCGGATCAATGGTTTCCAGATCTATCAGCATCGCACCCCCTAGTGTAGTGTATCAAAATTGTGGTGCAGGCTTCCAGCCTGCCAAGTATTTGAAAATGCAGGCAAGATGCCTGCGCCACAATCAATGTTATCATTGATACACTACACTAGCTCAAAATTTTAAGCGTGCTCTATTCATATCATTTTTCCGATGCTTCCGTCAAGAAACTTTCCCGGCTGTTTTTTTTCAGCGGGCAGAGCTGAAAAATGGGCCGGAATGGTTATATTATATATGGGAACAAATGCGCAAAAAGCATCATACCCCTGATCCGCAACAGCTTGAGCTTTTCCCGGAAACCGAGCTGGATCATCTCCAAAAATTGCGGATCGGGCGGATCCTGGAGGACTCGCTGAACTCGGCGGTGGACATAATCATCACCAAGAACCGGTCGGTGGTGATCTCTTCCCGGCGTCGGCAGGGCCGGGTCCAGGTCCGACTGCACCAGGTCTTTCTTCGCGCCGACCGCCGGATCATCAAGGCGGTGGCGGAATTGATCGGCAAGGGATCAAAGCCGGCCCGGGTGATGATTGACTCTTACATCTGTCGGCACCAGCGCGGGATTCAGCTCGGCAAGAAAAAAAAGGCGCTCGTGCTCAGCTCCCGGGGCAAGGTCTATGACCTGAGAAACATCTTGAGGGAGCTGGGAGAGAAATATAATGTGCCCACGCGCGGAATCCGGATCACCTGGTCCGACGCCAGAATCCGGCGCGGCCAGGAGACGATCCGGCTCGGCAGTTTTATCCGGGAGGATCGGTTGATCCGGGTGCATCCGGCCCTGGATGACGAGAAAGTGCCGAAATATTTTGTGGAATATATTGTCTATCACGAGCTGATTCATTCCCTGGTCAAGCCGGTCTCGCGCAAGGGCTGGACCGACTTTCATCCCAAGGATTACTATCACTGGGAAAAGAAATTCAAGGATTATCAAAAGGCGGTGAAGTTTGAAAACTATTTCACCGGCAAATGGCTCCGCTAAATGCGGGAAACGAGGAACGAGGAACCCTGCTTCGCTCTTGCGAGCTTCCAGCCTTCGTAGCCGTAGGCTACTACGGCGGAGTAGGCACGCAGGGCAGGCGAGGAACGAGGAACCCTGCTTCGCTCTTGCGAGCTTCCAGCCTTCGTAGCCGTAGGCTACTACGGCGGAGTAGGCACGCAGGGCAGGCGAGGAACGAGGAACGGATTCGTTCCGCGCTTACTGGCTGAAGGCAAAGGAGGGTGGACAATGAAACGCGGATTTGGCAAATTTGAATCCGTGGTCTTATTGAGCGGTTTTCTGGTCTGGGCCGGCCTGGGGATTTCGGACCCGGAGAAAGCGGTCTCGCTGGAGAGCGAATTTTTACGCGCGGAAGTTCAGAGCCGGCCATTTGGTTTGCGCATTCTGGACATTACCGGCAAGGTCTTGCTGGAGACGACCGGAGCCATCCGCTTCACCACGGTGCGGGGTCAAATCGGTTTCACTACCATTGCTGTAATGTTGGGTAAAAAAAGTCCGTTTGACCAAGGGGTTGCCGATCCCTGGACTGAGGTGGGTGAATTGGTGAGCCTGGAAAAAAATGGAGACCGGATTCAAGTCGGCCTGGCCCAAACTCCGGGCTCGCCGGCCCAGGTCCAACTCAATATTTTCTTTCCTACCCCGAAGTCGGTCCGCGTTGAGGCCGCGGTATTGGGCAAGCCGGAGGTGAACCGTCTGGAAATCAAGTTCCAGGCCGGTCCCGAAGACCGTTATTACGGAATGGGCGAGCGGTTTAATTCCGCGGAGCAAACAGGCAACCTGGTTTACAACTGGGCTCAGGAGGGATGTATGGTCGGCTGCGAAAATACCGTCACCACCTATTTCCCGGTGCCGTTTTTCCTGAACCCGGCCGGATACGGATTTCTTTTGGATGACACCCATTTCAGCGAGTTTGATTTCGCCAAGACCCAATCGGATACGCTCGCGATCAATGACTGGAACCATCAATTCAACTTTATGGTCTTCTACGGGCCGGACCCGCTTTCCGTGATTGAGGAATACACAGCCTTCACCGGAAGGGCCACGGTTCCCGCGGCCTGGGCGTTCGCGCCCTGGGTGGCGGCGACTGCGGAGAAACTGCAGGGAACCGCCAACGGCTCGGATCATATCCGCAAGGTGATGGCGGATTGCCGGAAGAATGATATCCCCTGCAGCGCGGTCTGGTCCGAGGATTGGGCCTGGGGAGGGTCTGGCGGGATCGCGAGCCAGGCGAGCGGAAAATTTCAATGGGACTTGAACCGCAAGCGCTATCCGGACTATGAGAATGTGGCCAAAGAACTCCACCAGGACGGGTTCCGCTTTCTCGGATATTTTATGCCCTACCTGGGCGCGAACAGCGAGCTGTTTAAAAAAGTTGCGGACCAAGGCGTTCTGGCAAAGGACCCCAAAGGAGGACCGGCGATTTTTCCCTTGATCTACCCCAGGATTGCAGAGCCGGACCTGACCAATCCATCAGCGCGCGAATGGTGGGAAAAAACTTTTTTCCAGAAAGCAGAGGATTACGGGGTGGACGGATGGATGCATGACTTCTCGGAATACACGCCGGCCTGGGCGGAGTTTTCAGACGGCCGGGACGGCTGGGCCGTTCATAATGAGTATCCGGTTCTCTGGTCAAAGCTGGGGAGAGAGTTCTGGGACCGGGCAAGGCCGGATGGGGATTATGTATTTTTTATGCGCGCCGGCTGGACCGGGAGCTGGAAATATTCGCCTTTGATGTGGACCGGGGACAGCAATATGAGCTGGGAAAAAAATGACGGCATCCCCTCGGTGATCGCCGCGGTGAATTCCGTCGGGATCAGCGGGTCTCCGATCGCGGCCACGGACATTGCCGGGTATCATTGCCTGGCGAACCAGCCCACGGACAAGGAATTGTTCTTCCGCTGGACCGAGCTCGGGGCAATGCTCCCGGTGATGAGGATTCACGAATCCTCCGGCTGTTCCAGCAACTGGCTGTTTAATAGCGATCAGGAAACCATTTTGCTGTTTAAAAAATATGCGGCGCTTCACACCTCGCTCTTCCCTTATATCTATACCCTGGCTGATGAAGCCGCGGATAAAGGCTGGCCCATTGTCCGCCACCTGATGCTTCATTATCCCGATGATCCCGGCTCCCGGAATGAGCACTATCAATTCCTGCTCGGCGACCGGATTTTAGTCGCGCCGGTGATTGTGGACAAGGCGCGCGAGCGCGAGGTTTATTTCCCGCCCGGAGAGTGGGTGAGCTGGTGGGACGGGAAAATTTTAAAGGGACCGGGCAAAGCCGTGGTCCCGGCTCCGCTGGATCAAATTCCGCTGTTCATCAAATCCGGGAAAATGGTCCCGATCTTTGACTCCCAGATTGACACCCTGATCAAGGAAAGCCGGGATGATCTGAACGGATGGGATGACGCGAACAAGTCCATCAAGGTTTTATTCTTCGGAGACGGCGAAGACGATTACACGATCTGGGACGGGACCCATTTCCATTGCGACAGTTCCTCCGCCTCCTGCCAGGTCTCCAATGCGCCGGTGAAAAGAATTTACACCTTTGAGTTCAAATGAATTCCTGATTTGACGCCGGGAGATTCTCCTGCTAATTAAAGGCCGGAGGAGGAGATGCGGATGAGGAAGATCGCCAATAGCGGAAGGGTCTGGTTGTTTTTGATCGCGGCTTTTTGGGGCGCGATTTTTTCCTGGACCGCCAAGGCTGAAGCCCTCGGGCTGGAAAGTCCGAAAATGAAAGTTGAGGTTCAGTCTCAGCCCTTCGCGCTCAAGGTGCTGGACCATTCGGGCCGGGAGCTTCTGGCTACCGACGGTCCGATCCGGTACTCTTTTGAAACCAATCCCCCGAATTTCCGGCTGGTGCTTTGGTGGATCTGGATGCGGGGATGGATCCGGCCCTGGACCAACTTAAACTGCGTGGTGTCCTCCAAACAGGATAACAACATCATTGAGCTCGGCCTGGGAGAAAACCCGGGCGGGAATGCGCTGATGACGCTGAAGATTTTCTTTTTGGACGACCGGACGCTCCGGGTGGAAAGCCGGACGCTGGGAGAAAATGTCAACCGGGTCCGGGTTTATTTCCGCAAAAATAAAGATGACCGATATTACGGGATGGGCGAGCGCTTCAACTCCGCGGAGCACAGCCACGAGCGGGTGAGGAACTGGACCGAGGAAGGCGGACTCGGTCTTTCATATCTCAGTGAAATCGCTCCTCATTCGCCGATCAACCCTTTCCCCAGGGGGCCTGACACAACCTACTATCCCTCCCCCTATTTCCTCAACCCGGCCAAGGGATTCGGGTTCCTGCTGGACGATGTCCGCTACAATATGTTTGATTTCGGCGTAACTTCGCCCGGCAAGCTGAGCATAGAAAACTGGAATAACCGGTTTGACTTTATGGTTTTTTACGGGCCTTCTCCGCTGGAAGTGACCGAGGTTATGACCGCGCACACCGGCCGGATCACGGTTCCCGCGGCCTGGGTGTTTGCGCCGATGAACGCGGTGGTTTTGGGGGAGGACCGGGTTCTGGAGGTTGCGGAGCTGGTTCGGGAGGAAAAAATTCCGACCACGGCGATCTGGTCGGAGTCTTGGTGGTGGCATACCGAATGGGAGGTGAACCGCAAGCTTTTTCCCGATTATGAAAAGATGATCGCAACCCTGCACGCGGACGGGTTCCGGGCCCTGGGTTATTACCAGCCTTATGTCGGCATCAAAACCGAGGCTTTCAAGCAAGGCGATGCCAAGGGATACCTGACCAGGAACCAAAAGGGAAAGACTTATGATTTTTTCCTGGGAAGCAAGAAAGCCCAGGTAGATCTGACCAATCCCGCGGCCCGGGAATGGTGGACGAAAAGTTTTTTCCAGATGTCCGAAGCAATGGGCGTGGACGGCTGGATGCACGATTTCGGAGAGCATACCCCGCCGGACTCGGTGAGTTTTGACGGCCGGTCGGGCTGGGACTTGCATAATGAATATCCCCTTCTCTGGGCCAAACTCGGCCGTGAGTTCTGGGATCAGGCCCGGCCTGACAACGATTACTGTTTTTACATCCGGGGCGGATACACCGGGGTCCAGCGCTACGCTTCGGTGATGTGGACCGGGGACCAGAACTCCAACTTTGAGCGCCTGGACGGCCTGCCTTCCAATCTCCCGGGCATACTTTCCGTGGGCATTTCCGGTCATCCCATCGTTACCACCGACATCGCCGGGTATAACTGCTTTGTGAACAAGAGCGCGGACCGCGAGCTGTTTATGCGCTGGGCCGAGTTCGGGGCGCTCTTGCCGGTGATGAGAATTCATCGCGGCAATGACGAGATCTGCCATATGTGGAACTTTGACCAGGACCGCGAAACCCTTGACCATTATAAAAAATACGCCGTCCTTCATACCGCGCTCTTCCCCTATTTTTACACCCTCGCTTTTCAGGCCGCGGCCAAAGGATACCCGGTGATCCGACATTTGATGCTTCAATACCCGGACGATCCCGAAACCTGGAATTTGGATTACCAGTTCCTGATCGGGGATCGCCTGCTCGCCGCGCCCGTGCTCAAGCGCGGCGCCAGGGAATGGGAATTGTATTTGCCCGAGGGAGAATGGGCGCATTGGTGGACCGGGAATAAATACCAGGGCGGGAGTTGGATCAAGGCGCCGGCCGGATTGGGCGAAGTCCCGCTTTTTGTCCGGGCCGGGAAAATTTTGCCGCTGTTTGATTCGCAGATTGACACCCTGGTCAAGGAAAACCGGGATGATCTGAACGGATGGGATGACGCGAACAAGTCCATCAAGGTTTTATTCTTCGGAGACGGCGAAGACGATTACACGATCTGGGACGGAACCAGATTCCATTGCGAAAGTAAAACGCGCCAATGCGAGATGACCAACTCGCCGATGAAAAGAACTTTCTCGTTTGAATTCAAAAACTAAATCTATCTCCGGCGATTTTACCTCCGGACGCACCGGCCCGGGGCCTTGGCTGTCCGCCCTGCCTTCTATCTGGGGATCACCGGCAAGACAATATAAGACGGATGCTCGGAATCGTGATAAACGGTCTGGTTGGCAACCACCGTCCGGGTCGCGTCCGGGATCGGCTCGCCGGTGTTCAGGTTCCGGTTGAAGCGCGGGAAATTTGAGCTGGACACCTCCACCCGGATCCGGTGTCCGGCCTTGAAGACATTGGAGGTCGCCCACAGATCCAAATCATATTGTTCCACTCTTCCCGGCGTGAGCGGAGTGGGGCGGAGCGGGTCGTTGTCCCGATACATAGCCCGGACCACCCCGTCCTGGATGTTGATCGCTCTCCCGTCCGGGTAAACATCCACCAGCTTGACCGTGAAGTCGGTGTCAACCGCGTCCGAAGCCGCGAACAAAACCGCCTTGATCGGCCCGGTGACCTCCAAATCTTTGTCCAGCGGCGCCGAGGTGTAGCAGAGAACATCCTTCCTTTTTTCCAGTGTCGCCTGGTTATAAGCCCCCAGGTTCAATCCCAGGCTGTTGCCGCCTTTGGTCGGGACCGGCTTGAGCGGATCGTAGCGGAACTTGTCAGCAGGCTCGGAGCCGGAAGGCTTTTCCATTGAGAGCGCGCCGTCACCCTTCAAGGTGTTGGCAGTGCCGGCGGAATGGAAATAAAAATTGGTGTATTGCGTGCGTTTGAGCGGCCACTCGTTCTCGTCGCGCCACTGGTTCTCGCCCATCACGAAAATCCTCACCTTCGGCCATTTCGCGGCCTGATTATCCTCGCCCTTGAGCCAGCGATCAAACCAAACCAGCCCCTGGTCCTTGCCCAGCGCATCGTCCTGACCCGCGGAGTCGCCATAGCTCACCGAGCCGTCTCCGGCCTTGCCGTGCCCCCACGGGCCGACCACCAGGATGGAATCTTTGGCGTTTCCTTTTCCTTCTTTCAAAACCCGGTTGAAGTCGCTGAGTTGGGGTCCGAGGAACATATCATACCATCCCGCGACCAAAACCGCGGGCGCGCCGATCTCTTGATACTTCTTGTCCAGGCTGATCTGCTCGTAAGTTTTGAAAATCTTCTCCGGCTCCAGCGCGTCGTTAAAATACTTGATGTCCCGGCCGGCCCGGTCGTCCGCCTTTGAAATCGGGAGCGTGTAGATGGCGCGGTTGATCCGAGCGAGATTGAAAGCGGCCCAGAAATTGTTCTTATGCTCGCCCGTGGCCACGCCCCAGAAATAAATCGTCATCAGGTGCATCTCCCCGTCCGTGTAAATTACTTCTTTTAAGTCCGGGCTGGTCACGGTCAAATGCATGGCTCCGAGGTCCTGGCCGGGCGCCTCAAACCACTGGGTGGTCCCGAGATAGGACGCGCCGGCGGTGCCCAGCTTGCCGTTGAACCAGGGCTGCTTCTGAATCCAGGCGATCATATCCTGGCCGTCCTCGCCGTCGTTCAGGAACGGATAAAACTCGCCCTCTGAGCCGTACCGGCCGCGCACATCCTGGACAATGGTGATATATCCCTTCCGGGGCAGCTTCCTGGAAGTCATCATCTTCTTGCCGTAAGGGGTCCGGAGCAAAATCACCGGCGCCTGATCCAGGCCGACCGGGAAATAAATATCCGTGGCCATTTTCACCCTGTCCCGCATCGGGATCATCAGGTCCTTCTCAACCCGGACCTGGTATTCCTTCCCGGCCTTGCCATCTTCCCGGGCCGACAAGCCCCAAGCTAGGAACAGCGTCGCAAGAAGCGCCAGCGCCCCTGCAATCATTTTTTTCATTATTTCCTCCTTACCCCGACGCCCAACTCTCATATCCCAAAAGCCATCCGTTGTCAACAAAAAACGCGGCCTTCCCGCGAAATAGGTGACTGTCCCCAGGGACAGTCACCTATTTCCGAATAGGCGGAGCCGGAGAGAGCCTCAATTCCTGGTTTGACAGAAAACCCGGACCAGATTTAAATTAATGGGCCGATCATCTGAAGATTCAAAAAAATCTGACGCTTACGCCGTAAGCGCGGTGAACAGTGAACGGTAAACGGAAAATGGTTCCTGAGTTCCTGGAAAAAACCAGAAACCCGGAAACTGAGAAACCAATTCTTGATCTTTAGCCGAGGTAAAAGTATAATTGGATTGAAGTTAACCGCTGGGGAGGATCGGGTTTGCGGATCAAGGGCAATTTTTTAAAAGATTATGTCAAGACGGTGAACGACACCCCGGAGTTGGACTGGAATAAATATCTGACTCCAGGGGACTGGGAGACCGTGCGCAGTATCATCATTCCTTCCCAGTGGTATCCGGCCGAGGTGATGGGCAGGATCGGACGGGGATTATTTGAGATGCGGACCAAAAGCGATTACAGCCTGGTCCGGCTCCACGGCCGGTCCCGGGTGGATATTGTCTTTGACGAGGAGACCAAAAAATTTCTGATTAAAGGCGACCCGATCGCTTCAGTCCAGGCTTATGTGATGATCGCCCGGCGCTACATTGACGAGGTGAGCATTAACCTGGAGAAAGCCGGGCCGGGATTCGCGATGGTCTGCTGGTATCCGGTGGATAACACCCCCTCCTGGGACCTGTTCCGGGAAATCCAGGCCGGTTCAATGGAAAAACTGATTGAAATGAACCGCGGCAAAAATCCCCAGACCCGGTTCCTCTCCGAAACCCGCGAGGGCCGCGAAGCCGGCATCATTCATCTCACCTGGCAAGGGCAGAGCCCTTGACTGGAGTTTGGCACTTATAAGCTAATTTATCAAGTGGCGTCGGCATAATTTTTTCACCTTTTTCATTTTTTCCTTGACAAGTTTCTTAAAATGTGTTATCATAGTTATATAACTATAAAAGAAAGGA
>Ga0315277_10002263_pt1 | contig 26978 bp, 18 predicted proteins | sample YL17G05_15_MG_FD_203695 | JGI IMG/M metagenome (GOLD analysis project Ga0315277, IMG submission 203695) | Sediment microbial communities from Yellowstone Lake, YNP, Wyoming, USA - YL17G05_15 | ecosystem: Environmental > Aquatic > Freshwater > Lake > Sediment | place: USA: Wyoming | collected... | reverse complement strand
TCCCCAGGGCGGCGGCGATCTCCGCGTCGTGGATCTCGGCGACGACCTGCACTTCGAGGAAGTGGTTGCCGGCGCCGAGGGTGCCGAGCTGGGGGAGGCCGCGCTGCCGGGCGCGGTCGGAGAGGGCGTCGGGGTCGGCGCCCTCGATGCGGCCCCGGCTCTCGATGTGCTCAGGGTCCTCGGGCCAGCCCATGCCCTCATCAACGGCCCACTGGGAGCCCTGGGTGAGGGCGCGATTGAGGGCGCGCCTGTCGACGCGCACCTTGCCCTTGCTGCCCACGCCGGAGGGCACATCCGAGAACACCTGGTTGACGATGTCCTTGATGCGGGGTTCGACCTCGGCGCGGGTGAGGTCGGTGCGGAGGAGGCGGACGCCGCAGTTGATGTCATAGCCGACGCCGCCGGGGGAGACGACGCCCTCGTCCGCGTCGGTGGCAGCGACGCCGCCGATGGGGAAGCCGTAGCCGTAGTGGATGTCGGGCATGGCAAGAGAGGGGCCGACGATGCCGGGGAGGCAGGCGACGTTGGCGACCTGCTCGAGGCAGTTGTCGGTCTTGATCTCCTGCATCATCTCGGCGGAGGCGTAGACGATGCCGTCGGTGCGCATTCCGGGCTTGTAAGTCCGCGGGATGCGCCAGCGATAGGGATCGAGGCGCTCGACGCTGCCGGACCATGCTCTGTCCACGGGACCTACCTCCGGGCCGCGCTGGGGCGGCCGCTCTCATAGTAGGGTGGAGCGGGGCAGAGGTCAAGGAGAGGGGGGCTACAGTTGGGCCTGGAGGCCTTCGATGGTGCGCGCGTACTCGGAGGCGAGGGCTTCGGCGCGGTCGGGGTCACGGCTCTCGGCGCGGACGTGGAAGAGGGGGGCGGAGACGTCGGGGACGACGAGGACCCATCCGTCGGAGAGGTGGACCTTGAGGCCGTCGAGGTGGTCCGTGGGGAGGTCGCGGGTCTGCTCGTGGAGCCTGCGCATGACCATGCCCTTCTGCTCCCAAGGGCAATCGACGCGTTGGGAGGCGCGGTGGTAGTGGGGGATGCGGGCGCGGACTTCGCTGAGCTGGAGGCCGGCGGCGGCGAGGAGCTCGAGGAGCTTGCCGAGGGCGAGCATGGCGTCGAAGGCGGGGAGGAAGCGGGGGAAGATGATGCCGCCGCTGGTATCGGCGGCGAAGGCGAGGTCGGGGTCGCGGCTGGCAGTCTCCATGAGGGAGGCGGGGTCGGCCTTGGTGCGGACGGCGGAGGCGGAGTAGCGCTGGCAGACCTCCTCGACGCCGGAGGTGGCGCTGAAGGGAACGGCGATGCGGGCGCCGGGGCCGAGGCTCTGGAGGACGAGGTCGAGGAAGCAGAGGAGGAGGTCGTCGCCCATGACCGGGGCGCCCTCCTCGTCGGTGGCGGCGAGGCGGTCGCCGTGGCCGCCGAGGAGGACGCCGAGGTCGGCGCGGAGGGCGCGAACGACGTCGCCGAGTTCGGCGACGCGGTGGGCGCGGCGCTGCCAGGCCTCGTAGGAGCGCGTGGGGTCGAGGAAAGCGTTGACGGCGGTGGCCTCGCAGCCGAGCCGTCCCAGGACGAGGGGCAGGAGCAGGCAGAGGGGCCCGAAGGCATAGTCGATGACGAGCTTGGGGGCGCGGCGGCGGATGGCGTCGGCGTCGATGAAGCTGAGGAAGTCCTCGGTGTAGTACTCCATGGTGCGGCCGAGGAACTCGAGGCTGCCGACGGTGTCGCGGGGGGCGCGGCGGAAGTCCTCGCGGAAGAAGATGCTCTCGATGCGGCGGACGGCGCCGCGGTCGAGGTTCTTGCCGCTGCCGTCGAAGAACTCGATGAGGGTCTGGGCGGGGTCGGAGGGGGAGACCGAGACGTGGATGCCGCCGGCGGCCCCGGAGATGTGGGCCATGTGGCGGGAGACGGCGCCAGGCATGGTGCGGAGATCGAGGACGTTGGCGCCGACGGACATGAGGCCGGCGATGATGGCGCGCTTGACCATGCGGGAGACATGATGCGAGTCGCGGCTGGTGATCACCTGGGCGCCGGCCTCGAGGTAGGCGCCGAAGGCGGCCGCGACGCGGGCCGAGAACTCCGGGGTGACCTCGATATTGGCGAGGCCTGCGACGCCGCTGGCCCCGAAGAGAGTGCCCGGCCACTTGGTTCCCCAGATGAGGCTCATGGTGACCTTGGCGCCGCGCTCGGTGGCCTTGTCGGGCCAGATGCGGATGTGGGGCATGACGACGGTGCCTTCCTCCAGGAGGCACCGGTCGCCGACGACCGCGCCCTCGTTGATGTTGACGTGGCGCTTGGCGATGACATTTCGACAGACAGTGGCGGAGGAGACCCGGCTCCCACCACCGAGGTAGGTGCCGCTCCAGATGACGGAGCGGTCGAGGACGACGCCGGGCTCGATGATGCAGTTGTCGCCGATGATAGAGAAGGGCCCGATCTGGGCTTCCTCGCCGATGCTGCAGCCGTGGCCGATGAGCACCGGGGCCTGGACGCGGGCGGAGGGGTGCAAGCGGGTGTCTCTGCCGACCCAGATGCCGTCGGCCACTTGCTCTCCGGGCAGGCTCACTGACACCGCGCCCCGCAGGCAGTCCTGGTTGGCGGTGCAGTACTGCTCGAGGCTGCCGACGTCGGTCCAGTAGCCCTCGGCGACGTAGCCGCACAGGAGCTGGCCTTCGTTCAGGAGGGCGGGGAAGAGGTCCTTGCTGAAGTCGAACGGGCGGGCCGGGTCGACGCGCGCGAGGACCTGGGGCTCGAGGATGTAGATGCCGGTGTTGACAGTATCGGAGAACACTTCGCCGGCGCTGGGCTTCTCGAGGAAGCGGCGGACGCGGCCGTCAGACTCGGTGATGACGACGCCATACTCGAGAGGATCGGGCACCCGGGTGAGGACAAGGGTGGCGATGGCGCCGCGGGCGCGGTGGAACTCGATGGCGGGGCGGAGGTCGAAGTCGGTCAGGGCGTCGCCGCTGATGACGAGGAAGGTGCGGTCGAGCCGGTCCATGAGGCGGCGGACGCTGCCGGCGGTGCCCAGGGGGATATCCTCGACGGCGTAGTCGAGCTGGATCCCCCAGTCGGCCCCGTCGCCGAAGTAGCTCTCCACTTCGTCGGCGAGGTAGTGGAGAGTAGCGAAGGCCCGGGTGACCCCCAGGCGGGAGAGCAGGGACATGATGTGGGCCATGATGGGCCGGTTGGCTATAGGCGCCATGGGCTTGGGGAGATCGCAGGTGAGGGGCCGCAACCGAGTCCCCTCGCCGCCGGCCATGACGACCGCTGGAATCATGCTTGCTTCTCCTCTCAGCTTCTGCTGGGAACCTGCTCCCCTATCAGGTAGCGGGGCCGCACGCCGGGTCCGCCGGCGGGGGCCGCCCGGGGCAGGGCGGCTCGCTGTCGCTCGGCCAGGACCTCGCGGTAGACGGACAGGGTCTGCTGGGCGATGGCATCCCAGTGGTAGCGCTGCTTGACCTCCCGGGGGCCGGCGCGGCGGAGCCGCTGGGCCAGCGCCGGATGGGAGAGCACCTGGTTGATGCCCCAGGCCAAGGAGTGGGGGTTGTTGGCCCAGGTCTGGAGACCGGTCTCGCCGTGACGGACGACCTCACGGAGGCCGCCGATGTCGGAGGTGACGACCGGGACGCCGGCGGCCATGGCTTCGAGGGCGACGATGCCGAAGGGCTCGTAGAGGCTGGGGAAGGCGGCGACATCGGCCACGGCATAGAGCCGCGGGAGGTCCTCCTCGGGGAGGAAGCCGGTGAAGACGATCTTGTGGCCGAGGCCAAGGGCGCTGGCGCGCTGCCAGAGGTGGCCGTGCCATCCGCCACCGGCGATAACGAACTTGGCGTCGGGGTGGGCGGAGATGACCTCGGGCATGGAGTCAATGAGGATCTCTACGCCCTTCTCGCGGACCAAGCGGCCGACGAAGCAGACGATCCGCTCGGCGGGGGCGGCCCAGCGGGCCCGGAAGGCGGCCAGCTCCCGCGGGGAGCTGGGGCAGCGCAGGCGCTCGGCAGCGACGCCGTTGGGGACAACCCGGAGCTTGTCGGCGGGGACATGGAGAGCGCCGGTGACCTCGTCGGCCATGGCGCGGGAGCAGCAGATCACGCGCCAGGCGTCGTAGGTGAGGAGCCATTCGAGGGAGTGGATGTAGCTCTGGACGGGACCGTGGATGCCCTGGTTGCGTCCGGCTTCGGTGGCGTGGATGGTGGCGGCAAGGGGCAGGCCGCGCCCGTGCTTGAGGGTGCGGGAGGCGAGGGCGACGAGCCAGTCGTGGCCATGGAGCAGGTCGTAGGAGAGGTCGCCTTCGCGGAGGAGGCGCTCGAGGAGGGCGAAGTTGAGCTGGTGGATGTCCGACATGAAGTCGAGGGGGCTGACGGGGGCCGGGCTGGCCCGCAGGACGCGGACGCGTCCGGCCCCGGCGGGGATGACCTCGAGGGCGGGGGTGCCTGGGTGATGAGCGGTGAGGACGTCAACGTGGAGGCCGCTGCGGGCCAGGGCCTGCGCGAGCTCGGCGACATGGCGAGCAATGCCGCCGATGATGCGGGGCGGGAACTCCCAAGAGAGCATGAGGACGCGGATGCCATTGCCCACGGCTCAGGCTCTCCTTCGCGGGCGGGCGGAGTGGGCGCAGGAGGAGCACCAGCGGCGGCCGACGCGCTGCCACTGGCCGCAGCGGCCGCACTGGCGCCAGCCGGTCTCCTTGCGCCAGAGGCTCATCCGCATGAGGGCGGTGAAGGCGCGCTCGACGCGGGCTCGGAGGGCAGGGTCGTCGATGCGGGCGGCGGCGGCGGCGATCTGCTTGTGCTGACGGCCGGAGAGCTTGATGTCGGCCGGGCGGGGCAGGCGGGGCGCCTTCCGGCGGGCCCGCGCGGCGGGGCCGGAGCGGAAGTGGAGGTCGCGGATGACGCCGGGGCCGAGGTGCTGGGCGATGCGGGCCAGGAGGTCCTGGCGGCGCATTTGGAGCTCCTGGGCCCAGGCTGGCGAGTCGGCGGCGAGGAGGAGGACGCCGTCGCGCACGGCCTCGGCGCGGGCGTGGGAACTGACCACCTGGCCGGCGATGTCGGGCCAGGCGAGGAGGGCGAGGCGCTCGCGCAGGCGGGACCGGAGGTCCAGGTTGGCCAGCACGGCCTCGAGGAGGAGGCCAATGGGGGCCTGGCCCCGGCCTCGCGGCGTCGCGTCAGACGAGTTTTCCATCGCTCACCTCGAAGACGGCGCCGGCCTGCTGCAGCGCCGGCGGGATATCGGCGATGTCGCAGCAGGTGATGATCACCTGCTCGGCCTCGGCGCAGGCCGAGAGGACACCGGCGCGGCGGCGACCGTCGAGCTCTGAGAGGACATCGTCGAGCAGGAGCACCGGGCTGGCACCGCGGCGGAGCCGGACGACGTCGGCCAGGCCGATGCGGAGGGCCAGGGCGCAGGTGCGCTGCTCCCCCTGGGAAGCGAAGATGCGGACTGGTTCGCCGTCCAGGAGCACCTCGAAGTCGTCCCGGTGGGGCCCGGCACCGGTGGCGCCGCGGGCGATGTCGCCCTCGCGCTCGGCCCTAAGCACTGAGTCGAAACGGCCAGAGAGGTTTGCCGCCGCGAGAGGCGGGTCCTCCTCATCGGGGACGATGGTTTGTCCAGTGGGCGGGTCAACGGAGGGACGATACTGGACCAAGAAGCGGGAGGGGGCCCCGGTTAGACGGGAATGAGCGGCGGCCGAGGGCGGGGTGAGGGCGGCGAGGAGGTCGGCGCGGGCAAGCACCAAGGGTGCTCCATACTTGGCGAGGGCCCGATCCCAAGGGTCGAGGGCGGTGGGGTGGGCGCGGCCGGAGCGGAGGAGCTTGAGGAGGCGGTTGCGCTGGTCCAGGGCGCGGCGGTAGCGGAGAAACTGGAAGTAGTAGTGGCGGCTGAGCGCGGACAGCTCGCGGTCGAGGAGGCGACGGCGAGAGGCGGGCTCGCCTTTGATGACGGTGACGTCATCGGCGGAGAAGTAGACGACGGGGGCGAGGCCGATGAGGTCAGCGCGCGGGCGGGGAGCGCCGTGCACCTTGACCTGTCGCTGGCCCGCGCGGGCCAGGCCCACCTCCAGGCGGAGGAGGTGTCCGCCTCCGCGCCACTCCGCGCGCACGAAAGCGAAGTCCTGTCGCCACCGCACCATTTCGTGGGTCTCCCGAGCGCGGGGGGAGTCACCCGAGGCGGCCAGGCAGATCGCCTCGAGGAGGTTGGTCTTGCCGGCCCCGTTGGGCCCGTGGAAGACGGTCAGCCCGGCCGCCAGGGGGAGTGCGAGCCGGTCCCAGTTGCGGAAGTCGCGGAGCTCAAGAAGAGGGAGGTGCATGGCCATCCGCCCTGGCGGGGAGCCGCGATCGCGGGCCCTGGGTGCCGGAGGCGACCGGCGGCGGCCCCGCGGCCGCCCTGCCGCCGGCTAGACGCGCATGGGCATGACGATGTAGATGTAGTCCGGGTCGTCAGCGCTCTTGAGCAAGCCGTGGCTCTCCGGCGCGACCAGATGCCAGACGACGGTCTCGGACTCCATGACGCCGAGGACATCGGTGAGGTACTCGGCGCTGAACGCGATCTCGATGCTCTCGCCCTCGAGGGCGCCGGGAAGCTCCTCGTGGGCGCGACCGACGTCTCCGCTCTCCGCGCTGATAGTCAGGGTTCCTTCCTCGGCGCGGAAGAGGATTTTGCTGGCCTCCGTGCGGGCGACAATGGCGGCCCGCTTGATGGCCCCCAAGAGGTCCTCGCGGTTCACGGTGAGTGCCCGGTTTGGCTCGATGGAGAGGAGACGGGAGTAGTTGGGGAACTGGCCCTCAATGAGGCGGGAGATGAGGAAGTAGGGGCCCACCTCGAAGGCGATCTGCTGGGGGCTGGCCTTGATCCTGACCGGCGTCTGGTCGGCGGACGGATCCAGCATGCGGTTGAGCTCGTGCAGGGCGCGGGCGGGGATGATGACCTCCCACCGCTCCTCGCCCGCGAGCACTCTCACCTGATCGGCGGGGACGGTCTTGACGGCGAGGCGGTAGCTGTCCGTGGCGACCATCTTGACGCTCTCGCCTTCTCGTTCGAGGAGCACGCCGGTGAGAATGGCCCTGGTTTCATCCCGGGAGGCGGCGAAGACGGTGGAGCGGATGAGGTCACGCATGCCGGCCTGGGAGATCTCTGCGGAGATATCGCCGGCGACTTCGGGGAGCGCCGGGTACTCTTCGGCCGGGAGGCCGTGGATCGTATACTGAGAGCGGCCGCAGGTGAGGCCCAGGATGCTGTGGTCGCGGCGCTCCATGGCGACGGTTGCGTCGGGAAGGCCGGCCACCACGTCCACGAAGACGCGGGCGGGAACGGTGAGGGCTCCCGCCTCCTCGACCTCAACCGGCACGGCGCTCTGGGCGCCGAGCTCCATGTCGTACGCGACGAGGCGGAGCTCGTTCCCGGAAACCTCCAAGAGCACGTTGGAGAGGATCGGCAAGGTCGTCCTGCCTGATACCACCCGGCTGACATGCTGGAGGGCTTCGTGCAGGACTCTTCTATTGCAGGTGAGCTTCACGGGCGGTTCCCCCTGTTTTCAGAATGGTGCACCGGCGGCCTACCTGTTCTCTTTCCCGTTCGGGAATCCTTTCCGCAGGCATGGTAGAGAAATGGCTGCCAGAAGGCCGGAGGTCTATCTAGATAGGAGGGAGGTGATAATGATGATAAGGGGCGTGGATCTGGGCACAAGTCGGGTTCTGGCGGCAGGAGACTAGTGTTTCTGTGCACCGCCGTGGACGCGGAAGCTGGGGATGGGTGTGGAAGCCAGAGGCTTCTGGCAGAAGGACCGCACGCGCGCCGCCTATCCCCCTGGAATCCACCCCCTCGTCCACAGGAACGAGCGCTGCGGTTCGAGGGGGCGAGGCCGTCCGGCCGCGAACATCTCTAGGCCTCGGTCCGAAGGCGCGCGCCGAGCTCGTTGACGAGGGCGCGGACGGAGCTGTCCTTCATGTGCTCGCGGACGCGGGAGCAGGCGTGGATGACGGTGGAGTGGTCCTTGCCGCCGAAGGCGCGGGCGATGGTGGGGAAGGAGGAGCTGAGGAGCTCGCGGCAGAGGTACATGGCGATCTGGCGGGCGCGGACGACGTCCTGGGTGCGGGTGCGCGCGGTGAGCTGGGAGACGGAGAAGCTGAAGTGCTCGGCGACGACCTGTTGGACGCGGGCGATGGAGAGGGGCCGCTGGTCGGTGTCGAGGGAGTGGTCGCGGAGCTGCTCGGCGGCAAAGGAAAGGGTGATCTCGACGCCAGTGAGGGAAGCGGAGGCGAGGACCTTGATGAGCGCGCCCTCGAGGACGCGGATGTTGGACTTGACGACCTGGGCCATGTAGCGGAGGACCTCGTCGGGGATGGCGACCTTCTCGGCCTGGGCCTTGCGGGCGAGGATGGCGAGGCGGGTCTCGAGGTCGGGGGGCTTGATATCGGCGATGAGGCCCCACTCGAAGCGAGAGCGGAGGCGGTCGTCCATGATCTGGAGGTCTTTGGGGGGCCGATCGCTGGTGATGACGACCTGGCGGCCGGTCTCGTAGAGGGTGTTGAAGACCTGGAAGAACTCGGCCTCGGTGCGCTCCTTGGCGGCGATGAACTGGATGTCGTCGACGAGCCAGAGGTCGACCTCGCGGTAGCGCTTGCGGAAGGAGGCGAAGCGATCGTCGCGGATGGAGGAGACGACGTGGAACGTGAAGGTGTCGCCGGAGATATAGTGGACGCGGAGGGAGGGGTGTTTGGCGGAGGCGTGGTGGCCGATGGCCTGCATGAGGTGGGTCTTGCCGAGGCCGACGCCGCCGTAGAGGAAGAGAGGGTTGTAGGATTTGGCAGGGCTGTTGGCCACGGCGAGCGCGGCGGCCTGGGCGAACTGGTTGCTTTTGCCGACGACGAAGTTCTCGAAGGTATACCTGGGGCTCAGGGGGGTGGGGGACAGGCCTTCAGCGTCGGGGTGAGCGGGGGCCGAGCGGGAGGAAGCGCGCCTGGGGGAGGGGGACTGAGGTTCGAGCTCGAGGCCCAGTTGGTCGAGGGCGAAGCGGATCTTGAGGGGCCGGCCGAGCGCCTGCTCGGCGGCGGTCTCGATGGCCTTGAGGCCCTTCTTCTGGAGCCAGTCACGCGCGAATTCGGTGGCAACGCTCAGCACGAGGGTATCGGCGTCAAGGGACTTGGGACGGACCTGCTTGATGGAGCTTTCGAAGGAGGGGCGAGCCAGCTTGCTGCCGAGCGCCTCCAGGACCTGCTCCCACACCTGCTGCACAGACGGCTGCGACGCCCTCATGCAATCCCCCTTGGTCGATTGCTGGCGGCGAGCACACCGGGCTCGTCCGACGGCCGCCGCGGCGGCGGACAGAGGCCGGGATCAAGGGGCGCGGGGGCCCGGGAGGGCCGCGGTCAGGCCGGAGATCCCCGGGAGGGGATCAGCCCGTGGATGCTACGCTGGAGCCTGGCTGCTGGAGCGGATGAATGATATGATGATTGCTGGCTTATTTGCCGATGCGACAGTGGGCCCTCGCCCTAAACCGCGACCCGGTATGAATGCACGGGACCCGATGGAGTCAGGCGCTCAGCGAACAGGACAATCCACAACGATATCAACAACTGTGGATAACCTTCCCGACCGACACGGGCACCTACCAACGTTCCTTGATCACGCGCCGGGCACTATAGCACAGGAGGCGGTCATTGGCAAGAGCGATTTTGGTCACTCGGCAGAGCGCCATGTAGGGCGAGAAGCAAGCGATGGCTCATAGCGAGTGAACAGGGGAGAACGCGCGCCCGCGCTTGTCGGCCAGGAGGGAGCATGCTATACTCGAAGCTTGCCGCCGGGCTGCGCGAAGCGCGAGGCAAGTGGAGGAGCGCGCGGGGCCACGCGGGAGGGAGGCGGCGGTAGTCAGCGAGCGAGAGCTGGGCCGAGTCGCTCTTTCCGCGCAGAGAGGAGGTCTGAGTGAAGCGAACGTTTCAACCACATCGGCGCAGGCGTTTACGGACGCACGGGTTCAGAACGCGGACGCGGACGGTGGGGGGACGGAACATACTGCGGCGACGACGCGCGAAGGGCCGGGTGCGGCTGGCGCCGGGGCCCTCCAGATAGGACCGGGGGTTGGAGCGGCTCCGCCGAAGAAGGGATGTGGAGAGGGTGTTCCAGGGAGGCCAGCGGGTGCATTCGCCGTGGGTGGTGGTGCAGGCTCGTCGGCGGGAGGCAGGGGAGGCGGCGGCGCGCGGGCCGCGGGTGGCGGTGGCGGTGGGGCGGGGGCTGCGGACGGCCGTTGCCCGGAACCGGGTGCGGCGAGCGGTACGAGAGGCCTGCCGCGCGGCGCTGGGGGGAGACGAAGGGCCGTGGGACCTAGTGCTGATCGCGCGCCCGGGAGCAGCGGAGGTGCCCTTCGCGGAGAGAGTGCGGGCGCTGTCCGCGCTGCTGCGAGAGGCCGGGGTGGGGGCCGAGCAGAAGGCCGTCGGGGCATGAACACAAGGGCGAAGGTGAAGGCTTCCCCGGGCTGGCCGGCGCGAGCGGCGATCGCGCTGGTGCGGCACTACCAGGGCTGGCTGAGCCCGCGGAAGCCGCGGACGTGCCGGTATTACCCGTCTTGCTCAGAGTACGCGGTGCGGGCGCTCGGCGCGCGGGGCCTGGTGCGTGGGGGCCTGCTCGCGGCGTGGCGGGTGCTGCGGTGCAACCCTCTCTCGCACGGAGGCTATGATCCCGGGCCCTGGGCTGGGGGGGAGGGGGGCGAGGAGACGACATGAGCCGGCGCTGGCGACTGGTGGCACTGCTCTTGCTGCTGCCGCTGCTGTCCGGCTGCTTCGGGCGCGGCGGGACTCCGATACCGGAGGGTGAGCTGGGGCAGCTGCGAGAGCAGTTGGAGGAGCTGGACCGGCTCAGTGGGGAGGAGCTGGACAGCCGGCTGACGGGGCTGCAGCAGGAAGTGGCCCGCGCGGCGGAGAGCAAGGACCGGGCGCTGCGGGAGGAGGCGGGCCGGAAGCGGCTGCTGGCGGGGTACTGCTGGGAGCGGCGCGGGGATTTCGTGGACGCGGAGCGCAACTACCAGGAGGCGAGCGGGGGGAGCTACGGGGCGATGGCCCTGTTCCGGCTGGCGCAGGTGGCGGGGTTCCGGCGGGCCAGCGCAGTGCGGGACGGCCAGGACCCGAGTCTGGAGTTCCAAAGGCGGCAAGAGGCGGACCAGATCGCGAAGGAGCAGCGCGAGGTTGCGGTGCGCGCGCTGAACCGGGGCGCGATGTACGCGCCGGGGAGCAAGGTGCTGGTGCGGGAGCCGCCGGTGGCGTCGCTGACGCCGGCGAGGTGGGAGAGAGCGGACCTGCGGCACGAGTCGTCTCGAAGACTGGACGAGTACAACCGGGGCAAGAGCACCTACCGCGCGCTGGGCTTTCTGGTGCGCCTGTGCGGGGGCGGGTCGGAGGCCGGGGGAGAGGGGAAGAAGAGCTACCCGTACCTGCTGGCGATCCTGCTGATCGCGGTGCTGGCGAAGCTGGTGACGACGCCACTGTCGGCGGCGCAATTCCGGTCGATGCGGGCGCTCCAGGCGGTGCAGCCGGAGCTGAAGAAGCTCCAGGAGAAGTACAAGGGCGATAAGGCAGGGGCGGCGCGGGCGCAGATGGAGCTGTTCCGGGAGCACAAGGTGAACCCGGCGAGCTCGTGCCTGCCGATGCTGATCCAGTTTCCGATCCTGATCTGGGTGTACTACGCCATACGCGACTATGTGTTCCAGTTCACGGGGGTGGGGTTCCTGTACCTGACGAGTCTGGCGGACCCGGATGTGGTGGGGATCGGGGGGATGCAGTGGCCGGGGCCGGTTCTGATCGTCTACGGGTTCAGCATGTACTTCTCGCAGAAGCTGCTGGCGCAGCCGTCGGCGACGCCGGAGCAGCAGCAACAGCAGAAGATGCTGTCGTATATGATGCCGGTGCTGCTGCTGCTGCTGCTGAAGAGTCTTCCGGCGGCGTTCATCCTGTACTGGCTGCTGCAGAACATCCTGATGACGGGCCACCAGTACCTGATCATGCGGTCGCAGCGACCGGCGGCGGAGGGGGCAGGCGGGCCGCGGGGGGCGGCGGCGGGGCCGCCGCCGCAGGCGATCCAGAAGCTGGCGCAGGGAAGTGGGAGCGGCAAGCCGAAGAAGAAGCGGCGGTAGCGGGACCCAGAGTTTGCGCTTTGGGCCCGGGGATGGGGCCAGGGAGGTGACATACCGATGCGTTCGATCGAGCAATCGGGACGGAACGTCGAAGATGCAGTGCAGGCGGCGCTGAAGGCGCTGGGGGTGAGCCGCGAGCAGGTAGAGGTAGAGGTGCTGGCGGAGCAGAGCCGGGGCCTGCTGGGGATCCTGGGCCACAGCGAGGCGAAGGTGCGGGTGACGGTGAAGGCGGGGGTGGGGGAGCGCGCGCAGGAGGTGCTGAAGGAGATCCTGGGATACATGGGTGTTGAGGCGACGCTGCGCGTGGTGTCGGACGATGCGGAGGGGGTGTGGCTGGACATCAGCGGCGGGGCGGACATCGGGCTGCTGATTGGGAAGCGGGGGCAGACGCTGGCGGCGCTACAGCTGGTCACGGCGATGATCGCGAACCGGCAGCAGCCTCCGGAGGAGAGGAAGAAGGTGATCCTCGACGCGGAGGGATACCGGGACCGGCGGGAGCGGGCGCTGAGCTCCATGGCGCGGAATGCCGCGGAGAGGGCGAAGCGAAGTGGGAGAGAGGTGGCCCTGGAGGCGCTGAGCCCGCGGGAACGCCGCATCGTGCACTTGGCGCTGGCCGAGGACCCAGGGGTGGCGACGCGCAGCGAGGGGACGGACCCGGACCGCATCGTCATCATCTCGCCGCGGCCGAGCAGATAGGCCGCGCGGGGAGCGGGGGGGATCGGCGCCGCCACCGTCGGCGCGCGGCGGGGGTCGCGGGCGCTGCGCGCGAGCTTTCCCAGGAGTGGAGGTTTTGCCCAGGCCCTGTGGTATGGCCGCGCGCATGGGCGTTTCTGCGTGCGCCATGCGGGAATGGGAGAGCGCGCTGAGGGAGGGCGCGGCGGAGCTGGGGCTGACGATCTCGGAGGAGGCGGCGGGGGCCTACCGTCAGCACTTCGCGCTGCTGCTCGCGCATAACCGGCGTGCCGGCCTGACCACGATCACGGACCCGGCGGAGATCGCGGTGAAGCACTTCCTCGATTCCCTGACGGCGCTACTGGTGGCGGACATAGGCGCGGGTGACCGCGCGGCGGACGTGGGGTCGGGAGGGGGGTTCCCGGGGGTGGTGCTGGCGGCTGCACGGCCCCAAGGCTGCTACCTCCTGATCGAGGCGAACCAGAGACGGGCTGGGTTTCTGGTGAAGCTGACGGCCGAGCTCTGCCTGCGCGAGGTCTCAGTGGTCAGGGGGCGAGCGGAGGAGGTGGGGAGGGAGCCGGGGCACAGGGGGAAGTACGACTGGGTGTTGGGCCGCGCGGTGGCGCCGATGCCCACGCTGCTCGAGTACTGCCTGCCCCTAGCGCGAGTGGGAGGGGCGGTGGTCGCCCACAAGGGGCCAGAGGCAGAGGAGGAGATGGCTGGGAGCGCAGTGGCGCTGGAGAAGCTGGGGGGGAGAGCCCGGGCGATGGAGAGGCTGTCGCTGCCGCGGGGGATGGGGGAGCGGGTGTTGGTGGTGGTCGAGAAGACCGGGGAGACCCCGGAGGCGTACCCGCGGCGGCCGGGGATTCCCAGGAGGCGGCCGCTGGGGAGGAGCTGACTGGCTGGAAGGAGGCAGGTCGAGGTGGAGACATTCCGGATGCAGGGGGCGGAGGCGCGACGCGTGGTGGTGGCGGTCTCGAACGAGGTGGTGCACACCATGGCGGAGGGGCTGGGGTTCAACTGGTACGCGGCTTACGATCCGATGACGTATCCAAAACCTGATGACGAACGGCGGTGGGAGAGGATCCTCGGGCACGCGGACTGGCTGAACATACGGTTCGTGCGCTTCGGGCAGGCGGCCGATGTGATGTGCGACGAGCGGGGGAGCTTCCAACCGGGGCACGCGTCGTTCGACCAACTGCGCCGGCTGAACGCGCGGGCGGAGAGCCGAGGAGTGGGCGTGCTGGTGGACTCCTGGCAGACCCCGGAGGCGTTCCAGTTCGCGCCGTGGCAGGGGGCGCCGCACCCGTGGGGGACGAGGGAGGGGCACCTGCTGGGCGTGGACGACGTTGACGGTTACGTGAGCCGGTTCGTGGTCCCCTACGTGCGACATGTCGTCGAGGAGATGGGGTGCGAGGCGGTGAGGTGGTACAACCATTTCAACGAGCCCCTGGCGGGGAGCAACCACTACGCCACCCCTCCCGGCGTGGACGACCACGTGCGCTACGTGGAAGTGCTGGCGGCGATGAGGCAGGGGCTGGACGAGGCGGGGCTATCGCGCGTCGGGATCATGGCGCCGGACACGCATACCCACCGCGAGTGGCCGGTCCCGCGAATGGTGGAACTGGGCGCCGACCCAGACCCGCATATCCAGGCCTACTGCATGCATCACTACCACAGCCGCTTCGACTGGGACACGGGGAGCAGCAACATCGGGAGCGACCCGATGGGCGTGACGATCAACGATCAGCTGGGGAAGTACTGCGACTACGCGCACAAGCGGGGCAAGCCCTATCTGGTGACGGAGCTGGGGATGTTCCACTACGGGTGGAGCTGGGGAGACCCGGCGGGGATCGCGCGGCACGACAACGTGATCCTGGAGACGGAGTTCGTAGTACGCGCGATGGCGCGAGGCGCGGACGCAGTGCTGCGATGGGCGTGGCTGAACCCGGGGAACCTCGACGGGCGGTGGCAGCTCATCGAGACGGTGGACGGGAGCGACAGGCCGGTACGGGACCCCTACTACGGATACGGCACACTGATGCGCTACGTGGGGGGCCAGGCGCGAGTGCTGGCGAGCGAGGTAAGGGGGCCGGAGGCGGCCGGAAGCGTCCACGCGGCTGCGGTGGAGAACGGAGATGGCTCGCGCACAGTGCTGGTGGTGAACGACGCCTACCACGAGTGCGCGAGTGTGGTGATCAGGTTCCCCGCGGGGAAGGCAGGGAGCGTGCGCAAGATCGTGAACGACCCGGTGCGAAAGCACGAGGAGGTGGGGGAGATCCCGGTCGGCGGCGGGGAGATGGAGCACGCGGACGTGCTCTCGCCTATGAGCTTGACGGTCTACACTACGTGCAAGGCCGGGTGAGAGGGGGGGAGGGCGCAGAGGGCTTCCCAAGCAGGGGACCGGCGGTGCAGGCAGGCGTCAGATAGGCGGCCGAGGAGGGATTCGGACGGGGGACGGGGAAACTGACGCTTGCCATGAGCGCGAGGGCGAGGAGAGCGCTGCTCCTTGGCCTGGCCGGGCTGGGTGTGGTGTGGCTCTGGGGGGATCGAGCTGGTGCGGAGGGGCCGGCTGGGGATGCTGGGCGAATGCGCGGTCAGGCGCTGGTGCGGCTCCGCCGGGGGGTCGGCGAGGAGAGGCGGGGGAACTTTGCGGCCGAGCACGAGCTCGCGCGTCTCGCGTCTCTACCTGCGCTGGGCATCGAACTGGTCGAGGGGGCGGGGCTGACGACGGAGGGGGTGCTGGGGCGGGTGAGGGGTTCCCCGGAGGTGGAGTGGGCGGAGCCGAATCCCGCGTGCCGGGTGGCGCTGGCGGAGCCCGACGATCCGGCCTACCATGAGACAATCGGCGGGATGCCGGTGCAGTGGCCCGCGTACCAGCTGCACGCGCTGGAGGCGTGGAGCAGGTACCCGGGCTGCTTCTTCGAGGCGGCGCAGCGGCCGCAGGACGCGCCGATCGTGGCCCTGGTGGACACCGGGATTGACGAGACACATCCAGACTTCATGAACCCGGGCGCGACGGGGGCGGACGTGGGGGCGGGGGGACAGCTGATGCTGTCGGCGGCGCGGACGTTCTTGTCAGGCCAGCCGAGTGACCTGTCGCCGACGGCGCGAGACGAGCATGGCCACGGAACGCATTTGGGGGCGCTGGTAGCGGCGGGTACGAACAACGGCGTTACGGCCGGGGACGGGATCGCGGGGATCGGCTATCCCGCGCGGCTGCTGCCGCTGAAGGTGGCGGGGGCCGAAGGGGTGACGACGCACGCGGACTTGGCGCGCGCGATCGTGTATGCGGCCGATCAAGGGGCCTCGATCGTGCTGGTGGGAGCGGCCGGGCCGACATGGTCCCGGACGCTGCAGGAGGCGGTGGACTATGCGTGGGAGCGGGGGTGTCTGCTGATCGCGCCGATGGGCAACTACCAGGACAGCACACCGCAGTTCCCGGCGAGCTGCCCGCACGTGTTCGCGGCGGGTGCAGCGACGGCCTGGGGGGAGGTGGCGGGGTACTCTGGGCGGGGACAGGTGGCGCTGGCGGGGCCCGGGGGAGACGAGGCGCTGGGGGTCTACTCGGCACTGCCGACGTACGCGTGCACACTGCGGACGGATCCCACAAGTGTGGACTATGGATGGCTGATGGGGACGTCGCAGGCGGCCGCGCACGTGGCCGCAGCGGCGGCCCTGTACGCGGGCGCGGCCGACCTGGGGCTGGAAACGGGGGACGAGAGCGGGGTGATCTGGAGGGCGCTCCAGCAGACGGCGGACTCGCTGGTGGCCACGGAAGGGGGAGGATGGGACGATGAGTCCGGCTATGGGCTGGTCGCGCCAGCAGCGCTGTTGGCCGGCGAGCCACGCGCGGCCAGCGTGGGAGGGATCGTCGGGCGGGCGGTTCGCGGGGGAAGCCCCGCGCTAGGCGCGGTGGTCACGGCGGCCCGAGACGGATCGGAAGGAGTGGTGACGACGACGAGCGTGTGGCCGGCCGGGGCTTACCGGATCGCCAACATCGAGGTGGGGAGCTACCGGTTGACAGCGGAGGCGGAGGGGAAGAGCGGGGTGTGGGAGCAGGTGTGGGTGCTGGCGGGGTGCGACGCGCCGGGGGTGGACTTCAGGCTGGGCAGCGGGTCAGCGGACGCGGCGATGGTGTCAGCAGAGATCCCACGGGCGGCGCTGCGAGGAGGCCGGCTCGACATCCGGGTGGTGGTGGCGAACACGGGGGAGGCGACCTGGCGGCGGAGGGACGGGCACCAACTGGTGCAGGTGACGAGCGAGCTAGCGGCCCGCTTCGAGCCCGACCACGTGAACCTGGGCCTGGGGGAGGAGGTGGCTCCGGGCGGGACCGCGGTGTTCGCGGCGTCGCTGCGGGCGCCGGAGAGGTGGGGCCTCTACTGGGCTGCCTGGAGGATGTGCCAGGAGGGCGGGGTGGGATGGTTCGGGCCGACGGCGGGTGAGTCGGTGAGCGTGACCTCGTTCTGGGACGTGCCCGCGGATCACTGGGCGGTGGCAGCGATCGAGGCGGCGAAGGACGCGGGGATAGTCCGCGGGTACGGCGGGGATGTATACCGGCCCGCAGAGGCCGTCTCGCGCGACCAGATGGCCGTCTACATAGCGCGGGCACTGGCAGGAGGGGACGACGGGGTGCCGGCTGGACCGGAGGAGCCGTCCTTCGCCGATGTCGCGACGGACCACTGGGCGTACCGCTACGTGGAGTACGTCCACGCGAGGGACATCGTCCGCGGTTACTGGGACGGCTATCACCCGGGGGAGCTGGTGAACCGCGCGCAGATGGCCGTCTTCATGGCGCGGGCGATGGCAGGAGGGGACGCGGGGGTGCCGGAGGGGCCGGGGGAGGCGAGCTTTCCTGACGTGGGGACGGATTTCTGGGCGTTCAAGTATGTGGAGTACATCAGGGCAGAGGGCGTCACGCAGGGCTACCCGGATGGGCGCTACCACCCGGAGGTCACGTGCACGCGCGACCAGATGGCGGTGTACGTGGCGCGGGGGTTCCGGCTGCCGATGTGAGGGGCCCAGCTAGTCCGGCTCGTCCACGGCGCGGCGGATCATCTCCTCCCGGAGGCGCTCCATCTCGGCTGCGTCGCCGCGCGCGGAGGCCAGGTCGAGCTGCTCCTCGAGGGAGACGGGGAGGTCCGCGTCGCGCCGGAGCAGGTCGACCAGGGCGGTGACGTGCTCCACCATGTGGGAGCAGAGCTGAGCGCTATCGCCCTCCTCCTCGGCGTAGGGAGCGGCGTGCTGCTGGCCGAACTGCTCGATGCTGCGGCGGGCGCGATAGAGCTCGGCGGCGGCGTGCTCGGGTTCGCCATGCCGGAGGTCCCAGAGGGCCTGTGCGATGGCGCGGTCTCGCTCGATCCAGGGCCACCACTTGAGGTAGGTCCACTTGTCATCGTCGGGCGCGGCGGAGCGCGCCACGAGGTCCCAGATGGCGAGGTTGTGCTCGGCGTCGTCACGGGCCTGGTGGTAGTCGCCGAGGAGGAACGAGAAGTTGCGGCGGACGTAGTACTGCCAGGACTCCTCCTGGAGGGCAGCCAGATCTTCGTCGCTGAGGGAGACCTCCTCGCCCCCGCGGGCCTGCAGGAGGAAGTCGAGGAGGGAGTCGTGTCCGTAGGGGCGCTCGCCATCGGGCCGGCCCTCTCGCTCATACTCACGGTTGAGGAGGACCTGTCCGCGGACCTCGCCGGTGGCCGAGAGGAGGGTGCAGCCTTCGATGAAGGAGATGCGCGGACGGCCGAAGCGCTCGGTCTTCTCCAGCAGCAGGTAGCGCGGATCGCGGTAGAGGCGGTTGACGAAGGCGCGCACCTTGGGGGGGAGCCCATCGGCCTGGTGATCATCAGGCTGATCCACAGCGAACCTCCCTGATGGGAGGGGTGATTCCTCGCGGGGGCCGGGGCACCTGCCTCTGCCTTGACCCTGGCCGGGGGCGATGCTATGCTCTGCGCACTTTCGTGGCCGGAGAGAGAGATGCCTCGTCGCGTGGGTCTGAGTGTGGTGGTGTTGGCGGCACTGGTGGCGAGCGGCGTGCCGGGGCTGTGCGCGCAGACGCGTGCGATCTGCCCCCTGCGGGAGGTGAAGGCGGGGCAGCGCGCGGTCGCGAAGACGGTCTTCCGGGGCACGAAGGTCGAGTCGTTCAACATGGAGATTCTGGGAGTGCTGGAGAAGTTCGACGGCACGCGCAGTGTGATCCTGGGGCGGATCCTGGACGGGCCCGTGGTGACGAGGAAGAGCGGGGTTCTCCAGGGGATGAGCGGAAGCCCCGTCTACATCAAGGGGCGGCTGGCAGGGGCGGTCGCTCTGGCCTGGTCGTTCAGCAAGGAGCCGATTGCAGGGATCACCCCGATCGAGGAGATGCTGGAGGCGTGGGAGGGGAAGGGGGCGAGCAGAGGGGAGGCCAGCGGGGGCCGGGACCGCCTGGCGCGGCCCGTGCGGGTGGGCGGACGGCCGATCGAGCACGTGCGCATCGCGCCCAGGCCAGAGCGGCCCGATCCTCCCGGGGTGATGACGCTGACGCCGCTGGGAGGGTTCGTGCAGACCTCGGGCCTCAACTGGAGGGCGGCGGAGCGCCTGGCCGAGCTGGTGGCCCCATACGGGGTGCAGGTGCTACAGGGGCCGGCCGGGGGGACGATGGAGTCGCTGCGGCCGCCGCTGGTGGCAGGAGCGGCGGTGGGGGCGCAGCTGGTGGGAGGGGACTTCGATATCACTGCGCTGGGGACGGTGACGCTGGTGGAGAGAGGCCGGGTGCTGGCGTTCGGCCACCCGCTGTTCGGGCTGGGGGAGCTGGATGTGCCGATGACGGGGGGCTATGTGCACGACATCATGCCCAGCATGGTGATCTCCGAGAAGGTGATGTCGCCGACGCGAGTGGTGGGGCGAGTATCCCGAGACATGCAGAGCGCGATCGCGGGGGAGGTGGGAGCAAAGGCGGATACGCTGCCGGTGACGATCGAGGTGATGGATGAAGAGGCGGGGCGGACGCGCCGGTTCCGGGTGGAGGTGGCGAGGATCCGGGAGATGCTGCCAGCACTGGCGGCGATGGCGGTGCTGGGCGCGGTTGACGAGACGCGCGGCCGGGTGGCGCGGGGGAGCGCGCGGGTGACGGTGGAGCTGGAGGCAGAGGGGCGCGCGCCGCTGCGGCGCGGGGACTACGGGTACAGCGACGCGGATGCGGCGAGCGCGGCCACGATGGCGGTGCTGCGGCCGCTGGCGATGTTCATCGATGGCCCGCTGGGGAAGCTGCGGATCCAGAAGCTGAGGGTGCGGGTGGAGACGGAGGAGACGCGGCGCACGGCCAGTATCGAGCGCCTGACGCTCCCACAGTCGCGGGTGAGGGCGGGGGACGAGGTGTCTCTGGGGGTGACGGTGCGGCCCTACGGTCAAGAGCCGGTGGAGTTGGCGGTGCGGGTGAAGCTCCCCGGGGACCTGCCGCGGGGGACGCTGCGCATAGTGGTGTGCGGAGGGGCGGACGCGAATGCGGCGCGGGCCGAGGTCGGGGCGCCGCGGCCCACGCCGGCGTCCATGGACCAGCTGGTGGAGAGGTATCTTGGGGAGTACAGCCAGCGGGACCTGGTGGCGCAGGCCGCGACTCCCCGCGCGGGAGCCGCGCTGTTGGGGGAGGAGCTGCCGGACCTGCCGCGGAGCGCGCTGGAGGCGCTGCAGGCGGCTCACCCCACGGACCTGCGACCGGCAACTTCGGTGATCAAGGTGGTGACGCCGACGGAGTGGGTGCTGTCAGGGCGGCAGATGGTGTCGGTGCCGCTGGAGAGCGCGACGGCGCCGGCAGGGCCTCCGACGCCGCGGCCGCCGAGCGCGCCGGAGGAGGCGCCTCCCGGCGAGGGGGAGGGGGAGGGAGATGAAGAGGAACAGGGCGCGGACTGGCTGACGCCGCAGGGCAGGCCGACGGCCAGCGCGGAGACGGGCCTGGTGGCGACACGGCTGGGCGCTGGTAAGGGGGCGGAAGAGCCGCAGGCCGCGGCACCCGCGAAGAAGGAGGAAGAGGCCAAGCCCCTGACCCGGGCACCGCAGGCCTGGGTGCATCAGACCAGGTCCGACCACGCGCGGGCCAGGGTGAACGGGCTGGTGGTCGCGGAGAACGGCCGCCTCTCGCTGGGGCTGACGCAGAGCGACTTCGGCGGGATTCCGGCCGACGTCATCTGGGGGCTAGCGGCTCGCGAGGGGGCGGTCTACGCGGGAACGGGCACGAAGGGCGTCATCTACAAGGTCAGCGGGGAGGGGAAGGCGGAGGGGTTCTTCGCGACCGGCGAGATGAACGTTCACGCGGTGGCCTTCGACAAGGAGGGGAACCTGTACGCGGCGACGTCGCCGCGCGGGAAGCTGTTCCGGATCTCCCCGGAGGGCCAGGGCCAGGTCTGGTACTCCTCCGAGAGCGAGTACCTGTGGTGCCTGGTGGTGGGGCCGGAGGGGACAGTGTATGCAGGGGGCGGCTCGCCGGCCAGGGTCTACGCGATCAGGGGCGCGGGGGGGGGGAAGGTGCTGGCAGAGCTGCCCGCGGCCAACGTGCTCGCGCTGGTGCGCACCGAGGCGGGCGATCTCTATGCCGGCACCTCCGGCAGCGGCGTCGTGTACCGGGTGGGGCCGGAGGGGACGGTCAGGTCTGTCTGCCAGGTGCCCGGGGGTGAAGCAGGAGCACTGGCACTGGACGGCAAGGGGAACGTGTACGCGGCCGGCGCCTCTGGGAGCATCCTGCAGATCCCGCCAGACGGCGTGCCGCGCCTGCACAGCCAGGTTGACGAGAGGATGGTCTATGGGTTGGCGGCCCTGCCCGGGGATGACCTGGTGGTGGCGACGGGCCCGGGCGGGATGCTGCTGAGGGTGGGGGCTGACGGCAGGCCCGCGACAGTGTTCAGGCCGGAGACCGGGCTAGCGACGGCGCTGGCTGTCGCCGACGGGGCGGTGTACCTGGGGAGCTCCGGGCCTTCGGTGGTGAGGAGGTTCGGCCCCGAGCAGGCGGCTTCGGGGACGCTGGAGTCACCCGTGCTCGAGGCAGGACGGCCGGCGCGGTGGGGCCGCGTGGAGTGGACGGCCGAGGCACCAGAGGGGACGGAGGTGAAGGCGGAGACGCGCTCGGGCGATACGGCCAGCCCGGACGAGCACTGGAGCGAGTGGACGCCCGCACCGGGGGGCACGGTGGCGAGCCCGGCGGCGAGCCGGCTGCAGTACCGGCTGACGCTGACGGCAAAGGAGCCGAACCTGAACCCGAGGGTGTACCAGGTGCGGGTGAGCTACGAGCCGGCGAACCAGGGGCCGACGGTCAAGCTCAAGGCTCCGGCGGGGGGGGATCGCCTGGCCAAGAAGCAGACGATCAAGTGGGAGGGCCGAGACCCGGACAAGGACAGCCTGAGCTATGACCTGACCGTGTCCCCGGACCTAGGTGCGAGCTGGCACGAGCTGGCGAAGGGGATCGCGGAGCTGAAGTACGAGTGGGACACGACGCCGACCTCGGATGGGCGGCGCTTGCTGCGGGTGAAGGCCAGCGACGCCCAGAGCCAGCCCAGGGATCCGCGGGAGGGCGAGGACTCGGTGGTGGTGTGGGTGGACAACACGCCTCCCGAGGTGCTGCTGTTCAGGAGCACGATCTCAGTGGGCGAGGACCGGCGCGCCCGCGTGGGGGGGATGGTGAGCGACAAGCTCTCGCCGATCCGCAGCGTGGAGTACCGGGTGGGCTCGGGGCCGTGGCGATCGGTTGCCATCACAGCAATAGAGACACTGGTCAGCGACCTATCGGTGGTCACCGAGGAGCTGAAGGCGGGCCGGCATACCGTCGAGGTCAGGGCTTTCGATGCGGCGGGGAACATGGCCAGCGACAAGGTTGAGGTCAAGGTGGAGGAGACCGCGAAGGTAGTGGGAGAGGGGAAGCCGGGCGGGTGAGAGGGCGGGGAGGTCAGGGCCTGCGGCCGCGGCGCCGCAACCGGCCGAGCCCTGGTGGCAACCAGGCGCGGCGAGCAGGCGATACGCGTGTGGGCGCAGTGAGATGGACGTAGATGTCGCGCGCGGTCTCCTCGTCGAGTGCGACCTGGGTGTGCCCTACCTCGACGACGAAGGAGGGGAAGCGCTGGCGGAGGAGGATGGGGGCTCCGGGGAGCGCGCCCATAGCCAAGAGGCGCTGGAGGAGCTCGGGCTGCTGGGTCTGGAGGTAGGCAATGACGCCGCTCTGGCCCGGGGCGAGGTCGGCGAGGGGGGAGGTGACGCGGCCGGCTGAGCCAGCGCGGGCGCGACAGCAGGGGCCGGGGGGAATGGGGCGGCCGTGGGGGCAGCGGCTGGGGTGGCCCAGCAAGGTGCAGATGCGGTCGTCTATGCCCTTGCGGAGCAGGTGCTCGAAGCGGCAGGCAACAGCGGAGGCGACATTGCCGCGGACATCGAGCACGTCGGTGAGAAGACGCTCGGCGAGGCGTTCGCGGCGGATGATGGCAGCGGCCTCTGCCTCTCCGGCAGGGGTGAGGACGGGAGCCGCGGGCGGGCCCTCGGCCAATCCCAGGTGACGGAGTTCCGCCAACGCGGTCGCGTCCCTGGCGGGCGGGCCGCTGCGGTCGGGGTGAGCTTCGTCCTCCCCTTCCTTCGCCGACCAGAGGCTGGCGAGCATTTCCTCTGCTGGTTCTGTTAGCTCCAGGTCGGGCATCAGACTGGCACTCGCAGGCCGGTGAGCACGAGGTTGAGCAGGAGGCCGACGCAGAACGCGACCGGGAGGATGACTGCGAAGACGGCGAGAGCGACGCGCAGGCCGCGCTCCTTCTGCATCACCAGGAACTGAGCCAAGCAGGGGATGAAGAGGGTGAGGGTGACCATGGCAACGACGAGAGAGGCGCCGGACATGGCGCCGCTGCTGAAGATGTCGAAGAGGCGGGCGGCACCGTAGTCGCGGCGGAGGAAGCCGAAGAGGAAGGCGTCAGCGGCGTCGGCCGGGAGGCCAATGAGCCGCACCATGGGCTTGAGCGCGGCGAGGAGGAGGGGGAAGATGCGGCTCAGCTCGGCGAGCCAGACCAGCAGGCTGGCGAGGAGGAAGAAGGGGACCACCTCGGCAGCGTACCACTTGAGGCGAGCCAGGGTTTTGGTGCAGACGTTGCGCAGGGAGGGGAGGCGGAGGGGAGGGATCTCGAGGTAGAAGCGAGGGGCCTCACCGGGCAGGATGCGGGCGGCGAGGAAGCCGGCTGCGAGGAAGGTGGCGGACACGACGCCAGCCCAGATGAGGAGGCCCAGAGGGTGGCCGGACAGGAGGCCCAGGATGACGCCGAGCTGGGCTGAACAGGGGATGGCCAGGGCGAGGAGGAAGGTGGCGATGATGCGCTCCCGGCGGGTCGCGAGGACGCGGGTGACCAGGGTGGCCATGGTGTCACAGCCCAGGCCGAGCACGACCGGGATGACGGCGCGGCCGGAGAGGCCGATGCGCTTGAACAGGCGGTCGAGGAGAAGGGCGACGCGGGGCAGATAGCCGGTGTCCTCGAGAACCGCGAAGCTGAGGAAGAAGATGCCAACCAGGGGGAGGATAATGGCGAAGGAGTAGCGGAGGGCGAGGGTGATGAGCCCGTAGTCTCCTACGAACAGGGAGGACCAGACGGTCGAGGGGAGGAGGCGCTGGAAGAAGGCGATGAGAGGGGGCTCGAGCCACTGGCGGAAGAGGCGGTGGTCGAGGAAGTCCACCAGGACTCCGGCGCCGAGGCGGCCCACAGCCAGGTACATGAGGTAGAGCACGGCGGCGAGGAGGGGGAAGCCCGCGATGGGATGGACCGTGAGGCGGGCCAGCGCATCGGCGAGGCTGCGGGGCGCCGGCCTGTGTCTGGCCATGATGGCGGGAGCGGCGATGCGGTCGGCGGCCTGCTGGCGGGCGACGGCGATGGGGAAGGAGAGGGGATGGGGGAAACGCGACTCCGCCTCTGCCACCAGGCGATCCACCTCGGCAACGGCCTCGGGTTCGGCCTTACGCACCAGGTCCCGCGCACCGCGATCACGCTGGAGCAGGAGAAGGGAGAGGGCGCGGGGGGAGATCGGGTAGGCAGCGCGGAGCCGGTGGGAGATGGCGGCGACCGCGGACGCGATGGGCTCGGGGTAGTCGATGGAGACGGCCGGGGTCGGCGGGAGAGGGCCGGCGAGGAGAGCGCGGAGCCGGTCTACGCCGAGGCCGCTGGCGGCCGCAGTGGTGACGACGGGAACGCCGAGCGCCTCAGCAAGAGCATCGGCATCCACGGTCAGGCCGGCGCGGGCGGCCTCGTCGATGATGTTGACATCGAGCGCGACGGTGAGCCCAGCCTCGATGAGCTGGAGGGTGAGGGGGAGCATGCGGCCCAGCTGCTTGGCGTCGACGACATGGAGGACCAGGTCGGGGGGCTCCGCGAAGAGGAGCGCCTGCGAGACCTGCTCGTCCTCGGAGAGGGTGGCGAGGGAGTAAGCGCCTGGGCTGTCGAGGATGTCGAGGTCAACGTCGCCTAGCCGGGCGCGGCCGCGGGCGATCTCCACAGTGGTGCCGGGGTAGTTGGAGACAACCGCGTAGGAGCCGGTAAGGTGGTTGAAGACAACGCTCTTGCCGACGTTGGGGGAGCCGAACAGCACCACACGGCGGCGCGTGCTGGGGGTGGAGAGGGGGCAAGCGTCGCACCCGCGGCGGCGGCCGGTGAGGAGGGTGCGAAGGGGGCGAAAGAGGCGAGCGGCCACGTCAGGTGGCCCTACGCGGTCGGTGGACGCGGATGGTGGCGGCAAGGCTGGCGCCGATGGTATGGGTCTGGCCGGCGGCCTCGATGACGACCGTGGCGGCGGCCGGCATTCGCTGCTTGAGCGCGATCGGTTTCCCTGGAAGCAGGCCGCGCTCGGCGAGGTAGCGGACGACGTCGGGAGACTCGTCATCTAGGCGGGCGAGGGTGAGGGGGCGGCCGAGCGGGGCGTCGAGGAGGGAGATGGTGCGGTCGCGAGCGCTGGGGTCGAGCGGGTGTCCGTGAGGACAGGCCTGGGGATCGCCGAGGGCGTCCGCGATGCGGCCCTCGAGGTCCGAGGAGACGACGTGCTCGAGGCGGCAGGCCTGGTCGTGAGCTTCGGCCAGGGGCACTCTGAGGAGGTCGGTGAGGAGGCGTTCGGCGAGGCGGTGGCGGCGGATGAGGGACAGGGCGCGGCGCTCTCCTTCGCGGGTGAGAGAGATATCGTGGTAGCGGCGATAGGTGATGAGGCCCAGACCGGCCAGGCGCCGAAGCATGCCGGTGACAGAGGCTGGAGTCACGGCGAGCTGGGTGGCGAGCCCGGTGGTGGAAACGCCGCGGGGGCTCTGGCTGAGGCGGTGGATGGCCTCGAGGTACTCTTCGACGTTATCCGAGAGAGGCTTGGCTTCGGCCACCGTTTCCCTCTGTTAGGTGAGGCAAACTGTCGGTTTAGGACATCCTAATTCTACCACAAGAGGGAGCGGCGGTAAACAGGGGAGCACGGGGGAGCCTGGGGAGATCAAGGCGAGGAGCGGGTCGGGAAGGGCAGGCGAGACCGAGGGCAGAGGGCCGGCCGGCGCTCTGCCCTCGGCGGGATGGCTCTGCCTGGGGCCGAAGGGGCCGAGGGCTATCTGGCGGGCTGGGGCTCGGCCTGCTGCTCGAGGCGCTCGCGGCGGAACCGCAGGCTGTCGAACTGGGGCTCCGGGATGGAGAGGGCGCGGAAGGCGGCGATGTGCACGACGCCTTGGTCCCAGACGAGGGCTGAACCGAGGAGGCCGGCGCCGCGGAGCTCATAGAGGGATCCGCTGCCCGGGGTGTCCTTCGAGACGCGCTCGGCGCGGCGGAGGCCGTCGAGCCAGCGCTGGACGAAGGACTCGTCGGGGACCCGACCCCGTTCGGGGCGGTCGAGGGCATCGATGACGTAGGAGTCGAGGAGCTTCGGCCAAAGCTGCCGGAAGAGGGCCGGCGAGCTGAAGAGGTCGGCGGCGATGATGTCGCCGCGGACCGCGGCTACGACCCCGCAGGCCTTGGGGAAGTCGTCGGGGAGGTCCGAGAGGTCGCGCGCATAGGGCTTTATCTTCCGCTGGACTTCAGCGCTGTCGTGGATGGAGCTGAGAGCGCCGGTGGCACTGGGGGCACTGAGACGGGCTTGCTCGCCGGCGACCTCTTGCCACACGGCGGCCTGGCCGGCGGGCGCGCGCTGACGGATGCCGGCACCGGCCATGGCGCGGCCGCTCTTGAAGCTCTCGGTCTTGCTTACCCAGCGGCCGTGCTCG
>Ga0315277_10002262_pt1 | contig 26992 bp, 22 predicted proteins | sample YL17G05_15_MG_FD_203695 | JGI IMG/M metagenome (GOLD analysis project Ga0315277, IMG submission 203695) | Sediment microbial communities from Yellowstone Lake, YNP, Wyoming, USA - YL17G05_15 | ecosystem: Environmental > Aquatic > Freshwater > Lake > Sediment | place: USA: Wyoming | collected... | reverse complement strand
ATACTTTATAGATGTTTCTTGAGGACACAGTTATGAACGGATATGAATTTTCAATGGTACAGGCGCTGTCGATTGCCGGGTCCGCCTTTGCAACGGGGATCACCCTGGGTTGGATCCTGGCCTTGCTGCACATCGGAGGCATATATACCAGGTCCGATCGTGATGATAAGGAAACCTGAAAATTATGAGAGATCGGATTGGGTTGGCTTTTTTCACCTTTGCAGCGATGGTCTCATTCCTGGTAGCCTGGGAGCATCCCGCTTTGCTGGCCTGGTTGGCGGGAGTTCATAATACGGTCCTGGCGGCTATATACGTCCGGCGTAAACCTCCCGTGAAATACGATCGTCTGGGGTTGTGGTTGGGACTGCTGGCCGCTGTGTTACCGATGACGATTATTTCCTCTGTTGAAATGTCCCTTCCCTTGATTATCACTGGCCTTCTGGGCTATTCCCTGGTTTTTTGGTCGCTTATATCGTTAGGGAATCGCTTTGGAATTGCTCCTGCAGATCGTGGGCTGGTCGTGTGTGGCCCGTATCGTATTGTGCGGCATCCGATGTACCTGGGTGAATTAGTGCTGCGGGCTGCATTGGTAGCCGCTTCAACCCAGGTGCTTCCTGCCGCTGGCTTGCTCATTACCCTGGCTGTGATCCAAATCCTACGTGCCGTAAGAGAGGAGCAAATTATCAGTGGTTACAATGCCTATGCCAGCCAGGTGCCTTACCGTCTTGTGCCAGGAGTATGGTAATGACGTTTCGTTTGTTTCCTTTGATTGCCTACCTGGCTTCATTGGCTTACCTGGTCTGCTGGGTGATACGCTTATTGCAGGCGATTTATCAGAAAATGAGGAGCTGGATACATCCGTCAAGGATGAGGCTTTCGCTGAAAACCTGGGGCAAGCTCAGTGAAGAGAATGGTTTTTTTGTTTACCTAATAGGGATGTTGTTTGGAGGACTGGCTGCTCTATGGTTGATGCATTTTTTTATCCGCGAGTGGCTGTTGGTCATATTCGTGGTTTTGGCTGTGCTGAGTGACGAGATGCAAGTTTCCTCAACTGATACATTGCTTCTGGAAATGATGATCTTCTTCGATCGTTTAAGGAATCACATTCAGGATAAACAGGACTTATTTGAATCTTTGACCAACGTTGTTCAGGAACTTCCGGAGGGAAGGATACAGAAAAGTGTCCTGGAAGCTGTCCTTCGCCGGCGCAGCGGCAAAAGCTTCGAAAACAGTCTTAAGGCGATGCGCAGGATCGATCCATTACTGGATGAACTTATCCTCACTTTACAACATTCAGGATGGAAATATGCGCCAGGTTTGAACATCATCCTCAACCGGCTAACCGGACGGGCTGGCCGGAAGTGGGATCGTGCCAGCCGCAGTCTGTTGATAAAGGACAAAATTAAGACTTACCTCCAATTTAGTCGAGGTGCTTTTGATACTGGATTGTGGGTGATCCTTATTAGCAACTCATCTGCATTGAATCATGTCATGCCTGATCGATCTGTTATTGTGCTGGCAGTTCTGGCGCTCTTGGGATTGGGATTCATCTTTTTTCTCTTCCTCACAAGGCAATGGCTGAGGCGATCCCTGGTGGTTTCGATTTTCATAATCACTCTGGTAGCTTATGCCAACTCACTCATCGTCCCAATTCCGGTCTGGATCCAGGTAGAGACGATCTCTCATCAATCAGACGGAGTTAGTAATACCGCTATGGTCACTTCTCAAATTTCGACTCTTAACCAGGGGTTGCCTGCTTCTTTTCTACCTGCTTCCTTGAATAAACCACCAATCTCAGGAACATGCAATCCAACTTCAACGCCGACTCCAACGGCTGTGGTTACCATGATCCTAAATCGACCTGTATTGATTTTCACTCCAGTTATCCCTCAGGATTTCAATCTATGCTGCCTTCGATCTCACCAACCCAGGTAATCCTTTTATTTTTGGTAATGGCCTGGCTGGGAACCTGTATGGTATTTGATCTGCGCTCCCGGCAAGTGCCGGCGTTGTTGACTATACCGCCGCTGGTTCTATCTGCACTCTGGCGTTTGTTTCAGGGTGGGTGGTCGGTCGTGATTTTGGTCGTTGCCTTGATCTTGATTTCAGATCTTTCCTGGCCAAAGTGGCGAATCCCGCTGGCCTGCCTGGCGACTGTATTGCCGCTGTCTATTCCCGACCCCTCAGAAAATATTTATACCCTCCTGGTTATTTTCGCTGCCTGGGCGTTGTGGGAGATTGGAGCAACCGGTGGCGCGGATGCCAAGCTCATCATTTCCCTGGTACTCCTGTTCGGAAATGGGTTCTTATTTATTCCGATTGTCATGGCCGGTGGTCTCCAGGGATTATTGGGTTTGATCGCCCAGAAGAAGACAATTCCCTATACAGTTGCCATCATGTTGGGAACGGTTGCCTGGTTGTGGATGTCGGCTGTGCGTTGAACACCTAAATCTTATGCGAAAGGAGGTGAGGGCTGTGCGTTTTCTAAAAGATACTACTGCAATCGAGACCGCCGAAGTGGCTGTGATCATCGCAGTCGTCGTCCTGGTCGCCTATGGTGCGTACCAGATCCTGGGTCAGAAGATTGCCCAGGTTGTGCAAGATGTCGCTGGCAGAATTTAAACATGAGAGGCAGGGCTATCAGTGAGACCGCCCTGCCTTCCGACCTTTTTATCAGGAGGTATGTATGCGATTCTTGAAAGCTCGCAGAGCCATTGAAACGTTGGAAGCGGCGATCACCTTCCCGATTGCCATCCTGGTCATGCTGGCGACGATAAACTTGGGAATGGTAGTATACGGCCAGCAGGCAGTCCAGGCAGCCGCCCGGCATGGGGCGCGCATGGGAAGCGTTGCTCAGCAGTGCAGCGCCTGTTACGCTATGAGTGCTGCCAGCAGTGCTATAAATAGCGATCCCATTGTGAAACAAGCCAGCGTCGCTATCCTTTCGCCAGGTGGGGTGGCAGGTAGCATCTTGACCGTGCGTGTTTCTGGCAGCATCCCCAGCTTTCTGGGAACGCTGGTGCCTGGGCTACCGGGCATTTTTCCGGTCTCGGCAGAGGCCACATTCCGCCAGGAGGGATGGTAATGAAAATCCTGAACGATAGACGTGGTTACTCGTTGACCTTTTGGACGGGATTTTTTGGCATAATATTGATCCCGATTATGGCGCTTAGTATTGAGCTGGGGCGCTATTTTTATGCCCGGGCGGAGATCGCTAAAGCTGCGGATGCAGCAGCACTGGCAGCTGCGGCGGAGATCAGCCAGCGCGTATTTGAAGAGACAGGGGACTTGCAGCCGACAAGCAAAACCTGGGCTAATGCCCAGGCCTTTGCTAGTATGAATAACAACTATCTGGGACAGTATGGAGTCAATGCGGTAGTGACGGGGATTAACGTAGATGTAGGAAAAGATACCGTATTGGTACAAGTGTCGGCGAACATTGACAGGTTATTTCCAAGTATCGTGCCCAATGTATTGGTGACGGAGACTGGACAGGCTCAGATACGCGCATTTACAAGGTGAAGTACAATCTATATTTATTGGCATAAACTTTTTATTAGTCAAAGTAATTCTAAAAAAAACCAATTATCTCCAGATTACTCCAGCATCCGGTCAGGGGCATAATATGGTATGGAAATGGTAACTGTTCAGGGGGCAACTGCTTTCCCCAACCGGAAAAACAAACAATCGGAGAATGCAAGATGAAAAAAGTATGGATTATCCTAAATCTCCTTTAGGAGAAATTCAAGGAATTTTTACTTCTTTGCACGAATATAGAAGTATTATTGAGAAAAGACTCTATCATTTTTTATTATGTGACGGGGCTACTTTTCAATTCAGATATATTATCGATCATGATCAAATAATACAGCATCGCCTTTGTTATTACCCTTGCCCGGTTAGAATAACCAGCGATGATTTAGAAAACATTTCTTATGGTGAAGATTTTTTGTTAGCGATTTCCTGCGGAACAGCCCACTACCCTGACCGAATATGACGAAACGCTTGTCCGACGGCTGATTGAAAAAGTGGCCGTATACGAGAATAAATATTCCGTAGAATTCAAGTCCGGCATAATGGTGGATGGGGAAATATAAGAATAAAAATAAGCAAGGCACTCTACGAATGAGCTTATCACGTAGGGTGCCTTGTTTCCGAAAAGATACATATTTTGGTAATGCTTATCTATTCTCATTCCCAACATACTTTATTCATTGTTTTTTACCTTTATCGTCTAGTAGATTATTAGCTATGACACCTACAACTACACCTACAACAACAGTTATGGCTCCAGCTTTTATGTCCCTAACAACTTGTCCAACACATTTTGAACAATACCAACCATAAGGAATCATGTTGATACAACCATCCTTATGGCATTTATATAATACAGTATTACAATTTTCGCACTTATATTTTTTGTTTTCAACAGAAACAAAGGTGGTTTGTTGCTGACATTTAGGGCAATTAGCATTCATTACTTTCACTTCCATCATTTTGTAATAGCAAAATCTCACGAGGTAGCTCAAATGTGATTACTGGACCGTCAAGCAATTGTTGTTTTATTTGAAGCGTTTTCTTTATGCCATTAATTCCATTATCATTTGCAGTCTTTATCTCTTCTTTAATAGGAATTTGCCTTTTGTCAATTAACGGCAAGACATCTACTATTTTCTTGTGAGGATCAATGTCCTCATCATTAATATCGCATAGAAAAATAAGTTTTTTATATAATTCATGTGACGAGTAACTTACCAGTTGTTCAACCCTATCATAATACTTTTTGGCGTTTTTATATTTTCCTATTAATTGATAACAAATCCCCCTTAATGTTTCAGACTGAATATAGCAATCAATAAGAAAACTGTAATTATCAAGTAACTCTTTTATCTCTTCAATGAATTTTTTATTATATTCATCGTTGTTTTTTCCAAACCATGATGGTGGCCACATACTTTCCGTAAATGTCGACCATGCACTAAATGTTATTTTTTTAGAGACGACACTTTCAATAGTTAACCTAAAATAATCTGCTAATTCGCCAACATCTTTTATGGTTGAATTTATCCTTTCTAAAGCTTCTCTATCTGGCAATTCTATCCGTGCATCATTAATCGTCTCAGTTGCCGATTGCAAAGCTGCTATCTTTTCACGCCACCTGTCTTCAATAAGAGAATTAAACTTATCATCAAGTTTATCTATTTTGTTACTAATTTCAGCTAACTGTAATTGACCAGATACTGAGCATATTGCTTTAGTAACATTTGAAAGAGTCATCATTGCATTTGAAGGATTTGATTTTTCAAGCGCCCCTTTACCTGCCCAATGTTTAGTCTTTGCATCCCGTAATTCAACTGAAAAATGATCCCGAATTAATTTTCCCGAATCAATGCCTGCTTGTTGATCAGGTCGCAAGACAATCTTAAATAATTCAGTATCCTTACTTGCTTTAATTGCTTCTTGTAATGCTGGATTATTTTGTATTCCTTTCACAACCGCATCCAGTAAAGTGGTAGGTACTGTAATTAGTTCTGAATGTTCATATTTACTTTCCGTAGAAGGGATAACAAGCTCCCCTTTTACTTCAATTATCTCGTAGTTATCCATTTTTGTTATTCACCCGTAACCTATTCTTGAGAAATTTACCATCCGCAGTTTAACTGTAACTTCATATACCATCCAATCTGCTCTCTCATTAACTATAACATCTAAATCGACTACTCCCGAAATTCGGCATGTCATACTCATTTATGATTGGCGAAATCCGGCCTTTCAACACGGGGGAAAAGGACTGATGGCTTATACAGAGACACGAAAAGCGTTGCTTGAGCCAACTATGTTACGGAAATGCAGTTGGTGGCAACGTATCATTCAACAAATGAGGGGAAAGGCCATTTTGCCTTGGTTAACCGAACATCTTGCGCTCAAGTATGGGTTGTAAACCTGTTGCTTTATAATTCAACTGCATGAACCGGAGGACACGAATGAGCAATTATCACTTACCGAATGGGCGCGAGATAGACCTGGTTCGCTGGAACATAGTCGGGACTTACTCAGGCATCCTTGAGGGGTCTAAAGAATACGCCAGTCAGGTAGTCCGCGAAAATTTGCCAGAAATGGTGACTCAGATTATGCCACCAGGCCATCCACTGGCAGTTATCGGGCCGCCCATTGGGGAACTTCCGCGCTGGTTGTGCATAGCTGAGTTAGAATCTCTGAGCGGTGTTCACAACACTGACGCAGACTTCAATTCTCGGCTTTACGTTTGTTGGTTCATGGAGGATACTGCCAGGCGTTTGGATGAAGCAATTGAGTCCATTCTTCCTCTGATTGACTGGGAAAAGCTGGCCGAGGACTACGACATTATGAACTTCTGAGTTTTATTGGTATTCTTTGCTCATTCGAACAGAAAATAAACCGCCGAACACCGGCAACATCGGACAGCGGCGTAAGCCGGTGACGGTTTTCAGGGCTTCCCAGAAATAGTGCGATAATTCAATTGAGTATTGTCGTTCGCCCAGCTTCCACTGATCCATATCGATAGCAGCGTATAGGAGGATTTGCCATGAATCCACAAGACGAAGCATCCTTGATCAAAATTAAGTGTGTGATCGACATGGCAATTGACTTCTCTGCTATGACTCGAGTATTTGAAAAAGGGTCTAAGCAAAAGATCGCTGAAAAACTAGAGCATTACTTAGGCCTACTCGCAGATATTGATAGTAAAGACAATTTTGAAAAAATTCACTCTGAATTCTGCGAGTGGCTTGTCAAGAATATCTGTTCATCAAAGAAGGATTTGGAAAATAAGAATAGCCAAGCTGCATCATATGGTCAGGCAGCAAAACTTTTCAACGTAGCCGCAAAGGTTTATGTCTACTATTGTCACCTTCCAGATTGCGAGTCAAATGCGATGTTGTTGCCCATGCTTCATGCAGCCCTTGATAACTTAATGATGAAGAAATTGAGAGAGAAATACCCAAAAGAGAATATCAAAGCCCAAACCATTTCTGACGTAGATAAGTCTGAATATGTCGCTCTACAAAAGCTAGTTACGAGGCACATTGAAGACGATTTTAAGAACATGATTCTACCGGTTCATTACGACGACATTATGTGGCACCGATTAAACCGACCTTCTTAAAAATTCATTAGAGTTGACAGCACTACCGAGCTGCTGCTCAACTCAAACTGAGTTGAGTTTTAGAGTTATTTTTTGTCCCCGGCATATTGCATAATCCCTCTTTGGTCTATCCATCATAGTAAACTTATTGAAAAACCTTGAATATCGGGACAAATGTCCCGCCCTCGACGGGGCACCTGCCGATCGCATTATAAGCCAAGATCGCCGACGACTATAGCTTGAGCAAAGAAATACGGCCTCTACATGGCCCAGGCTATCTTCTCTATTTGAGGGAGGTCAAAGTTGATCGGAACAACTGGCTGTATATTGATTTGGATTGATTTATGCAACGCAATAGTGCACACTGGCTGCACTATAGGCAGGTATAATCAAATTATCCACAACAATTTTATCTTGATGAGAGCTGATGACTGAATGCAGCCTGCTCGGGAAAAGTTCATGCATTTGCTAATCAAGAACTTTGCTAGTTTTTATTCCAAACATAATTTTCACTAACGACATATTTTAGGAGTTGTACATTGTCAATTGAGCTACTTTTTGCTCCACCCGCTACGGGGAAAACTGAAACATGCATCAAACGAATAAATCAAATCCATCTAAATCAACCACTAGCAAAGATTTGGGTGATCGTTCCAGATCGCCTGCAGGCAGCTGCCTTTCGCAGAAGGCTGGCTGGCGCTGGTGGAGCACTGGGGACGCAGGTTGGCAGGTTTGGCGATCTATTCTCCAGCCTCCTTGAGCAAACCGGGACTTACATCCCATCGGCTTCAGTCCCTTTGCTTCACCGCCTCATCCAGGAGGCAGTAGACGGTGCTATAGCAATAGGCGAACTTCCTTACTTCGAACCATTAAGATTGTTTCCTGGCTTTATCCTGGCGTTGCGGGATAGTTTCGGGGAGCTCAAGCGTGCGATGGTCTCTCCAGAACAATTTTCACAGTTTGCACAGGCAGGAACCCCATCTCAGAAAGACCTTGCGGTTTTATACACACGCTATCAAGCTCGCCTCAGGGAACTCAATCTTGCCGACCAGGAAGATATAAACTGGCTTGCTATCTCTGCGCTTGAGAACCATTCAACATTAAGTTCCTCGATACAGCTCTTAATTGTGGATGGTTTTGACTCCTTCAACGGAGCCCAATACAGGGTCCTGCAATTATTCTCTGAGCAGGTTGGTGATCTGCTGATCACTTTCCCCGGTGTGAGAGGCTCAAAACGACCGGCACACCGCAGATTTATTGAAAACATAGAAAGATTGGTTGCAGACCTATCTCCGGAAATCATTTCCCTTGAGAATCAACCTTATCTTCCTACAGAGATCGCACACCTGGAAAGCCATCTGTTTGAGGCTGATATTTCATCCATCTGTCCGTCGGATAATTTAACTCTGCTGGAAGCGCGAACAACAGCCGACGAAGCCCGGGAAACGCTTCGCTGGATTAAAAAGCTGGTCGTACGGGAAAATATCCCACTTTCTAACTGCATGATTTTCACACCGAATCCTGCAACGTATCATCCGTTGCTCCGATTAAGCGCTAAAGAGTTTGGCATCCCAATCCGTTTTACACTGGATGAGTCTTTGGAATCCTCCCCGGCGTTCACTGCGCTGGCGAATTTACTCTCGTTAGCTGTCGAGAATTTCAATTCCCACTACCTGATCAACACACTTCGCTCGCCCTACTTTGATTTTTCGATCAATGCAGAGACGATCGATACATTTGAAGTGATCAGCCGCGTGGCGCAAATCATCGAAGGTCAAAGTCAATGGAATGAAGCGTGGGAACGTCTGGAAGCTTCCACGGACCAGCTGCATCTTGACCTGGACGATGAGAGGAATACTCCAAAGCTACCGCGTGGCTCGGATGCAACTGCACTGCACCAGACAATGGCGTATGTTTTTAGAACCATCACCCCACCTAAACAGGTTCTCACCCAAACCGAATGGATCACCTGGCTGGAGGATTTGCTAGAACATCTGCGGTTTTACGAAAAGGCAGAGAATGAAAGGGATAAAGCTGCTTGCGAAGTCTTTCGTGAGTCCCTGCGCGCACTCGTGCTGTCCGAAACCGTGGTTGGAGAACGGAGGGTGGATTACAAGCAGTTTATATCTGACCTCCTTGGCACTGTGCGCGGTGAGGGTTTCCGAGAGCCTGGACTAGTGGGTGAACCTGCCTTACTTGTGGGTCGCATGACCGAGGCGCGTGGCTCCCGTTACCAGGCAGTGGCTTTGATGGGTTTGTCAGAAAGTTCTTTCCCTGCCAACGAGCGTCCCGATCCTTTCCTTGATGAGGATTTAAGAGAGGCGCTGGGTTTGGAAAGCCGCCTCCAACGAGAACAGGCAGGCCTGTTCTATCAGGCTGTCACTCGGGCTGATCGCTACTTATTGCTTTCCCGACCGTATCTTTCTGAAGATGGTGAGCAGTGGGAAGCATCCACATTCTGGAAAGCCACGCGCAATCTGGTTGAAAAAACCGCTGTGATTACTGTAAATCCGGATACACCGCAACCTTTGTCTGAAGCTGCCTCAACCCAAGAGCTGCTGTTCACTGCTGTGCGCCAGAGAAAACTACCCAAGGATTATCAATTTATGATTACACGGTGGCAGGATTTACAGCATGCCTGGCAGGTGCTCCAGGCAAGGAGATTAAAACGCATCAGCGGCCCTCACGAGGGATACATCGAACCAGTAGCAGCAGAGATCAACCAGCAGTACTCTCCTTCTCAGACCTGGAGTGCTTCAAAGCTGGAGAGCTATGGGAATTGCCCCTTCCGGTTTTTTGTCACTTACGTCTTGGAGCTTGAATCCCATGAGCTGCCAAAGCTGGGTCTGGATCAACGCCAGCTGGGGACCATGCTGCATGAGATATTGGAATCAACCTATAAAAATGCAGAAGAGCGGACTGATCTATCATCCCTGCTTGCTTCTTTGCACGCGGTTTCCCAGCGGGTGTTCGCTGAGGCACCCAGAAAACACGGTTTCCGTCCTTCAGCTCTATGGGAAATTGAACAAACCCAACTATTGGAAAAGCTCGAAGAGACCATTACCGCATTGGTTGGAGATGGCACCTGGACCCCGATTGCCTTTGAAAGCAAATTTGGAATCGAACATGCCCCAACCTTGGAGATAAATCTCGCCACTGATGTACTGCGGGTTAGAGGGGTGATCGATAGGGTAGACCGGAATGCGGTCGGGGAATTACGGGTGATCGATTACAAATCCGGCAGCACTCATCTCTCTGCAAAAGATCTTCAAAATGGATACAGCTTGCAGCTCCCACTGTATGCCCTCGCAGCCCGCGACGCCCTTGGACTTGGGGAACCTGTTGAGGGGATGTATTGGAAAATCCTCGCAGCAGAAGCAGGATCACTCAAATTGGGGAAGTTCAAATCAGATATCGGGGAAGGTGTGGAGGCGGCTGTTGGTGTGTTGCGCGAACACCTGACTCGCATCATGAAAGGCATCCGTTCGGCGAATTTTCCTCCTCAAAAACCAGAAGATGGTTGCCCTTCATACTGTCCAGCAGTCCAATGGTGCTGGCGTTACGAACCGAAATTTGGTGCTCTATGAACAAACAGTATGTAGACCGTGTATTGGAGAACTTCAACCTTACCCCCAAGCAGGAGCTAGCGGCGGTAGAGCGCGGTCGGGATGTGGCTGTGACCGCCGGAGCAGGCAGTGGGAAAACTCGCACCCTCGTCGCCCGCTATGCCAGCCTGTTGGCTGAGGGCTGTGATGTCCGCAAGGTGGTAGCGATCACATTTTCAGAGAAAGCCGCGCGTGAGATGCGCTCCAGAGCCCGGGAAACCTTGGAAAAACTTGTCAGGCAGGCAGCATCTGAGGAGGAACGAGGGTTTTGGCTAAATTTGAACGGCCAAATGGATGCCGCCCGCATCAGCACCATCCACAGCTTGTGCGCTGAGATCCTGCGTGCCCACCCCGTGGAAGCCAAGGTTGACCCGAGATTTGAAGTCCTTGATGAAGGCTTAACTGCAGCACTTCGTGCCCAAATTGTGAGCGATACGATGACCAGGCTGGTCGGTAAACCAGAATTCGCCCCCTTGTTCCAAATTATGGGTACAAGGGATCTCTCCAATCTGCTTGCCTTGCTGATTGAGAAACGGCTGGAAGCTAAGGAGATTTTTGACCGCGGCGATCCTGGTGGAAAACAGGTCGTTCATCAAGCTATACAAAACGCCCTGTTTGACGGATCCATTTCTGATTGCATCACTGAGCTGCGAAGTATGGGTGTAGAAGCAATATACCGCGACGCAGGTGATATTCTTGGTCAACAAGTTGTTGACCTTTTGCGCGTGTGGGATAGCGTCGAGGTGGCGCTCAGTGCTGGAGATACGGTGTCTTGCGCCGGGTTTTTATACCAAGCACGGCGTAAGAATATGGGGCTAGGTCGTGGCAGTAAAAACTCCCGCGTGTACAACATCATCAAGGATCTCCAGGCTGCTTATGATAAATTATTGGACCCTATTTGTGGAGGAAAGGACTCGAAAGCAAAACCAGTCGATCCGGTTGCTGAAGCCAATTTTGCCCTTGCCTCCAACTTGATTAAGCCTGCCTTTGAGCTGATGATCGAATCATACAAGGAGGCGTTAGTCCAGCGTGGATCATTAGATTTTGATGATCTTGAAAATGGTGCGGTTCAATTATTGTCTCTGCCCGAAATTCAAGCTCGTTGGCAGCGTGATGTAGATGCCCTCCTGGTGGATGAATTTCAGGATACGAATGAACGTCAAAGAAAAATCGTGCGTGCTCTTACGGGTTCGCCGGGTAAGCTGTTCGTAGTTGGGGATGCGAAGCAGAGCATTTATCGCTTCCGGCGTGCTGATGTAACTGTGTTCCGCTCACTGCGCGAAGAAATTCGCGCCCAGGGGGGATTATACGTGGACCTGGATGAGACTTTTCGCACCCATAAACCCCTTCTGGATGTGATGAGTGATTTACTGCGAGCTTCAATGGGTACAGAAGAGGATCCAGCTCGCCCCTATTTTGAACCATTTTCTCCAATGATTGCGACCCACGAAACTCCCAGAGAAGGAACGATCGCCCCCCATATTGAATTTGTATACGGTGCTGGGGAGAACGCAGATAAAGCCAGGCCGGTAGCCGCCCAGGCATTGGCAGCCCGCCTGCTTGAATTGAAAGCGCAGGGGCAGATAAAAAAATGGGACTATGTCACCCTTTTATTTCGCGCCTCGACCGGTTTCCCTTTTTACGAAAACGCATTTGAAGATGCAAACATTCCATTTGTCACTGTAGCCGGGCGCGGGTTTTATGATCGCCCTGAAATTCGAGATGTCCTCAACATCTTGCACGCTTTAGCTTCTCCCACCGATGACCTGGCGATGGCGGGGTTGCTGCGTTCTCCAGCTTTTGGACTGACCGACACCGCGCTCTACCAGCTACGCCGGCAAAGCACGACCCCCACACATTTCATCGATGCCCTCCGGGGTGATCTCACAATCCTCGAGCATGATGATCAACTCCGCGCTGAACGGGCTTTGACCATATTGAATGATCTCACTCCAAGGGTAGATCGCATCCCGGTCGCTGAGTTGATCAAAGGGCTCATGGATGCTACTGATTACCGCGCCATCTTGGCTGCCGGGGAAAATGGTGGAAATGGTGGGCGGATGTGGCGCAACCTGGATAAACTGGTTGTAGATGCGCAAGATAGTGGCAAGGTGAACGTCAGGGACTTTTTCGATTACATTGCGACGATCAATGATGTTGGAGCTCGAGAAGGTGAGGCTCCGGCTGATACCCAGGGGTCGGTACGCTTGATGACGATCCACAAATCAAAAGGGCTGGAATTCCCTGTCGTTGTCCTCGCAGACGCGGGGCGTAGACCGAATGCCAAAAGCGATGCTGCCTATCTGCTCAATGATCTGGGAGTGGCATTCAAGATGGACCCACCTCCCTTGCTATACCTTATGGCAAAGCGGCAGGATCAAGATCAAAACGCCGCGGAAGAGGATCGGGTACTTTATGTTGCATTGACGCGTGCGCAAGAGAAGCTGATCATCAGTGGGCATGCAACTCGTCCTAAAAAAGGTGACTGGAGAACTGATTCCTGGCTAAAGGACTTGGGAGATGCCGCACAGATCGATATCAATCAATTGATCGAACAACCTGGATCGGAGATCATATGGCGGACTTCGACTGGGCATCCTATACGTGCCTTGGCATTAACTCAGGAACAGAGCAATCAAAAGAAGGATGAATTATCCACGAGTGAATCCATCACAGAACCAGGCGGTTTCCCTATCTATGCTCCTCTGGCGCAACCGGCTGTTTTGCTTGTTTCAGAAGATGAGATCCCCGAAGAACGAGTCTGGCGCTCGACAGGGAAGGTTTCGGTCATCCCGCCTGGTGTGATCGGGCAGATGGTTCATAAAGCAATCGAACTGTGGATGACCCCGGGCGATCCCAGGTTGCATCAGTTGCTTGATGCTACTGCCCTGGATAGCGGGCTTGCCCATGCAGAGCAGAGATCAGCAGCAGTAATTCAGGCTATCGCGCTATTAAATCGGCTGCAAGCTTCTCCTCTGTGGAAAGAGATCGATAAAGCGACTGAGCGGTATCACGAAATACCCTATACCAGGATGGTGGGTGATCATGCCGAAACAGGGTACATCGACCTGCTCTATCACTCGGCATCTGGATGGCAAATCCTGGATTTCAAGACAGATGCAATCTGGAGCAGTGCTCAGCGAGAAGAGCTGATTGATAAATATTCACGCCAGATGCATAGATATGCGAGTGTAATTTACACGTTCCTGGGTCAGAATGCCCAAACACGACTCTGCTTCCTGGATTCGCTGGGGAAGGTGGAATTGGTGGAGGTATAAGTTCAGAAATGGCTAAATTACCAAAGCTTATTGAACCCAATTCGCAAAAAAAGATTGGGGGAATCCAGATACCTGAGGAGCTGTATTGGGTATTGGATTATCCTTCACCTCTTGCAGGTATGTCCTACCCTAAACGGTCCACTCCCTGGGTTGCTTTAAAAGACGCAGGTTTCACCAGCTTGATTTCACTCGAACCGAACTCCTTTGATTCTGCGCCGCTGGAAATTGTTTTCTGTGAGAAACTTCAAGACCTTTATGGTGGAATAACACCTAGAAATCCTAATGAAGAGAAGCAGAGAATCATCCGGGCTGTGAAAAACGCTATGGCAGTATTATTGAAAGGTGAAGGGGTGCTGGTTCATTGTTATGGGGGAACAGGTAGAACAGGCACTGTAATTGGCTGTGTTCTCCGTGAACTCGGTTATTCTGATGATGAAACCATTAAATACCTCGATCGAGTTCAAAAGGCGCGTGGAAGGAAAAAAATGGCCTGAATCAGACTGGCAAGCAGATTTGGTTCGTGAGTGGAAACCTGTAACTCCAGGAAAAGAATTACTTCTATAGTGATAATTGCAAAGGAATTGGTTGTAGTTTAATCCAATCTAAATAGATAGTGCACACTACGTGCACTCGGATCCTATATACTCAAGGAGAAGAAAAGAGAAAATCCCTATGTCTCAAAGGCAGCAGCTCGAACGAATTATGGCCATTGACCGGAGCATCCGCGACGAAGAGTATCCGAATGCGGACCGCATGGCGAAAAGGTTGGAAGTCAGCCGGCGGGTGATCTTCAATGACCATGAATTCATGATCAACCGCCTGGGGGCACCGATCGAGTTCGACCGCACCCGGGGCGGCTGGTATTACACGGATAAGACATGGGTCCTGCCAGGCATGATCATAACCGAGGGGGAACTCCTGGCATTCTTTTTGAGTGTGGAGATCTCTAAACGGTTCCTGGGCAGCAGTTTCGAGTCCTCGCTGCTCTCTGCCGTTGAAAAGATCTCCAAGGGGGTTAAGGGACCGGTGACCGTAGACCTGGAAACACTACGTTCGCATTACACCTTCTCAGGACCTACGCTTATTTTGAATAATGAGAGGATCCTGCTTGACCTGCAGCATGCCATCACCCATTGCCAATGCATCTGGATGCGCTATTTCACTGCCGGGCGCGGTGAGTATTCAGAACGCAAGGTGATGCCGTATCACATGCACAATTACCGGGGAGACTGGTTCCTGATCGGATACGATACGTTGAGGAATGACTTCCGTATCTTCCTGGTGGGGCGGATCGAGAAGTGGAAGGTGTTGCCAGAGGGATTCAAGCGGGATGAGGCATTCTCCGCCAGCGATTGGATCGGGAACGCATTCCAGTTGCACGGCGGAAGCGAAGCGGAGGAAGTATCCATTTGGTTCAGCACACAAAAAGCACAGTATATCCGCGAGCGCCAGTGGCATGCCTCTCAAAGGATTGAAGAAAAGCCGGATGGCAGTCTGGTGCTGCACATGAAGACAGCTGGTCTTGTTGAGGTTAGAAATTGGGTGCTGAGCTTTGGCAGCGGAGCTGAAGTGCTTTCACCGGAGGGCCTCAAGCAAGAATGTATTGAAGAGGTTGAGAAGATGAGACAGGTGTATGAGAAAAAGGAGCGGGTAACCTGATGGGACCAAAACATCACGATAATAACGGTTGTCTCTTTCCGTTTGGTAATAACTTCCTCACACTTTTCGGGCTGATGGTGCTTGATGATGAGGAGCGTAAGAGAAGGGCAGAGATGCTTGAAGAAGAGGATCCGGAAGACGAAGTATTGGATATGGGTGAAGAGAACGACGATGAATTCGATGACGATTATGATGAGGATGAAGGTAACTTATGAATTGATCAAGCTATGATTTACAATGGTGCGGAGATAGCAGTCTTCTGGTGAGATTATAAAATTAGGTGCTTCACTTTTATAAAACTAAAATCAATTCAGCATACAGGTTGAACTCTTGGATATGGAATGACCATTGCAACATCAATAAGTGGGAAAATCAGCATTACTTATAGAATATTTATGGGAAGCCCTGTGCGTAAGAGGAAAAAATGACAATAGCAATTTCAGTTGAAGCAAAAACGATTGGTCAAAAGAATCCTTCAGATACAAGCTGGGAAGTTTTTATCAGTCAGGTCCAGGTGAAGTATACACTCAGAGAACTAATTGCCTCCGTGGTGCAGGAGGAAGTCAATTCATACAATCAAAAGTACCACCAAAATCGATTATCTCCAGTATTGTCCTTTGATTATATTGAGCAGGGAAAAGCTAATGGAAAGATAGGATTTTCCGTTAAATCCAGCAATCCGGTCATTGACACCGAAAAAGCGGTTGAAAAAGCCTTGGGGGCTTTTTCGATGGGTCACTATTATGTATTCGTTGATGAAGTTCAGCTTAACAGTCTGGATGACGAGGTTATATTGAAAGCAAATTCGAAAATTTCCTTTCTCAGGTTGATGCCACTGGTGGGAGGCTAAGGTTATGGCTGAAAACAAAAAAGAGATACAAGAATTTTCGAATCCGAATAGCGAATCTGATCAATTAATCAGGCTAGATAAACTACCCCCCGGTATTGCAAGGCTCGGGAAAATGTTGGTCAAACGTACAAGTGAAAACGGTGATGAAGGAACTAAATTTCATTCATTGGAATGTGGAATAAATAAAATAAATGATCTGGCTAAAAATGATCAGTCATCACTTTTCTCAGCATTATTTCCAGGAATCTCCGATGAAATTGGATGTACTTATGGATATTTCAATCAATTGACGAAATTATCCGAAGATCGATCATCTTACTCAACCGATTACACGCTCACACATGTTGCAAGGAACACCGAGTGGCTAATAAACTTTTCCCGAGAAGTCCAAGGATTTGAAGACCAAAACATATATTGGTTTATTGAACACGAGAGGTATTTTTATGGGTTTTGGAGGATCTTCGCTGCTCTGATCGCCACCAAGGATGAGCTGAGGCCGAAAATCGTAAGGAAAGTTACTGCAGACGTTTCGCCGGAAGATAATGTATATACCTTTTTGTGCGTTCCGTTAGATATAGGAAAAAATTACCTGGAAAGGGCTTTAGACCACGGTAGTCGTTACCTTTACTCCACTCCGGTCCATCCTTTAGCTGTTAGCTACGCGTATGAATATGCAATTAATAAAGGAGAGCCAGAATTAAGCCGTGAATTAGCACAATTAATCCATTTGTGCCGTAGAGGACGACATTGGAGTACTAGAGAACAAGAGGATACGGATACAAAGGCAATTATTAGATATCTTCGGAATCCCGAATTAATTACAAGTACCATCCTGGAAGGTTCACCCGATGATATTTACTATGCATTATTTGCCACGGCATTTCAGGATCAAAAAAAGGTTGTGCCGTACCTTGCCCAGGTTCTCAGCTCTAACAATCCGGAAAAAACTAGAAGCGGGATTGATGTAATGATTTATCTCAATAGTAAAGAAGTTGTACCCTTGGTATTAGATATAATCCGCGGAGGTAATCGAGATATCCTTAGAGAGCTATTTTCCCCTCGTTTTGATTTTGGCAGGTGTAATTATTTTGATCGATACCTGAGGTGCTACAAGGATCTCCTAGCCGAAATAGATCTATTCGAAAGGCTGGAAAAAGTGTATGAAGATACCCCAGATATCATTATGAATCCTCATCACGTATTCATCAATTACCTTGGTAGGCGGAGTGTTAAGCGCCTTGCGTTCCTTGGTGAAATGACAGGCGAGGATATGTATGATCTGGTATGTGACCAGGCAGCGAAATTACCTAAAGACTTAGAAACAATCGAGTTTTTATTGAATCCCGCTTCTGTAAAATATAAAGTAGCCAGTAGAGAGGCATACTTAGGTTATTTGATTCGGATGAAATCCCTGGAAGGTTTACAAGACGTTGATTTACCCGTCGATCAGTTACTTCAAGTAATTGGTATAGATCCCGGGATTTACGAAGATTTGCAGGCCTATATTTTAGATTTCCTCCTGTTACGTGATGACAGCCTGTTGCACGAACTATTGGTAAAAGGTTGCAGTAACAAGAAGAAGTCGATTCGAATGGGTGTTATGAGATTGATGGTTGAACTCAATAAGCACAACAGGTTTAGTTCGCTCATATACGGACTAATTAATGTTATTCGCTCCAACAAGAAGCTAACGGAAGACGAAATTGTATACCTGAATGCCATATTGGATAAGAGGCCGAGTGTTGTAAATTACGAAGACCTGCTAGCCCTCAAGGAAGTAAATGGTGTGGAGAATCTATTCGGGCTCCTATACGGGTTACGAAACAAACCATTTTCCAGGGGATTGGGTCTAGCGGGGAAAATCAACGAAAAAATTAAAAGATGTTTACCACAACCGGAGGATTCACTGGCTCGATTTACCAATCTGGTTGCAGCGAACAATGTCTCTAAAGTGCGCTTGGTGGAACTTGCTTTCTATGCACCTCAATGGAGACCATTTATTGCAGGTTCGTTTGGTAAAGATCGCTTTGTGGAGGCAATCGATTGGTTTACACAGTGTTCTAATTACGTGGATATAAAAAATATCAACGAAATCTATTTGAATCTAAGAGGGGAGATTTGGCAATTGCTTGTTGAAGCATCCAGGTATTCACTAACCCCAAGAGAGCATACAAAAATTAAAGTATTCTCAGAGGCATTGTTTGGAAATAATTCGCCCGAAGTATTTGTCAGGAAATTTGAAGAACTGGATTTAGAGAAGCATTGGTATGCTCGAGATTATATGATGGCTATCGGGATTCTTCCTTTGAAACCTGGACCATACCGGGAAAAGGATATTATCCACCGTTTTCAATTCATTAAAGAATATATACGTCAAAGCAAGCAATTCGGGGAAAAAAGGCGGACTGGGAATGAAGAGGCTGGTTCGGTTGCATTATCAAACCTTGCAAGAAATGCAGGATATTCTGACATAAAAGCATTTGAGTTTGCCATTGAAACAGAAGCTATGAAAGACCTGGCAGGCGGACCGTTTATCATGATGATCGATAACTACGAAATTACTCTTTCACTAAACGATCAAGGAGGACCTGAATTACAAATTCATAAAGATGGCAAGATGATCAAATCGATGCCGGAAAAGCTTAAAAAGCATGAGGATGTTATCGCCCTCAAGGAAAGAGTAAAGCAAATCAAGCGCCAGGCAAGTAGATTGCGACTATTCCTTGAAGAAGCCATGTGTAGTTATATCGAATACTCCATAACTGAATTCCTGGGCCTTATGAGTCACCCAATCTTGAAGCCGATGATGCAAAAGCTGATCTTCGTCTCAAAAAATGGTATGGGTTACCCAACTGGCAATGATCTAAGATTGAACTCATATGATGGAACAGCTATCACGTTTGACGAAAATGATCATTTGAAAATTGCGCATCCTTATGACTTGCTACAATCCGGTCATTGGGATAAGTGGCAACATGAGTGTTTTGTGTATGGTAGAGTACAACCATTCAAGCAGGTTTTTAGGGAAGTATATATTGTCACCGATGCCGAAAAGAACCCTGATCATGAAACAGGCAGGTTTGATGGGCAAATAGTGAATGGATGGAAAGCTCTTGCATTGTTAGCCAACCGAGGTTGGAGCGAAGATCATAAAGATGAAGCAGCTTGTATTCCCTATAAGGGCTATCCACGCCAACGGATTTGGGCAGTATGTGATACCCTATTTCCGGAATTCTTCGGAGATGAAGTTCGAATGGGGAGGATTCATTTCATACAAGAGGGAGGTACAGTTCCCCTGGAAAATGTTCCTCCATTGATTTTCAGTGAAACCATGCGGGATATCGACCTGGTTGTCAGTGTTGCCCATGCAAAAGATAGTCCCTGGGAAAGCTCAACATCTACGGTGGAAAGTAGAGCTGCGCTTGTCCGAGAAACCTGCCAATTATTGCAGCTAGGAAATGTACGTATAGAAGATCACTTTGCTATGGTGGATGGCACCCTGGCTTCGTATAAAGTCCACCTGGGCAGCGGATCAATTCACCAGGTACCAGGGAATTATGTGTGTGTCATCCCTGACAATACAAAGTTTCAAGGGAAGTTATTCCTGCCATTTATCGATAAGGATGAAATGACATCCATCATCCTTTCCAAGATCATTCTACTTGCGCATGATGAAAAGATTAAGGATACTGTGATATTAAACCAAATAAAGGGGATCGGTTAAGGTAAGAAATAAATTACCAAAATGGATAACAAAAACAAGCATTTCCCAACCGATGCACATTCACCAGACAAGCAACTATTTGGAATACCGATGGTTCAATTATCTGAAAGCGACTCACCCGAGATGATACCATGGGATAAAGTCGAATGTTTTTTGGAAGTGACAGATTCAGAAAGGAAAACAAAAGCACTTTTCTTTTTGCATACTGGGATTGATTGTTGGGGAAATTATTTAGGGGAAACAACCGACTGGAATGATTTTACTTCTGGTTTTGATAGTTGGATAATACCCGGTTACCATTGGGGCGATTTTATGCGCCCCTATTGGTTACCTCTTGTACTTGGAGAAGAAGGGTTTCAAAAACTGCTAAAAGAGGAGGGGGTGATAGATGCTGATGTTACAGCCGATCTAATCTTAGATGGTTTGATGGATCATTTGAGGCCTGATTATTATTGGACTTCAACAAATATGCTCGCCTTATTTTTAATGACCTATGGTAGGCTCAAGTATCCATATAACTTAACAAACGAATATCGTGATTATTATGAAATATACATGAGGGGATTTATTGAACAGAAAGGGCTAATCCCTGAGTTTAGAAAGATAACGAATGATCCAAAGGAAATTAGTGAATTGATTAATTTCTGCGGAGATTTGTATCCTGACAAGGAATCATTTAGAGATACTTTTATTCATGATTGGAACTATCGAGAATATATCGAAATTGAGCTAGATACTTTTGTGATGATATCAGATTTAATCCTGAGTATAGAAAATATTGATCGTTTCCTTGATGAGGCTCACGCAGATAATAAAATCGACTTGAAATTATTCCTGCTTGATTATAAAAATAAGCACTTTCCGGTGAGTACTAAGGTAGAGTTTCCAACCGAGGCTGGAGAAAACCAACCCACCGGAGTTAATGGAAAGATAAAATCCTCAAAGCAGTTATTTCAGTCCGACCCGGAGATTATCGTTCCAGAAGGATATACTTACATTAACGAGTTTGCATTCAGATATCATCGTGGGGTGAAGAAAATTATTCTGCCTGACAGTATCTGTGAAATTGATGAGTGGGCATTCGCACATTGTGAAGAATTGGAAGAAATAAACCTGGTATTTCAAATTACGGAAATCAAACCAGGAACGTTTATTAATTGCAAGTCCTTAAAAAAGATCATAATTCCCGGAAATATCAAGAGTATTGGAGAGCAAGCTTTTTCGAGTTGCTCCAGCCTGGAAGACGTGGATCTCCAGGAAGGATTAGAATCAATCAATGATAAAGCTTTTTCCAACTGCCCAAACTTGAAACAGATCAAACTGCCTGCCAGCATGAAAGAGATTTCATTGAATGCTTTTGATTATAGTGGGATAACAGAATTTGATATCAATTGTGAGAATCCAATATTCACTGTAAAAGATGGTGCGCTCTATAAGAAAGAAACGGATCAGTTGATCATTTACCCGCCAGGGAGACAGAGTTTATAACCTTCCTGCTGGATTACAAGAACAAGCATTTCCCGGTGGATATGGATTCTTTGCAACTCAACCCTGACATACTGAACTCTTGAATTCGGAACGACCCTTGCAACAGCAATGGTAGTAGAAATTCATCAATTATAAAAATATTATTTAGGAGGTAGCCGGGTGAAAATCGCAATTACCGCTGATTTGCATCTAACCAGCCAGCAGAAGAACCCCGAACGATATCGAGCGTTGGTCAATATCCTCGATCAAATGGTGGCGTTTAAAGTTGATGTCCTGATTATTGCTGGAGATATGTTTGATAAGAGCTGCGACCATCCGGGCGAGGTGGAGGATGTGTTTCGAAACTCAAAGTATGATCATCTAAAAACACTGGTCATCCCAGGCAACCATGATCCCGCACTTTCCAAAGGCACGTTCACACTGGGAAACATTACCCTTATCACCAAGCTGCAGCTAGCAAAAATTACCGGGGATACATCTCTCCTGTTCATTCCCTATCAGCCCGACGCAACCGTAGGCGAAATTCTGGCATCCTGCCCCTATGAACTGAATACAAATCAATGGATACTGGTTGGGCATGGAGACTATTTGACCACCACCCACCTAAGGAATGCCGAAGGCTTTTACATGCCACTTTCGGGAAAGGATCTCCAGGTGTATCAACCCAGTAAAGTATTCTTGGGTCACATCCACGCCCCTTATGATTCGTCCATTGTACATTATCCGGGTTCTCCATGCGGACTGGATATTACAGAAACTGGTGTTCGATCATTCCTTGTGTATGACACTGACAGGAGAGATCTCGAGCGAGTGCCCGTGGAGACTGACATTATCTATCTACAAGAGTCACTCATTGTGCTTCCAATGTCGGATGAAGAGGATTATGTCAGGAATATTTTGGCTGACAAATTAGCCAGATGGAATTTGGATGAGAAGCAGAGAAAGAAAGTTCGCCTGCGAGTCAATCTCCAGGGATATTCTACAGACCGGCAAAAATTGTTGGAAACCGTAACAGATTTTCTGACTCAGAAGGGAATCGTAATGGAAGAAAAGCTGGAGCCAGGTCAGGTGAAGCTATCCAATGATACCACCCGGGCGGAGATTGCCACCCAGGTGCAGAAGCGCATTGTGGAGATGGCTCTTCCGATGGGTGAGGATGAACCAACTAATGACGAGTATGTCCTTTCAGCGATGCACCAGATCTATACGGGGTAACCATGAATATTCGCATTGAGAGTTTATCCGTCAACGGGCTTGGCCCGATCGCAACTATCAAGTGGCCGCTGAGAGCAATCAACCTCATTTATGGCAAGAATGAGCAAGGGAAAACCTTCCTGGTGGAGTATCTTCTGAAGTCGTTGTTTAAAAAAGCACCGGGTACTCGCAACCTGACCGAGTCCGGGCAGGTTATCGTATCAGGCCTGGCTGACGAGTTCACCACTTTTGCCCCTAAATCGAGAAAGAAGCTCGATGATTACCTGTTTTCCGGAGAGGACGAGACTCCCGTTGACCTGTCCAGGTTGTGTGTGGTGAAGGCCGGAGAAACTAACTTTTCGTGGGGTAAAGAAGAAGCAATCTCAAAAACTGTCCTAAAAGAATACCTGTCGGACCAGCGCACACTGGACGTAATTGAAAAAGGCATTTCAAACACCACACTCGAAAGCAGCTGGGAAAACGGACAGATCATCCCTAAGCGGAATATGGGGCAGATCAGGGATTGGAATGAAGCATGCCGGCGGTTGAAGGATATCGACGACCGCTTGAATGAATTGGATGAATCCTTCGCCTTGGGGGAGCTGAAAAAATTAAAGGGCGAATCAGACATATTATCAAAAATTGTCGATGATCAACTGCTGGCACGGCGGGTCTATGCTTACACACTTTCTGAACAGATTGAGGAAAAAGAAAAAGCCCTTGAGCACATTCCTGCAGACAAACTGGAGGAAGTGAAGAGCCTGAATATAAATCTAATTAACAAAAATGAAGATATCAAGAAATGCCAGGTAGATATAACAACCCTTGAACCGGAGTGTGAACATTTCGATTGGTTAAAGGCCGCCATTGAAGAATGTGAAAAGAGGCCGGCGACTTCCACTGCAACCCTAGGGCTGGTATTCGTAATCCTTTCTATTCTTGGAATAGCAGCTGCGATTGTCTTTGCTTTTATCAGGATACCGCTGGCATCCTTGATCGCAGGCTTATTATCCATCCTGTTCCTGGTCCTGGCGTTGTTTCAATATCGCTCCAAATTACGAAGCATTGGCGATGATGTTGAAGTAACCAGGATATTCCAGGAATTTGAGGATAAATTTGGGGAGAAAGGGAAGTCCATAGCTGCTCTAAAAAGTAAATCTGAAAACCTTTCTCAAAAAGTTGGTAGTCTGCAAATGCTGAGAGAGCAACTAAAGGCTCATCAGAGAGATAAAGAGGGTTTCGAAAACTCACTCAAATTGAACCTAGCTCAATTGGATCAGGAGAATATTGAACCAGATAATTTTTCGGATGTAATTTCAACCCTTCAAAAGGAACATGATCGATTAAACACTGATAAGGTAGAAATAACTAAGAAACTTGCAGCAACTCAAGTGCAGCCGGATGAGTATCTGAGGGACAGCATTGAAACTGTCTACGATCCAGACATTTTAAAAAGGAACATGGAAACAAAGCTTGGTTTAGAAGCTTCAATCAGAGAATTACAAAGCAAGCTCGATACTTTGAAACAACGCGTATGCGATATAACTAACGACTCCATATCCGTTGAATGGGATGTACTTATCGATCACCTGCGCAATAAAAGAGATGATACCAGTCGAAGGGTTAAGGAGCTAAAAGCCCAAATCGGTTCAGGGATCGTCATAAGCCAGGTAATTACCGATATGCGCAAGCGAGAGGATGAAAGCATTACCCGTGCGCTTGATTCTTCAACAATGCAACAACCATTACAGGCGATCACCCATAATTACGATGGCGTTGAGTTGGAGGGGAACGATCTGATCGCTTATAACAAATCTCAACGCTACCCGGTATCAGAGCTCAGCACAGGTGCCCAGGAGCAGGTATTGTTGGCGCTAAGAATAGGCATTGCAGCCCATGTATTATCGGAACGGAAAATGTTCTTGATCCTGGATGATGCCTTCCAGCATTCAGACTGGGAGCGCAGAGCCTGGCTGATAGATGAGATGGTGGACCTGGCAAATATTGGATGGCAGATCATCTATTTCTCGATGGATGACCATATCAAAAGCTTATTTGAAGAACGAATAGCACCGAAATTACAAGATCAATATCAAACTCTACTCCTACAATCCCAAACGTAGAAAAACATGAATTTCATCGCAAATATGCGGGACATATGTCCCTCCTACAACGGGACATCTGCCTATCGCCTTTAAAACCGTATTCTTGTATTATTACCATAGCCTGAGCAATGAAACACGGTCTCCACCGGGCTCAGGCATCAAATTCACGATCTGCAAGGCGTAATCAAACGCCGCACACACGTTGGCCGGGATGCTCCTGCTGGAGAATGATACCCGGCCAATTTATTTTAACCACTTTTCAATGGAGGCTATCATGATCAACGATGTCGTTCTCGAGGGGATTATTGTCAAGACCTGGAAGTACGCCGACGACCTGCTCTTCCGCCTGGCCTGCTACCGCGACCCCGACCTGCCGCAGAAGCCGCTCAACGATATCCAGGATGCGGCTGATTTCGTCACCATCCGGGTACCCAAGGGTAACCTGAGCGCGCCGGTGGTGGTCGAGAAGAATTATCGTGTCCGGGTGCACGGTTTTCTGCAGAGCCGGGATTACGAAGAGAGCCTGGCGGATTTTCTCAAAGATGCCCGCGGCGCAGAGCTGACGGTGCCGGAGACCCTGGACCCATCCGAGTTACGGGCTCCACGTGGCACGACGGAAGTGGTTGCGCGGCGCATCATGAGTCAGGTAAATGGTACTAAACGTTAATCTTTTAGTAAAACGAGCTTTTAATAACAGTAATTTGCCATAATTGCTAGAGGTATGGGGGGATGGAGAACAACTGAATAGTTCTGTGACTCATACGTAGGCCGGTGTGTTTCCCCCAGGAGGGAAGGGCACCGGCCTTGCTGCTTTAACCAGCAGCCCGCACCTTTACAAATAGCCTCTTTGCGTGAACGCTCTGCCCTGGCAGGCGGTGGCCGCTGCCCCTTAGTCCGGGGGTGGGTCGTGAGAAGCGCTGGAAGTCGTCCGCAAAGGCCAGGCTCATAAGACGCCCAAGATCGAATAAATAGGCTGCCAGGCTGGTTCTATGCCGGCCTGGCAGCCTCTCACAGATACAGAGCAGCAAACTTTGTCAGCTGAGCACCTGCTTGGCAGTCAAGGTTTGCTGCCCTGATGTGCTCTAAGGTTCCAAAAAAGACACATAGGTCAGTAAAACATTCGTTCGTACGCCATCAATTCTGGCGTAATAACGATGGAAACCAATCCCCACACGTTTGTCTTCTGACATGAAAGGAGAGTTATACAAACACGATGACTATCGCACCCTCAACCCTGGAGAACCAACTCCAACATGAACGCATAGCTCGAGCGCAGGCTGCCTTGCAGCGTGGTGAGATGCAGGTGATAGTCCTGACCGACTGCACCTGGATGGTTGCCAGCAAGGGTAACCGCTACACCATCTCACTGGAAGACGATGCTTGGACCTGCACCTGCCCGGATTTCAGCGGACGCTGCCAGCGATTTGGCTTGCGCTGTAAGCACATCGAAGCAGTCCGTCTTACTGAGATAAAGAAGATTTCCGAATCCGGGCTGGAAAGCCAACACACGCAACCAACATTCTCAATCAATCACACGGAGGAACTAATGAAACAATCCATGCAAACGTCAGATCCACCCATGCTTGAAACAGCTGCTGATCAAATCCTTTTAAGGCTGCAACAGCCGCTGGATATGAATCGCGTCAAGCGCCGCCAGGCTTCAGGGTCGGGGACAGAACCCTACCTGGAAGGTTACGATGTAATCGAAGCTGCCAATGACCTGTTCCTGTTCCGCTGGTCGTTTGACCTGCTTACCGAGCCGCACATCATGCGTTGGGATAAGGCAGTCACTTTTTACGACCAGCGCCTCAAGAAGAAGGTGCCCGTGTTGGGCGAAGATGGCAAGCCTACCACCGAGATTTCTGGTGTAGTCTACATCACTGGTCGGATCACGGTCGAGCTGGATGGCAAGGCCTACAGCCACGCGGATGCTGGGCGCTGCATCTTCTCTGGCGACACTCCTGAG